>Ga0197142_1003633_pt1 | contig 12814 bp, 8 predicted proteins | sample GBS60_MetaG_FD_148614 | JGI IMG/M metagenome (GOLD analysis project Ga0197142, IMG submission 148614) | Sediment microbial communities from Great Boiling Springs, Gerlach, Nevada, United States - GBS 60_MetaG | ecosystem: Environmental > Aquatic > Thermal springs > Hot (42-90C) > Sediment... | reverse complement strand
CGGCGTGGTTGGGATGCTGACAATCTCGCCAACCCCTTTGGCGCCATAGGGTCCTGCCTGGACCGGATGCTCCACCGCATAGGCAGTAATTCTTGGAGTATGCATAATCGAAGGCATCCGATAGCGTGCCAGACGGTCGGTGAAGACGATGCCGTTTTCAACAATAAAGTGTTCGGTAAGGGCATTGCCGAGCCCCATCATAATCCCGCCCTCGAATTGCCCTTGCAAACCCAGGGGGTTGATTACCTTGCCGACATCGATGGCTGAAATCACTTCCAGAACCCTCACCTCCCCGGTCAGGGTGTTGACTTCCACTTCAGCGGCCTGGGCGGCAAAAGAAAAAGCAAAGTGCATGTCACCGCCCGTGCCCAGGGGTTGCGTTTTCGGCGCCCAATACTCGTAGAAGGCTTTTGGCGCCCGTCCTTCCTGGCGCACGATTTTGGCGACCTCGCTGAGCGGCAGACTGTGTCCATTCACTTGCGCCAGACCTTCCACAAAGCGGATGCGCTCTGGAGGGACATCGAACTTTTCGGCCAGTGAGGCTGCCAGAGCCTGGCGCAGGGATTGAGCTGCATACCGCGCAGCGTTACCGGTCACGAAGGTTTGTCGAGAGGCAGTGGTTGGCCCGCCATCAGGGGTGAGATCGGTATCCATTACCAGCACGCGCACGCGCTCAGGCGGAAGCGCAAACTCTTCGGCGACAATCATGCGCAAGACGGTTACCAGACCCTGTCCTAACTCGGCCGAAGAGGTGCGCACCTCTAACGATCCATCCTCGTAAAGCTCAACCTCTGCCCCGGCTTTATCCGGCGCGCCGCCGCCCAGACCGGTGTTTTTATATCCCACGGCAAACCCCCAGGCGCGGCGCAAATGCGGCTGTCCTTCGACAGAGCGCGCCGCAAAGGGTTGATCGCCGGCGCGTTGTTTAAGTTCTTTGGCGACAATTTCGATGCAATCTAACAAGCCCACACTTTCGCGCAACACCTGGCCGGTATTGGTTACGCTGCCAACCCGCAAGGCATTCAGACGGCGCAGCTCAATCGGGTCGATTTGCAGAGTATGGGCGAGCATGTCCATCATGCTTTCGATGGCAAAAGCCGATTGGGTGACACCAAAGCCGCGGAAAGCGCCGGCCGGCGGATTATTGGTGTACATGGCGTAGCAATCGGCGCGAGCATGCGGGACTTCATACGGTCCGGAGGAGTGGGTGGTGGCGCGGGTAAGCACCTTTTCACCCAGTGAGGCATAAGCGCCGGTATCGCCATATAGTTCGGTTTCGACCGCCGTCAGACGCCCATCTCGCCTGGCGCCCATCTTCACCCGAATTTGAGTGGCATGGCGCTTGGGATGCACCAGCAAACTCTCATGGCGGTCGAAGAGCAGTTTCACCGGTCGGCCGGTGGCGTGGGCAAGCAGGGCGGCGTGAATCTGGCCGGCGATGTCTTCCTTGCCGCCAAAACCGCCACCCATCAACTGCCCAATCACGCGCACGCGTTCATCCGGCCAGCCCAAGGCCCGCGCGACCTGATTGCGGTCGGCGTAGGGAATTTGTGAACCGACATAAATTTCCATCCGTCCATCCTCGGTGGGACGGGCAATGCTGCATTCTGGTTCCATAAAGGCATGATCGGTGATGGCGGTATAAAAAGTGTGCTCGAGGATGACATCGGCCTCAGCAAAACCCTGCTCCATATCCCCTTTGCGCACCTTGATGTGTTTCAGCAGGTTGCCGTTGGGGTGCAGTTGTGGCGCGTCAGGCTGACGAGCACGCACCGGATCGCTAATCACCTCGAGGAGTTCATATTCGGCTTCAATTAAGTCGAGAGCTTGCGTGGCAATCTGGCGCGTTTCAGCCGCCACAATTGCCACGGCATCGCCCACATAGCGCACCCGTTCGCCGATCCCAACCATGATCGGCCAGTCGAAGATCACCAGGCCGTGATTCTTCTCACCGGGGATGTCGGCTGCCGTCAGCACAGCCTGTACGCCGGGCAGGGCGCGGGCTTTTTCGACATCCAGACGTTTGAGAATGGCATGGGGCACCATGGCGCGTTTGACGCGGGCATGCAACATACCAGGGAATTTCAGATCGTCGGTGAACTTCGCCGTGCCGCTGACCTTCTCCAAGGCATCCGGGCGGGGCTGAAGGGTGCCGACCACCTGCAAAGGTGGTTGAAGAGCACCTTGTTCGCTGATAACCGGCGCCACAACCGGGGGCAAGGGCGTTTCGCCGCGCAGCCTGCGCGCAGCCGATTGCACAGCGCGGATGATGGAGGGATACCCCGCACAGCGACAGAGGGTGTCTTTCAATGCCTGGCGAATCTCGGTCTCGCTGGGGTTAGGGTTGGTCTGCAGAAGTGCATAGGCGGTCATAATCTGCCCCGGAATGCAAAAACCGCACTGCACCGCTCCATGGCGGATGAACTCCTCTTGCAACGGATGCGTGCCCTTCAGCCCTTCAATCGTCAGCACCGATTTCCCTGCCGCCCGCGCCGCAGGATAGGTGCAACTCAAGACCGGCTCGCCATCCACCAATACCGTGCAAGCGCCGCATTCGGCTTCCTCGCAACCGATTTTGGTGCCGGTTAATCCCAACTGTTCCCGCAGTAAATGGGCCAGCATTTCGCCTGGCTGCGGTTCAACTTCCACTCGCTTTCCATTCACAATCAGTTCCATCGTCTTATGATCCTTTCACCGCTAAAGGTACCGTTTCCGATTCGATAGTTTGCGTTCGTTCCCAGGCAGCTTGAAGGGTTTGCCGCAAGAGAACGCCGGCCAGGTGCATCCGATATTCCGCCGTCGCGCGATGTGGGCTGGTGCGGAAGCGCGCTTCTGACAAAAGAGCTTTTTCTGCTTCGGCAAGGTTTTCTTCGGTTGGGGGTTTCCCACGCAGGGTCTCTTCGGTGCGGTGAGCGCGCAAGGGTGTCGGCCCGGCCGGGCCCACCGCAATGCGGATGTCTGCAATCGTTTCCCCTTCCCGGCGCAGCCAGATGCCCATATTTTGAATAGCGATTGCTACGCCTTGGGGACGCATCACCCGCCGAAAAGCAGACGCTTCGCCCTTCCTGCTGAGCGGCACCTGAAAGGCAACGATGATCTCGGTGCGCTGAAGCGCAGTTTTGCCAGGACCAGCGTAGCAGGCAAGCAGCGATTGCGTGCGCTTGCCTTCTGGTGTGGCGAGGATCACCGCCGCGTCCAGAGCTAGCAGGGCAATGGCGCCATCGGCGGCCGGCAAGGCGTGGGCGACATTGCCGCCTAAGGTGGCAACATTGCGCACCTGCGGTCCTCCGATCAACCCTGCAGCTTCGACCAGGGCTGTAGCAAAACGCTGCGCAGGTTGCCAGGCGACCAGGCGATTCAGTGGCACGCCAGCGCCAATCCACAAAGCCTGATCAAGAACCTCAAGCCGTTGCAGTTCCGCAATTTGGGTCAGATCGACCAGGGTTTTTACCGGCGCGTGACGTCCCTGCTGAAGTTCAAGCAGCAAATCGGTGCCACCCGCAATAACCTTGCTGTGCGGATCGTTTTGCAAAATCGCCAGCGCTTCGGCCAAAGTGTGGGGAAGGTGATAAAAATTCCAGCTCGACATGGATCGGCGACACTCCTATTCCCATAAAATGAGAACGGCGGCACTTTTCGACGGAACCCCTTCCGACGCCGACGCAAGAAATCTTTGCGCCGACCGCCGATCCAGATGCGCTTATTATATCATATCCTGAAGGAGATGAAAAAAAGCCGCAGGGCGAAAGTTTCGCCCTACGGTCGCCGTGGTTAAGCTAAAGTCCTTGCAGAAATACGATTTAGTAAACGCCCTCCGGCAGGGTGGCAATCTCGCCGTTGATGATCTTTTGCAGAATATCGGCGATTTCCTGCTTGAGCGAATCGGGAACCTGGCTTTCCCATTCCGAACCGTACTTCAAGCCAACACCGCCGTTCTCCAGGGTGCCGATCCAGTTGCCGCTCTGGAAATTTTCGTTGATCAGCATCTCGATCGTCTCCAGCACGAACAGATCCATGTTCTTCATGGCGTTGCTGAGAACGTACTTTGCTTTATCGGGGTTGGCAAGCGACCAGTCGTTATCGACGCCGATCAGCAAACCGAAATCGCGCTCTTCCATCACTGCCAGGGTGCCCAGACCGACCGGTCCGGCAACAGGCATAATAATGTCTGCGCCTTCGTCCATCAGGGTCTCGCCCATCTTGCGCCCATCATCGGTGCTTTCAAAGTTGCCGACTTCCAAGCCCTGACGTGTTTGGACATCCCAGCCGAGCACCTGAACGTTCGTGCCATGCACCTTATTATATTCGGCGACGCCCAGGGCAAAGCCATCCATGAACTTGGTGGTGGCGGGGAAGGCGATGCCAACATACGTTCCAACCTTGCCGGTCTTGGTCATGCCGGCCGCCAGATAGCCGTTGAGGAAGGTTGCCTGGTCAATGGCAAAGCCACTGCCGCGCAGGTTGGGGAATTCGAGGTAGTCAACATCAATGGTGGCGAAGAGCTGATCGGGGTTAGCCTGGGCAGCCGCAGCGGTGGCATCGGCGAGCAGGAAACCCACCGTGATGATCAGGTCACATCCCTGCTCGAGGAAAGCGTTGATGTTGACTTCGTAATCAGCCTGTTGCTGCGATTCCAGGAACTTGCCCTCGACCAGATCGGGGTATTTTGCCATGGCGTCCTGAACGCCTTTCCAGGCTGTGGCGTTAAAGGACTTATCGTCAATCCCGCCGACATCGGTCACCTGGCAGATCAGCAACTTCTTTGCCGGCGCTTCAGTGGCTGCGGGAGCTTCCGTTGCAACCGGAGCTTCGGTGGCAACCGGCGCTTCAGTAACGACCGGCTGTTGCGGTTCTGGCGTCGGTGTAGCTGCCGGCGCACACGCCGCAACCAACAGGGACAGCAAAACGATTAGGGACAGGATTTTTACGAATCGATTCATGGTTTTCTTCTCCTCTTCTTGTGTGGATTAAATTCTTAGCGGTTTACGCCTCCATAAACCAGAGGTATTATACACGAATTTTATCCAGGCAATTCGGTTTTTTTCATCCGGCTTTCCAAGTGTTCTCATACAAAGCCAACCAATGCGCTAGGAGAAAGCCCGAAAAAGTCCTTGCGAGGGCTTGTTTTCGTCATATAATAGCACAACTCGTATTTTTACATTGTGGAGGAATAACCTTATGACAACCTGGTCAGTTCTCATCACGGATGGCTTGGAAGAAAGTGGCAAAGCCATTTTGCGTTCTGCTTGCGAAGTGGATGACCGCAAGGGAATTTCGGGCGAGGAACTGGCGCAAATTATCGCTGGCTACGATGCCCTGATCGTGCGCAGTCGCACCAAGGTCACCGCCGATATCTTAGCTCAGGCTTCAAAATTGAAGGTAATTGGTCGCGCCGGGGTGGGGGTGGATAACATCGATCTGGTAGCAGCTTCGGCGAAACACATTACGGTCGTCAATGCGCCCCAGTCCACTACGATAGCCGTTGCCGAACACACCATCGCCATGATGGTTGCTTTAGCGCGCAATTTGACCCAGGCAGATGCCAGTATGAAAAACGGTCAATGGCTGAAGTCGCAGTTAATGGGCAGTGAACTTTACGGCAAGACGTTTGGACTGATCGGAGTAGGCAATATCGGCACGCAAGTTGCCCAGCGGGCAGCGGCTTTTGGCATGACCGTCCTTGGCTACGACCCCTATTTAAGCAAGGAACAAATCCAGATGCGCGGCGCTCAGCCGGTTTCGCTGAACGACCTCTTTGCCCAATCCGATTTTATCAGCGTTCATGTTCCCCTAAATCCGGAGACGCGCAATATGCTGGATGGACAGGCGTTTTCCGCCATGAAGCGCGGCGTGCGCATCATTTGCACGGCTCGCGGCGGTGTCATTGACGAGACCGCCCTGCTCCAGGCCATCGAAGCCGGACAGGTGGCCGGGGCAGCCCTGGATGTTTTTGCCGTTGAACCGCCTGGGTTGACCGCCCTGGTGGCTCACCCAAAGGTGATTGCCACACCGCATATTGCTGCCCAAACCATCGAAGCACAAGCCCGCGCCGCGGTTGACATTGCCGAAGAAATCCTGGCTGCCTTAGAAGGCAAGCCCTTACGCTGGAAGGTGGTATAAATTAACCAGCGCGCAAACAAAACTTTCATAACTCAGGACTAGAATGACAGGCAAAGTCGAACAACTTAAAACCTATCTGGCTGAGATCGTTGATCTGGCTTACATCGGCAACCTGCTTGGCTGGGATCAAGAGACCAACATGCCTCCTGCGGGCGTCAAGGAGCGCGGTGAACAAATGGCAACCCTGGCTCGCCTGGTGCAACAGCGCATGACTTCAGATGAGCTGCTGCGCGCCTTAGAGGAAGCCGAGGCAGAGGTTGCCGACTTCGACCCCGATTCCGATGAAGCCCGCCTGGTCAAGGTTACCCGCCGTGAGGTGGATAAGCGCGTGAAAGTACCCAGCCGCTATTACGAAGAGCTTTCCCAATTGGCTGTCGAATCGTATGCGGCCTGGAAACAAGCCCGCGAGCAGGATAACTTTGAGAATTTCCGTCCTTACCTGGAACGGGTGGTTGAGCTGCGCCGCGAGTTTGCTTCCTACTTCAGCCCCTATGATCACGTCTATGATCCTTTGCTCAACGAGTTTGAACCAGGCTTGAAGACCAGAGAAGTACAACAGATCTTTAACGAGCTTCGTCCACAACAGGTAGCTCTGATCAAGGAGATCACCTCAAAACCTCAAGTGGATGATTCCCCCCTCCGCCAGCATTTCGACCCCCAAAAACAATGGGACTTCGGCGTAGAGGTGATCACCAAGTTCGGCTACGACTGGGAGCGCGGCCGCCAGGACAAAGCCGCCCACCCTTTTACCACCAGCTTTGGCATAAACGACGTCCGCATCACCACTCGAATTGTGGAGGATTATATCGGCTCGGCGTTGTTCAGCACTATGCACGAATGCGGGCATGCGCTCTATGATCTCGGTTCAGACCCGGCGCTGGCACGGACCCCCTTAGCCGGCGGCAGCTCGCTCGCCTTGCACGAATCGCAATCCCGTTTATGGGAAAATCTGGTCGGGCGTTCGAGACCTTTCTGGGAGTACTTCTATCCTCGCTTGCAGGCTTATTTCCCCGAGCAATTGGGTTCTGTCTCTTTAGACACTTTTTACAAGGGAATTAACAAAGTACAACCCTCTCTCATTCGTGTCGAAGCGGATGAGGCAACGTATAACCTGCACGTCATGTTGCGGTTAGAACTTGAAATCCAATTGATGAGCGGCGAGTTAGAAACCAGGCACTTGCCAGAAGCCTGGAACAGTCACATGCAGGAATATTTAGGGCTAACGCCACACAATAACGCCGATGGCGTGTTGCAGGACGTTCACTGGTCGCATGGCTATATCGGCTACTTCCCTACCTACGCGCTGGGGAATCTCATCTCTGTGCAACTGTGGGAAGCAATCCAAAAAGACATCCCCAGCTTAGAAGATCAAATCCGCCACGGCGAGTTTGGCGAATTGTTGAGCTGGCTGCGAGAGAAAATTCACCGCCATGGTGGTAAATTCGAAGCACCCGAACTCGTTCAACGCATCACCGGTCAAGCGATCACTCCGCAGCCCTATATGCGTTACTTACGCCAAAAATACGGCGAAATCTATGGTTTTTCCTAAGAGCAGGTTTTTCGGGAGGCTGTATGGCGCGCATTCTCTTTATCGATGATGATCCCATGACCCTTGAAACGCTTTCCAAAGCGGTTGAGGTTTTCGGTCACCAGGCGCTTCACGCCCATAACGGTAAAGAAGGCCTGGAGTTAGCCCGTCAGCAGTCTCCCGATCTGATCTTCACCGATTTGCGTTTACCCGATATGGAAGGTCTGGCGCTGGTCGAGCAGTTGCATGACGATCCTGAGACCGCGCCAATTCCCGTTTTGGTTTTGTCTGCCAGCCCGGCTCTGGACGAAACCGAGCGCGCCCGAGCTGCCGGCGCGCAAGGGTATATCAACAAGCCCATCCGCTTGCAGGCATTATTGGAATTGATCCAAAAACATTGTGCTTCATGAAGTGCTTTGCCGATTGGCAAGCAAAGCGTAACCAAAAGTACCTTTTCCTGCCCTTTCTTTGGCGGCTGGGGGTTTTGATCTTTGTGGCAAACCTTTCAGGATGCGCCTTGCTCGGACCGGCGAATGTCCCCACTCCCTATCCCACCGAGGTCTTGCCCACACTGATCGCCCAAACCGTTCAAGCCCAACGCACTGAACAAGCGCGTTCGATAACAAACGATGTAATCCAGCAAGCTGTCCAAACCTACTCACCTTCAGAATCTCCCTTTGCTTCACCTTCCCCCAGCCACACCCCTGCTCCAACCAACACCCCGCGCCCAGAGCAACTCATCCCCATAGCAGTTACCCCTCCTTCCCAGACAACACTGCCCAATGCCATCATCCAGATCAAGCGCCCAGGTCCCTATTCCAAAGTTGCTTCGCCGATCTTGCTTCAGGCAACTCTCAAGCCCGGCAAGGGCAGGCAGGTACAAATTGAATTGTTCGGCGAAGATCGACGGGTGCTGGTGCGCTTGATTCAACCCATTGTCTGGATCGACCGCTCAGGTTTCGCCCAACTGTATAAAGAGATTCCCTTTGAGATCCCGAACGTAGCCGAAGCAGCCTGGCTGACGCTTTCGGTCACCGATGACCTTGGGCGGGTCACGGCGGTGAACTCCACGCCCCTGATCCTGCTCTCGATTGGCGACTCGGACGTTATTCCGGCGGTGGATTTGCGCACACCGATCGTGATCCAACAACCCCAACCCAACGCGTTAGTTCAGGGAAAAAAAGTCATCGTTAGCGGCCTAGTGCGCAGCGGAGGCGACACCTATCTGATGATTCAACTCTGGGATGCGCAAGGCAAAATACTCGGACAGCGGGTGACCAATGTTCAACCCGCAAAAGAAATTGGCTTTGGCTCTTTTAACACCGAGGTAACCTATACCGTAACCGAACCTACTCCGGCTTTACTGGTAGTATGGCAGGGAGTTGGCAGTCTGAGCAATATTCTGTACCTTGCCAGCGTTGAAGTGCTGCTCAGTCCCTGAGGGGAAATAGGCTTTTTCTGAGACGAGCGGAAGGATGGAGGTTTTTGGAGTGCGAAAGGTTAACTTCCGCACTCCATAGATTTCTTTATTCTGGATAGCACCCATCGTTTAGGGTGTCGCAGTCGGCAGGGGGATCACCGTTGGAATGCCGGTTTGGGTGGCAGTGGGTGTCGGGCTGACTACACTGGTAGCAGTCGGTGTAGGCGTGTTGGGCGGGACGCCAGTTGCTGTCGCGGTCGGTGTGGGCGTCTTGGTAGGCAGAATGCCGCCGCTGCGCACCGAGGGCACAAACCAGAAGGCATTCGGATTGCTGTCTTTGGCATTATTTGTCACCGTCAAGATAAATTTAACTTGCTTATCGGCTAAAAAGCTGAGATCAATATCGATCAGGGTTGTTTTGCCGTCGTTGGTTTCAGTCCACTCGCCAAGCGTTTCGGCTTTGTTGCCAGGCACCTGATATTGAAGGGTAAAGGTTACTTTACAGTTTGGGCTTTGGTCAAGGCAGCCGATTTCAGCGATAAAATGGTCGCCGTTTTTCACTTTGAAAGCAGGGTAGACCCCTTGAATCCAGCTTCCCTTGGCCTTCGGAGGTCGAGTCCACAAAGTGGGCTCATTCTCTTGCCGACCATCTTCCAACCTGGGCTTGCCCAGGAAGATCACCGAACCACCAGCGCTCTTGCTGTTGCCCGGACAGGGTAATTCAGCGGTGTTGCTCTTCCAGCTCGCCAGGCACATGGTGGTGGCAAGGTCAAAGCGATAGTCGGCAATTGGCTTTAGCACGCTAATCTTAACCGATAGAGCCGTTTTTCCTCCCGCACCCACACCAAAGAGCTTGTCGTTTTCGTTGGCTAACATCCAGTAACTCTGATAATTACCGGCCTTGCTGGGGGCAGTCAGTTCGACAACAATATCCACCGCCTCGCCAGGGGACACTCGCCCATCAAAGGGATAAACTTTCTTTACACCCATCTCTGTACCATCAACAAAGCGCAAGGCATAGTTTTTCGTCCATGCACAGGAGCCGATATTTTTCACGCGCCAGATTTTGGTAAAGGAACTTTCGGCCGGCAAAAGCGTGCCATCTGCGATGGTGATATCGGCAATGAACTGTGCCAGATCACAGGGTACGCTGGGCGGAGCCACCGTAGGAGCGGGCGGAGGCACGGGCGAAGTGGCTACAATCGGCGGGATGGGGGTGGGGCTGGGCAGCGGCGTAAAGGTAGCAATCTCTGGGGTGGGGAACAGCGGTGTGGGGGTGGCTTGAATCGGCTGCGCCATTTCGGTCAGCATGGCTATCGCCGTTTGACCGGCGAGCTCGGTGATCATAGCTTGCACGGTTGCCGCGGCTTCGGTATAGATAGCGCCCGGGTCTTCAGTAACGATGGCTTGGCTGGGAATGCGACAAGCCAGGGCGCTAAAAGCAATCATCAATAACAGTGGAGGAACTTTCAGGCTCTTCATCATCTTTTCCTCCATTTATTCCAATAACCAGTAGGCAATCTCTTCGACAAACACTTTGAACGGATCCGATTCGGCCGCCGCAATGAACAGGCCAAATCGTCCTTTGAGATAGGTGCTATCGCGGATTTCGGCAAGCAAGATATTGTTGGCATATAGCTTCAGGATCGAGCCGTTTGCCCAAACGCCCAAGCGGTTGGTCTGGTTGGCGCCGCTCAAGATCGCCTGGGAAGCCGTCCATTCTTGCAAGGGGGTGTAGTTACGCCCATCCCATTTGTAGATGCGGTAGCGGCCCTCGCAGGAAAAGCCAAAGACATAGCCGGCGTTGGGATTGGGCGCCCGAAAGAGCAAGCCATAGCGGTCTTTGCCGCTGCATTGCTCGCCCGTACGAAATTCGACCTGCATATAGAAATCCTGAATAGCCGCATGCGTGGCTAACCCCCATTCCTCCCTTCCGCCCGGGGTGGCTTCCATGGTTAGGGCCCCGTTGTTTACCTTGAACTCGGTGTTTGCCGTCTCCAGAAGATACCAGTTGTTGGCGTTCTTAAAAGTATCTCGCCAGGTGGGTGGGCCAAAATTCAGATCGCTGAGCGTCTCAGAGACCACAATGCGCACCCAAAAGGGTTTGTCGGCTTTTTCGCCGATCCCAAAGCGGCTGCCGTCAGCGCTTTTCAACATCCATTGTCCCTGATATTGACCGCTTTCAGCCGGTGCGGTCATCTCTACCGAGAGATCAACCGTCTCGTTGGGTTGCACGTAACCCGTCAGAGGAACTTCCAGAGCGGCTTCCATGCGATCCCCTTCGACAAACACCAGCGCATACTGAGGCGACCAGGTGCAATCGCCGCTGTTACGCAGCCGCCAGGTCTTGATGAATCGTTCTCCAGGTTTGAAGGGCGTGTTATCCTGGACGCTGATGTCTTTGACAAATTCCGCCTTATCGGTGCACAGGTCACTGCGCGGCGTTGGCAGGGTGGCGGTGGGTGTGTTAGTGGGTAGATCAGGCAGAGTCGGCGAAGGGGCGGGCGGCACGGTGGCGGTTGGAGGCGTTAAGGTACCTGCCATTTGGGTCATCAGCAGGATTTGCACCGCTTCCGAAGTCATGGTTGGGGCAACCTGTTCAGGGGGAGGCGTTTGAGTCTGGGAGGCAGGCAGGTTGCAACTTACCAGTAGCAACAAAATAGCTACCTTTGCGAGAAGGCTTTTCATAAGGTTTGTTCGCCAGGGCAAATTTCTCATCTCTTTCTCCTGAGCGGCAAGTTTATCTGTCGGTTAAGCAGCACAGGCACGCTAAGGCATCAATTTCACCCGGTTAATGGTATTATAACGGTAGCTGATTGACGCGTTTTCAATTCAGCAGGCTGTTCCTGCTCGATGAATTAACGCTAAAAACGGTTTATTTGTTCCCCCTGACATGATTTTTTCGATCAGAAACCCCAGCGTGACCTCAGTCGGGTATAGCTCCCGCTAAATCGCTCCGAAGCAGATTTTATTAAAGAAGAGGTTGTCAACATTACAGTTTGCTTATTCGTTTTTTGGGCGTGTTCACATATTTATCGAAATCGGTTAGATAAGGCAAAATGAAAAGGGGGAGCTACAAGAGCCTGCTGAGGGCGGGAGGATGATTGAAGATCAGGGAGAAGATCCTCCCGCAGATTATAGAATCAGCGGGAGGAATTCGAGCGAGGGCTAGCCGTGTTTGGGGGATTTGTACAGGGAGAGATAGCGAACGCCAAGGGTGAAGGCTAACAACCAATAGGAGACAATGCCCACGGACACCAAAATCTCTATCAGGGTCGGAAAGTAGGTAGCAGCGACAACATTGCCTAACACACCCGGCGACCATTCCGGCGGAGCAACCAGCCCAGAGAGGGTAACGTTCCAGCGATTGACCACGACCCCAAAGCAAATCAGTGCCAGAGCAAGCATCAGGGCGCGATCGTTGCGCCGTAACGGTTGGTAAAGCAGGATCACCGCCGGCACAATCCCGGCCAGGATGATTTCAATGCCCCAGAAGGTGGTCGTGTAGGGAGTGGTCGCTTGCAAGCGTTGCAAGGCGTTCGCTGTGCCTGGCGCACTGCTGTAATAAGAGGTAGCCGCCCAATCCCACAATTTGATATATAGATACGCAAGGGTGGTATAGCCGATGACGCGGGCAACTTCGCGTTTAATGTCTGCTTTGATCAATTCGGCATGCAACAACTTTGACGAGATGATGGTCGAGAGCAAGGTCAGCGACATCCCACCGGCAACGGCGGAAATAATGA
>Ga0197142_1003632_pt1 | contig 12814 bp, 9 predicted proteins | sample GBS60_MetaG_FD_148614 | JGI IMG/M metagenome (GOLD analysis project Ga0197142, IMG submission 148614) | Sediment microbial communities from Great Boiling Springs, Gerlach, Nevada, United States - GBS 60_MetaG | ecosystem: Environmental > Aquatic > Thermal springs > Hot (42-90C) > Sediment... | reverse complement strand
CCAAGGCGCCGGGAGAAGCCTTCAGCATGGTGCTGCCCCCGCCCAACGTCACGGGCAGCCTCCACATGGGCCATGCCTTTGCCTTTACCCTGCCCGATGTGGTGGTGCGCTACAAGCGCATGCGCGGCTACAACGTCCTCTGGCTGCCCGGTACGGATCATGCCAGCATTGCCGTGCACACCATTCTGGAAAATCAACTGCGCCAGGAGGGCAAGAGCCGCTTTGACCTGGGCCGCGAGGCTTTTCTGGAGCGGGCCTGGGCCTGGAAGGAGCAATCCCAGGGCACCATCAAAAGCCAACTGCGGCGCCTGGGCTTGTCACTGGACTGGACGCGGGATCGCTTTACTCTCGATGAGGGGCTGAGCCGGGCAGTTACGGAAGCCTTTGTCCGCCTCTACGAAGCAGGGCTAATTTACCGGGGCGAGTATTTGGTCAACTGGTGTCCGGCCACCCAGTCGGCCGTCTCCGACATCGAGGTGGACAACAAAGAGGTCAAGGGCCACCTCTGGCATTTCCGCTATCCCCTGGCTGCGGATCCCAGCCAGTACCTGGTGGTGGCCACCACTCGCCCCGAGACAATGCTGGGGGATACAGCCGTGGCGGTCCACCCCCAAGACGAGCGCTACCGCCATCTCATTGGCCAGTTCGTGCGGCTGCCCATCAAGGAGCGCCTGATCCCCATCATTGCCGACGAGTACGTGGATCCCTCCTTTGGCTCCGGCTGTGTCAAAGTTACCCCAGCCCACGATCCCAACGACTTTGAGATGGGCCGGCGCCATCAGTTGCCCTTGATCAACATTCTCAACAAGGACGGCACCCTCAACGAGAACGGGGATCCCTTCACTGGTCTAGATCGCTTTGTGGCCCGCGAGAGGGTGGTGCAGTGGTTTGCCGAGCACGGTCTGCTGGAGAAGGTGGAGGAGTACACCCACAGCGTGCCCTACAGCGACCGCGGGGGTGTGCCCATTGAGCCGCTGCTCTCCATTCAGTGGTTTTGCGATGTTTCCGGCATGGCGGCCCGCTGCCTGCAGGAGGAGCGGGAGCACCACAACCCCCGCTTTATTCCGGAGCGCTGGACCAAGGTTTACACGGGCTGGCTGGAGAAGCTGCGCCCCTGGTGCATCTCGCGGCAACTGTGGTGGGGGCACCAGATCCCGGCCTGGTACCCCGTCATCGACGGCCAGATCCCTGAGGATCCCCAGGCTTTTGTGGTGGCCCGCAATGCTGAAGAGGCCTGGGCGAAGGCACGGGAGAAGTTTGGCCCGGCCCTCGAGCGGCTGGAGCGGGATCCCGATGTGTTGGACACCTGGTTTAGCTCGGCTCTGTGGCCTTTTTCCACACTGGGCTGGCCGGAGGAGACGGAGGACTTCAAGCGCTACTACCCCACCTCCCTCATGTCCACGGGCTTCGACATCATCTTCTTCTGGGTGGCCCGCATGGCCATGATGGGGGTACAGTTTACCGGCCAGATCCCCTTCAAAGATGTCTACATCAACGGCCTGGTGCGGGACGAGCACGGGGCAAAAATGTCCAAGTCCAAGGGCAACGGCATCGATCCCATCGAGCTCTTGGACAAATACGGCACCGACGCCCTACGCTACGCTTTGGTTAAAGAAGTGGTGGGGGCAGGGCAGGATATCCGCCTGGCCTACAACCGCAAGACTGGCGAGAGCGCCAGCGTGGAGGCGGCCCGCAACTTTGCCAACAAGATTTGGAACGCCTCCCGCTTTGTGCTCCTGAACCTAGAGGGGCAAACCCCCGCCCAACTGGGATCCCCGGCTCCGGAGGCGCTGGAGCTGGCCGATCGCTGGATCCTGTCGCGGCTGCACTCCACGGCCACCCAGGTTATTGAAGAGCTGGAAGCCTACGGCCTGGGCGAGGGGGCGCGGCTCTTGTACTCCCTGATCTGGGATGACTTTTGTGACTGGTACATCGAGCTGGTCAAGCCGCGGCTGCGGGGGGAAGACCCCACCTCCAAGCGCACGGCACAGCAGGTGTTGGCCAGCGTGCTGGAGACCATCCTCCGGCTGCTGCACCCCTGGATGCCCCATATCACCGAAGAAGTCTGGCAGCTCCTCACTCAGGCCAACCAAGCCACCTCCATCTCCGTCCAGCCCTATCCCGCCCCCGACCCCAGCTGGGTTAACCCCCAACTGGAGCGGGAGTTTGGCCTGGTGATCCAGACCATCAGCAGCCTGCGCAACCTGCGGGCAGAGGCTGGCCTTAAGCCCCATCAAACCATCACGGCTCTGCTGGTTACCGAGGATCCTGACGAGCAGCGGATCCTCACCACCGCCCAGGCCTACATCCGCGAGCTGGCCAAGGTTGAGTCCTTAGAAATCACGGGATCCCTGGCCACGGAACCCAAGCAGGTGGCGGCTGCCGTGGTGGGCACAGTGCAGGTGCTGGTGCCCTTGGGGGGGCTGGTGGATGTGGAGGCGCTGCGGGCCAAAGTGAAAAAAGATCTGGCCAAGCTGGAAAAAGAGGCCCAAGGGATCCGCGCCCGCCTGGAGAACCCCAGTTTCCTCAGTCGGGCCAACCCGGAAGTGGTGCAGGCCAGCCGCGAGCAACTGGCAGAGCTGGAGGCCCAGATGCAGCTCTTGCAAGCCCGCTTGGAAAAGTTGGGCTAGCTCTCCTTTGGGGCTCTTGCCCTGGACAGCCGACTTGCGTAGCCTCGAGCTCAAGGGCACTGGCTATTTTCGTGCAATGGGAGTGGCTATCCCCCATCTCTGTGTTATGAAGATAGATGTCGGTTGTAGCGTTCGGTTCTTCTGATCTTGGCGGGTTTTCACGCTTTGTATTGGCAGACGGCTCTCCGAATATCTCGCCGTTTTTTCCTCTCTCTTTCGGAGATCGTCGATGTCAATTTATGTAGGTAACCTTTCCTTTAAGGTGACGGAAGCGGATTTGACCGCTGTTTTTGCTGAGTACAGTTCCGTGAAGCGGGTGCAGATCCCTACCGACCGTGAGACAGGCCGCATCCGCGGTTTTGGGTTCGTGGAAAGAAGCCGAAGAGCAGGCTGCCATTGCCGCTCTGGACGGCGCAGAATGGATGGGCCGCAACCTCAAGGTCAACAAGGCTCGCCCCCGAGAAGAACGCCCCACCTCAGGCTTCCGGTCTGCCAACTCAAACGGCGGCGACCGGCGGCGGAGCTTCCCATCTCGCTATTGAGATGTCAACCCCTCACCCCCGGCCCCTCTCCCAGAGGGAGAGGGGAGCTGGGGAGCGAGCCTTTCCTTGAATTAAGCCGGCGGTTTGTCCGGCCAGGGATCCGTCAGGTCGGCGGTCAGGGGATCCCAGTCCCAACCCCAGTCGCGGGCGATGGCCTGCGTAAGGCCCAACTGTCCAGCACCCGGGTAGCGGGCCAGGGCCAACAGGAGATCCACCAGTTGCTCGCCAGTGGGGGTGCGGCCAAAAATGTGCAGTCCATCCCGGATCTGGGATTCCTTAAGCTCGCAGAGGTAGCCATCGAGGCGGGCCCAGTCTTCCTCTTTCTCTAGGTTGAACTGCAAGTCGAGGTGCTCTTGGCGGACAAGTTCCTGGATCTGGGCGCGGATTAGCGGGCAGCGCCCAGGATCCATCTGCTGGGCCTCGTAGTACTCGTCCATTAGCCGCTCCAGTTCCGCCAAGGGTCCGTAGAGCTCGGCGCGGGTCAGGGGCGGGGTGAGGTGGTCGAGGATGACAGCCTGAGCCCGCCGCTTGGCTTGGGATCCCTCGCCGGGATCGTTGACGATGAAGGGGTAGAAGTGGGGCAGGGGCCCCAAGGCTATTTCTGGGTAGCAGGTGGCTGAAAGGGCGGATCCCTTGCCAGGCAGCCACTCCAGGTTGCCGTGCTTGCCCACATGCACCACCGCCTGCACGCCAAACACCTGGCGCAGCCACAGGTAAAAGGCCAGGTACTCGTGGGGCGGCACCAAATCCGGAGCGTGGTAGTTCAAAGAGGGATCCCGGTCGTAGCCCCGCGGCGGCTGAATGCCGACAAAAACATGCTCCAACTGCAGGCCGACAATGGGGATGTCGTGGGCAGGCGGATCCCCCCACTGCCGCACTAGATTGTCCTGGACAGCGGCAGGCAACTGGGCAAACCACTCCCGGTAGAGGGCAGCCGGCAGCAATTGCCGCGCCGGGCGTAGGGATCCGAGGGGATCGTAGGTTTGGCCCTGGGTTAGCCAGCGGATGAGCTCATCTCCTGTCTGGGGCAGCGGACAGGCGCGGTAGCCGGCTTGCGTCAGAGCTTTGAGGATCTCGACGCAGCTTGCCGGCGTATCCAACCCTACCCCATTGGCCAGCCGCCCATCTCGGCTGGGGTAGTTGGCCAAAATCAAGGCCAGACGGCGCTGCTCGGCAGGGGTGCGCCGCAGCTTTACCCAGTTGGCCGCCAGCTCGGCCACAAACGCCACCCGATCCGGCACGGCCTCGTAGGCCATGATCTCCGTCTGCAGGCGGGGATCCCACTGTTGAACCGTCTTGAACGAGATGGCGCGGCTGAGGAGGCGCCCGTCCACCTCCGGCAACACCACGTTCATGGCCAGATCCCGCGCCCCCAAGCCCCGAGTGGAGTTCTCCCAGCGCTCCCGCGACCCACTGCTCAAGACCACCTGCACAACCGGCACATCCAGCTCCTGCCAGAGGCGGACATCGGGCTGCTCACTCTCCAGGCGGGCCAGGGAAAAGCTGGTGGTGTTCAACAAAAGTTCAATTTGGCCGCCGAAGTGCTCCCGGATGGCCTGCGGCAAGTCCGGCTCCTGCAGGCCATAGGTGTACAGACACAGCGGCTGCAACCCCCGCTCCTGCAGGGCTTTGGCCAGGGCATCTATTGGCTGCGTATTCCCCGCCAAAACATGGGCGCGGTAGAGCAGGATCCCTACCTTGGGGGCGTGGGGATCCCTGAGGGGGGATAGGGGGGGATGGTAGATCCCCAGCCGGGGCAGCACCTGCGGCTCCGGCACGGCGTACTCCTGTCCCAGGAACTCCCTGGCCAAGAATTTCAAGCAAGCCGCCACATTGGCTGCTCCTCCTTCTAGCCAGTACTGCCACACCCGGTCGGCCACCACTAGGGGCACGGTGGAGTGGCTAACCAAATCCCAATCGGGGCGGTCATCCCCAGGGATCACAATCAGGGTGGATCCCGCTGCTGCCGCTACCTCTTTGGCCACCTCCAGGCCATAGCTCCAGTAGGCCCTTCCCCCCAACAGGCGCAGGAGCACCACCTGAGCTTGCCGCAACACCTTCTCGGCGTAGTCGTCGATGCTCAGAGGCTGTTGCAACTGCAGGAGGTTAGCCGCCCGCACCGCCGGGAAATCAGCCGGCAGCAGGCGCATGGCTGCGCTCAAGGCCGTCAGATCCGTGTCGGCTGCCGACAGGACAACGATGGGGGCCGGATCCTGCTCCAGGAAAACGACCCCGCCTTGGGAAGGATCCCATCCCCCCGGCAAAGCAGCTATCCGGTGCATAGAGCCAGCGCCAGGCGCCCCGCCATCTCCTTGAGACTACACAGAAGGATAGCTTGGTAGCCCTGCACTTGAGTGGGGGGCGGAAAAGGGTATACTTGCCGAAAAGGTGTATCGTTCCCCGGCAAGCACCTAATCACGGTGAAAAATCCGCCTGCTGCAAGCGTCCGGGACGCGAGAGGGCTCCGTCCCGCTGAGGCGAGCAGGGCTTTGCCTCAGGGGACTGTCTAGAGGCGTCTTGACAGCGCCACTACGTAAGAACCCTACGCCTTGAGGCGGTGGGAGTGTCAACCTAACGGCCGTACTTGAGCACAAAGACATCTTTCAGACCAGCATGGGGCTCCCCGGCGAGGGATCCCCAGGTCACGCCTGCCACGCCGAGGGTGCCCTCTTGGTCTAGCGCCATGGCCTGGATCCAGTCGAAGTCAGCGCTGCCGAACTGATGGCGCCAGAGCTCGCCGCCGTTGGTATCGTAGAGGCGGACAAAGGCATCGCTGCGACTTGCAGGAAATCCCTGGGTGGATCCTGCCACCCAGACCCTTCCGAGCCTATCCACGGCAATGGCCAGAGGGCGCTCCCCTTGCGCGCTGTCCCATTGGCGGCTCCAGAGCTCGTTGCCGTAGGGATCATACTGCCGCACAAAGACACTGTACGTCTTGAGCAAGGCCTGGCCAGCAGGAGCCTCTTGGGTATAGCCCGCCATCCAAACTTTTCCCTCCTCTCCCACAGCGATGGCAAGAGTGCCGTCGCCCCCTTTGGTGGAAAACTGGCGCAGCCAAACCTGGTTGCCGCTGGGATCATACTGGCCGACAAAGCCGCCGGCCCTTGTGCGGTCGCGGACGAATCCGGCTATCCAGAGATTTCCTGCCCCATCGGCGGCCAGGGCAGTGACCTGGGCCCCTAGCTCGCGGACCCAGAGGGGTTTGCCGTCAGCGTTGTATTGGCGCACAAAGCTCTTGCCGCCGCTATTCCCGGTTACCCAGACATTGCCCTTGCCATCCACGGCAATGGCAGTGACCTGGTCAGGCTCAGCACCGCCCAACTGCTGCGTCCAGAGCTCCCGACCCTGGGGATCGTGCTTACGCAGGAAGATGTCTTTTGCGCCGGCATTGCTGTAGCCAGGGAAAGCGCCGTAGGTCACTCCTGCCACCCAGCTGTTCCCTCTCCTGTCCACTGCCACCGCCACAACTTCGTCTAAAGCAGGGGTGCCCAACTGCCGCGTCCAGAGCTCTCGGCCCCAGGCATTGTACTTGCGCAAGAAACCATCGCCACCCCCTGCCGAGCTTTGGCCCAAAAAGCTTCCCTCCGTTACCCCCGCCACCCAAATATTTCCCTTGGCATCAATCGCGATGGCGCGGACCTCGTCAGAGGAAGAGGTACCAAACTGGCGCAGCCAAGGGCCGGGACTACACCCAAAACCTAAACCGAAAAAAGCTAAGCCGCCCAGAACTGCTCTAGCCAGTGCCTGTCTCCTGCTCATAGGCCCTCTTTTGGGGGGCACTGGGCAAAGCATAGCAAGGGCTCTCCCCGGCTATCGCGAGGGATAAGCCCCCGCCTCTTCTCCAGCAGCAGCACAGGATCCCTAGGTAACCTGAGGCATTGCTTCAGGGCTAGCCAGGCGCGGCAAAAACTGCAGCGCTGCTTGCCCTGGAACAGGCAAAAAGGCTGGGCCTCTTCAAAGTTGAACTCAGGCTGCCACTGCACGGCAATGGCCCAGGGATGAATTTCCTGCGCGATGGCCTCGATGAGCTCGTCGGGGAAACAGGCAGCCAAACGTCAGCCCGCCGGCACCCCCCAAACAGCCGGGTGGTGCCAAGAGACCAGGGAGAGGGCTTCGACGCCGACAATGAGCAGGTGGAGCGGAGGAGGCTGACGCTGTGGCAAATGGGCTTGCGATTGATCCAGCTCGTCGTACACCCATCCCTCCACCGCAGCTAGCAGCGCTTGTGGCTTGCTTTCCTCAAAAAAGCGGGATCCCAACAGCAGCGCCAATGGCCTCCCCGTAGGGGCTCAGCGCTACAACGACACCCAGGGCATGCTTTGAAGTTGGAAAGCCTTCGCGCAAGTTTCTTGAGAACATCCCACGGCCTAACTGGCGCAAGTTAGCTTGGGCGTTTAGTTGGGGATCTCAATCGCGACATTGGCCAACTGCACATCGTCGTAGTCCACCCAAGCCCCACCATCCTGGCCTAGGGTGTCACTCCCCAGCGGCACAACGATATCCAGGGATCCCCCAAAAAGAGGGATACTGATCCGGGGGCCGCCAGCGATCCTGCCCGGCTGGAGCACCGTTTTGCCAGTGCGCAGCGTCACCGTATTCGATCCCAGGCGCAAATGCTGCAGCGGCAGAGGGATGTGTAGGTCGTCTCCTCCCAACTGGAGCTGCTCCACCTCTACCCCGTTCAAAAGCACGCGCATGGGAGACATATCGGCAGTGGGGATCCGGGACTGGCCAGCCCGATAGGCAGCGGCTGTGTCCAACCCAATCAGGGATCCAATGCGCAAAACCGGTGGGCGGGGCGGCAGACGTTCTAGGCTGAAGGAGCGGGTCATTTCCACCCCTTGGGCAGGACCAAGAAATTGCCCGGCGGCAGCGGATTCCGGGGAGTAGTGGTTATCGCCCAGGCGGATGACATTTGCCTCCAGGACCAGAGTTGTGTTGGGATCCCAGCGCTCCAACTGCAACTGCCAAGGTCGATCCCCGCCGGCTGAAACCCTGCTTGTACTTTGGGAATAGGGCAAGTAATTCTCTAGGCGCGCTACCAAAATCTCCTCTGCCGGCAGCGGCTCCGGCAAGCGAAACCGACCCTGAGCATCCGTGCGCACTGAAATCCCCGCCCCCGGAATGGCCACCTCCCCACCGGCCAGGGGCTGCCCCGTCAGGCGATCCACCACCTGACCCGAGTAGGCAGAATCTAACTGCCCCTGTCCTGTGGGAGCATCCGTAGCGGCTTGAAGGCGCTGCTGGAGAACCTGCCCATCGGCTTCGCTAATCTGCCCGTCCTGATTGACATCGGCAGCTTGAATCTGCTCGTTGGTTAACTGCAGCTCTCCGCGCCAATAGGCTCCCAGCAGGTTGAGATCCTGCCCCGTCAAACGACCATCTCCATCCAGATCGCCCGGTTGAAAAGGCTGAACCTGGGCAGCGGCAACACCCATCCAGCCAAAACTCAGGGATCCCAGCAGCAAGAGAGAAGGGGCTAAACGGGAAACCCTATACATGGCAACTTTCCGTAGGGAAAAAGCTGGAAGGCGTCCTCTATGTTGTAACTCAGCTCCCTTTCCCGCAGCAGGACTGCTTAAGCCGAGGCAGGGTACTCTCGAGCGCAATTTTGCTCACTTGCCTTCGGCTGCAGGAGCCGAAAACTTGATGGTAGGATAGCCGTGGTGACTTGCTTCCCCTATGGCTCGATACTCCTGCGTTACCCAGCTTGTGGGTTCAGCCGAGCAGTTGAGCGAAGCAATCCGCGCCCTCTTGGAGCGTTGTCAGCTCACCATTCTCCACAGTGGCCCTGACTACTGGGTGGCCGGCGAGCCTCCTGGAAAAAACCCCTACCCCAAGCTGGTAACTGTGGAAGTGTTTGTGGATCGCACCCGCCAGACCTCCGATGGGTCTGTCCAGGTAACCTGCATTGCTAAAAACGAAGAGCTGCCTCTAAGAAGCGTCAACCATTGCCAACAAACCTTTAACCAATTGAGGGCAGAGCTAGCCCAGTTGCAAGCCCAACTTGCTGACCAACGGAAAAACACTATACAATAGCAGCGCTGAGTTGCTTGTATTCCATGGCACGTCGTTGCCAACTGACCAACAAAAAACGCAACAACGCTTTTGCCATCTCCCACTCCCATCGACGTACCAAGCGCCTGCAGGAAGTTAACTTGCAGTGGAAGCGCATCTGGTGGGAAGAGGGGAAGCGGTTTGTCCGCCTGCGTCTTTCGACCAAGGCCCTAAAAACCCTCAAGACCAAGGGGATAGGAACCATGGCCCGCGAGGCTGGCATTGACCTCAACCAATTTTAAGAGGTCGCTTGGGAAACGGGGCCCCTAGGCGGGCCTGGGATCCAAGCCAGTAGGCCTCTACAGCAACCCAAATAGCTTGCGCGACTTGGGCTGAAGCCCCGCCAGCAGCGTGGTGAGGGTGTCCCGCTGGGTTAGTTCGTTGGTGCCGCTGGCGTGCTCAATCAGGAACTTGCGCATTTCCTCGGAGAGCTTGGCGTCGGTAAAGTCGGCGCCAACAAAGCTGGCCCCCTCCATTTGGGCCTCTTGTAGATTGGCCCCCACCAGGAGGGCCTGGTCAAGGTTGGCCTCCTGCAACTGACAACTGGCCAGGACAGCCTGGGAGAGGTTGCAGCGAAATAGGTTGGCTTGGCGAAAGTCGGCGCCGAAAAAGTTCCCCTCTGTCAGGTTGGCAGCTACCAGGCTAGCCGCGCGAAAGATGGAGTGGCTGAAACGCCCCCCCTGAAAGCTGCTTTTGTCCAGCTTGGCAGCGGTGAAGTTGCTGTAGTCTCCCACGGCTTGACTGAAGCTGGATCCCCGCAGATCTGAAGCGGCAAAATTGGCCCGCTCCATCTCGGCACGGCGAAAGTTACACAGCCGCAGATCCGCCTGCTGTATGCTAAGGGAGCGCAAATTGGCCCGCGTCAGGTTGGCCTTGGGCATTTGAATGCGGTCGAACAGGCCTCGCGAGAGGTAAGCACCTTCGAGGTTGGCACCCACCAGGGAGCGTCCTTCCCGCAGGGCTGCTAGCAAGTCCCGCGTGGTTTCAATGCGAACCGGCTCCAAGGGCTGAGAGGGAGGGGCACTCACAGGCTGGCTATTCCCTACAAGCAGTCTAGAAACTCGATCAACCCCGCTAGCAACTGACCGCTAGCTCACAAAGACCCCTAGCTACCAGGCTAACGTTTGCACTGCCTGCTGAGGTTAAGAGGAAGTTAACAACGGCTCTTCGCCAGCTGTTCTGGCAACCCTTGCCGAGATGGCCTTCTAGTTGAATTGGCCTCGATTTATTGCATACTCAGGGCAGCCCTTCGTCTGTGAACCCTAACCCTCTATGCAGGTAGCCTTTATCCTCGATCCACTGCCCCAGTTGCAGGTGGGCCACGACACCAGCGTTGCCTTGATGGAGGCGCTGCAGCGACGCGGGCACCGCATTTTTTGCCTAGAACTAGCCGATCTCTACTGGGATCAGGGAGAAACCTGGGGGGCGGTATCTGAAATCCGGCTGGATCTAAAGGCGGATCCCTGGTACGAGGTCAAAGAACGGCGCCTGGTGCCCTTGAGCCAAATGCAGGCGGTATGGATGCGTAAGGATCCGCCGGTGGATACGGCCTATCTCTATGCCACCTACCTCTTGGATCGCCTCCCTCCCAGTCGTACCTTGGTCCTCAACCATCCCGCTGGCATCCGCTCCGCCAACGAAAAGCTCTATGCCCTGCAATTTAAAGAGTGGATCCCGCGCACCTGTGTTAGCAGCAATAAGGCCTTGCTCCGCCAATTTGTCGAGCAGGTGGGGCAAGCAGTGCTCAAGCCCCTGGGCGGCAAAGGAGGAGAAGGGATCCTGCGGGCCAACGCCGGCGATCCCAACCTCAATTCCCTTATCGAGCTGAGCACTCAATTTGGCCGGCTGCCCGTGATGGTGCAAGAGTATCTGCCCCAGGCAGCAGCGGGGGATAAGCGCATTTTGTTGCTAGAGGGTGAACCTTTGGGCGCCGTCAATCGCATTCCCGGCGAGGGGGATTTTCGCGGCAATGTGGCTGCCGGCGGTCGGGTGGAGAAAACTGAGATTACCGAAAAAGAACGGGCTCTCTGCGCAGCTTTGGCGCCAGTACTGCGCCAGGAGAAACTCTACTTTGTAGGCATTGACGTAATTGGTGAGCGGCTGACGGAGGTTAACGTTACTAGCCCAACGATGTTGCGGGAGATCAGTCAGTTACAGGGAGTTGATCTGGCTAACCAAGTGGCCGAGTGGTTGGAGAAAAAAGTGCCTGTTAAAACCTAACCTCCCCCCGCACTCATTTAGATGCATGCAGCCACGGGAATTTCTACAGCCAAGACCTTCTACCCCATCGTTGCGGGGGGCCTATAAAGTCCAGTGCCGCACCCCCCGTGACGTACTCCCATCCCTCACCGAGTTGTATTCAGGTTCTCAGCTATCAAAAACTCTTCAGCGCTGTCAATAAAAATAGCCCCCAAAGGGGGCCTGTCGCGACCGGCCAGCGACCTACAAAGCCCTAGAGCAAAATAAGAAGCGCTCCATTAATGGGTGGCTTTGAACACCGCTTTGATCAAGTACTAGAATCCCAGAAAAAGAACTCGATCCCGGCAAACATCATCTTTTTTTTAGATTCTCGCCAGGCCAATCCTGCCCCCTAGGATTCGGGAGCAGCTGCTGGCTGCTTCCGCCCTAGCCAGCGCCAAGTGGCGGGCAACAGGACTGCCGCCAGCCCACACTTCAACCCATCGCCGGGGATGAAGGGAAACACCCCCTTGCTGAGCACCGCCAAGACGGAGGTGGGGCCGACATTCTCGTTCAGCCATACTCCCAGCCAGGTAGCTCCCAGAGCGTAGATCAAAACCGAGCAGGAGAGCATGGCTGCTGCCATCTTCCAAGGACTGCGATCCGCCCCCCAGCGCTCTACAAACCAGCCCATCAGCGCTGCAGCCAGGGGAAAAGCCAGCAGGTAGCCTCCTGTTGCCCCAGTTAGGTGTTTGAGACCGGCTCCGCCGCCGGAGAAGAAGGGCAGTCCTAGTAACCCCTCCAGCAGGTACAGCAGCAAGGCAAGAAAGCCCAGCCTGGCCCCCAAGCCTGCCCCCACCAGCATTACCCCAAAGGTTTGTCCAGTGATGGGTACCGGCGTAAAAGGCAAAGGGATCCGCACCTGCGCTAGAGCTGCTACGACTAGGCTCCCTCCCACCACTAGCAGCAGATCGCGAACGCGAGAAGGACGGGGCAGAAAAGTCTGGGCTAAGGGTAGGTAAGTGGCAGTCATAAAGCACCTGCAGTATCGAGGTACAAAGCGCAGTATACCGCAATACAAAAAGGAGGAAGCACACGCCAACTTCTTCTAGGGGATCCGTGCTTGGGCAAACACATCTTGAGGAATAACTCACAAGCACGGCAAAACCTCATGGGGATAAGCTGTCTGCTTGGCTAAAGCACTGGCTGCAGCTGAGCACTCAACAGCTTCTCTAGAAGTTGGAAAATCAAGTGCCTAGACTGCCGAACTGTTTCCCTAGGAATTGGCAACAACAAAAAAGGGGCCATTAAGCCCCCAAAAATGGCCTCCCCTTGTTGGGGATCCTTAGGAATTGACAATAGCTAGCCTTTGATACACAGAATGGGCTTTAAGCGCGCTACGAGTTT
>Ga0197142_1003631_pt1 | contig 12822 bp, 12 predicted proteins | sample GBS60_MetaG_FD_148614 | JGI IMG/M metagenome (GOLD analysis project Ga0197142, IMG submission 148614) | Sediment microbial communities from Great Boiling Springs, Gerlach, Nevada, United States - GBS 60_MetaG | ecosystem: Environmental > Aquatic > Thermal springs > Hot (42-90C) > Sediment... | reverse complement strand
TTGAAAGTTTATGGTATTGAGGGAGGACGCCATCCTGAATATACTGGCGTCTGGGTCGATAACGAAAAAATTGCAGCCATTGGAATAAAAGTTTCTCGCTGGGTGACAATGCACGGTTTTGCATTTAATATAAATACAGATTTGAATTACTTCGGAAAAATTATCCCATGTGGAATTTCAGATAAAGGTGTAACTTCACTTGAAAAGATCTCTGGTCAAAAACATTCAATTGAAGATGTAAAAAAACATTTAATAGAAAACTTTGTCAGGATTTTCCATTATGATGAATTCATTATATTCTATTCAATCAAAGAATTTTTACAAACACATTTAGAAAGATTACCGGAGGGTATAAATGGCATTTAACGATAGGAACAAAGAAACTGTAAAAAAGCCAACTGGAAGAAAAGAAATTGCCGGTGGTATGACAAAAGAAGAACTCATATCTGTTCTTCGTGTGATGCTGTTATCCCGTGCGATTGACGATAAATTGATGAGGTTGCTTAAGCAAGGAAAAGTCTTCTTCCATATTGGTTGTTCGGGTCATGAAGCAATTCAAGTTGCAATGGCCAAAGCTCTAAAACCTGGAATTGACTGGGCTTTCCCATATTACAGAGGAATAGCTTTTTCACTTGCACTTGGCATCAAACCGGAAGAAATTTTTCTTCATTCCTTCGGTAAAGCTGATGACCCATTTACAGGCGGGAGACAAATGCCCGGTCATTTTGGTTCTAAGGCTTTAAATATTCCCACTCAATCAAGTCCAACTGGTTCTCAATATTTGCAAGCAGTCGGTTGTGCATTAGCTTCTGTCAAATTGGGAAAAGATGAAGTAACATTTGTTTCATCTGGTGAAGGTGCAACAAGTGAAGGTGAATTTCATGAAGCTATTAACTGGGCAAGTAGAGAAAAATTACCAGTTATCTTTTTAATCGAAAACAACCGATGGGCAATATCTGTCCCGGTTGAAAATCAAGTTGCTGGTGAAGGCGGTTCAGTCTATGAAATGACTAAAGGTTACAAAAATCTTTTGAGATTGAAAGTTGACGGTACAAATTATCTTGAATCTAATGTTGCTGCTGTTTCTGCTGTTAAGTATGCGAGAAATAAGCAGGGACCAGTCTTAATTGAAGCTGATGTAGTTAGACTTCTTCCGCATTCTTCATCTGATGACCACAGAAAGTATCGAAGTGAAGATGAACTGGAAGCAGATAGACAAAAAGATCCAATTGTGAGATTTAAGAATCTTTTGATTGAAAAGGAAGTTCTAACTGAATTAGCTTTCAAAGAACTTGAAAAAGAAGTTCACGATAGAGTTGAAGAAGCTGCAGCCTGGGCTGAAACCGCTCCTGACCCAAAACCTGAATCAGCATTACTTCATGTCTTTTCTGATTCAATTAATAGAAAAGATATTGTCTACGAAAAGAATGAGAAACCAGGCAAGCCAATAGTGATGGTTGATGCAATCAATCATGCTTTGAAAGAAGAAATGGAACGACATCCAGATATGTATATTTTTGGAGAAGATATTGCTGATCCGAAAGGTGGAGTTTTTACAGCGACAAAAGGATTATCAACTAAATTTGGTAAAGAAAGAGTCTTCAATTCACCCCTTGCAGAAGCAAGCATTGTTGGTGTTGCGATTGGCATGGCTTTAAGAGGTTTGAAACCGGTAGTTGAAATTCAATTTGCCGATTACATCTGGCCAGCAATGCAACAAATTAGAGACGAGCTTGCAACAATTCGTTATCGATCGAATGGTGTGTGGTCAGCCCCAGTTGTAATTAGAACTGCCTGTGGTGGTTTCATACACGGTGGACTTTATCACAGTCAGAACATTGAAGGTTTCTTTGCTCATTGTCCAGGACTTTATATAGTTTATCCTTCCAATGCAGCAGATGCAAAGGGATTATTAAAAACAGCAATTCATTTAGACGATCCAGTATTATTTTTAGAGCATAAAGGTCTATATCGGCAAACTTATGCAATGGCTCCAGAGCCTGATATAGATTACATGATTCCTTTTGGAAAAGCATCGATCAAACAAGAAGGAAATGATCTCACCATAGTTACATGGGGAATGATGGTTCATGAATCAATTAAAGCAGCTCAAGAATTGAAAGATTATTCAATCGAGATAATTGATGTAAGAACTATTATTCCGCTTGATAAAGAGACTATTTTTAATAGCGTGAAAAAAACTGGAAAAGTTTTGATAGTACATGAAGATACTTTGACGGCTGGATTTGGTGCTGAGATTGCTGCGTTAATTTCTGATAATTGTTTTCAGTATCTTGATGGACCAGTTAAAAGGTTAGCTGCTCACGATACTCATATCCCTTATCATCCAAATCTTGAAAATTTTATTTTACCTAACAAAGAAAAAATTAAAAAAGCAATTCAGGAAATAATAGAATTTTAATGGAGGACAAATGAAAGTTGAAGTTGTAATGCCCAAAATGGGTGAAAGTGTAAACGAAGGAACAATCATCAAATGGCACAAAAAAGTCGGCGATAAAGTTGATAAAGATGAAATCATTTTTGAAATCAGTACAGATAAAGTCGACACAGAAATTCCTTCACCTGCTTCGGGAATATTAGCAGAGATAAAAGTATTTGAACAGGAAACCGTTCCAGTTGGAACAGTTGTCGCTTTAATTGAAACCGATGTGAATGCTGAAATTAAACCAGCTGAAACTCCAGTAACTTCAGTTGAACAAAAATCTAATGGTTCAGATAACCAAGAATTAGTTGATGTTGTGATGCCTAAGATGGGCGAAAGTGTAACTCAAGGAACGATTATTAAATGGCATAAGAAAGTTGGCGACAAAGTTGCTAAAGATGAAACACTTTTTGAAATCAGTACAGATAAAGTTGATACTGAAGTTCCTTCACCCGTTGAAGGAGTTTTAGCTGAAATTCTTGTTAAAGAACAGGAGACAGTTGATGTTGGTGTAGTTGTTGCAAGAATTTCTCCATCAGGTTATGTTTTGAAGATTTCGAGAGAAGAAGAAAAAGTTGAAGTAAAATCAACTGTATCGGAAAAAGTTGAAGAAAAGAAATTTGAAACTGCTCCAGTGAAAGAAAAAGTTGAGAAAACAGAAAAATCAAGATTTTATTCACCACTTGTTATGAATATCGCAAGACAGGAAGGAATTTCATTTGAAGAACTTGAAATGATTGAAGGTACAGGTTTAGGTGGTAGAGTCACCAAGAAAGATATTTTAAACTATATCGAATTAAAGAAAGCTGGAAAAATTGTAACTCCACGAAAAGAAGAAAAAGTCACTCCATCATTTGTAACTGAAGAAAAAGTTGAAGTTAAGTTTGAGCCTGGAGAAAAAGTAAAAATTGAACCGATGGACCATATGCGTCAATTAATAATGGAACATATGGTTAAGAGTAGAGATACTTCTGTGCATGTAGTAGGAATTCAAGAAGTGGACATGACAAGAGTTCATAATTACATGCAGAAGAATAAAGAGGCATTTTTACAACGAGAAGGAATTAAACTAACATATTTACCGTTCATAGTTGATGCAACTGTTAAAGCATTGAAAGAATTTCCATATGTAAATGCATCAATTCAAGGTACAAATGTAGTTTTGAAAAATTACATTAATATTGGAATTGCAGTTGCTCTTGAACCAATGGGATTAATTGTCCCGGTTATCAAAAACGCTGATGAGAAGAACATAACCGGACTTGCAAAAGCAATTTATGACTTAGCAACTCGTGCAAGAAGTAAAAAACTTTTACCTGATGAAGTTAAAGACAGTACATTCACAATTACGAATTATGGTTTATATGGAACTTTGTTTGGTAATCCAATAATCAATCAACCTGAAGTTGCAATTCTTGGTGTTGGTGCAGTCACGAAAAAACCAGTAGTTGTTGAAGTAGATGGTCAGGATACAATTGCAATTCGTCATATGATGTATATTTCGCTCTGTCACGACCATCGCTTGATTGATGGTGCAATGGCGGGAAAATTTATGAGAAGAATTAAAGAATTACTTGAAAATTTTGAAGGTGAATAAAATTGAAGATTAATTCATTTCAGAGGAAGTTCAAAGAAGAAGTCGAAAAAAAGGTGGTCTTAACTCACAGACCACCCTGGCTTAAAGTGAAGTTGCCCGTTGGTGAAAACTTCAGTGATGTTCATCGTTTGATGCGTGAATATAATCTGAATACAGTTTGTGAAGAGGCTCATTGTCCAAATATTTCTGAATGCTGGAATCACCGAACGGCAACTTTTATGATTTTAGGTGATATCTGTACTCGAAGTTGTGGATTTTGTGCGGTTAAAATGGGAATGCCAACAACTCTTGATTGGGACGAGCCGAGAAGAGTTGCTGATGCGGTTAAAAAACTTGGACTAAAACATTGTGTAATCACTTCTGTTAATCGAGATGAATTAAAAGATGGTGGTGCTTCAATCTTTGCAGAAACAGTTAGATTAATCAATGAAACTTCGCCTGATTGCACTGTAGAAATTTTAATTCCTGATTTCAAAGGTGATGAAGAAGCTTTCGAGATCATCATGAAGCATCCACCACACATACTTAATCACAATGTAGAAACTGTTCCACGACTTTACCCAGTTGTAAGGCCACAGGCAAAATATCAAAGAAGTCTCGAATTAATTAAATGGTTTAAATCACGAGGATTAAGAACAAAATCAGGAATGATGGTTGGAATTGGAGAAACGAATGAAGAAGTAATTCAGGTAATGAAAGATCTTTATGAACATGGTTGCGATATTGTAACAATTGGACAATATCTTCAACCAACAAAAGAACATCTTCCAGTTCAGCGTTTTGTTACACTCGAAGAATTTGAGTATTTTCGCATAGAAGGATTAAAAATAGGTTTGAAGATTGTTGAATCTGCGCCACTTGTTCGCTCTTCATATCACGCTGATAAACATGCAAGGGAAAATTTATGATGGGATAAATAAGTTTTTTTCAACAGTTAATCCTTCAATAAATTTTTCAGCAGCCCACAGTTTTTCTTACCCGCATTATGAAATATATAATTCTTCTCTTAATTCAATAATTCCATTAACAATTAGTGAGGTCAAAAATGGCAAAAGTTAAAGGTGATATAATTGTTGATATCGAAAAGTGTAAGGGATGCGAGCTTTGTGTTGTTGCTTGTCCACAGGATACAATTGCACTTAGCGATAAAATCAATAAGAAAGGTTACCATTATATGGTTAAGATTAAAGATAACTGTACGGGATGTGAAAATTGTGCCTTGGTTTGTCCTGATGCTGTTATCACTGTTTATCGAAAAACTGGAAAGAAAAAAGAAAAAGTTGCAACATTGACCAATGTTAAAAAAGATATGACTTTGGAGGTCAATTGATATGGGCGAACTCCGTTTGATGAAAGGAAACGAAGCTTTAGCAGAAGCAGCAATTCGCTCTGGTTGTGACGCCTACTTTGGTTATCCAATTACTCCACAATCAGAAGTCCTTGAGTATTTATCCAGAGAAGTTCCGAAACGAGAAAATATTAATATGGTTGTTCTTCAAGCAGAAAGTGAAATCGCTTCGATTAATATGATTTATGGTGCAGCAGGTGCTGGAAAAAGAGCAATGACAAGTTCTTCAAGTCCAGGAATTAGTCTAATGCAAGAAGGTTTGTCTTATATTGCTGCTGCTGAACTTCCTTGCTTAGTCGTCAATATTAATCGTGGTGGACCGGGACTTGGAACAATTCAACCAGCACAAGGTGATTATTTTCAGGCAACTAAAGGTGGTGGTCATGGTGATTATAAATTAATTGTTCTTGCACCATCGAGTGTTCAGGAAATGGCAGATTTTGTTCGTCTCGGTTTTGATTTAGCAGATAAATACAGAAATCCAGTCATGATTCTTGCTGATGGCGCAATTGGTCAGATGATGGAAAAAGTTGAGCTGTTTGAACAACAACCAAAAAGCGGAACAATTCCAAAACCGTGGGCAACAACTGGTAAAACTAAAGATAGAGAAAGAAATATCATTACTTCACTTCACATCGATCCTAAGGAAATGGAGAAAATTAATTTAAGACTTCAAGAAAAATATCGTGAGATTGAAGAGAAAGAAGTTCGATATGAATTATTCAAGATGGAAGATGCTGAATATGTATTAACAGGATACGGTCTTGGTGCAAGAATTTGTAAAAAAGTTGTTGAACTTGGTCGTGAGAAAGGCTATAAACTTGGTTTAATCAGACCGATTACATTATTCCCATTCCCGAAAAAAGTTTTTGCTGAGATTGCTAATAAAGTAAAAGGTATTCTTGATGTTGAAATGAATGCTGGTCAAATGGTAGAAGATGTAAAATTAAGTGTTGAAGGAAAAACTCGAGTTGAATTTTACGGTAGAATGGGAGGAATTATCCCAACGCCAGAAGAAGTTCTGGAACACTTTGAAAAAACCTTTTTGAAAGGAGAGTAGCCATGGATGAAACAATCGTAAAAACAGAAGAACAGGAATTTCTTGAAGAAGATATTTGTGTTGAGGAAAATTTAGTTTATCGCAAACCTAAAACTTTAACTGACCTGGATTTGCACTATTGTCCTGGTTGTGGTCATGGTGTTGTACATCGTTTATTAATGGAAGTTGTTGAAGAAATGGATATCCAGGACAAAGTTATTGGTGTTGCTCCGGTCGGTTGTGCTGTTTTTGCTTATAACTATATGAATATAGATATGCAAGAAGCTGCACATGGTAGAGCAACTGCAGTGGCGACTGGAATAATTCGAGTTCTTCCTGATAAACTTGTATTTACTTATCAAGGCGATGGTGATCTTGCAGCAATAGGAACCGCTGAAACGATTCACACTTGCAATCGGGGAGAAAATATTTTAATAGTGTTTATCAATAATGCTGTCTATGGAATGACAAGCGGACAAATGGCTCCTACAACTCTACCAGGAATGAAAACAACCACCACACCATTTGGCCGAGATGTTAAAATGACAGGTTATCCATTGAAAATAACAGATCTTGTGGCACAACTTCCTGGAACTTATTATGTAACTCGTCAGGCTGTTAATACTGCTGGCAATGTTAGAAAAACCAAAAAAGCAATTCAAAAAGCTTTTCAGTATTTACAGCAGAAAAAAGGAACCTGTTTTATTGAAATTGTTTCCAATTGTCCTTCAAACTGGAAAATGACCCCAGTTGAAGCAAATAAGTATGTTGAAGAAGTTTTAATTCCATTTTATCCACTTGGTGATATTAAAGTACCGAAGGAGGAAAATTCATGAAACACGAATTAGTTTTTGCTGGATTTGGTGGACAGGGCGTTTTAACAATGGGAATGATTCTATGTTATGCTGGAATGAAAGAAGGTAAAGAAGTTTGCTGGATGCCTTCTTATGGACCGGAGATGCGTGGCGGAACAGCAAATTGTATAACTATCATTTCTGATGACCTAATAAGTTCACCAATTATTTCAAAATTTGACTCAGTCATTGCATTAAATCAACCATCACTAGATAAATTTGAATCAGCGGTAAAACCTGGTGGTAATCTGTTTTATGATTCAACCAATGTCATCAATCCACCAACGAGAACGGATATTAATATATTTCCAATTCCTGCATCAGACGAAGCAAATAGATTAAAGAACTTAAGAGTGATGAACATGGTAATGTTAGGTGCTTTGATTGAAGTTATAAAAATTGTTGATGATGATTCCATCATCTATGGTTTAGAACAGGTTCTTCCACAACATTATCATCACTTAATTCCTTTGAATAAAGAAGCCTACGAAGTTGGGAAAAAACTTTCTGAAAGTATTTTAAGTAAAGTTTAATTCTAAATCTAAATTTTTACATAAAAAATGTCAGGCACCTGCCTGACATTTTTGTTTTAAATTGGTAAACAATAATAAATCTAAAAACTTTGAAAAAATTATTTAATCAAAATCATCTTTTTCGTCGTGCTTCCAAATTTAGTTTGGAGCTTATAAAAATAAATTCCACTCGATAGATTCTTTGCATCGAAATTTATTTCATAGGCTCCTGAGCAATAAAATCCTTTTGCTAAAGTTTGAACTTTATTTCCTGTGAGATTGAAAACACTCAGCTCAATTTCTGAGTCCTTACTTAAATAAAATTTAATATTTGTTGATGGATTGAAAGGATTGGGATAATTATCATAAAGATAAAAATTTCTTAAGTTGTTGATTTCTTTCTCAACGGATGTTTCACCAGTTCTGAGCTTGTTTATAAACACTGCATTTGTCTGATTATTTGGCTGTCCAAGGGTTAAAAGAGAAGAAGTATCCGCATCCAGTCCGTTGAAGTCAGATAATGCTGAATTTGAATTCTTTGCAAAGGCGAATTTTCCCGTACTTGTGGTTCCAGTTGACCTCAATTTTGGTTCTGGAGCTTGAGTGAAGAATGTTCCAGCTGTTCCACTACCAAAGCAATGAATACTTCCACTTGAACCTGCAGGATCACTACCAGAAGCTTTAATCATAACCAATTCAGTAGTTGCAATGTCAAATGTTCCGCTTCCTGTTTGTTGAAAAAGAGTAGTGTCTTTCAAACCAACTACCAGAAGAAAATCTGTTGTATCCAAATCAGTTGATAATGTATCAACTTTAATAACAATCAAGGTTCCCGAAGGTAATTTAGACCAAAGATCGGCTTCCTTAAATATATATTTTCCGCCATTATCGTTTCCCATACTACTAGAAAAATCTTTAATAATCATGCCAGACATATTCAGGTTTTTTTCTATCACAAGTAATTCTACTGCATCATCTACACCGTTGGTTCTTCCACTGTTATAAAATTTATTAATGACCACACTTTGAGAAAATGCATTAATGAGAGTTAAGAAAATAAATAAACATGTCTTTTTCATTGTTTCACCTTTAATAATTTTGCTTTTGCAATATAGTAATTGTTTGAAAGCAATAAAATCGTTAAAATTACAATAGAAAAAACAAAATTGAGAGTCATCCTATGGAAAAACCAAAAATACTTTATGTAGAAGATCATCTTGAAAGTGCCTTACTTGTAAGAACACTTCTCAAAAATAAATGCGAAGTTTCTATCACTGAAACATACGAAGAAACAATAGATTTCCTCAAGGATAACAAAGTCGATTTAATTCTATTAGACATAAATCTCCCGGGAAAAAAGGACGGGGTTGATTTAGTCAAAGAATTAAAAAGTGATGAGAGGTATAAAAATTTACCTGTAATTGCTTTGACAGCATATGCACTTGCCGGTGATAGAGAAAGATTACTTGAAGCAGGCTGTGATGAGTATATTGCAAAACCAATGTCAAAAAAAGAACTATTTGAAAAACTTCAGAAGTTTATTCAATTACCTCAAGAAGTTCAAAAATAATTTTTGATAGATGATGCAAAATTTTTAAATTTGCACTGCTTTAAAATTAAATTAGTTCTATAAAATTTTGTTTAAGAAACAAATAAGTTATTTCAATAGTAATAGCAGCCGAAAACTTGTTGAGTTAAAAAATTAAAGTTCTTTTAAGTTTTGAAAGCGCCCGTAGCTCAACAGGATAGAGCATCAGCCTTCTAAGCTGAGGGTTACTGGTTCGAGTCCAGTCGGGCGTACTGCCAATTACGGTGAGCGTAGCTCAGTTGGTAGAGCGCCAGATTGTGGCTCTGGTGGTCGTGGGTTCGATCCCCATCGCTCACCCTAATTAATGGCCCCATCGTCTAACGGTTAGGACATCACTCTTTCAAGGTGAAAATACGGGTTCGATTCCCGTTGGGGTCACAAAGTTTGTCGGAGAGAGGGGCAAAAAATTTTAATAAATAGAGAGCCCCAAAATGAAAATCACAAAAAATCTTGCCTTGAGTGAAAGTGGCTTCGCATTTAATGGTTCAACTGGTGATTCATTTATCTTAAACGAAACAGCCACTTTTATCCTTCAAAAAATTAAGGATGGCTTATCTGAAAAAGAAATCCTTGATTTAATTCTCACCGAATACGAAGTTAATTCAATCCAAGCCGAAAAAGACCTTCATGATTTTATCACTCAGCTAAAAATTTTCAATCTTTTAGAGGAATGAAATGAAAATTGCAGTCACAGGATTAAATAATACTGATAATCCCGGACCTGGTGTGCCCGTCATACGTTCAATTCTTGCAGAAAAAGATTTTAATGGAGAAATTATTGGTTTGCATTATGAGAATCTTGAACCTGGAATTTATATGGAGGGAATTAAATCTCGTTCATATATGATTCCATATCCATCCCAGGGACCCGAAGCTCTCCTTGAAAGATTGAAATACATTCATTTCAGAGAAAATCTAAATATTATATTACCAACTTTAGATTCAGAACTTTATAATTTTATTTACATTTCAAATGAATTGGAGAAACTTGGAATTAAAACATTTCTTCCCACTTTTGATAATCTCGAAAAACGATCAAAAGATAAATTGTCAGAGTTTTGTAAAAAAGCAGAGATTGATACTCCACAGACATTCATACTTAATTCACAATCGCAAATCAACGAAGTTTTAAAGAAATTAAAATTTCCCGTTGTAGTAAAAGGAATTTTCTACGAAGCTTACATTTGTTATTCAATTGATGAAATCTTTTCAAGTTTTTCTAAGGTAGTTTCGAAGTGGGGATTGCCAGTTTTAATTCAGGAATATTTAATTGGTGATGAATTGAATGTTGCAGCTGTTGGTGATGGTGAAGGAAATACACTTGGCGCAGTTGCCATGAGAAAATTATTTATCACAGAAAAGGGGAAAGGCTGGAGTGGCGTTACAATCAAAGATGAAAATCTAATTGAAATGACGCATAAAGTTATCAAAGCTTTGAAATGGAGAGGCGGACTTGAACTTGAAATCCTTAAGTCAAGAAATGATGGAAAGTATTATCTGCTTGAAATAAATTCAAGATTACCAGCGTGGGTATATTTAACTCAAGCTGCGGGACAAAATCTCCCTTATTTATTGGTGAAGTTGGCTTTAGGTGAATCAGTGAAACCTTATGAAGATTATGAAATTGGTAAAATGTTTGTGAGATGCTCGCTTGATCTTATTACAGATATTAAAACATACGAAAGAATTTCAATTAATGGTGAACTATGAGTAAACAGAAAAAACCTTATACAAAACCTGTCATCACAAGACAAAGAACAGGATTTGTTAGCAAATTTGGTAAAGCAGGTACACTGACAGTTTTAGAAAACATTGATGGAGTTCCAATTCAAAAACTTGTTGAAGATTTTGGCTCGCCTCTTTTTGTATTATCTGAAAAGACAATAAGACAAATACAAAGAAAAGCTTTAAGGATCTTTAAAACACGATATCCAAAAGTTCAATTTGCATGGTCATACAAAACTAACTATCTCAATGCTGTGTGTTTGATCTATCATCAGGAAGGTTCGTGGGCTGAGGTTGTTTCTGAATTTGAATATGACAAAGCAAAATCACTCGGCGTTCCTGGAACAAAAATTATTTTTAACGGACCACATAAACCAGACTCTGCATTAATGAAAGCCATTAACGATGGCGCTTTCATTCACATCGATCATTTTGATGAACTTTATAAATTGATTGAAATCACAGAAGAAATGAATAAAACTGCAAGGGTCGCTATTCGAGTAAATATGGATACTGGAATTTATCCAAAGTGGGATAGATTCGGATTGAATTATGAAAATGGCGAGGCTTACGATGCAATTAGAAGAATTATGATTTCAGATAAATTAAAATTAGTTGGATTACACTGTCACATTGGAACTTATATGCTTTCAGCTGAAGCTTATAGAATTGCTGCATCGAAACTTACGGATCTGTACAAAAGAGTGAAATATGAATATAATCATCAACTTGAATACATTGATCTTGGTGGTGGTTTTGCAAGTAAAAATACTCTTCAAGCATATTATCTTGATGCTTCAGTGGTCGTTCCTTCATTTGAGGATTATGCAGATGCAATTACTTCTGGAATTCTTGAACACGGTCTTAAACAGGATGAACTTCCACTCTTAATTTTAGAAACAGGTAGAGCATTAATAGACGAAGCTGGCTATCTTATCACAAGCGTTGTTGCAAATAAACGTTTGAGTAATGGTAAGCAGGCAATTATCGTTGATGCGGGCGTTAATCTTTTGTTTACGAGTTTCTGGTACAAACATAGAATTTCGACTACAGAATTCTATGGAGAAGTAAAAGATGAAACAGCAATCTATGGCAATCTTTGTATGAATATCGATTTGCTTAGAGATGGAGTTTACTTACCACCAATTCCTGTTGGCAAACAGATTATTTTTCACAATGTTGGTGCATACAATATGACGCAATGGATGCAATTCATCAATCCAAGACCGAGAGTTGTAATGGTAATGGAAGATGGAAGTGTTGAAATTGTTCGTGAGATGGAAACTCTTGAAACCATTACTCAACTCGAAAGAATTCCAGAGAAACTCAAGAAATGAAAAATCTTTCAATTCTGATTGATTCAACTCTTTTCAGTTACTCACAAATTTTCTTTTCGAATCGTAGATGGTTTGGTACCTTAATTTTAATTGCAACTTTTATTTCACCAATTAATGGTTCTGTCATTCTATTTTCTGTTTTGATAACGAATTTAATCGCCTTGTTTTTGAATTTTGAACAAAAAAAAGTGCGTGATGGATTTTATGGATTTAATGGTTTGTTGTTCGGTGCAGCTCTGATCTTTTTCTATAAACCAAATGAATATTTTATTCCAGTTTTGATTCTTTTTTTATTGATAAATTTCTTCATCAATACATCAATCGAAAATTATTTTGCATTTGCATTCAATTTGCCAGGACTGAGTTTACCATTTCTAAT
>Ga0197142_1003629_pt1 | contig 12824 bp, 13 predicted proteins | sample GBS60_MetaG_FD_148614 | JGI IMG/M metagenome (GOLD analysis project Ga0197142, IMG submission 148614) | Sediment microbial communities from Great Boiling Springs, Gerlach, Nevada, United States - GBS 60_MetaG | ecosystem: Environmental > Aquatic > Thermal springs > Hot (42-90C) > Sediment... | reverse complement strand
TGCGTTTGGACATCTTGACGGGTTGGCCGCCGCGCAGAAGATTCACCCACTGGTGGATGAGGACGCGAATCTTGTCGGGGGTACACTCTGGGGGAAGTTTTCCGTTTTCCCACAGGGCGCGCACCGCCGCCAGCACATCTTGATACGTCTCTTGGTGATCGGCCCCGAAGATATCTATGATGAGATCAAAGCCGCGCAAGAGTTTGTTGGCGTGGTAAGCCATGTCGGGGAGCCGGTATGTTGGCTCACCAGTATGACTGCGTACAAGTACTCTATCTTGCGGGCGACCGAGGGCTGTTGCTCTGAACCAGATCGCCCCGTCTTTTTCGTAAGCGAGATCGAGCTCGCGCAGCCACTGCAAGAGCGTCTGATTGGTTACAAGGACTAACCTCTCTCCCTTTCCCTCCTCTGAAGAGGGAGGGGATAAGTTAGGTGGGTCATACAGCCAGCTCTCGTTATAGTAGACGTCGAAGACTTTTTCGGAGTCCCTGCGGAAGAGCCGGCTGAGCGTGCGCTTGATTTCTGCAAAGAGCTCTCTCTCGGCGAACTCGGTGAACTGTTCGACGCTGGCGCTTTCCCACTGATTGCCGTAGTGTTGCTGGATCTTTCGAGCGATTTCGTAGATATACTCCCCGTGGTAGCCATCTTCGGGGAATGTTGTTGGTTTGCCAAGCAGTTCCAGGTACCGTGCGCGCACGGATTCGCCCAGGAGTTTCATCTGGCGTCCAGCGTCGTTGTAGTAATACTCTCGCGTCACGTGGTAGCCGGCGTTCTCGAGGAGTCTTGAGATAACATCGCCGAGGACGGCTTGGCGGCAGTGCCCGATGGTGAGTGGTCCTGTGGGGTTGGCGCTGACGAATTCGACTTGAGCGCGCTTGCCCTGTCCAACGCTCAGCCTCCCGTACTCGTACTCTTGGGCGAGGATCTCTCGCAAGACTTGGTGGATTGTCTCCGGCTTGAGAAAGAAGTTGATGAACCCCGGCCCAGCGACTTCCACTCTCAGAAATGGGCTCTGGTCGAGCGCAGCGACGATCTCCTCAGCAATCTGTCTGGGAGCCAGACTCCGTCTGGACTGTTTGCCTTGTCCAGACAAAGTCTGGGCAAGATGAAACGCGAGCGTGCTGGAGAGATCCCCAAATTCGGGCTTCTCCGGCACGGCGACAAGCTCCGCCAGGCTTCGCCTGGACCGTACACCTTGGCCAGCCGAAGGCTGGCCAAGATGAACGTCAAGCGAAGCTTGCCAGACGAAGTCTGGGTAGAGCTTTTGTATGGCTTCTTGGAGCTTCTCTCGCACAAGCTCGCGCAACATAATCTCTCTTGTCTGCCCTCACCCCCGTCCCCTCTCCCCTGTGAGGGAGAGGGGAGTTATTTACACTCCGAACTGCCTACGGGCATGGGGCTCGCTCCGGATTATAAGCATCTATTAGTCTATCCAAAAAGCGAACGATTCTCCGCTCGACCTCCGGGGTGATCTCGTAGGCGTCGAAGAGATCGAGCCTCCCCCAGGCCGTCAGCGCGATCCTCTTGGGCAGCAACGGATAGGGCGCCACGATCACCTTGCAGTATCTCTCGAAATTTTCAGTCCTCAGCCGTCCTATCAATCTCTTTAAGCCCTCGGCGACTGGGTCATCAAGCACGGGGCTCTCGCGCGGCCGATATTGTACGAGTACTCCTCCGAGGCGCAGCATGTGCACTTGGATCTCATTGGGGATGGGACGATCGTGAATCCCCCAATCGGTCGTGGCTCCCGCGTAGGGCCCCGAGGTTGGAGGCACCGAGTTATAGCCCACCGTCTCCCCGACCCGGAGCCGATAGTCACTGGGCTGCTGGATGGGGATGGCGACACCGGGCTTGGCAAAATACACAGCGTAGATGGCCCAGCCCCCAAGCCCTAGCGCCGCGACCGCAAGCCCCCCGATGACGCCCCAGCGCCACAGCCTCACCGAGAAAGCATGCCGCTGCGCTGCGCGCTTCCTTGGGACGGCCATAGGGCCGCGCCTTTGTGGATTCCACGAGTACATAAGTTGACAGCCCTTGTGAACAGATTATATCATAGAGAACTCTTACCGTACAGACAGTAGGGTGAGAGTCCAGCGAGGCTCGATAGAGTATGGCCGAGTATGAGCAGATCCTCCAGTTAAGCGATATCCCTTGGGAGCAGGGGATCTCCCCCACGATCTGGCAGAAGCCCATCTGGACGCGCTCCGACTCCAACTCCCACGCCCAGATGATGCTCGTCAAGATGGCTCCAGGAGGGACTTCGCCTGCGCATCGCCATCCCCATCCCCAGATCTTCTATGTGATCTCGGGGACGGGGATCATCCGGCTCAATGGCCAAGAGTATGCGCTGAAGCCGGGCTCGGCGGTGCGGGTGCTGGGGGGCGAGCTCCACGACTTCGTCAATACTGGGACCGAAGAGCTCGTCATGCTCGAGATGCAGATCTTCGACATCAAGATTGACCTGAAGAAGGTCATAGAAAAAGCTCAGCAGAAGCGATGAATCTCAAGATCTGGGTTCTCGCGACGCGCCCGTGGTCGTTTGCTATGACCGCGATCTCCGTGGGGGTGGGCGGGGCCGTGGCCGCCCTCGATGGGCCCTTCGATATCGGGCTCTTCGTGCTCACGCTGATTGGGGCGGTCTGCGTCCACGGCGCGACCAACCTCGTCAATGATTATTTTGATTATAAGAGTGGGGTAGACCGCCCCGGCGCCCCCACCACGCTCTATCGTCCCCATCCGTTGGTGCAGGGGCTGATCTCCCCCCAGGCGGTGCTGTGGGTCAGCTTTGGGCTCTATGCGATCGCTGCTCTGATCGGGCTTGCGCTCATAGGGCTCAAGGGCGCAGGGCTGCTCTGGTTTATAGTGATCGGGGCGATCGCGAGCTTCTTCTACACCGCCGGCCCGATCAAGTACAAATATCTCGCCCTGGGAGAGTTTTCCGTCTTTCTCATGTGGGGCCCGGTGATCGTCGGGGGGACGTACTTCGTCCAGCGGGGCTCGCTCAGCCCCGAAGCGATTCTGATCTCCCTGCCGTTTGGGCTGCTCGTCGCCCTTGTATTACTTGCGAATAATCTGCGAGATATTGACTATGACCGCAGCGCGGGGATCACGACGATTGGGACGCTCTTGGGCCAACGGAAGACACGCGCGCTCTATCAGGGGCTGATTCTCACAGCGTATCTTGCTATAGCTGTACTGATAGTGTTGAAGATCTTGAGCCCCTGGGGAGTGTTGGTCTTCTTCTCCGCCCCTGTCGCGGTGAGACTCATCAAAATATTCCAACAAGAGATCCCCAACGACGCTGACGCCCGCACCTCTCAGCTCGATATGCTCTTTGGGGTCTGGCTCATCATCGGGCTCATCTTGGAGAGAATCTTCCCATTATGAGCAGAGACTACGGGCTCCTCGGGCTGATCGTCTGTGCGTTCGCCCTATGGTATTTTGCGTTTCAGACGGAGGTGTGGAACTTCTGGGTGCGGCTGTCGCTGGCGGCGGCGATCTTAGCAACGATCGCTCTCATCCTGACGCCCGACCGCAAGGAGCTCTTTCGGCCTCGCCCGCGCGATATAGCCATCGGGATCGCTTCGGCTGCTCTTCTCTATGCGATCTTTTGGGTCGGCAAGCAGATCGCGACCGCGATCTTGCCCTTCGCAGCCGATCAGATTCAGAACGTCTACGCCAAACGAGAACAGCTCGATCCTCTCTCTATCGGGCTGTTATTGTTCTTTCTGCTGGGGCCCAGTGAAGAAATATTCTGGCGGGGGTTTGTGCAGCGCCGGCTGAGCCAGAAGGGAAGACCCCTCCCCCGTCTCCTCCCCGACGCGGAGAGGGGAGACCTCTCCCCCAGCCCCTCCCCTAAAGGGGGAGGGGAGCCCTTTTCCCCCTCACCCCGAAGCGTTTTGATGCGACCACTGAGGGAGAAAAATGCTGCATCAAAACGCTTCGCCCCGTCCCCTCTCCCCTCCGAGGGAGAGGGGAGCACAGGGGTGAGGGGGGAAGGGGCTGGGGGGGTAGGTCTTGGGGAGAGATCTGGCCTCCTCGTCACGACGGCACTCTACGCGCTCGTGCACATCTGGACGCTCAATTTTATCTTAATAGCCGCCGCGGGCGTCGCGGGACTCTTTTGGGGTTGGCTCTATCAGCGCGAGCAGAGCTTGATCACGGTGATCATCTCGCACGCGCTGTGGGACGTCTTGATCTTTGTGCTCTGGCCCATAGTGTGACATAGCTCATAAAACGAGATGACATAGCTCGTGGTGCCAAGCCACCAAAAATCGGTAGAATCAGACAAGAGAGGTGAACGTAGAGCATTATGAAGATAGCAGTCCCCAAAGAGACCGCGCCTCATGAGCGACGCGTCGCGTTAGTCCCAGAGACCGTCGCCAAGTTGGTCAAAGCTGGGCTCGAGGTCCAGGTCGAAGCCGGCGCCGGCGTCGGGGCGTCTTATCCCGATGCCCTCTATCAAGCCGCCGGTGCGACGGTCATCCCCGATCGAAAGACGCTCTTCGGCACGGCTGACATCGTGATCAAGGTGCAGAAGCCCTCCCCCGAGGAGGTCGCGCTGCTGCGCGAGGGCAGCGTCCTGATCGGGATCTTACAACCCCTGCTCCACCCCGATCTGGTGCAGCAGCTCGCGCAGAAGAAGATCACCGCCTTCGCCATGGACATGATCCCCCGCATCACCCGCGCGCAACCGATGGACGTGCTCTCGTCCCAGAGCACTGTCGCCGGGTACAAAGCCGTGCTGCTGGCAGCGCAGTATCTGCCCAAGTTCTTCCCCATGCTCTCGACCGCCGCAGGGACGATCACCCCGGCGAAAGTCTTTATTATCGGGGCTGGGGTCGCTGGGCTCCAAGCGATCGCCACCGCGCGGCGCCTGGGGGCAGTCGTCCAGGCGTTCGATGTCCGCCCCGCGGTCAAGCAAGAAGTGGAGAGCTTGGGCGCCAAGTTCGTGGGATTAATTATAGAAGAAGCCGCGGATAAATCGGGCTACGCCAAGGAGCTCTCCGAGGAGCAGAAACAGAAAGAGCGCGAGCTCATCGCCAAGTATGTCACAGAGTCTGACGTCGTGATCACGACGGCGCTCGTCCCCGGCAAGAGAGCCCCCTTGCTCATTACCAAAGAGATGGTCTCGGCGATGAAGCCCGGCTCAGTCATTATAGATTTAGCTGCGGAGCAGGGCGGCAACTGCGAGCTCACCCAAGCGGGCAAAGAGATCGCGGTGGACGGCGTGACCGTCGTGGGGCCGATCAACCTCCCCAGCACCATGAGCTATCACGCGAGCCAGATGTACTCGCGCAACATCGCGAGCTTTCTCGGTCTCTTAATTAATAAAGAGAAGCAGCTCCATCTCGACTTCAACGACGAGATCATCAAGGGCTGCTGCGTCACACACGAAGGGAAGGTTCTGATGCAGAAGACCTAAGTCCTAGCCCCTTGCCCCCTCACCCCTGTCTCCCCTCTCCCTCGGAGGGGAGAGGGGATGGGGGTGAGGGTGGAGGGGCTGGGGGAGAGGTAAATCGAAAGATGAAAGAAGGAGGCACTATGACCGAAACACTCTTAGCGGCACTCTACATCTTCGTGATCGCGATGTTCTTGGGGTTCGCGGTGATTACGAAAGTCCCGCCCTTGCTGCATACCCCGCTGATGTCCGGCTCCAACGCGATCTCGGGGATCACGATCATCGGGGCGCTCATCGTCGCCGGACGACAAGAGGGCGCTCTACAGACGATCCTGGGGCTCATCGCGATTATCTTAGCGATGATCAACGTCGTCGGCGGGTACTTGGTCACCGACCGCATGCTCCAGATGTTCAAGCGAAAGCCGGGTGAGAAATAATGGCTCTGCGCGAAGTGCTCATTGCGTTAGCGTACATGGTCGCGTCGGCGTGCTTTGTCATCGGGCTGATGTGGCTGCAGTCGCCCAAGCGCGCCCGCCTGGGCAACTTGGTGTCGTCGGCGGGGATGCTCTTGGCGATCATCGCCACGCTCTTTGTGTCGGGGATCAAAGAGTATACGGTGATTCTTATCGGTGCTCTGATCGGTTCGACTCTGGGAGCAGTGATGGCCTACACGGTGAAGATGACGGCCATGCCCCAGATGGTCGGGCTTTTTAATGGCTTTGGCGGCGGGGCCTCAGCGCTGGTCGCGGCGGCGGAGTTCTTTAAATACGCGGCCAACCCAAGCACCCTGACGCTCGACGTCTCCATCTCGATTATGCTCGCGATGATCGTTGGGACGGTGACCTTCTCCGGGAGCATGATCGCCGCGGGGAAGCTCCAAGGGGTGGTCAACGAGCGCCCCATCACCTACCCGTTCCAAAATATTATTAATTTGATATTCTTCCTGACGATCGTCGCCGCGGCGGTCTTCTTGGTCGCCAACTTTGGGCACCCGTGGGTCTTTCTCTATCTGACTGTCGCCGCGTTGGTCTTCGGGGTGCTCTTTACGATCCCCATCGGCGGGGCAGATATGCCTGTGGTCATCTGCTTCTTGAACGCCCTGTCGGGGATCGCGGCGGCGATGGCCGGGTTCGTCATCAAAAATAACGCGCTGATCATCGCGGGGTCGTTGGTCGGGGCCTCGGGGATCATCCTCACCCAAATTATGTGCTGGGCCATGAACCGCCCCATCACCAACGTGCTCTTTGGGGCATTCGGCGCCGTAGTGACCGCCAGCTCTTCAGCAACAGCGACGACGAAGACCGTCAAGCCCATCCAGCCCGATGAGGCGGCGATCCTCCTCGCGTATGCGCAGCTAGTTATTATCGTTCCCGGCTACGGGATGGCCGTCTCGCAAGCCCAGCACGCAGTGAGACAATTAGCCGATGAGCTGGCCAAGCGCGGCGTGACCGTCAAATACGCGATCCATCCCGTCGCGGGACGAATGCCCGGACATATGAACGTCCTGCTCGCCGAAGCCAACGTCCCCTACGAGCAGCTCTACGATATGGACCAGATCAACGACGAATTCCAGAACGCTGACGTCGCGCTGATTGTCGGGGCCAACGACGTGGTCAACCCCGCTGCCCGCTACGATAAGAGCAGTCCGATCTACGGGATGCCCATTCTTAATGCCGATCACGCCAAGCAGATCATCGTGCTCAAGCGCAGCATGAACCCGGGGTTTGCAGGGATCGAGAACGAGCTCTTCTACAACGAGAAGACCCGGATGCTCTTTGGGGATGCCAAAGAGTCCCTCACCAAGCTCATCGCTGAGGTGAAGAACCTGTGACCTCTCCCCCGGCCCCTCCCCTAAAGAGGGAGGGGAGGGGTCTTCCCTAGGGGAAGGGGGTCGGGGGTGAGGGCCATCCCCTCACGTGATATAATTGAAGCACTATGGACTACCCGTTCTCTGAGGAGCATCGTATCTTCCGCAAGGCCGTCCGCCGCTTCGTCGAAGAGGAACTCAACCCCCACGTGGACGAGTGGGAGGCCGCCGGCATCTTCCCCAAAGACGTCTACAGACGAATGGGCGAGCTGGGCTTTTTGGGGATCCGCTACGACGAACAATACGGCGGCGCCGGGGCCGATATCTGGAGCACCGTCGTCTTCTGCGAGGAGCTGGGGCGCTGTCGCTCCCGCGGGCTGACCATGAGCGTCTTGGTGCACACCGATATGTCCTCGCCCTATCTCTACAGATATGGCTCCGAAGCCCTCAAGCAGAAATACCTTCCCGCGATGATCCGTGGGGAGCAGATCGGCGCTATCGCCCTCACCGAGCCCAGTGGCGGGAGCGATCTGGCCGCAATGCAGACCACCGCTACCAAGAAGGGCAACTTCTACATCCTCAACGGGAGTAAGACGTTCATCACCAACGCCCTCACCGCCGATCTCTTCTTTGTCGCCTGCAAGACCGATCCCAGCGCGGGCCATCGCGGGGTCTCGCTGCTGCTGGTGGAGAGGGGCGCCCCAGGGTTCGAGATCCACAAGCTCCCCAAGAAACTCGGGATGCACGCCTCCGACACCGGCGAGCTCTTCTTTGAGAACTGCCGCGTCCCCGCTGAGAACCTCATCGGCGAGGAGAACAAGGGCTTCTATTATATTATGGAAGGGCTGCAGAACGAGCGCTTCGCCTCCGCCGTGGCGTTTACGGCGTCCGCGCAACAAGCCCTCGAAGATGCGATTCGCTATGCCCAAGAGCGCGAGCTGTTTGGCAAAAAGCTCTCAGAGTTTCAGATCACGCGCCACAAGTTTGCTAAGCTTGCGACCAAGCTCGAGGCCGCCAGACAATTGCTCTATCACGCGGCGCGCCTCATGGAAGCCGGCGAAGATGCGACGACTGTCGTCTCGATGTGCAAGGCCTTCTGCGCCGACGTTGCCTGCGAAGTGGCCGACGAGTGCTTGCAAATTCACGGTGGCTACGGCTACATCGAAGAGTACGACATCGCCCGGTTCTATAGAGATATAAGACTGTGGAAGATCGGCGCGGGCACGACCGAAGTGATGTACGAGATCATCGCCAAGAGGATGGGGATTTAGCCTCACCCTCACCCCCGTCCCCTCTCCCCTCTGAGGGAGAGGGGAGAAGGGGTGAGGGGTTACGGATCCACGTGCAGCGCCGCGACGATCTCCCCAGAGAACGTCCATGCCGTCTGGCTCAGCACCGTCAGGCGCAGATTCCGCACGTAGACGGAACCCTCAAGCTCCGGATCGCGATGATCGTGCTGCTTATGCTTGAACTTCAGTTCTGCCGTCAGCTGCGCCCCATACTGCACCAGCCCTGTGATCTTCTCTTTCTCATACGTGGCCGTGACCGAGATCGGCGCGGTGATATCGCCGACCATATTGATCGCCGGGGCGACGGCTTTGATAGAGATATGCCCATGAGCTGTGTTCTGCGCCGGGTCGAGCATAAGATGCTGAACGGCCTTGCCGAAGCTGCCCAGGTCGTATCGGCCCTCGGCCATCACGGGGCCGCTCACGAACGCCAGGGCCGCACCTTCGATGAGCACGCCCGCGGGAGCCAACCCGCCAAAGACCAGTCGCCCCGCGGCCTGCCCCAGATCAAACCCCATCTCCGTCAGCTTGCCCAGATCGCCCGCGAAATACGCCGAACCCGTGAATTTATAGATCGTCGCTCCCCCGGAGCTGTACCCCGGGGCAATCTCGATCTGATATGACGTCGCGTAGGGCACGTCATCCACGAAGACCATCTGGGCGACGGTGAGCGTGCGTCCGCCCCCGGCCACCGCCGGAGCCCCAGACCCCACTGCAATCACCAACACTCCGAGCAAAAGAGACAATCTCGCTATGCGAGCCATACATCCTCCTTCGTAGGGGCACAGCGCGCCGTGTCCCATTTGTGAGAGCTGATCGCTCGTAGTGCTATTCTACCGAATGGGGCTGCGCGAGAACAGTGATGTGCGTTACACTGCGCTAAAACTTCAGCTCTATTGCGGAAAAGCTCCATGCCGGCGCGGCTGGGGTCTTGGGGGCTTTCATCTTCGCGCCCCAGTTATACGCGACGGTCGCGACGAGGGCCGGCACCAGCGGGACTTTTAAAAGAAAAATTTGCTGGCTGGCAGCGACCCACGCTTGCGTCGCGAGGAACGCCGCCCAGATGTTCCCTTCAACGCCGCGCATGACGCCGACCAACGCTACTCCCGCCAGGGCTCCAATCCCCCGCCCCATATTGACCGTGTGGAACCCCGGCGAGTTGAGCCTAATAATAGATAACGGATCGCCTTCGATGGGGATACGCTGCTGCAAGACGACCAACTTATAGAGGGGATCACAGCTGCTCTCGACCCGTACACACGCCGTATGCACCGTGCCCAAGCCGATCGCCCCGCCGATCACCGCTCCCACTTCGGCTGCCAAGAACTCTTCAGTCCAAAAACTCGCAGGCGATCTCTGCGCCAGGGCGCTGCTGCCGACCAGCACCAACAGAGCCAAACTCGCTCCAATATATCTCATAAAGCTCCTCCTCCAGGCTTCGCCTGGACCCTTCATCTTGCCGCCGCAGGCGGCAAGATGAAGGTCAAGCGAAGCGTGTTACCGAAAGGCTTCGATCCCCGTGATGTCCTGGCCGACTATGAGCGTGTGGATATCGTGGGTGCCCTCGTAGGTGTAGACCGTCTCTAAATTCACCAAGTGTCGCATAGCTTGATAATCCAAGGTGATGCCGTTGGCCCCGAGGATGTCGCGAGCCATATGGGCGATCCTGAGGGCCATGGCGACATTATTGCGTTTGGCTAGCGAGATCTGGGTATGGCGGCAGCGCCCCGCAGCCATGAGCTGCCCCAAGCGATAACAGAGCAGCTGCGCCTTGGTGATCTCCGTGAGCATCTCCACGAGTTTTTGTTGGACCAATTGGAAGCTGGCGATGGGTTTCCCAAACTGAACGCGTTCCTTGGCGTAGGCCAGCGCTTCCTCGTAGCATGCTATGGCTGCACCCACCGCTCCCCAGGCGATGCCATAGCGGGCTTGGTTGAGGCACATCAGCGGGGCTTTGAGGCCCTCGGCCAACGGCAGGAGATTCTCTTTGGGGACGCGACAGTTATCAAAATAGAGTTCGCCAGTGTCGGAGGCTCGCATGGAGAGCTTGTGCTCGATCTTGGCGGTAGTAAACCCTTTGGTGCCGCGCTCCACCACAAAGCCGCGCACGACCCCGTCGAGCTTGGCCCAGACAATGGCAATATCAGCCAAGGTGGCGTTGGTGATCCAGCTCTTGACCCCGTTTAAGATATAGAAGTTGCCGTCCTTGCGGGCGGTGGTCTCCATGCCCCCAGGATCGCTGCCGTGCCCCGGCTCGGTCAGCCCAAAGCACCCGATAGCTTCCCCACTGATGAGCTTGGGGAGCCAGCGCTCTTTCTGTTCTGGGCTGCCAAACGTATAGATGGGATAGATCACGAGCCCGTTCTGCACGGAGCAGAAACTCCGCACTCCGGAATCGCCGCGCTCGAGCTCCTGCATCGCCAGCCCGTAGGCAATAGAGTCAATCCCCGCGCCCCCGTACTCGGTGAGCGTCGCCCCCAAGAGCCCCAGCTTGGCCATCTTAGGGATGAGCTCTGTAGGGAAGTGCCCAGCCTCAAAAGCTTCTTTGATGATGGGCAGGACTTCCTCATCTACGAACTTGCGCACCGTGTTGCGAATGAGCTTCTGCTCTTCTGTGAAGAGCTCCTCGATATTGAAGTAATCTGGAATCATCGCACACCTCCGGAGAGTCTTTCCGCGTAGGCGAGCCTCCTCAACGCGTGAGCTAAGTGTCGTCCCGCAGAGGGACTGAGGGCAAAGTCAAAATGCGACCGATGGTCAAAGAAGAGCTCGCGATACCCCAGGGCCTCTGCAGAGAGTCGCTGTTGCTCGTAGCTGAGCATGGAATCGTTCCCAGAGAGGCCGCAGAGCGAGAGCATATATTTTCTTCCCCCGTAGAGATTCACAATACTGATCTGTCCCTCCCAACTGATGTGTTCTAGGGGGTGATAGAAGAAGTCACTCAGCTGGGCGAGCAACTGGAGCGAGGCGGTCGCGTCGCCGCCCAGGCCCCAAAGATCTAACTCTGCGCCGCAGGCCCCACGCAGCGCCGCATGATAGAGAAAGACGTGTTTGATCTTCTGAGCCGCCCGCACCCACTTCTGGGCTCGCTGGGGATCGCTCAAGAGCGCCTGCCAGCCCGCTTTGATCTTCTGGCACGCGCCCACGGCGCGCCCCTGCAGACGCCCGCAGTCCAGCTGAGCTTCAAGGCGAGCGAGATTTTGGTGCTCCAGCTCATAGGCTGTTTTGAGGAAGAAGAGCACCACGGCGCCGCCAAAGCTATGCGCTACTACGAGAACGCTGCGATCTGCTCGCTCCAAGAGTCTGCCCTTTCCAAAGAACTCGACGATGTTCTCGGCCCACGCGAAGAGCCCCACGCGATTGGGCAGTGAAGGCCTTAAGATCGTCTGGCCGGAGCGAGCTAACTCCGGCGCGATATAGCGCCAATCGCGCCCTGACCCCCCAACCCCATGCAGCAGCACCCAGATCTCCTGCGCCTCCAAGGCCGTATTCACAGTAAGCACGAGAGCAAGCGCAATACCCATGGCCATGCATCTTCTCTCATCGCACGATGATCTTGCTGACCATGGTCTTCTTCTCGCAGTTTCCCCGGATGGGGTCGCGGCAGTTTAAGGAATCATAGAGCACAAATTCCCCGCGAGGCAGCTCAATTAAGAACGTCTGCACCCCTCCAGCGGGCACGACCTCTAGGTGGCGCAGCACTTTTCGATTCATGTCCATGATCGCCAGGGCATGGGGCTGGACCCCCATGTTGAAGACGACCAGGCGTGCCGGGCCGGCCACAAGCTCAATGGGGTTTGGGGAGATCTTCCACTCCGTGAGCGTGAGCTTGACTTGCTGATCTACGGGAGCTGCGGGCTGGCTACTGAGGACAAACACCGCACCGAGCACGACCACGACTGCCGCCAAGAGAATCCACACATATTGCATAGGCACATATCACCTAGGGAGTAAGATAGCTGACGGTGGGAGCTTTGTCAAATATAAAATAAGGGAGCCAGATGCTGAAGCATCTGGCTCACCCTCACCCCCGTCCCCTCTCCCCTCTGAGGGAGAGGGGAGCAGAGGGGTGAGGGGCTTTTAGCTGGGGGCTTAGAGCGGGTTGATCTGGCCCCGGATCTCGCCGGCGGGGTTGGTCGCTGTGTGAATGTTCACATAGAGCCCACCGGACAACACCACGGGGACAAGATTAGCCGGAACGGTCCACGTACCCGTCAAGAAGCCACCAGTGCTCGTGGGGCAAGCGCCGAGCAAGGCCGGCGCGGGAGCGCCACAGATGGTCTGGACGACCGGCCCAGCGACTCCTGGGGCCCCATTGTGGAAGTGT
>Ga0197142_1003627_pt1 | contig 12831 bp, 9 predicted proteins | sample GBS60_MetaG_FD_148614 | JGI IMG/M metagenome (GOLD analysis project Ga0197142, IMG submission 148614) | Sediment microbial communities from Great Boiling Springs, Gerlach, Nevada, United States - GBS 60_MetaG | ecosystem: Environmental > Aquatic > Thermal springs > Hot (42-90C) > Sediment... | reverse complement strand
ATCAACGCCTATATATTTTTTTATTATAGATATATCTCTGACAAATTTCAAAAAAATTTATTGTTTTTATATCAAAAATTTGATATTTTTTATCTGTTTTTTTACAATCTATGTTTGATTTTTTCTGCGAAGATAGTCTTCGTAATATTTTCTTCCTTGTTCTGTTATTTCCCATATACCATGAGGGGAGTTCTTTTTTAGAAGACCTTCATCAACTAATTCTTTTCTAACCCAAAGCGCATTATTTTCCCATCTGTATCTACCACTTGGTATAATTTTCCAATCTATATCAGTAAAATATTTTTTCAGTTTTTGTTCTACATAATGCAGTACTTCTCTCACTGTCGCACTTCCGTTCAGCTTAATCAATGCTTCTAAAATTGGTATTCGATAGAAATCTCGTGATAGTCCTCCACTTACTCTTTTAGGCTTATAGAGTTGTGATTTTTGTTTTATCAAGATATTTCGTTGGTATAAATTACTATAATAACTATTTCTTTTGCAATATCGATGAACCAGTTTAGCATCTGTTGTAAAAGGATGATTTTTTCGCCAGTAAAAATCCACATCAAGAAATACTGCATCGTCGACAGAATCGATTAAACTTCCACAAATTATACAATTGGGTTGAAAATCTAATAAATCTTTTTTTTGTTCTAACGAAAAGCTATTAGGATTTATTTTTGATAGTTTTAATAGGTTGTTTAGTGCGTTGTTCCATTTAGAAAATCGTGTTAAAACTTTGGATCGATTATCTGTTCCCGTTCCAGAAATTGCATTGATAAATTCTTCATCGAAAGTCATTAACCATAATAATTCTTCTCTTATTTTATCTTGATTTGATAAAATGTCCTCTTCGTTGTGTAAAGAAAAACTCCACATTAAAATATCGAATAGACCATTATTAATTTTTTTTTCGTAGTAACCAGAAGGATTTTCTTTCGTACCTACTACAAAGCGACGAAAGGCATTTTGCTTAAAAATCTGTTTTACCAAAGATACAGTTTTTTTAAAAATTTTTCTAAGATTCATCTCTTTTTCGTCTTTTAAGTTTCTGTTTCGTTCCATTTCTTGGTTTAAAAATCTTTTCATCGGAGGAAGATACTCTTCGTAAGAACGATGCTGAAAGGCAAAAAAACGTAAAAGAAGTTCGATATCCTTCATTCGTTTGTGGGGTTCATCCAAACCCAATATATACAAAAAATCTTTATCTTTTGCTAATTCTTTTAAGAGAGTATTATAACTCCCATGATAAATACAATTTCGCAATTCTTGTGCATTCAATTGAACAGAACCTGTATTTAATCGTTCGAAGATTTCGAATTTGATTTCGGGAGTTGATTCTTTTTTTATTTGAATTACGCGAAGCGATGCATTTTCGAATTTATTTTTAATTTCTTCAGAAAGATCATTAAATTTTTTTCCTTTTAGTTCATTTAATACAACTAAATGATTTAATCTCAATTTATTATCTAAAAAATTGAAAAAAGCTGTAAGACGTTGTTGTCCATCGATAACAGAATATTTACCGTCTACTTCTTCGTTTAAGTAAATCATTGGTAAAGGAATATCTAACAATACCGATTCAATTAAAAGACTCGATTTTTTGTTATCCCATACTTCATATCGTTGAAAATCGGGTTGTAATAGCAAATTTCCTCTTTGGTATTGGCGATAGAGTTCATAGATACTTTTATCAAGTTTATCGGTATAGATACGCCGTTCGTTTTTATTTAATCCTAGGAATTCTTCTTCATCAACTTCGTTAAAAAAATTATTATTATCCATCTCTCTCTCCTGAAATCCTTAATAATGAATTTATATTTTTTAATTGATATATTTTATCAATAGTTTTTAATAATAATGTCTAATGAATTTTTTGTGTGTAAAAAAAATCTCCTTTGCCATAATAATAAAAAAAATATCACGATGTAAGAAGTTAAAAATGAAAACAAACAAAAATCAAACTATGAATGATATAACATATATTTTCAACATGTCAAATCTAATTTAAAAAAATGTTTTTGCAGGATTCTGATAGTGACAGAATCAATAGATATTACCAAATAGTTTATCTAACAGCTTACGATAAAAGATTTAGAAATCTAAAGTTTAATCCAAAGATATAGAAAACTGAATCCTTGCTTGGTAATTCATCTGTCGGGTTCGATGGTAAGAGAGATCCCAAACTTCGAGAAAACTTATAACGGCTATTAAAGTCTTGATGCAATTGCTTATTATACAAAAAACGTTTTTTAAAAGATGGATTGTATCATTTTAAATTAAAGAGTAGTAAAAAAGCTGATTTAGATCGTTTTAGTAAAGATGATTTACATGTTAGTGATGGAAAGTAGTTATGCTTGTCAAGAAATCTCACAAAATTTGAAATTAAAAACAAGAATTATATATCGGCGATAATTTAAAAAACTTCCTAGAAACACTCAATCGGTTTATTCCGAATCAAAACATCAATTATGTGTATATCATAAAGAAAAGATGCTGGTTTAGAAGATAGATAAAAAAATTTAGCAATTATTTAAAATATTCCACCTAAATGACAAAAAGTATTAGCAAGGAGAAGGGAAAATGAATTTAATAGAACTAATAGAAATAGCATCCTCAGAAGAAAAATTTGTATTAGTGATAAGATTGTTAATTTTAGAAATTCCTGTAAACAAAGCTTATATAGAGTTAGAATTAGCGTATAATAGAACGCACAAGATTTGAAGAATAAGAGAATGTATCTATAAATATGTTAGCGAAGAAAAAGAAATTTTATCTGGGTAGGTAGAAATGGATGAAAGCTACTTGGGTGGTAGAAAAAAAGGGAATCGAGGAAAAGGAGCTGAAAATAAAATTCCTGTATTTGGAATATTGGAACACAGAAGGGTAAAGTCAAAGTGAAAATTATAAAGGACGTTTCGGCAGAAACTTTATTATTAAAGAAACCATCAAGAAAGTGAAAAGAGGTAGTATCATTTATACAGATAAATTTTAAAGTTATAACAGTATTGCTTTGTATGGATTCAAACAAAAGAGGATTGGTAAGAGTATGAAGTTTCCCAATGGTTAATAGGTTTGAAGAATTTTAGTGCTATGCAAAAGAAAGATAATTAAAATTTTATGGTGTAAGCAAAGAAAATTTTGTTTACTATTTAAAAGAATTAGAATTTTGTTATAATGTTCGGAATAACATAGATGCAATTTTATATGTTTTTTGGGTGGAAAATATTGAGTAATTACCAATTTTTTTTAATTTGATATTATGAAAGTTTTAAGTTATGCAGCATTAAAAGAGAAATCTCATTTGGAAAAGTATGAATACGAAAAGCCAGCTTTAAAGGATAACGAAGTAGAAGTAAAAATTACTCATTGTGGAATATGCCATAGTGATATTCATCTTATAGATAATGATTGGGGCATAAGTAAATATCCGTTAATACCTGGACACGAAATTATTGGAAAAGTAGAAGAAACAGGTAAAAACGTAAAGCATTTAAAAAAAGGAATGCGAGTTGGTATAGGATGGCAAGCGGATAGTTGTGGATATTGTGAATTTTGCTTAAAAGGAATGGAGCAATTATGTAGTAGAAATCAACCTACTTGTGTAGGACGTCCTGGCGGTTTTGCTCACTCTATCATTGTAAATAGTAAATTTGCCATTCCCGTTCCAGATGATTTAGATTCTGTAAACGCTGCTCCCTTATTGTGTGCTGGAATCACAGTTTATAATCCATTAAGAATTTATAACGTAAAACCCTACATGAAAGTAGGAGTAATTGGAATTGGTGGATTAGGTCATTTAGCAATCCAGTTTGCTCATGCTTTTGGTTGCGAAGTGACAGCGTTTTCTTCTACAAGAGATAAAGAAGAAGAAGCAAAAAAACTTGGAGCCTATAATTTTGTTTCGATTAAAGATACATCTCTTAATAAATACAAAAATTATTTTGATTTTATCATTTCTACCGTATTTGTTGATTTGGATTGGAAGGTTTTTATTTCTTTATTAAAGCCAAATGGACAATTAAATTTTGTTGGTGCTGGTGGAAGTATTAATATACCTATACCAATGCTCTTAAGCAATAAGATCATCAGTGGAAGTGCTATTGGAAGTCCATCGATGATTTACGAAATGTTTCAATTTGCTGCTCGCCATAACATACAAGCTAAAACAGAAGTTTTTCCACTAGAAAATGTTAACGAAGCTATTCAAAAAATAAAAGAAAACAGAGTAAGATATAGGGCAGTTCTTAGAATGTAAGAATATCCCCTTCAAAGGGGATATTTTGAATTAGTCTTTATACATATCTTCGATAAGATCTTTATATTTTTCTGTAATCACATGACGTTTTAATTTAAAAAGGTTTGTTAACTCGTCGCCTACTTCGAAGGGTTTAGGCACTAATCGAATATCAACAATTCTTTCGAAGGATTTAAAACCAGCTTCTCCAGATACCAATCGTTTAACTTCATTTCTTAAAAGTTTTAAAACTTCTTCGTTTTTAGCTAACTCTTCGTATGTTGAACCATAATCTTTGAACTGTTCTAATGAAGGAACAATTAAAGCACAAAGATATTTTTTATCTTGTCCAACTACCATACATTGATGGATTAAAGGAGATTCTAATAAACGATTTTCGATAGGTACTGGTTCTACATTTTCTCCACCTAAGAGAACAACTGTTTCTTTGGATCTACCTACAATTTTTAGACAATTGTTAAAGGTCATCATACCAAGGTCACCTGTATTTAACCAACCATCTTTAATGGTTTTTGCGGTTGCTTCAGGATTTTTATAATATCCTTTCATTACTTGTGGACCTTTTACATGGATTTCTCCTTTTACACCACGACGTTTAGGACCACCAGGTTCAGTCGTATAGATGATTTCTCCAGTGTTGATATCTACTAACCTTAATTCTGTTCCGGGATAGATTGGTCCCACAGTACCTGGTACTAATTTTTTGTAGGTTCTCACTGCAAGGACGGGGCAGGTTTCTGTCATCCCATAACCTTCAAGAACAGGGATTCCAATATTATTAAAAAATTCGTCTACATGTAATGGCAATGCACCACCTCCAGAAACAGAACCTCTTAGCTTTCCACCAGTAGCAGCTCTAATTTTTGCTAATACAATTGTATCTAATAAAAGATTTGGTATAAAGAAAATAATCACCATTAAAAAATGATAAATTCCTAAAAATAGAGAAAGTAATGGATTTCTTCCAACTGTATCTAACTCTCTAAATGTTAAGAAGCGAATTCCTCCTTTAAACTTTTTAGAACAGTAATATGCGGCATTAAACAATGCTTTTCTAATTGGTGGTGAGCTTTCTACTTTGGTTAGAATCCCTTGATAAACGCTTTCCCAAATTCTTGGAGCAGAAGCCATAAAGGTTGGTTTTACAATTCCTAAATCTTCACGAAGATTTCTTACATTGGTGTAATAAGTACAGATTCCTCTAGAAATGGATAACATTTCGAACATTCTTTCGAATATATGCCAAATGGGTAAAATTGATAAGATTCTGTCAGAGGAATACAATTTAATATTCGGTGGAAGATTTTTTACTTGCGAAATCATGTTCTTATGCATAAGCATAACACCTTTGGGTGCACCAGTTGTACCTGATGTATAGATTAATGTAAAAAGATCATCTTCTTTAATGTTTGCCATTCTTTCTTCAACGCGTCTATCGCCTTTTTCTCTAAGTTTTTTTCCTTTTTCGAGAAGATCATATAAATGTAGGATTCCTTCAGGAGCTTTTGTGTCTTTATCCATAATAATAATGTGTTTTATATTGGGTAATTTCGCTTTATTTTTTAGAATTTTATCTAATACCATTTGGTTTTCTACGATTACAACTTTAGCATCAGAGTGAGGCACAATATACTGTATATCTCCATCTGTTACATCTGTTCCTCTTGGTACATCGGCTGCACCACATAATTGAATACCATAATCTACCAAAATCCATTCAAAACGGTTATCTGCAAATAAACAAACATGTTCGCGTTGTTCAATTCCTAAGTCGATAAAAGCGGTAGCTAAAGCAACCCCCATATCATAAAGTTCTTTAAAAGAAACTGGTTCAAAAACTTTATCTTTATTTCTTGTTGCGAATGCTGGTCTATCTCCATATTTTTCTGCTACTTCTTTATAAAGTTCTGCAAGGTTTTTTGCTTTTATTTCGTTATTTGCCACAAGGTCCTCCTTTTTTTGATAGACTAAACTTTATTTTTTATTGAAAATTTGCAAGCAAAAATAAATGAATGAAATTCGATGTCAACTTATAATCATAAAATTAAAAAAATAATTTTAGAAAGTAAAAAAAATTTATGTATTGGATTAGATCCAGACGAGAATTTAATTCCTATCGGTTATGAAAAAAATATTAAAGGAATTTATCAATTTTTAATAGAAATTATTGAACATACATTCGAATTTGCAGTTGCTTATAAGCTAAACTTCGCGTTCTATGAATCTTATGGGAAAGAAGGTTGGGAAATAGTTGAAAAGTTACTAAAATATTTTCGTAATCAGAAATCAGAAAAAATTCTTATCGCCGATGCAAAGAGAGGAGATATAGGTAATACATCGAAAAAATATGCAAAAGCCTTTTTTGAATATTTTGATTTTGATGCAATTACACTACATCCTTATATGGGAGAAGATACAATTTTACCTTTCTTGGAGTATCGTAACAAGGGAAGTATTGTATTGTGTTTAACATCTAATCCATCTAACAAAGATTTTGAACTTTACGGAGATCCTCCTTTATATGAAGTTGTAGCGAACAAAATTGTCGAATGGAATAAAAAATATGATAATGTCTGGGCTGTGGTAGGTGCAACCAACGATATCAAATACATCAAGCGAATATCGGAAATTTTAAGCGATATACCGATTCTTGTCCCCGGAGTTGGTGCACAAGGAGGCGATTTGGAAACTATCATGACTTATTTTAAAAATCGAGCGATTATCAATATTGGTAGAAGCATCTTATATGCGTCGGATCAAAGGGAGAATTTACAAAAAAAAATAAATGAATATATAAATAATTATTATAAAACTATCAATAGGTTTATAAATGATTAAAATTCAAAGTTTTTTATTATTTTAAACAATTAAATTTTTCTTTACATCATAAATTTATTTAATTAATTGTAATCTGCAAACCAATGTATGATTTTCAAATCAAACTTCACAGGAGATTAATTTTATGATATTAAAACGTTTGGTAACTTCCTCCGTTGGAAGAAAAACCATTGTAGCTGTAACAGGGTTGTTGTTAATTCTGTTCATTATAGCACATATGTTAGGAAACTGGAATATGTTTTTAGGTCCAGACGCGATGAATTCTTACGCTGAAAAGTTGCAAAGCCTTGGTGGACTTTTGTGGATTGCACGTATTGGATTAATTGTTATCTTTGTTTTGCACATATTTTTTACAATACAATTGAATATAGAAAACAAGCAGGCAAGACCAATCCCTTATAAAAAGAAAGATTACGTTAGAGCTACTCTTACATCAAGAACTATGGCAATTTCTGGTCTTTTAATCTTAGCATTTGTAATCTATCATTTATTACATTATACATTAGGAATCGTACAACCAGAAACATTTAAGGCCAATTTAACAGATTCACTAGGTAGACCTGATGTTTATATGATGGTTATATATGGATTTCGAAACCCTTTAATTTCTTTAAGCTATATTATAGCTATGTTGTTACTTGCAATGCATTTAGATCATGCTGTTCAGAGTGTTTTTCAGACATTGGGTTGGACTACAAAAAATATTTTCCCTAAATTGATTCGTTTTTCGCGAGCATTTGCTATTTTTATTTTTATTGGATATACAATAATTCCCTTATCCGTAATGTTGGGAATTATTAAATAAAAATTTTAAAAAGGAGTTATAATATGAGTTTAAATTCAAAAGTTCCATCAGGTCCAATTGAACAAAAATGGGATAAACATAGATTTGAATTAAAATTGGTGAATCCAGCAAACAAAAGAAAATACGAAATTATTGTAGTTGGTACAGGTTTAGCTGGTGCATCAGCTGCTGCTACATTAGCTGGATTAGGATACAATGTTAAAGTTTTTACTTTTCATGATACACCTAGAAGAGCTCATAGTATTGCTGCACAAGGAGGAATTAATGCAGCAAAGAATTATCAAGGAGATGGCGATAGCATTTTTCGTTTATTTTATGATACAGTAAAAGGTGGTGATTTTCGCGCAAGAGAAGCAAATGTTTATCGATTAGCCCAAGTGAGTGTAAACATCATTGATCAATGTGTAGCACAAGGTGTTCCTTTTGCAAGAGAATATGGTGGGTATTTATCAAACCGTTCTTTTGGGGGTGCACAAGTTTCTCGTACGTTTTATGCAAGAGGTCAGACAGGGCAACAACTACTATTAGGAGCATATCAAGCATTGATGCAACAAGTTGACGCTGGAAATATAAAATTATACCATAGACATGAAATGTTGGATGTTGTTATAGTAAATGGTCATGCAAAAGGGGTAATTGTAAGAGATTTAGTAACAGGAAAGATTTCTAAACATAGTGCTCATGCAGTTGTTCTTGCAACAGGTGGTTATAGCAACGTTTATTTCTGGTCAACTAATGCAAAAAACTGTAATGTGACCGCAACATATCGAGCATATAAAAGAGGTGCATATTTTGCTAATCCATGTTTTACACAAATTCATCCCACTTGTATACCAGCTTCGGGAGATTATCAATCTAAGTTAACTTTGATGTCTGAATCTTTAAGAAATGATGGTCGCGTTTGGGTTCCCAAAAAACCAGGCGATAAAAGACATCCAAACGATATTCCCGAAGAAGAAAGAGATTATTACTTAGAAAGAAAATACCCCAGTTTTGGAAATTTGGTACCACGCGATATCGCATCACGTGCTGCGAAATATGTTTGTGACGAAGGAAGAGGTGTAGGTCCAGGAGAGAAACCTTATGCAGTATATTTGGATTTTAAAGATGCAATAAAACGCCTTGGAAAAGATAAAATAGCAGAACGATATGGAAACTTATTCGAAATGTATCAAAAAATCACAAACGAAAATCCATACGAAGTACCGATGAGAATTTATCCAGCACCTCATTATACGATGGGAGGTTTGTGGGTAGATTATAATTTGATGAGTAATATTCCCGGACTTTTTGTTATTGGAGAGGCTAATTTCTCGGATCATGGTGCAAATCGATTGGGAGCAAGTGCTTTAATGCAAGGTTTAGCAGATGGTTATTTTATCTTACCTTATACAATCGGTGGTTATTTGGCAGAAATAGGTTGGAATAAAGTTCCTGATGACACACCAGAATTTAACGATGCATTAAAAGTAGTAGAAGATCATACCAAAAAATTATTATCAGTGAATGGTTCGAAATCGCCTGATTATTTCCATATGGAATTAGGACGATTGATGTTAGATAAAGTAGGAATGTCTAGAAATAAAGCAGGATTAGAAGAAGCATTAAGAAAAATTCCCGAAATTCGCGAAAGATTCTGGCGAGAAGTAAGAGTTACTGGAACTGGTGAGTCATTGAATCAAACCCTAGAAAAAGCTGGAAGGGTTGCAGATTTTCTTGAATTTGCAGAACTTATGGCTTATGATGCACTTCATCGCGAAGAGTCTTGTGGTGGTCATTTTAGAGAAGAATATCAAACTCCCGATGGAGAAGCTGTAAGAAATGATGAGAAGTTTTCTTATGTAGCAGCATGGGAATATAAGGGAGTAGGCAATACCCCTGTATTACACAAAGAAGAACTAAAATTCGAAGTAGTAAAACCATCCACTAGAAGTTATAAATAATCATAAGGAGTTGTTATGAAAATTATTTTACACGTTTGGCGACAAAATGGTTCAGAAGACGAGGGTAAATTTGTACGTTACGAAGTTGAAAACGTTAGCACACACTGGTCTTTTTTAGAACTATTAGATGTTTTGAACAATCAATTGATTGAAAAAGGCGAAGAACCTATCACCTTTGAACATGATTGTAGAGAAGGAATTTGTGGAAGTTGTGGATTTGTGATAAATGGAGTAGCACATGGAAGGCAGTATTCACCAGAAGGAAGAACTACTGTATGCCAGCTCCATATGTATAAATTTAAAGATGGAGATGAATTGTATCTTGAACCTTTTAGAGCAAAAGCATTTCCTGTTCTTAAAGACTTAATGGTAGATCGAAGTGCTTTTGATAAAATTATCGCGGCAGGTGGATATATTACTGTTCAGGCAGGTAATGCACCAGATGGCAATGCGATATTGATCCCAAAAGAAGCAGCTAACGAAGCAATGAATGCTGCAGAATGTATCGGTTGTGGTGCATGTGTAGCATCTTGTAAAAATGCTTCTGCGATGTTGTTTGTTGCTGCGAAAATCTCTCATTTGGGGTTGTTGCCACAAGGACAGCCAGAAAGAAAACGACGTGCTCAACGAATGATTGCAAAAATGGACGAGTTAGGATTCGGAAACTGCACCAATCAATACGAATGCGAAGCAGTTTGTCCAAAAGGCATTCGAAAAGACTTTATTGGAAGAATGAACCGCGATTATATATGTTCTATTAACAAAGAAGTAGATAGCAAAGAATTCGTTGGTGCGATTTAAAATTTTGCTATATTCCCAAAAAAGATAAAAAAATCCAACCTTACCTATTAGTGACATACTCTTAATCAGAGTATGTCACTTTTTTCTTAAATATTCAATTGGTCATTATAGAAAAGCAGAATCCAATCTTTATAGAGTTACTTGAGATATTTTAATAAGACTTAATACAATTCTTCTTCGATTTTAAAAATAAGGTCGAATATATTATAAATTAATTTAACAAAAAAGATATATAATCAAGTATAAATTATATCAAAATCAATCTGCTGGACACGAAAATCTACTAAAAACCTCCAAACTTGCATGACTAATTTTGTGTTTCGAGGAATAAATTATTTCCAGACTGTATTTGTCGATGTTCTTCTTGATCTTCATCATCCAAACGTGGTAAGAAAAAAAAGGATTAAAAGGAATTCCCTGTTCTTGCATCTCCCAGTCTAACATAATACGAATCAGAAAACTCATAGAATAACCCAAAAAAAATCTTAATTCGTAGAGTTTTCCCCAGTACGTGGGCTGGATCCTAATTTTCCGAATAATATATTTCTTTAGTTCTTGGCTAATAAGACGCCGTCAATGTTCTTTTTTCTTGAGAAATACTGATTTTATAAAGATATGTAAGATATTTCTTTAAAAGATAATTGATAGTTAATGTTAATCTTCCTCCAAATCTAGTGTTGGTTAAATGCATCAAGTATCTGTAATGAAAGGGAGTGATGTTTATAGAGGTTACACATTCCTCTTGCGTAAAAGAATAATATAGTTTCATATCTATTATAAAACAGTTTTTTTAAATTTTCTATCAAAAAATTTTGAGGGGATTTTTATAATTTTAACAAATCTTTAAATCAGGTTTAGATAAATTATAAAAAGCAAGGCTATACTAGACAACACTATATAATGCAATAGAATATTAAATAAAAAAATAATATAAAATTTACAACTAAATTAACTATATATAGTAATTTTATTTTTTCCATTGTTTTTAGAACTATACAAAGCTTTATCTACTTTTTCAATTAAAAGATTGGAATTATCTTCGTGGTTGTATTCAGCCAAACCAAAACTTGCTGTATTCATAGAAACTACAATATATTTATAATTCACATAAACTTTTGATAAATTTTTTTTTATTCTTTCAGCAACATTTAAAGCTTGCTCTTTTTTTGTTTCGGGTAATAAAATTAAAAATTCCTCTCCTCCCCAACGCGAAACTATATCAATCTTTCTTACGGATTGTATTAAACATTTAGAAAATTCTTTTAGTACTTCATCTCCATAGTTGTGACCAAATGTATCATTAATATGCTTAAAATCATCTATATCAATCATTAATAAAGAAAATACATGATTATATCTTTGGGCTTTTTCTATTTCGTATTGGATCAATTCTATGATTTTTAGACGATTATATAAATTTGTTAAAGGATCGCGAATAGCTATTTCTTGCAAAGTTAACTTATCTGTTATATCATTCATAATATATTGATAACCAATTAAATTGTTTTTATTATCATAAACTCTTTGTATTACAGTATCTGCCCAAAAGAAATGATTTTTAGTTTTTATTTTGAACTTTCCTTTCCAAGTATTATGCTGGGTTAGAGTAAATTTTATATCTTCCCATAATTTTTCTTGAGAATTTTGTATTAATAATTCTGAAAAACTACATCCAATTAAGTCATTTTTATCAAAATCTGTTTTTTTAGTAAAAGCTGCACTAACATACAAAACAATATCTTCTGAATCTGTTATTAAGGTTAATACAAATTCATCGATAATGTTATAATATCTCTGTAATATATTTTTTTCTTCTATATAGAATAAATAATTTTGGACCTTCGTGATAAGCTCTTCTTTTACGATTGGTTTACGAATATAATCAACTGTTCCTAAATTATATGCCATTTGTAGATCAACCTTTTCTTCGGATGCTGTGACAAAAATAACGGGAATAAAAGATAATAGAGTATCTTGCCTCATTTGTTTTAAAAGATCGATGCCTGTAAGTTTTGGCATGTGGATATCTAATAATACTAAATCGGGTAATTCTTGTTTGATTATGTCTAATGCTTTTTGCGAATCAGAACATTTAATGATTTCTATATAATTATTTCCTAAATATTTCTCGATGATTCTTAAGTTCAAGATGGAATCATCCACAACAACAATCTTTTTATTTG
>Ga0197142_1003626_pt1 | contig 12833 bp, 10 predicted proteins | sample GBS60_MetaG_FD_148614 | JGI IMG/M metagenome (GOLD analysis project Ga0197142, IMG submission 148614) | Sediment microbial communities from Great Boiling Springs, Gerlach, Nevada, United States - GBS 60_MetaG | ecosystem: Environmental > Aquatic > Thermal springs > Hot (42-90C) > Sediment... | reverse complement strand
ATCTCACCAAAGGCTAATACAAGGCAGGTAGTTGCAAAGGCTCAAAAGTACTTTAATAAAATCATGGTTTTATTAAAAAATTCTCCAGATAAAAACAATGCTGTTCATCTTATGGGAGAATTTACTTTTGTTTATCATCTCGTAAATATGCTAAAAAAGAAAAAAGTTAAAGTCATCGTCTCTACCACACATAGAATTGTGGAAGAGAAAGACAATAAAAAAATTGTTACATTTGACTTTGTAAGATTCAGAGAGTATTAAAAATGACTACAATGTTTTGTCTAGTTTCCCGTCAGTCAATGGCGAATGTAATTCCAGTCTTAATGTACAAGCCTCAACATGTTGTGCTCTTTGCAACTCCCGAAGAACATAGAAGCGCTGACCTTCTTCAAAGTTTATTCGGATCAAAATCAATTAATGTTAAAAGAATAAATGGATTGAATGCATATGATTATTTAAGTTTCAAAAAAGTTGTAAGCGATTTACTTGAAAAAACCAATGGAGATGTGTGGCTCAATGTAACTGGTGGAACAAAACTTATGGCTCTGGCTGCATACGAAGCTTTCGCTGAGAAAGAAAAAACCATCATTTATTGCGATACCGTTCATCAGAATGTAATTTATCTCTTTCCCCAAAATAAAATTGAAAAAATAAATGCAACCATCACAATTAAAGATTATCTATTATCATATGGTTATAAAATTGTAGAAACAAGAGATATAAATCATATTAAAAAATTTTATGATCTTTTTAATTATATAGATTCCAATAACTTGATGCATAGTTTTGTTAAGTTTAATAATATAATCAGAGAAAAATTCAATTTATCTCAACCCAGGTACACTATAAATTCACCTGATAGAAAATTTAGATTTATAAAAGACTTGAGTGATTTTTTTATTGAATATGGTTATCCCATTCCTAATAGTAAAAGAATTAAATTGAGTTCAAATGAATATCAACATGGCAAATGGCTTGAATTTTACGCATTTTACATTTACGAGCAAAAGTTAAATTTAAATCCATTAAGTGGTGTCAAAATTGTTAACTATGACGGTATAGAAAATGAAATAGATCTTGTCTTTCTTAAAGATTATAAACTTCATTTGGTTTCATGTAAATCCGGGAAAAAGGGCAATCAATACGATTTGTTTCAGCTTGAAACTTTGAGAAATATTACAAGCGGGACATTTGGAAAAGGAATTTTTATCACTACCAAAAATCCGACCGATAGATTTCTTGATCGAGCAAGAAATTTAGGGATTGAAGTTAAAGATGTAAGTAAATTATAATTCGAAAATGGCTTCAAAAACTAAAAACATCCTTGTGTGCGTCTCCGGCTTAACTCCCCAAATTATTACTGAAACCTTCTTCTGTCTTACTGTCAAACAAAAAATTCAAATTAATGAACTTTACATTTTAACCACAAGAAGAGGAAAAGAAGTTATACTTGGAATTGATCAAGCTCGCAACACTCCAAAGGTATCTCTAAAAAAAGAATTACAAAATCTCTGTACCGATTATAAAGTTAAATTCCCTTTATTTGAATTAAACGATAATCACATTATCACAGCAAAAGAAGAAAGTATCGAACTTTATGATGTTCGAACTGATAAAGACAATATTTTATTCCCGAACAAAGTAATGGATTTTATCCGCAAGTTAACCATGAATCAAAATTCAATTCTTCATTGTTCGATTTCTGGTGGTAGAAAAACAATGAGTGTTCATCTTGCCTTTGCTTTATCGATCTTTGGAAGAGAAAACGATAAACTCTATCATGTTTTGACTTCTGAAGAAAATGAATTCAAGGATTTCTATCCCAAAACAAAAAAAGATGCGAAACTTCTTGAACTTGCTGAGCTTCCTTATGTAAGATTAAGATCAATTTTATCAAAAGAACTTCAGGAAGATCGGTTGATTAAGTATAGTTACGATCAGATTGTTGCCGCCACTCAAAAAAGCTTAAAGTTATTATTAAAACAAGATGTGTTGATTTTGAACATTCCAAATCGGGAAATTCAGTTTAATGTCAATCGCGTAAGACTTGAACCGATGGAATTTGCAATTTATTATCTTTTAATTGAAGAGAAATTAAGTAATAACGAAAATTTATCGATCTCAGAAATTACTTCTTCTGAATTTGCAAGAAAACTATGTGATTTTATCGAATCGAATTATAAATATTTTTATCATTCGGGTGAACGCAAGGAAAAATTAATCAAGACAGGTCTTTCACCAGAACTTTTCAGATCGAAAAGATCAATCATTAACAAAAAAATTGTTTCTCTTTTCAATGATGATTCTCTGGCTAATCTTTTCATTATTCAAAGTCAAAGAGTTTATGGTAATACTCGCTATTTTGTTTTAACATCAAAAGAAAAAATCAAGATTGTATCCTAATGCTTGCTTCTAACATTGTGTAAGAAAATTTAATCCTTTGATTTATATCATATCTCATTAAAAGTTTAACTCCATCAACCAGTTCTGATTAGTGAAATTTAAAAATGATGGCTTAAAACTTTAAATTATTTTCACAATAATTAACGCTTGAAATGTCATCGTGCTCAGGGGACCTCTGGTTTGGTTTTAGAGCAGCAACCAATCTAATTGATACTCTTTCTATTCGAAACCGAATTTTACAACTTTCGAGCATTCTTAATTACAACAAGAAATCTATTGATAAAACCAAAATATTGATTAAAATGCATTCCATATTTATTCATTGATTAATTCCAGGATAAATACAAAATTGAAATTGTAATTAATGAAAAGGTGAAAAAATGATTGACAAAATTTTTTTATCTCTAATTTTTATTTTCTTTTTTGTTTCCTGCAATGAAACACGTTCAACTTCATTCTCGCTGGAAGATGCATTTCCATTTTTGAGTTTCTCAAATCCAGTCGATTTACAATCTCCAAAAGATGGGACGAATCGTTTATTTGTAGTTGAACAGCAAGGAAGAATCATTGTTTTTGATAATAATCGAAATACTACAACCAAAAAAGTTTTTCTCGATATTACCGATAGAGTTTCATGGGGTGGAGAAATGGGACTTCTTGGACTTGCTTTTCATCCTCAATTTTCTTCAAACGGATATTTTTATGTCAATTATACTGCTAATAATCCACGACGAACCATTGTTTCTCGATTTCAGGTTTCTCCCACAAATCCTGATTCTGCTGATAAAAATTCAGAATTGATTCTACTCACATTTAATCAACCATATTCCAATCACAATGGTGGATGTATTGCTTTTGGTCCTGATGGATTTCTTTATATTGCCTCTGGTGATGGTGGCTCTGCAGGAGATCCACAAAACAATGCTCAAAACATTAAAAATCTATTAGGTAAAATCTTAAGAATTGATGTAGATAATCCACAACCTCCAAGAAATTATGGTATACCAGCTGATAATCCATTTGTTAATTCTTCCGATCCAGATGTTAAAAAAGAAATCTTTGCGTACGGTTTGAGAAATCCATGGAAATTCTCTTTTGATCCATTGACAAACAGACTATGGTGTGCTGATGTTGGTCAATATGATTGGGAAGAAATCGATTTAATTATAAATGGCGGAAATTATGGTTGGCGATGTTATGAGGGGAATCATCCTTATAATCTTTCTGGATGTACGGGTTCTTATATTTTCCCTGTTTATGAATATTCACACATTGAAGGAATTTCAATAACCGGTGGATATGTTTATCGTGGAAATTTATTTCCAGAATTAAATGGGAAATACATTTATGGTGATTTCGGTTCAAAGAAAATATGGGCTTTAAGTTATGATGGCTCTACAACCTCGAACGAATTAATCTCGGTTTGTCCTCAGGCAATAAGTTCTTTTGGAGTGGATGAGCAAAACGAGATTTATGTTGTCGGTTACGAAGGTAAAATCTACAAATTCAAAAAAGTAACGAAAGTGGATAACGAGAATGATAATTCTGAATTGATCAAGATTGAAATTCCATACCCTAATCCAACGAATGGTAAAGCAAAAATTAAATATGAAATTCAGAAATCTGATTTAAGTTCAGTTATAAATGTTGGAATAAAAATTTACAATTTACTCGGGGAAATTTTTTTATCAAGCTCTGACGAGAAAAGAAGTTCAGGTTCTTTTGAATTTGAATTCGATACAAACAAAATGAAAAGCGGTATTTACTTCGCAGAAATTTTAATTGGTCAACAAAGAAAGGTCTTTAAATTTCTTGTTGTAAAGTAAACTTTATGAATTTAATATTTCTTTAATTTGTCGTTAAAAAGTTTTTTAGTTTTTTCAACTTTTGGTGCAACTACAAAAATGCAGTAAGTGCTGTAAGGATTTTTTTCAAAATAATTCTGGTGATATTCTTCAGCTCGATAAAAATTTTTCAAAGGTTCAACCTGAGTGACAATTGGTTTTGAATAAACACCATCTCGCTCAAGTTTTTTAATGTAATCAAGAGCTAAGTTTTTTTGAATTTCATTGTGATAAAAAATCACTGAACGATATTGTGTCCCCACATCAGCTCCCTGACGATTTAATGTCGTCGGATCGTGTGTCTTAAAGAAAATCTCAAGCAATTCATTATAAGAAATTTTTTCTGGATTAAATTTTATCTGACAGACTTCTGCGTGCCCGGTTGTTCCGGTGCAAACCTGTTCATAAGTTGGATTTATTAAATCACCACCGGAGTAACCTACAACTGTTTCAATCACTCCATCAATTTGTTTGAACACAGCTTCAGTACACCAGAAGCATCCGCCACCAAAAGTTGCAAGTTCATACTTTGAATCGTCAGAAAATTTTGTTTGATCAGTCATTTCTGTTTTCCCTTTGCAATTTAATGTTGAAATGGTGAATATAATGTTAAGTGAAATGATTATGATGATTTTGCTCATTTGTTCAGTTTAATTATCTCGTTATAAACTTCTGCAATTGGAATATTTCTTTCAAGTGAAATTCTTTTACACTCTTCAAATTCGGGGATGAATTTTTTGCCGTACTCAGTGACCACCACTTTCACTTTCACTTTACCAAATTTTGTCTCAACAATTTCTGAGTCTCGATTGAGTTTTCTTCTATCGATTTTAATAATGCGAACGCCCAGGGTTGTAGTTTCTCTATAAATAATCTTCAGAATGTCATCAATTTTTGTTGCTTCACAGAGTGTTGATAAAACAATCCCCGGTCTTCCTTTTTTCATAATGACAGGGATTAGATATGCATCGTGAGCGCCAGCTTCAATTAGTTTTTCAATTACAAATGGATAAAATTCTGGATTCATATCATCAATGTTTGTTTCAATTATGTAAGAATCATCAGTTGAGTAACTTTCAATGAATTCACCGATTAAAATTCTAAACAGGTTTGGCAATTGTGGAATGTCTTTACTCCCCGCACCGTAGCCAATGTTTGTGATTCTTACTTTTTTATCATTCATCAATCCGTTAGAAAGTGCTTTGATAATTCCTGCACCTGTTGGTGTTGTTAATTCAAATTGTAAATCAAGAAAAGTTACTGGATAATCTTTGAGAATTTCAATTGTTGCTGGAGCAGGGATTGGCATTCTACCATGCTGAGTTTCAACAAAACCTCGTCCGAGTGGAACAATTGAAGTGTAAACTTTTTCGATATTAAAGTAATCCAATCCAATTGCACATCCAACAATATCGACTATTGAATCAATTGCCCCGATTTCGTGAAAGTGAACATCTTCCAGTTTTACATCGTGAATTTTTGCTTCAGCTTCTCCAATGATAGTAAAGATTTTTTTCGAAATGTCTTTTATGTTTTGATTTAGTGAGCTATTGTTAATTAGTTCGATTATTTCTGAGTAAGTTCTTGAATTATGATGATGGTGATGATCATGATTTTCCTTGTGATGATGAGTATTATGAATTTTCCCGGTTTGATTTAAATATTGGTTAAGTAATCTCACATTGAACTTGGTTGCGGTGATTGATTTTCTCTGAACTGCTGTAATCTCTAACTCATATCCATGCAGGTTTAATTTTTCTAATTCTGATTTCAAATAATCAAAAGGTAATCCAGCAGAAAGTAAAGCACCAATCATCATATCACCGCTCAAACCTGAAAATGTATCTAATAAAGCAATTTTCATCTTTTCTCCTTTATTTCATTGCAAATATATCAAATGAATTTTAGAGTGATTGTGAATGAATTTGTAACCTGGAAATAATAATGTTCAATCTTCTGGAAATCGATTATTTTCGTAATTAAAATTTTTTTCAAGATTTGGATCGAAAACGAATACATTTTGTATGTTTGAATCAATTTAGAACAATTTGATTAAAGTTATGATAAACAAAGAAGAAATCAGAAAACACTTTGATTATCTGAAAACAGGGATGATTTATTTCAATCACGCATCAACTGGACCTATTCCCGCATTCACTGTAGAAGCAGTAAAAAAATATCTTTCGCAACGGAGTGAAAGCTCAATTGATAATTATGAAGAAGTTTTAAGAATTGTAAAAGAGACAAAAGAACTCGTTGCAAAATTTATCAATACAACTCCAGATAGAATTGCTTTTGTTGATAATGTTTCCAATGCAATGAATCTTTTAGCTCATGGATTGAAATGGGAAGAAGGTGATGAGATTATTTTGTTTGATATTGAGTTTCCAGCAAATGTTTATCCTTTCTTGAATCTTGAAAAGCTCGGAGTAAAGTTAAAAATCTTAAAAACTCAAGATGGAAGAATCTTATTCGACGAAATTGAAAAGAACATTTCACATAAAACAAAACTTTTATCTATCAGTCATGTTCAATTTTTAAGTGGATATCGTTCTGACTTGGAGAAAATTGGAACTCTCTGCAAAGAAAATGGAATTATTTTTTCAGTTGATGCAATTCAATCTCTTGGTGTTGTGAATATCGATGTTCAAAAAATGAAAATTGATTATCTGGCATCAGGAATTCAAAAATGGTTTCTGGGACTTGAAGGGACTACAATTGTTTACATTTCAAAAGAACTTCAGAATAAAATTGAACAAAAGTATGTTGGATGGTTAAGCGTTAAAGATGCCTGGAATATTCTAGATTACAGGCTCGAACTTGACGAGACCGCTCACAGATATGAGAATGGAACTTTGAATTATGCTGGAGTGGTGTCTCTACATTCGAACATTAAATTTTTTCATTCAATTGGAATTTTTGAAATTGAAAAATCGGTAATTGAAAACACTAAATATTTCATTAAACTCCTTGAAGAAGAAAAGTTTGAATTCTTTTTTAAACCGGAAACTGATGATGAAATGTCTGCAATTATTACAATCAAAGTAAAGAATCCTGATTTTGTATATAATGAATTGAAAAAACGGAAAATTCATTCGTCGGTTCGTGAAGGTTATTTAAGATTCTCACCCCATTTCTACAATACAACTGAAGAAATTGATCAGGTTGTAAAAAACTTGAAAGAAATTACTAACAAAACTTTGTGACCTTATGATTTTAGTTATCGATAATTACGATTCGTTTACTTACAATCTTGTCCAGCAACTTGCAAAGTTAAATGTGAGTTATATCGTTAAGAAAAATGATGAACTTAATGCTGAATTAATCAGAGAAATTAATCCCTCAAAGATTTTAATTTCACCTGGTCCAGGAAGACCAGAATTTTCAAAAGCTGCATTAATTGCAATACAGGACTTTCATGACAAAATTCCAATTTTAGGAGTTTGTCTCGGACATCAAGCAATTGGTCATGTATTTAATGCTAAAGTTATCAAAGCAGAAAAAATTTTACATGGAAAAACTTCTGAAATCATTCATGATGGAAAAACAATCTTCAAAAAATTGCCAGAAAAATTTTATGCAACACGCTACCATTCGCTTGTTATTGATGAGAAAACTTTACCAGATGAGTTTGAAATCTCAGCTCGAAGTGAAGATGGCGAGATAATGGCAATTCGACATAAAGAATTCCCACTCGAAGGAGTTCAATTCCATCCTGAATCAATTTTAACTCAATTTGGTGATTTGATTATTAAGAACTGGATTGAAATGTAATTTTAAATAAACCAAAATGATAAGAGAAAATCTTAATAAAGAACTCAAAATTTCATATGGGGAAACATATGCTCAAATTTCCTGTTCGTTATGATTATTTGATTTCAATATCAAGAATTGGATACTTCTCCCAGCCTTTGTAGTCAAAATGCCACCACTCGGTTCTCATTGGGGTGAAATTGAATTTTGTCATTGCTTCTTGAAGAATTTTTCTATTTCTTAAAACTTCAGGTGGAAGATTTTTGTAATCAATGTGAGACTTTTCAGTGAAATCATCGTAAGGAGTTCCCATATCAAGTTCATTACCGAGCGAATCCACTAAAGTTAAATCAACAGCGCATCCACGATTATGTCTTGAACCTTTAGCTGGATTTGCAACATATCTATCGTCTGGCATAATTGCCCACATTTTCTTTTGAACCGAAAGTGGGCGATAACCATCATAAATCTTTAATCTTAAATTATATTTTTCCTTCAAATATTTGTGAGCTTTGATAAGATCCCGGGCTGCTTCTTTAATTAAATAGACTTTGTTAGTCTCATAAAGTTTTTGTCCTGTAAAGTTATTCTCTGTAGCGTAACGAACATCAATTAAAATAGTAGAGTCAAGTTCTTGAATATTTACAAGCTTATTCTTTTGAGCATAAAGTGAATCAATCGGAAAGATAAAACTAAAAATGAAGGCAATTGATATAAGCAACTCGAACTTTCTCATAAAATACCTTTTTGTTTCTAACTTAATAATTAAGAACAAATATTGAAATCAATTTGTTTTAAACCCGAGAAATAAAAGATTGTCAAAAGAAAAATAAAAATGAGGAGATATATGAAAATTATATTGAAAATTGCGTTAACGATACTTTTACTTGTTAATATTTCAAATGCACAGGAACAGCGAAGATTTCCAATGGGCAATTTAAATGTTAGTGGAAAAATTTCTGGCAAACTAATCGATGAACAGTCTGGCAAACCAATTGAATATGGAAATATTGTTTTATATAGATTTCGTGATTCATCAATGGTGACAGGAACAATCTCAAACTCACAGGGAAACTTTGTTCTTGATAATGTAAATGTTGGAAGATACTTCGTTAAAATCAGTTTTATTGGATTCGAAACAAAAGTAATAGATTCAGTTTTAATTACCCCACGAAATACAGAGGTTGACCTTGGAACAATTAGACTTTCACCAGCTGTATTCAAACTTGGCGATGTTGTTGTTCAAAGTGAAAAGGAATTAATAATAAATAATCTTGATAAGAAAGTTATTAATGTTGAAAAAGATTTAACCAGTATTGGTGGTTCAGCTCTTGATGTAATGCAAAATATTCCATCCGTAACAGTTGACGCAGATGGCAATGTGGCATTAAGAGGAAGCACAAATATCAGACTTTTAATTGATGGTAAACCAACCAACATGGAAGGTGTTAGTACTTACGATATCCTCTCTCAAATTCCAGCAACTCAAATTGAACAGGTTGAGTTAATTACAAATCCTTCTGTTCGATATGATCCAGAAGGAACGGCTGGAATTATCAATTTAGTTCTTAAGAAAAGAAAAGATGCTGGAATAAATGGAATTATAACTCTCAATGCTGGTACTGGTGATAAATACAACACATCCTTCAATGTTAATTACAGATTAGATGGCGTAAATGTTTATGCCGGTTATGATGGGAGGATTAATAGGTTTAATTCTAGTGGAACAAGTAATCGTGTTTCAACTATCTCTTCGTTTTCACAATTGTTAAATCAGACCCAATCTGGTTTAAACAAAATGAATTCACACAATTTCACATTAGGTGCGGATTATGATCTGGGCGATTTCAATTCATTCAGTACATCATTAAGGTATAGGAATTTCAATTTTGATAATGTCTCTTCAAATAAAGATTTTACTTACAATGAAAATGATCAGCTTGAAACCGAAATGATTCGTTCAAATACTGGTGATAGGGCTTTCAAGTCTCTAAATTTTTCATTCGGTTATAAGAGAACATTTGAAGAAAAGGGTCGAGAATTATCTGCAGATATATTCTATACTAGTTTTAGGATGAACAGAATTGAAGATGCTGAGCAATGGAATAATATTTATCTACCATCTAATTCTTTTACACACTCCTTAAGAAGACTTTCTGGCGAAGGTAAAAATAATATGTACATTATTCAGACTAACTATGCTCATCCATTCAACACAGGTATCAGAATTGAGACTGGATTTCAAGCAACTATTAAAGATGTAAATATTTACAGTGATTATTTCAACTATGATTTTGCTAATCAAATTTTTATAGATAATCTTTCTCTGAAAAATTATTTTGAATACGATGAACAGATTTATGCAGTCTACGGAATTTTCTCACACAGTTTGTTCGGGATAAAATATCAGCTTGGTTTGCGTGGTGAACAGGTTTTCACAAAATCAAATCTTCCATTAAACAATGTATCTTTCAAAAAAGATTACACTTCTCTTTATCCTTCTTTTCATATTTCTTATGAATTTCTTCCTATGAATGAAATTCAATTAAGCTATAGTCGAAGAGTTGATAGACCTCACAATCGTCAGTTAAATCCTGTAGTTGATTACTCGGATTCATTAAATGTATTTGCAGGTAATCCATATTTAAATCCACAGTATACAAATTCTTATGAATTGAATCTCAACAATGCACTTGGATTTGTTTTCATAAATACAAGTTTATTTTATCGAACAACGAATGGTGTAATTTCATCCATAACAACTCTTCAACCAAACGGTGTACTTTATACTACATTCGATAATGTTGCAAAGAGTGAAAATTATGGAGTTGAATTCATCTGGACACAACCAATTGCAAAATGGTGGAGACTTGTTGCTACATTCTCATATTTCAAAACAAAAGTTGATGGTCAGGGAATTGTCAATGTGAATCAAGATGCAACAAGCTGGATGACAAGAATAATGTCTTCATTTACATTCTGGGATAAAACACAATTGCAAGTCGTTTTTAATTATAATTCACCAACAATTACAATGGGTGGTGGAATGTTTGGCGGCGGATTTGGTGGTGGCGGCGGTCGTTATGGTGGAAATACAATCATAGCCCAGGGCAAAATGTATGAAATGTATGGATTTGATTTAGCCTTACGAAAAGACTTCTTTAATGATAAATTGTCCGTCTCTTTAAGACTAAGTGATGTCTTCAATACAAGAAAATTTGGTGGTGAATTATCAGGTAATAGTTTCACATCAAAATTTAACAGGAAGATGGATACACGCATTTTATTCCTTGGAATTACATACAAGTTCAATAACTACAAGGAAAAGAGAAGTAGATTGAATCCCGATGAAATCGAACAGGAAATGTTTTGATTGAATTTCAATTCTATCATCATGGAGCCCGATCAGAAATGGTCGGGCTTTTTTATTTGGAAAAATTCTCAAACTTTAACTCTTAATATTTAAAGAAAAGAAGGAATTTTTTAATTTTCAACAAAGAAAGAATAATTTATGTCTATCAACAAAATAAGATCTATTCTTTATTTCATTGCTCGAATATTGGTAGATATAAATGCTGTTCAAAAAGGCAAAATTGGTCAAAGAATCGGTAGAAGAATTCTTGGAAGAATTTTAGGAAGATTGTTAGGGAAAATTTTTAAGTAAAGTTCAATTCTCAATTTTTCGCAAATCAAATTTACTTTTCGTTCTTTAAATTAGCATTAAACAAGGGAGGCCCAAATGAATGCTCTAAAAATTTTGTTCATTGTTTTTCTTGCTTTTATACTCACCTCAAGCACTCCGTATGATAAAAAAGAAATAAAAATCAGTGAAGAAACTCAAGAATGCATCAATTGTCATTCAGTAATTCATCCGGGCATAGTAACTTCCTGGGAAAAAAGCAGACACAGCAGAACAACTCCAGCAGAAGCAATCAAGCAAACTAAACTTGAAAGAAGAGTTTCTTTCTCTTCAATAAAAGATGAATTAGAAAATGTTGTTGTTGGATGTTATGAATGTCATTCCTTAAATGTAGATAATCACAAAGATGCTTTTGAACATAATGGTTATCAAATAAATGTAGTTGTTTCACCCAACGATTGTGCTGTCTGTCATCCAGTTGAAGCTGAACAATATTCTAAAAACTTAATGTCTTACGCTCATACTAATCTTGTTGAGAATAAAGTTTACAAAGATCTAATGAGAGTAATTAACAATCCTCATAAATTTGAAAAAAATAAAATTGAAATAAAAGAAGGCAACAAATTAACCGAATATGAATCCTGCCTTTATTGTCATGGATCAAAAATAGAAGTCAAAGGTTTTGAAAATCGAGAGACACAATTTGGTGAGTTAACTTTCCCAATTTTAGAAGGTTGGCCAAATCAAGGAGTTGGCAGGATAAATCCAGATGGAAGTCGTGGCTCATGTTCAGCCTGTCATACTCGACATGAATTTTCAATTGAAGTCGCAAGAAAACCATACACCTGTGCCGAATGTCACAAAGGTCCTGATGTTCCAGCTTTCAAAGTTTATGAAGTAAGTAAACACGGAAATATTTTCAAATCAGAATATCATAAATATAACTTTGAAGCTGTACCATGGAAGATTGGAAAAGACTTTTCGGTTCCAACCTGTGCAACCTGTCACATTTCGTTGATTACCTCTCCAGACGGAAAAGAAGTTATCGCTGAAAGGACACATCAAATGAATGATAGACTTTCGTGGAGATTATTTGGTGTCCCTTATGCTCATCCTCATCCAGTTAAATCTGATCTTTCGGATGTAAAGAATTCTGCCGGACTTCCACTTATTGTAGAATTAACTGGAGAACC
>Ga0197142_1003625_pt1 | contig 12839 bp, 17 predicted proteins | sample GBS60_MetaG_FD_148614 | JGI IMG/M metagenome (GOLD analysis project Ga0197142, IMG submission 148614) | Sediment microbial communities from Great Boiling Springs, Gerlach, Nevada, United States - GBS 60_MetaG | ecosystem: Environmental > Aquatic > Thermal springs > Hot (42-90C) > Sediment... | reverse complement strand
CAACTAACACTAACAAAAAAAAGTTAAACGTTAAACATTAAAATTTCAACATTAAAAATAAAATCAAAAAAAAATAAATAAACAATTAAAAGAGCTTTTTAAATATAAAAAAATAAAATTACTACTTGCGTTATAAAGCCACGATGGTGGGTTGATAACGCAAGTTGACAGTATTGGAGATAAATCAATGAGACACATAACAGACGTAAGACTATATGATTTTTATAAAGAAGAAAAAAGAATACCTCTATTTTTATTTAATTTCTTCTTCTATTTCTTTCTTTCTTTCTTCAAACTGCCTTCTTAATTCTTCCTGCTCAAATAAAGGGTCGTATTTATTAGGATACAGCAGCCTTGTTATGTTACTCCTTGCTTCTTGATATTCTGCTCTTAATTTTTCTTGTTTTTCAGAGGGTAATTTGCTAAATTCTTCTGATAAAGTTTGAATTTGTAGGGCGAGTTTTCGTGGGTTTTGTTCGTTAAATTTATGTTGTGGCTCCATAAAAATGGGTTTTTTCGTATAAACAATAATCTCTGGCTGGTTCGGATCGGGAAGAGTTACTTTTACTTTAGAAATCTCCCATCCAACAAGACCATACCTTGATATTCCTCTTTCAGGAATAACAACTTGATCTAAAATTTTTATTGGTGGAGTAAGTTGTTCGCGGTTGGTTTCAGCCATTTTTTAAAATTAAACTTATTAACTTTTTCCATTTTACTTCTTCTTCTTCTTCTTCTTGTCAAGGGGAATTTGGTTGAAACTGGTTGAAATTAGTTAAAACTGGTTAAAATTAGTTAAAATTGGTTGGAATTAGCCCTCCGATTCGGGAGGGTAAATTAAAATCAATTTATTTAAAATTTAAATCAAAGGTTGTTACTTGCGTTATGATGCCACGATCGTGGGTTGATAACGCAAGGTTAAAATACGAAATCTGATCTCTACCAAAGTCGTATCTTGTGATATAAATTACTTGACAATAAAGATATCTTTTATTATCCTGTACATATATGTACAAAATAGATAAATTATTAAAGCAAGAGGAGAAACTTTTTCATACTAAAGATTTGGCTTTGCTTTGGGGGATATCTAATGAAAACACTCTTTATACTACCATTAAACGATATGTTCAAAAAGGGATTTTAATTCCTATTCACAAAGGTTTTTACTCAACTGTTCCTTTGGAGAAAATCAATCCCTTTCGCTTAGCCTTAGGTTATCTTCATCGCTTTGCTTATGTTAGTTGTGAGACAGTTTTGATTGAAGAGGGAGTAATCTTTCAAAAAGGCTGCTATCTGACTTTAGTTTCTGATGTTTCCAAAAAATTTTCTTTGGCTTCATATTCTTTTTTGGTAAGAAAGTTAAAAGATAAGTTTTTGTATAACGATGTTGGCATTGAGGAAAAAGAGGGGATAAAAAAAGCAACACTTGAGCGGGCGGTTGCTGATATCCTTTATTTTAATCCTAAATTTTACTTTGATAATCCAAAAAAAATTAATTGGAAGAAGGTAAGAGAAATAAAAGAGGTTATTGGTTACCCTCTGATTTGGAGGACAAGTTAGTTATTTGAAAATATGATTTTACCAAAAAAGGAAGATGCTATTCACAAAGCTTGGTTGTTGCGGCTTTTAACTGAGATCTTAGATAGCAAAATTGCTCAAAATGTTTATTTTAAAGGTGGAACTGCGGCTACTCTTTTGGGTTTTTTAGACCGATTTTCTTTGGATTTGGATTTTGATTTAAAGCCAAAAAGTGGTGTTAAAGCAATTGACAAAGAGTTAAAAAAAATCTTTAGTTTTTTAGATCTAAAATTAGACAAAAAAAGTTCACGTTCGTTATTTTATGTTTTAAAATACCAATCGTCACCGGGTCAACAAAATACAATTAAACTTAGTTTAGTTGATTACCCTTTGAAATCAAATCAATATGAAACTTTTTATTTAAAAGAAATTGACCGGTTTGCTATTTGTCAGACTAAGGAAACAATGTTTGCTAATAAATTAGTGGCAGTTTTAGATCGTTATCAAAAATATAAAACTGTCGCCGGTCGTGATCTTTATGATATTCATCATTTTTTTCTTTCAGGTTTTAGTTATTTGGATGAGGTAATTATTGAAAGAACCGGTAAAAAGCCAAAAGAATATTTTCGGCAGTTAATTGATTTTATTGAGAAAAAAGTTGATGAAAAAATTATCTCCCAAGATTTAAGTTTTTTACTACCTTATGAACGGTTTATCAGGATAAGAAAGATTTTAAAAAGAGAAGTGTTGATGTGGTTAAAAGAGGAAATTAAAAGTTAAAATTAAAGAATAAAACTACGTTTGAAGCGATTAAGATTTAAAAATTATCCGTTTTTTCCACTTTTTTCACTTAGTTTTCCTACGTTCTTCTTAATATTTCTAAAATTTGCAGCTCCAACTCCACTAGTTTGGCTAATATCTGGGATATCTGGTCTAAGTTAAACCGGAGGTTAGTAAATTCATTATAAAATTTCTCCTCCATATCTCTTATTCTATCTATTCTTCTACTTCCGTCGGGCTTATCTTCTTTATCTACTACTACTTTTGATTTTCTTCTACTTATATAAGGCTCATCAACATCCTTCCAACTCTTCGTGGAAGGCTCGCCAGTAAAAGGGGGACGTTGCTCCTTCTTTCTTGGAGTTAAAAGATCATCTTGGTGAAGTCCTTTTAGAAATTCATCACTCATATTTTTCATTTTTCTTCTTCTTCTTGTCAAGAGGTATTTGGTTGAAAATAGTTAAAAATGATTGAGAAGAGTTGAAATTGGTTAAAACTGATTATTGAAAATAAAATATAAAAAGTTTTTTAATTTATTTTTAAACGTTACACGTTTAACGTTTAATGCTTAATGTTAGGTGTTAGATAATTTTTCATTTGCTTTTTATTTTTTTTCTGTTATACTTATTTTGTTAGTTAATTTTCGAGATCTTTTTTTTAAGGTTTCGGTTTTTTTCTTTTTGTGAGGATTTTTTTCTTTTTTTCATCACTGCTTCTTTATATTCCTAATTTGATTTTTACTATTTACAACTTTTCTTCAAAAGGGGGTGAGAATTAATGAATAAAAAGCTTTATGTTGGTAATTTATCGTACGATCTTTCTGATGATGAGTTAAAAGATCATTTTTCTCAGGCAGGAAGTGTGACATCAGCCAATATCATTCGCTATCATGATACTGGTCGGTCAAAAGGCTTTGGTTTTGTTGAGATGGAAACTGAAGAAGAAGCACAAAAAGCAGTTGATATGTTTAACGGTCAAGAGTTAAAAGGAAGAAAAATGGTTGTATCTGAAGCCCGGCCGCCAAAACCAAGAGGTGATTTTGGTGGTGGTTTTAGGCGAGGCAACCGTTTTCAAAGAAGAAGTTTTAATAAAAATGAGTAATGATTAATAAAAATGAGTAATGATTTTGTATAAGATTATTAAAAAAATTTTGGGCTGACTTTTTTTAAAAGTCAGCCCATTTTTTGTTATAATCTTTTTATGGCGTTTCTTTTATTTTTTTTAAAATCCATTGTTTATGTTTTTTGTTTTTATCTTTTATGGTTTTGCTCAGGTAAAATTGTAACAATTATTGAAAAAGTGGCTAAAAAAGTAGGTTTTTCTTCTTTTGCTTTATCTTTTTTTGTTTTGGGAATTTTAACCTCAATTCCTGAGTTTAGTGTGGGAATAAACTCTTTGATAAAAAAAACACCGGATATTTTTGTGGGTAATTTAATTGGTGCTTCATTTTATATGTTTACTTTAGTAATTCCTTTGATGGCGGTTTTTGGTGGGGGAGTAAAGATGATTCACGGTTTGACCTATAAAGATATGATTTTTGCTTTGCTTGTAGTTTTGGCGCCAATTTTTTTAATTGCTGATAATGTTTTAACAAGAACAGAAGGAGTTTTTTTAATTTTAATTTATTTAATTCTTGTATATTTCATTGAGAAAAAGAAGAGTCTTCATGTTTCTTTTCACGACTTAACTGCACATCGAATAGTCCATGGTTTTCAAATTGGGATTGAACTTTTTGTTTATCTGGCAATTATTTTTGTTGCCAGTAGTTTTATTGTTAACCAGACGATTGAATATGGAAAAGTTTTGGGAATGCCGGTATTTGTCGTTAGTGTTGTTATTTTAGCTTTTGGTACCAATTTACCTGAAATTAGTTTAGCGATTCGATCGGTTTTTTTAGGAAAAAAAGAGGTGGCTTTGGGTGATTATTTAGGCTCAGCGGCTGCCAATAGTTTGATCTTTGGAGTTTTGACACTTTTAAATGGCGCCCGAATTCATCTTGAGAGTTATTCTCTTCGAACACTTCTTATTAATCTTTTTGGGCTGGGGGTTTTTTATGCTTTTTCTCAATCAAAAAAAGAAATTTCTCCTAAGGAAGGTAGAATTTTGCTTCTTGTGGCTTTTCTTTTTGTTTTGGTAGAGATTTTGTTAAATTAGGTTTTTTAAATGAGTAATAAGGATTTTATTTTTAAACTTCACTTTAAAAAGTTAGTTCTTCCAAGTGATTTAAAAGAAGAATTAAGAAAACCGTTGGGAAAGGTGTTTAAAGAAAGTGATAAAGTGATAGGGTTTATAAATTTGAAAAAACCAAAAAAAATTATTTCAGTTGGTGATATTATTTCTTATTCCCTTATAAAAAACAAAATCATTCCTGATATAGTTATTTTTGATTTTAAAACAAGAAGAAGTCAGGTGGATGAAAAGATAAAAAAAATTCTTAATTTTTCTTTTCCAAAAAGAATCGTCAATCAACCAGGAACAATAAGTAAAGAGGCTTTTTTAACGATAAAAAATTGTGTTGAAAAAAATTTAACAAAAGAAGAAAAACAGCAAATTTTAGTTGAGGGCGAAGAAGATCTTTTGGCTTTGCCTGTTATTTTATTTTCTCCTTTAAATTCTTTGGTTTTATACGGTCATTGGCAGCTCGGGGTGGTGGGGGTTTTGGTGGATGAATGGGTAAAAAAGAGGGTGATAAGATTATTAAAAAAATTTAAATATTGACTATTTTATTTATTTTAGCTAAAATGAATAATATGAAAGTTACCTATATTTCCTCAACCGATTTAAAAAACAAAACCGCAGAGATTTTAAATTTGGTCAGTTTTGGTGGAGTTGAGGTGATAATTAAGCGTCATCGTCGTCCTTTAGCAAAGATTTTGCCTTTTAAAGAAGAAGAAAAAAAAGCCAATTTAAAAGAAAATTTGAAAAAATATTTTGGAGCGATTTCTAATTTTCCTGAAGTTGGCAAAAATCGATATTTTAAAAGAAAAACGATTAATTTATGAAATATCTTTTAGATACAACCGTTATTGTTAACCATCTTCGTGGCAAAAAACCAATAAAGATTGATTTTTTAGAAAACGGATGCGCGGTTTCAATTATCACTCAAGCAGAGCTTTTTTATGGGGCTTATAAATCCTCTAATTCGCTTGCTAATTTAAAAAAAGTAAAGGCAATGTTTTTGGATTTGGGGATAGAAGTAATTACTTTTAACGAAGAAATTATTGAGCAATATGCAAAGATTAAGACAAAGTTAGAAAAAGAAGGAAAACGGTTGGATGAGTTTGATCTTTTGATTGCGGCAACGGCAATAGAGAAGAATTTAATTTTGGTAAGTGATAATTTATTTCATTTTAAAAGAATTTCATCATTAAAAGTGATTAGCCAATGACTTCTTTAATGAGGTTGGTTTGAGAGGTTGGAGGTGGAAAAATAACTTTTTTAATCTTCTTTTAGGTTGATTTTTGAAAAAAATTTGCTAAAATACCCCATAATAATGGTAAAAGAGCAATTTTTTCCAATTAGTAGAGAAGGGCCGATTGCTATTTCTACTGAAGCGCTTACAGGATATCCTATTAAACCAAGTTATGTGAGACAGGAATTAGTGGTGGCATCGCCTGATGAGATTGGTGATGATGTTGATTGGAAGAGAATTTCTGGGGTTCATTTTCGAACAAAAAAAGCAGAAGCTTTTCCTCAAGAAGCCCTTTATAAGATAATGAAAGAAGCAGCTTCTGGTGGGTGTGGTTATGTAACCATTCATTTGGAGGATTTGTGGAGGTTGATTGATAAAGGATTAATTGCCGATGGGGAAAAAAGAAGGGAAGCAATAGAACAAAAACTTATTGAACTAAATGCGAAAGCTCAAGAAACAGGAATTAGTCTTCTTCTTGAGAATGTAACACCAAGAGTTGATCATCCAAAGTTACCTTCTGAATTTTGGTCGCTTTTTGCGTTTGAACAAATGTATGGTGATTTATTAAATCGCTTATCAAATCTTGGATATTGTTTGGATATCGCTCATTTAGGTTTGGCGGAACCCCATGTTTTAAGAGTTTGGGAAAGAGTTTTTGAAAGTAGACTTAATGGTATAGATGATTTATCACAAGTTTTATCTGATGAGGAATTAAAAATTTGGGAGTTAACCGGATCAGTAATTTCCCGAACAAAAACAATTCACTGGAGTCGAGCAAGAGAGAGAAGAAAACCAGTTGATCAAGGAGCAATTTTTAGAACTGCGCGCTTTTTGGCTCAGCGTTTTCCTCAAGGACTATTGGGATTAACACCAGAAAAAATCCACGATCTTTACAGTAAAGTTGAAAATTTCCGTTCAGCCCATCTTTCTTTAATTTCTGATCCAGATATGTTTTCAATGATTTTAGCAGTATTGGAAGAGTTAAACTGGCAAGGAGAGATGGTGCTTGAATCACCTATTCTTTTTAAAAAATTTCCCAAGATAAGAGAAGGAAGGATTGATACTATGGATGAATTTTACACCTTAAAAGAATGGAATTATGGAGTGAGAAAAAGAATTTTAGAAAAAACTTTTAGAAAAAACAGAATTTTTGGCAATGATTTAGTCGATCTTCTTTCTTTTCCTTTTTCTGAAGAACTGGGAAATCTTTCGCCCGAGTTTTTTTCTTTATTGCAAAGAATTTTTCCTTTGTTAGTTGAGGTTTATCCTTTGGATGTAAGACGAAAAGTCAATAAAGGCTTATATCTTCGTCATATTCTTCGAACAATGGTTTTGGCTGATAAGTTATATCAAGAGTTTAGAGAAAAAGGAGTTAAGTTGAGTTATGAAGTTTTAATAACGGCAGCCGCTTTACATGATGCGATAGAAATAAATAGGAAAAATGATAGAGAAATAAGTGTTGAATATCTTCAACAAAGGTTACAAGAAATAGGTTTTGAAGAAAAAGATGCTTATAACATAAGCCATATAGCAAGGTTTTTGATGCCACAAAAAAACCCCAGTTTATCTTATTTTGAACAAAAAAGACAGGATTTTGAAAGAATTTGGGAAGGAGAAGGTTTAAAAGGAGCCAAGAAAAAATGGTGGGAGGTTAATAAAGATTATTTGAGAGCAATCAAAGCAGCTGATATTTTGGCTAATTTAGAGGAGACAGTTGATGATTTAAGAAATGGAAGAGAAAATGGGAGAATGAAGCATTCCTTACAAGAGCGATCTCAAGTATTTGAATATCGAATCCGGCGAATTAAAGAATTATTTGGAACATAATAAGGCGAATGAATTATTAGAGCTTATAAAAGAAAGAATTTCTGTGGAAAATTGATAATTTAAGCCTTTTAAATAACTTTTTTTGCATCAAACTTTCCAATCACCTTTCCCATAACAACTTTATTTATCCCAAAATAAGAAAGTTTCTTAAGTCCTTCTTTTTCAAAACCACATTTTTCATAAAAAGAAGAAACTAAGGGGTAGGAAGCAACCTCCATTTTATGACAACCCTGACTTTTGGCAATTTTTTCCCATTCAAAAACTAAAGTTTTACCCACCCCTTTTCCTTGATGATTTTTATCAACTGCCAAAAACCGCAAAAAAGAAACACCACCATAAGGCTCATCGATCATGGCAAACCCTAAAGGTTTTTCTTCTTCATAAGCAACTAATATAATTCGATAACCATTTGTTAGTTGATAATAAAGATTTTGTTGGCTGTAAATTTTATTTAGAAAATAATCAATCACTTTTGGATGATAAAAAGCAAAATTTTCTTTCATTAGTTTTTCAAAAAAAGGAAAAAAATCGGTCAGATTTTCTGGTTTTAAAGAGAGGATGGTCATAAAGGAATTATACAAAAAAACTCTTGACTTATTATCTTAAAAATATTATTCTTAATTTATATACAAATTTGTATAAAAAAATGGAACCAAGTTTAGTGATAAATTTGGCTAAAAAAATTGGGGTTTCGGTGGTTGAAGTGGCAAGAGAAGAGATTGAGGTTTTTCTTTTGGATGAGCTTTCAAAAACCAATCTTAGTCAAAGCATTGTTTTTAAAGGTGGCACTGCTTTGCGCTTAGTTTATGGTTCACCGCGATTTTCCCAAGACCTTGATTTTTCAGTAATTGGCAAGATTGATTTTTCTTCTTTTAGAAAAATTTTAAATAAAATTGTTAAACAAAGGAAAGAGCTAAAAATCAAAGATATTTATGATAAAAGAGAGACAATTTTTGCTTTGATTGGGGTAAATTTAGAATTTCTGAAACAATCTTTTTCAATAAAGATTGAACTATCAAAAAAGAAGTATCAGTTTAAAAAAAGCGATTATGAGCTTCGAGCAATTTCTTCACCAGTTTCTCCTTTAACTCCAATAATTTATGTTTATTCGTTAGCAAGAATTTTTTATGAAAAAAAACTAGCATTAAAGATGCGTGGAGCACCACGTGACTTTTTTGACTGTTGGTGGATTGGGGAAAAGTTAGGAAAAAAGATTGATTTTCCAAAGCCAAAGATTAAAAGAAATCAGTTTGTTGGTGAAATCAATCAACTTTTGCCTTCTTATCTTAAAAATTGGGCCAGTAATTTTTGGAAAAGATATGAATGATTTAAAAATCATTGAAAAAATTCGCGCCTTTCCCAAAAAAATTTTTACTATTTCTGATTTGGAGAAGATACTTTCGGTTTCTAAAAAAAGTTTACCAACGATAATTTCCCGATTAAAAAAAAGAGGGGTTTTGAATCAGGTAGGGCGGGGGTATTATAGCGTTTATGAAGAAATAATTGTTCCGGAAAATGTCGCTTGTGGGATATATTATCCCTCATATTTATCTTTAAAAACAGTTTTAAGTAAGGTGGGAGTGATTAATCAGATTCCGTGGGAAATTTATTTAGTTACTCCAAGAAAAACCTACAAAACAAAAATCGCTGGAGTTTCGGTAGTTTATCGTCAGATAAAAAAAGATCTTTTTTTTGGTTATTATTTAAAGGACAAAGTCTTAATTGCTTATCCGGAAAAAGCCTTAATTGATCTTTTATATTTTTCTTGGCGTGGGATTGAAACAGTTAATTTTTCTGAAATGGATTTTTCATATTTGAATAAAAAAAGGTTGGAGAGGTGGGGGAGAAGGTATCCGAAAGGGGTAAGGGAGATAATTGAAAAAATATTAAAGTTGTGATGTGTTATTGTTTTAAAGTCTTATTTTAAGTTTGGTTAGGTGTTGGTGGTTCCTTGGCCAGCGGGATTTTGCGGTGATTGTGCTAAAGTTGTTTTCATAGCCTCACGAATAGTAAAAATATCTAATCCTGCTTGTATCATACCTTCATTTTTTTCAGCTAATCCTTTCATTACCATTTCAAAATATAATTGTTGTAAAAAATCCATAATAGTTTTAGCTCTTCCTTGATCTTCGTTGAGACCTGTTTCTTGAGAAACTCTTATTCCTATTTCTTCAAATTTTGCTTCTCGTTCTTCTAACATTTTTCTTCTAGCTTCATCTATAGGAGGTGGAGTTTTAAATTCTGCTTTTGGTCCTAATTCCTTAGGTTCTACCATATTTTTAAAAATTAAAATTAATAACTTTTCTTATTTTACTTCTTCTTCTTCTTCTTGTCAAGGGGGAAAAATTCACTTGACAAATACAAAAAAACCGATAAAATGGATTTATGAGTGTGATAAGAGATGTAACTATCAGGGCAAAAAAATATTTAGAGACACAAGAGATTCTTATTTTTGTTGGTCCAAGGCAAGCTGGCAAAACAACCATTCTTCATCAGTTGGAAAAAGAGATAAAAGATAAGCCTTATTTTTTTCTTAATCTTGAGGACAAAGAGATAGTTGGCCTTCTTAATTTATCACCAAAAAATATTTTTCAGATTTTACCTTTAGATTTAAAAAAGAAAACCTTTATTTTTGTCGATGAGATTCAGTATTTAAAAGATCCAACCAATTTTTTAAAGTATCTTTATGATCAATATCAAGAAAAACTAAAATTAATCGTCTCCGGTTCTTCATCTTTTTATATTGATAGACGCTTTAAAGACTCATTAGTTGGCCGAAAAAAAATCTTTTATGTTTATCCGGCCTCTTTAAAAGAGTTTTTTCAGTTTAGGGGTTATCAATTTGATAAACCCTATTCAAAATTAACTTTAGTAGAAAAAGATCAATATAAAAAATTGTTTTTTGAGTATTTAGTCTATGGTGGTTATCCGCGAGTAATTTTAGCATCATATGAAGAAAAAAAAGAAGTATTGCGTGATTTGGTTTACTCTTATATCAAAAAAGATATTTATGAGGGAGGAGTGCGCCAAGAAGATGTTTTTTATCGGCTTTTGAAGATCTTGGCTTCACAGATTGGTAATTTAGTTAATAGTCAGGACTTGGCGTTGACCTTGGGAGTGTCAAAAACAGCCATTGACAACTATCTATATTTAATGCAAAAGTCTTTTCATCTTTGTTTGATTCGGCCTTTTTTTAAAAATATTAGAAAAGAGTTAACAAAGATGCCCAAAGTTTATTTTTATGACTTAGGCTTGCGCAATTTTTTGGTTAATAACTTTGAGCCGTTTTTAATGCGAGTTGATCAAGGAGCTCTTCTTGAAAACTATTTTTTCCGTTTATTTTTAGAAGAAAAATATCCTGATGAAATTAAATTTTGGCGGACAACTGAAGGGCAGGAAATAGATTTTATCATTGATGATAACGCTTATGAGGTAAAAATAAACAAGAAGATTTTTAAACCCTCAAAATACAAACTTTTTCAAAAAAAATACCCGCAGATTAAGTTAAGTTTAATTGATTTAGAGGTTGCGATGGGGTTATAAAGGGAGTTATAACCCCACTTATATTTTCTTCTTAAATAATAGATTATAAAAGTTATTTTGTGGGTAATTTTGAGGAGGGTGTTTCTTGTTGAGGGGTGGTTGGTTTTCTACTCATATTATCTACTTTTCTAAACAGTGCGTTTAATAGAGGGTATTTTTCAGGTTCTTTTTGAACTACTCCTGAGTTATATATTGGTTCTAACAACGCTTCTAAAATTTCTTCTCCCTTATCGGGATTTTTCTCAACCCAGTCTCTTAATGAGTCGATAAACCTCTCCCAACTCCCACTTTCACCGGATTCTGACATTTTTAAAATAAAAACTTATAACTTTTTTAATTTTACTTCTTCTTCTTCTTCTTGTTAAGGGGATTTTGGTTAAAATAGTTGAAACTGGCTGAAACTCAAAGATAATTGAAAATGGTTAAAGACGGATAAATCGACTAATATCGGATTAAGATGAGAGTTATTGGTTTGGAAGAGGTAATGGCGGCAAGAGATAAAAATTTACTAAAATAGTATTGACATATTAATTTATCCCTACTAAAATAGTATTATATGCAATATTTAAAAAGAAAAAGTTATTTAGAGTTAAAAAAACACTTAGATAAAAAAGAGATTTCTTTGATTTTGGGACCAAGACAGGCAGGAAAAACAACGTTGATGTTTCATCTTAAAGAAGAGATTGAGCAAAAATCCAAAGCTACTTGTTATTTCAATCTAGATATTTTAGAAGATCGCTTTTATTTTTCCAGTCAAAACAAACTAATTGAAAAAATAAAAAGAATAATTGGAAAAAAAGGAGTTGTTTTTATTGATGAAATTCAACGGCTGCAAGATGCCGGTTTATTTTTAAAAGGGCTTTATGATTTGGGAAGCCAATATAAATTTATTGTTTCTGGTTCAGGCTCTTTGGAGTTAAAAAGCAATGTTTTAGAGCCTTTAACTGGGAGAAAAAAAATAATTTACTGTTTGCCTTTATCGTTTGAGGAGTTTTGTGCGAATAAGCTTAACATTGATTTTTCTCAAGTAGATGATTACTTAAAAGATGAAATTTTTTTAAAAGAAAGACTGATTGATGAGTATTTTAATTTTGGTGGTTATCCAAAGGTATTTTTTTTAGAAAAAGAGGAAGAAAAGAAAGAGGCATTAAAAGAAATTTATCAAAGTTATTTAGAAAAAGATATCAAAATTCTTTTGGGAGTGGAAAAAGACTATGCTTTTGACAACTTAGTAAAAATTTTAGCTTTATCGGTTGGGAATTTAGTTAATATCAACGAATTAGCTTTAAATTTAGGGCTTAATATCAAAACAATCAAAAAATACCTTTATTTTTTGGAAAAAACATTTATTATCAAGCTTGTTTCTCCCTATTTTACCAATGTAAGAGTTGAGCTTAAAAAAATGCCAAAGGTATATTTTTTGGATTTAGGACTTTTAAATCTTGTAAGACGAGAGGTTAAGGGCGGTGGTTTTTTTGAGAACGCTTGTTTTTTAAGAATAAAAGAAAAATATCCTGATGAAGAAATTCACTTTTGGCGAACAAAAAGTGGAGCTGAGGTTGATTTTGTTTTGGGATGGGGGAAAGATATAGTTGCCTATGAGATAAAAGAGACAATTAAAAAAAGAGCTTTAGGAAAAGGTTTAATTTCTTTTATCAAAAAATATCAGCCAAAAAAAGTATTTTTAATGGGAAGAAAAGTTAGGGAAGAAAGGTTTAAATTTAAAGAAACAGAGATGAGAATTACCAGTTTTTGATTA
>Ga0197142_1003624_pt1 | contig 12844 bp, 13 predicted proteins | sample GBS60_MetaG_FD_148614 | JGI IMG/M metagenome (GOLD analysis project Ga0197142, IMG submission 148614) | Sediment microbial communities from Great Boiling Springs, Gerlach, Nevada, United States - GBS 60_MetaG | ecosystem: Environmental > Aquatic > Thermal springs > Hot (42-90C) > Sediment... | reverse complement strand
TTTGGATTCAGGATGCTTGATGTATGATACAAGATATAGGATACAGAATTCATGATGCAGGATTCAGGAATAAATTCAGAATAACAAAGAATTTTCATTTGGTGCGAAACAAGTTTCGCTATTCCATTTTTTGGGGATTATTGTCGCGGTTAGGAAACTGCTCCCACAGAGTATCTATGTCTTCATTTTGATATAGCAAGGGTTAAGATTTATTCACCGCCTTGAGGATCCATTCTTTTAATTGATTTTTATTAGGAACCTTGCCCACTGAGACGAGTTTCTTATTTATCACAAGGCCCGGGGTCGGAACCATTCCATATTTGCTTATTTCTTTTAAATCCCTTATATGCTCAATATCCGCAGCAAGGTTCAATTCTTGAACAACGGTTCGGACATCTCTTTCTAACTGCTCACAATTTGGACAACCAGGACCCAAAATCTTTATGACCAAACCAGTCTCTTCTTCCTCAACTTTTTCACCAAGGAATTTGCGGTATTCGCGATAAAGGGCATTTTTGTAATCTTCTTCCACGCTTGAAGGAATATAATTCTGTTCTTTCACCTTCTGTAGCAAATAATTTCTTAAGGTCTGCTCATCTGTAATCTGTGCCTGTTTTGCAGACTTAAAGACCTCATCCAGACCAATGATGCCTATTCTATTGCCTTTGACCGTTATCTGCTTAATCTCCATATTTTTTCAATTATAGTTGCCTGATTTATCAGGCATTGCCCAATGAATTGGGCAACTACATTATTTATTAAATTTGTAACGCCAGTTTAATCAAGCAACCATTTCCAGCAAGGAATTACTTTGATAATCCTGTTATTGACCTTTATTTTATCTTCTTGATTGAATGTAACTATTGTGCCTTCATTCAGGGAGAATTTTTCCAGCACTCTGAGCAATCCGTTAACTTCTCTTTCTTTGTTTTCACTATTGAGATTATAACAAACCTGAATTGCCTTTTTAATTTTATTCTTCTCCTTAACAACAAAATCACATTCTCCTTTATCTTGAAAATAAAATATTTCTTTATTACAAGACCTCAATTTTATAAATACAAGATTTTCAAGCATTCTTCCTTTATCTTCAGAAAAAGAGGCAGAATTTGCACCGGCCAAGCCATTATCAATACAATAGATTTTTTTTGGATTTACCAGCTGTTTTTTTAAAGAATAATCAAATTTCGGGACTGTGAAAAGCAGATAACTATCTTCAAAATAAGAAATAAAGGATATTACGCTGTTAATTGAACCCAATTTAAAAATTTCTTTCAAAGAATTATATGAGAATTCTTTACCTATGTTTGTAATGAGATATATTGCCATTTCTTTTAATATCTTGAGATTTCTTATGTTGTATCTCACGGCGATATCTCTTATTAAAATATCTTTTAACAATTCGTGTAATATCTCAATCCTTTTTATTTTAAGATATTCAGGGAACCCCCCTTCTATAAAATAATCCTGAAAAGAATCTATGCTTAATTTTTTATTCGTAAATTTCAAAAATTCTTTGAATGAAAAGGGGAATAATTCTATGGTTATATGCCTCCCTGTGAGTTTTGTTCCAAGTTCTTTACTCAATAGAGAAGCATTAGACCCTGTAATCACAATGTGTTTTTTTCTATCTAACAATCTTCTTACGAATATTTCCCATCCAACCACATTTTGAATTTCATCAAAAAAGTAATAATTTTGGTCACCATATTCTTCAATAAAGATTTCACCTAACCTTTCAAAATCAGTTAACTCAAAACCAGCAGTTCTCAGGTCTTCAAAGTTGAAATAATAAAATCCACTTACTTTTTTTATCAGTTGTCTTAAAAGTGTAGATTTTCCACACCTTCTTATTCCAGAGACGACTAAAGCAAGGGGAATATCTAAATCAATTTCTTTAGTCTTTTCCCTGATTACTCCTTTTTCAAGTAGTAAGAGTTCATTCCTCTGCAATCTGACTATTTTCTTAAGTTCATCTTTTAATATCATCTTTTAATCCTTATTGATGAGTTGCTACTTTGAAATCTTATCATTGATAATGAAAACTTTTGTTCATTGGCAATGCAAACTTTATTTTTCATAATTATGTAATTATAACAAAAAATAGTCATTCGTCAACCCCTGATTTAAATTCTATTGCCCCTGACCGTTATCTGCCTTACTTCCATTTTTTAATCCTTTTTGAGATTTATCAATGCTCCAACCGGGCAGGTATCATAAATGTATTTCATATTGAGTTGATTACATTATCTTTTTCTTCTGTCCCAAAGTTTTCTTAGGTCTCGTTTCCCATGGATAAGTCCTAAAATTACAATTCGGGATTATTCAACCTCAATGTGATAAATAAGCCGGTATTCTTTTATTAAGAGTTCACGAATATTTGGATTATCAAGTTCTGGGACAACACGACCTCTTTCGCCAAACATCTTAAGTGAATAACTTGCATCGAGAATCTCCTGTACAAATGATGCGGCATAAAACTTAGAATCTCGAGCAATGTAATTAGCAATCGTATCAAGGTCAGCTGTGGCTTCGTAAGACCAAACTACTTGCCGAGCCATTTCGACATCATTTTTTTAACTTGTTCTTCCGTATATATGCGTCCCTCTTCTGCATCTTTTAATCCACGATGTATTTTTTGAAGAACATATAGATGATATTGAATATCCTCTAACGAACAGTCGTCTGGCAAACGTTTAAGAATTCTATTTACTTCCTGCTTGATTGTCCGCATATATGCTCCTTTTTAGCATAGTATAATCAAATTAGTGATAATGTCAACTATACGATTTAAATCTCAAAAATAATCTTACCTAATGGCTATAAGACAATGCGACTATCAGACTATCTGACTATTTATTCAACTCTTCCTCAATCCATTGCTTAATCTGAGACTTTGCTGGAATCTTGCCACTGATAACGACTTTTTCATTTATAACCAATCCCGGTGTTGATAGTATTTTGTATTCCATTATCTTTTTTAAATCGGTCACCTTTTCCACATTTGCTTCTATCTTCATCTCCGCAATTACCTCTTTTGTTCGTTTTTCTACTTCCTGGCACCTTGGACAGCCAGAACCAAGGATTTTTATGTTAAGCATAATGCCTCCTTTTTTCAAAAGTTTATAGTTAAATGTGATACGGTTTCGCTGCCCGTATCAAAAGCAAATCCGAAATCCGAATCCGCCATAAAAAGTGTCGGATGAAATCCGAAACAAATTCCGAATTCCAAACAATATCCAAATTCCCAAATTCAAAATATGTTCTGAACATTTTATGAAGTAACTATTAAATAAATTCCGCCGAGGATGACAAGCACACCACAGATTTTCTTTACAATAGATATACCCTTTGATTTGTCAGACCAGTGGAGATAATTGCCAATGGTTTCAGTCAGGGTTCCGGCAATGACAATCACTGAGCAATGGCCTATTGCATAGGCAGTAGTAAGACCTATTGCATAGACAAGTTTTGTTGACGCCACCGTGAAGACAACCCCGAGCATTGGTGCCATATAGGCAAATGTGCAGGGACCCAATGCTACACCAAATATCAACCCGAGAATAAATGCACCCCATAAACCTTTTTTATCAACTCCGACACCACCACCTGAGAAGGGTATCGGAATTATGCCTAAAAGATGCAAACCAATAACAAAGAAGATTATTGCGATGATATAATTGCCGGTTCTACCAATATCACCAATCATCCTGCCCATAAATGCAGTGATTAAACCTACAGTACCAATAGTAAGAAGAACTCCTATGCTAAAGATTAAGGAGATGACAAATGCCCTTTTTATTGTTATCTTGCCCTGTTCTGTAATATAACCAACAACCAGCGGGATACTTGTAAGATGGCAGGGGCTCAGGATGATACTCAATACTCCCCATAAGAATGATGCGGATATCGCAATCACTGGATTCTGCTCAAGTGCCTTTGTTAACCAGGTTAGAAGTTCAAGCATAACTATTCTACTCCCATCTTCTTCAGCTGTGCTACGATGTCCTGTTCGGGCATAAATCCCTGATGCCTGTAGACCTCTTTACCTGATGAATCAAAGAAAATCTGGGTTGGGATCATCATTATCTTATATTTGCGCGCAAGTCCCGCATACTCACCGACATCAAGTATAAGAATTTCAGCCTTACCCTCATATTCCTTCTGTAATTTTTCTAAGATCGGTTGCATCATCTTACAGGGTATACAGGTTCCCCGCCCAAAATCTGCAAGCACAGGCCTCTTTGATTTCAAAGCCTTGCTCAAAGGATTTTCTGCGGTTGCCAATTCCTGCTCTTTTATCCATTTTTCATTCCGCACAATCTTTGCCTTTGATTTTAGACTATTAATAAACTCATCAATCTTTAACCGCTGTTTTTCTTCAAGTGCCATCGGTCTTAACTGCTCTTTGACAGATTCATAATCTTTATCAGGTAACTGGTCTTTATACTGATTATAAAAATCCTTTAAGTCATTTTCACTCAGGGTTACACTACTGGCAATCTTTCTCAAAAGTAGATTGACCATTATATCCTCTTTCTTATCAGGATTCTGTTTAACATAATCTTTGTAATCTTCCTGATTATAAATCTTCTGCCTTTTTGCTTCGTTGATCAGCAACTGTCTTGTTATCAATTCTTCAAGGAATCCGGGTTTATCGTCTTTATAGTATTCTTTAATCTGGGATGGCATTGTATTAAAAATGCTATCAAGTTGTTTCTTCGTAATCTTTACATCATCTACCAATGCCAGGACATCATCGCTCATTGGTGGGTCATCAACAATCTTTTCTGATTTTGCCTGGACGATTGTCTCAACCGGTGTTTGATCTGGCTCTATCCTGGCAACTTCAGTTTTATAGATGGTTGAATCTTTTATCTCCGTTTTCTCATCTACAGGATTAATGGATTCTTTCTTGTTTTTGGGAACTACAATAAAAATGATGACCAGTGCAATAACAAGAATAATTGCAAATGGATAGTATCTTTTCATTCATCCTCCTTGCTTTTCATAAAATCGCCTTTTTATCCATAATGCTACATTCACCAGAGAAATCAAGACCGGCACTTCAATCAATGGACCGACTACTGCTGCAAGTGCCTGACCTGAATTTAAGCCAAATACACCTATTGCCACGGCAATTGCCAGTTCAAAATTATTGCTTGCTGCGGTAAAAGATTGGGTTGCACTATGGGCATAACTGAAGCGCAGGCGGTAAGATATGAAGAAAGAGATTAAAAACATTAAAACAAAATAGACGAGCAATGGAATGGCAATACGCAGAACATCAAGAGGCAGGGTGAGTATCTTATCACCCTTCATTGAAAACATTACTACAATCGTAAAGAGTAAGCCAATCAGTGCATAGGGACCGAGTTTTGGCGCAAATTTATTATCATACCATTCTTTGCCCCGACGGGCAATCAGGGTAAATCTGGTGATAATTCCGGCAATTAACGGGATGCCCAAAAAGATAAATACACTACGGGCAATGTCCAGAATAGAAACCTGAACAACTGATGCCTTTGCTGAGGGACCAGCAAGTGCCGAAGATAAAAGTGTAACATATAGATAGGCAAGGGGTGAATACATAATCATCTGAAAAACAGAATTTAATGCAACAAGGACCGCGCAGTATTCATTATCACCCCGGGCAAGCATATTCCAGACCAGGACCATTGCAATACAACGAGCCAGACCAATGATGATAATTCCTTCACGGTATGCAGGCATATCCGCAAGGAATAGCCAGGCAAGGCAGAACATTATTGCCGGACCAATCACCCAGTTTAGTAAGAGTGATACAGCAAACATTCTCCCGGCTTTTGTAATCTTTTTTAACTCTTCATATTTTACCTTTGCCAGCACCGGATACATCATCCATAATAGCCCAATAGCAATGGGTAGAGAAACTGTATCAAGTCTGAAGAAATCAAGGATCTTTGCAATATTAGGATAGATATAGCCCAATCCCAGTCCTGCAGCCATTGCCAGGAATATCCACAAAGTCAAGAACCTGTCCAGTAAAGAGAGTTTAATCTTTTGGTCCATTTATCCCCCTATTTTTAAACTCCAAAACCCAAGCACCAAGTTCCAAACAATATTTAACTTCCAATTATCCAAATTCAAAATATGTTTGGAACATTGGAATTTAAGATTTTGGATTTGTTTTGTCCGCCATACTTTTTGGCGGATTAGTGCTTTGGATTTAAGGTTTATTTCCGAATATGTATTCATATTGTTATACCCCAATTTCTAAAATAGAAATCCATAAATCCAACCTACAATTGCTGAAAGGATAATCACCAGAAATATATAAGTGATGGTCTTTTTCACACCCATTATACTACTGATAACTAATATACTCGGCAGACTCACGGCTGGACCAGCAAGCAATAATGATAGTGCCGGTCCCTTCCCCATACCACTACCAAGTAAGCCCTGTAATATCGGAACTTCAGTCAGGGTAGCAAAATACATAAATGCCCCAGAGACTCCAGCAAGGAGATTTGCCCAGAATGAATTGCCACCAACAAGGGTTGCAATAAAACTTGATGGAATAATCCCGCGGTCAGTATTCGGTCTGCCGAGTAAGAATCCCGCGACCAGGACACCAGCAAACAATAATGGCAGAATCTGTTTTGCAAATGTCCAGGTGGAAAAGACCCAGTCCTTTCTTTCATCCGCATTGAACCACTTGAAGACTATAACCAGCATTATTATCAAGAATATCAAGACAAGATACCAGTGGATATTATATACTGCATTCCAGAAACCAATCGGTTCTTTTGGCTTTGCCCAGGCTGCAAATATCAAAATTAAAATCAGCGAAAGGAAGTATAAGAGATTCTGCCCCAGTGTGCGTCCCTGTTTGCCACTGTCAGATGTTTCAAAAGAGTCTTCGGATTCTATTTTTTTATCTTTGAATATCAAAGACATCAATAAGCCAATGACGATTGAGAAAATAACCGCACCGAGTGCCCTTGCAATGCCCAATTCCGCACCCAGAATACGAGCGGTCAAAATAATTGCCAGGACATTTATTGCTGGTCCTGAATATAAAAAGGCAATGGCTGGTCCAATTCCTGCACCCCTTGTATATATTCCAGCAAACATCGGTAAGACCGTGCAGGAACAGACTGCAAGGATTGTGCCTGAGACAGAGGCAATGCCATAGGCAAGGACCTTATTTGCCTTTGCACCAAAATATTTTATCACTGCCTCTTTTGAAATAAAATTGCTAATTGCACCTGCAATGAAGAAAGCAGGGATTAGACAAAATAATACATGCTCCCGGGCATATTCCTGAATCATAAAGAATGCCTCAAGGATTGCAGACTGAATCCGCACGCCATCAAGGGGCACAAAGTAGAGAATCAAAAATACTGCGATAAAAATTATGAGTCTTGTCCGTTCTTTCATAGTAACCTCACTTATAATTTTTCATACTTATCTTCGCACTATCTCTTTCAATAATTCAGTCTTCTTCTTTAAATTTCCAATTATACATTCCTCAAGGATATCGATAATCTCAAAAATTCTCTGGTCTGTTACCTCATACCAGACCTCAAGCCCTTTCTTCTCACAGCGAACTATCCCGGCATTTTTTAAAATTGCCAGATGGTGTGAGACATTGGACTGCTCTGCACCAACATAGGGAATGATTTTACATACACAACAAGGACCATCCCGCAATTTTCCGAGGATCTTTAATCTCAATGGATGCGCCAGGGCATTAAAAATCCCGGATTGTAATTCCATTATATCCTCACTCTGTCTTGCCATAAAGCACTCCTTAGGGGATTTCTTCCCCTGAAACTCCAGAGATTCTTCGGTTTTCTTCACTTCGTTCAAGGTCCCTCAGAATGACAAAAAGAAATGAGTCATTCTGAGCCCCCCATCCGCCACGATGCTTGGTGGATTTGGCGGGCGAAGAATCTAAATAAAAATGTCATTCCGAACTTGTTTCGGAATCTAAAAATGCTGAAACAATCCTGCCATAAATTCAGGACATTGAGATGCTGAAACAAGTTCAGCATGACAAAACACCTTATTTGAAAGTATAAGAATTTTTCAAATTACAATCCTTTCAACTATTTTCACCCTTATTATCCATTTTCTTTTAGTAGCGAGTAAGAGAAAACCCCCTTACTCCCCCTTTTGCAAAGGGGGAAACAAGGGGATTTTTTGCCTTCAATTGCCACCAATTGCCCTTTAACTGCCTTCAAATTATATGATTATATCTAAATATTGTCATATGTCAATATGGAATAAAAGAATCATTTTAAGATTATACTTGACATACTTGATTAACTTTGTTATAATACAATTGGTAGAGTGTAATATGGAATTTATTATTCAGAGACTATTGAAAACTATTCTTAATAGATTGGGCAGAAAAGAAATTTTGTATTGTATCTATCTTTTTATTATTGGTTGTGCCACAAATATTATTGCGGCGAGGTATTATCGCCTGCTTGAAAAAGAACGGCCGATTTTTTTAGGATTAAGAGGTATTGATTCAGTTACCGCTGATAAGTATTTAAATCTTCCTTCAGCAACCGAGAGAAAATACTTTTATGAACAATACTGGCAGGGAAGGGATGAAGAGAGGCAGGAATTTGAGAGGCGTGCTGAATATGCATTTAAAGAGTTTGGTAAATATGCACCACTGAGTGATGAACGAATACCGATTTATGTAAAATATGGAAAACCCACCCGTCGGTATGTAATAACCCCGGAAAAGAAGATAGGTATTGTGTCCAGAGAATATGTGCGACCAGCTGAGATATGGACATACAAAGACAAGGGTATTGAATTTGATTTTATCAGACTGACCCGTGCTTATAAAATTATTGCCCAAAGCAGGTTTGGAGACAGTGTTTTTATACCATTTTTGAAAGATGATACATCAACATTACAGATTAAAGATACAATTAAAGCCGGAAATTTAAACTTTGATATTTCATATGGTCGGTTTAGACAACGTCGGGACCTTGTGCGTCTGGAAATCTATACCCGGCTTATGATTAATGATACCACTGGTTGCAGGATAGAGCGTAGATTAAGGATTTATGACCAAAAAGATAGTTTAATAACTGATAAGACAAACCGTCTGATTCCTGCTGATGGTAACAAAGATTACTTTTATGATGAAATCAATACCTGGCTATCTCCTCAGAAATATCGGATATTGATTGAATATAGCAATTTAAAATCAAAGGTAAGTGGCAGGAAGGAGTTTTTCGTTGACCTTCTTGATTATAAAGATGATGCAAAAAAGATAAGTGACCTGGTCTTTGCTAATCTAATTGATGAATCATTGAGTGATGAGAAATTTTTTAAACCGGTTGGCAGGGTAATTCCGATGGTTCACTCTTCACTGCCTGTATCCACACCATTCTATATTTATCATGAAGTTTATAATTTAAAGATCCAGGATGGGCAACATCTATTAAGGGTTGATTATGAGATATACAATAAAGAGAAGATGCGTAAAGAGATTGTTGATATTATGGGTCAGACTGAAAGCAGTGAAGGTGATATTGGATATATCGCAGCAAAATACCATCCGATGGATCTGCCGCCTGGCAATTATATAATCGTAGCAAGAATAACTGATATGCTGAGTGGTGAACAGTTTACTGCAGTCGGAGAGTTTACCTTAGAAAAGTTGGATAAATAAATACGACAAATAAATACGACTTTGAAAATGATAGATTGACTCTATATCACAAACCGCCGATCGAAACCAATCTATTTAACTTTGATGCAGAAACCGGAATTATTCAAGGTCGTCTATGTTGGTGTTCCTTTAGTTGATTTGTGAACAGCGATACCAATAAAAAATATTACAACTTCAAATATAGTTATCCAGACCCGGCTTAAAAAACTGATAGCAATTGCCAGTGGCGAAGGAATAAAAGAAGAGAGTAACAAAGACATCATCCCTTCTCTCACACCCAGCCCGCCTGGAGCAAATAAGACAATAAAACCACTCATCCAGGATAGGGTATATGCAGCAGCGAGGTTAAAGATTTTTGAAAACGGTATGGGATAGATTGAATTTATCAAAAAATAAAACCCAATTATCTGTGCAATCCAGAGCCCGAAGAAGTATAGGGAAAGGAAGAAGATCTTTAGGTATGTTATGTGAAAATGTATTTTCTGCCTTTTAAGAATATGCAGTGCCCAATTTATCAATTTGTTCATAATCATAGGGTGTAAAAGCACTATGAAGAAAAGAGCAATTGGAATCAAAAATAACAAATGTTGATCAAAACCATAAGTTGTGGAAAATATTGAAGAAAAGAATAGCACGATTCCGACCAACAGGGTCAAAATGGTTTCAATTACTACACTTACGCCAATGGTTTCTGCTTTTAAACTTTCGCCTTTACCCAGGAAAATCCTGCCTAATGCAAACCAGATACCTCCCGGGACATATTTGGCAAGTTGTGAGGCAGACATAATCCAGAAGGCGTTGGCAAAGGTGATGGTATCACTTAATGAATAAATTATCTTCTGCCAGGCTTTAACAAAAATTACGAAATTGATAAATAGAAATATAAAGGAAACAAGTAAATTCACCAAGTTAACTTGGAGTGAATCCCACGGTATCTTGTGCCAATTTCTAATCAGGTTGGTAACTAAAAAATAGAATATTACCAGAACAGTGATTGCTGTAATACTCTTCCTAAACAATTTCATACTGAGAGTATATGTATCTCTCTATGTTTGTCAATGGTGGATAATATTGACTTTGAGGTCAATCTATTTATAATTTAATTATGGAAATTTTGATTGAAGAAATATGGAATGAGTTGAAAGATTTGGTTGCTGCTGAAGAATTGGTTTTTCTGAAAAAATGTTTTCGGGCATATTCATCAAAGGCACACATTAAAAATGTTGTAAATGATATGGAAATTCTTCAGAAATTTTCACCTCCCCATCAGAGAATTCTTGACTTTGGCTGTGGGATTGGGATTCAATCCCTTTTACTTTCAAAAATGGGCTACGAAGTTCACGGATTGGAAACAATAGAAGATAAATCCCTTGATGGATTTTTAAAAGGCAAGGCTGAAGGACACAAGAAAACGCGTGATGAAAGTATGAAAAGCGTCTGGAAGGTTATTCAGAAAAGAACAAAAGTTGAATTCCAATTTTATGATGGGCAACATATTCCATTTGAAGACAACTTTTTTGATATTGTATTTACCTATGCAGTCCTTGAACATATTCCGCCAGATGAAGTTAATGGCATTGTGAGTGAGATAAAAAGGGTTTTGAAGAAATATGGCATTTTCTATGTTTTTCAATTACCTCAGCGAACTTCTTACACCGAATTCATTGCCAGAAAATTGGGGATGGAATCGCACGAATATCTGTGGTCGTATCAGAGTATAAAAAATTTATTACAGCGGATGGGTTTTGAGGTAATCTTTTATGAAAAGGCGGATATGATAATTAACCACCCATACAAAATAGTAAATCCTTTGTTTCCTGTTTTAAAATCAATAAATAAATTTTTGCTTCATACACCATTATCAAAATTTGCCCACCATATCACTGTAGTTTCTAAGAAACTTTAGGGCAAAACTATTGTTTTTTGCGTGCTGTTACAATTCTCCGATTCAATTCGTATAAAATAAATGCCTGGAGCAACAACATTGCCAGAATCATCTCGCATATCCCAGACCAGATTTGCAGATAGGAGATTTGATTTATTTGTTAGGATTCGCACCAAGCTTCCTGAACCATCATAAATCTTTAGTGAAACTGGTGCAGATTGCAATTCAGGGAAATTGGTTGATAAGAGATTTACCATAACAGATGATCTTCTTGAACATGGGTTTGGTATTGTAGTTATCGCCACATTACCGGGTGATATAATCCGCACGGTGTCAGTCCCATAGAATTGAGTTCCATTATTTAATTTTCCAGTAACGGTAAATTCTACCGCAGGTCCAGGTTGGACACCGACAAGGTCTTGAATGTTAAATTTTGCAATGTAGAATTCTGGAGTTGCGTACCCTGAAATTGCATGGGCACCTTCACATTCTACTGTTGAAATATCTATGTCTGTGTGATTATACCCCGCTGGTAAAGTAATAAAGGCGGTAAATTTGCCCTGGCTCTTCAGGTTAATGACTTCGGGCTCAATCCTAATTGCTGCCTGTAACATTCCGGTAGAATTCCAAAATGCATAGACATGCTCAGCACATGGTGTGGAGGAGTATTCACAGAAAAGGCTGCACGGTTCAGGCAAATGGAGTGTTCCCCAGATCGCTGGTGACTGAGGAGCAGCAGAATTCCAGCCATCCCAGCAGAGTACAGAAAAGTTATTCAATCTGCTCACATAATCATCAAAAATATAGATGATTTTGAAGGTGAGATTGCCTGGAGAGACAAGCCCCGCAAAGCTATCTTCGTAAACTGCCTTATGATTTTCCAATTGTGTTAGCACATAGTTGCGTGCTCCTTCAACTGTGGTTATACCATCATTCCACACAGTAATCAAACCAGTCTCACCCAGATAAGTAGTTGAACCATCAGGATTTTTCTTATATAGTTTGTAATGATTTATCCCACGCTCATCATTCAGATTGACAATTCTTTCAAGAATGGCATAGGGTGATGTCCATTTGGTCACAATATTATTTCCTTCCCAGAATGAAGTCATTGATTCATAGAACTTGTTGAGATAGTAGAATGTCTCTCCGACTAATGTTGGTTCACCTGTATCTAACAATATTGAGTTATTCTCACAAATAATCTGTCTCAAACGACCAATGCCCATGCAAGTTCGGGTTGTATTCCAGGCGATAAAATGCACATGGGGAGC
>Ga0197142_1003623_pt1 | contig 12848 bp, 10 predicted proteins | sample GBS60_MetaG_FD_148614 | JGI IMG/M metagenome (GOLD analysis project Ga0197142, IMG submission 148614) | Sediment microbial communities from Great Boiling Springs, Gerlach, Nevada, United States - GBS 60_MetaG | ecosystem: Environmental > Aquatic > Thermal springs > Hot (42-90C) > Sediment... | reverse complement strand
TGATGTTCCCCACCCGCGTGCAGGAGGAGATCGAGGAAGGCGAGCCGCCCCTCAGCAACTACCTGCAGCGGCACCAGACCGAGATTGACCAGCTGCGCCGCCGGATACTGGACAGCCTCAGCCCGCGCCTCAGCGAGTGCCCGCCCTACTACGCCATCCTCGCCGCCGACGGCGACCGCATGGGGCAGCTGATTAGCGTGCAGCGCGACATGCAAAGTCATCAGAAACTCTCCTCTGCGCTGGCGGACGTGGCGGAGGAGATGAAAAAAGTGGTCAAGCAGCACCACGGGTATACCGTTTACGCGGGCGGCGATGACCTGCTGGCGTTCCTGCCGGTGAACCAGATACTCTCCTGCGCGTGCCAGCTGGCAGCTGCGTTTCGTCAGGCGATGGAACAGTTCCGCAAAGAGAAAAATGAAGATTCGGGAGGCACCCTGTCCATCGGCGTGGCGATTGTACACCGCATGGAGATGCTGCAGCAGGCGCTGGAGTGGGCGCGTGCGGCGGAGGCGGAGGCGAAAAAACGGCGCAACGCGATAGCCATCGCCCTGCACACGCGCGGCGGCGTGCCGTTGACCGCCGTCACCGCTTTCAAAGACGACCCCTATCTGGACGAGTGGAAGAAGTGGCTAAAGGCGTTCCGCGCGGGATTGACGAGGGGCTTCCCCTACGAACTGCAACACCTGGCGCGCGAGGTGGAGAACGCCAGTCTGTCGTCCGAGAGCCTGCGGGCAGAGGCGATGCGCATTTTCGACCGCAAAATGGGCAGAGAGGGCAGCGCGGCAGTGAAACAGTTCCGTCCCGCGTTCCAGCAGAGGATAGAGACCATCGGTAACGCGAACGATCTGCGCGCCTTTGCCGAGCAGCTCATCGTCGCCCGCTTTCTGTCGGAGTATCCTAACGGCGTGGAGGTGCGGTCATGAACAGCCAGATGGTGCGCATCCGGGGGATTGACCCCCTGCTGTTTCGCGATGGTCGCCCGTTTGGAGCGGAGATTGGCTCGCTGTCCGCGCGCACGCTGTCGTGTCCCTATCCCGCGACGGTCACCGGATTCGTGCGCACGTTTCTGGGAAACCAGAAGCTCATCGACTGGAACCAGCGGGAGGACATCCTGCGCGTGCTGGCGATAGCGGTATACGGTCCGCTGCTGGAGCGCAACGGCGAGGCGGTCTTTCACGCCCCTGCGGATGCGCTGATAACCAGCACGCGCAAGGAACCCTCGGTGTTTGCGCTTCGCCCCTGGCAAGACCTGCCCGAACACGCCGGTTGCGACCTGCCAAAGCATCTCGTCCCCCTGCGCGTAGACACCGACGAGAAGCCGGTCAAGGGCTATGAATACTGGGACGGCGCGTCGCTCATGCGCTGGCTGGAGAGCGCGGACGGGTCGGGCTTCGCCCCGCCGCAACCGGTCGGCAAGATGGAGGTGGAACAGCGCACCCACGTCGCCATCGATGACGAGAAGGGCGTCAGCGCGGAAAGCCTGCTGTACAGCGTGGAGTATCTGTCCTTCGAGCGGTATCGCTGGGGCAACAACGGCTCGTGGGAGCGGTGGGCGCTGCTGGCGCGCCTGGAGAGTGAGGAGGACCTATCCCTGGCGCGCGGCGTGGGGCTTCTGGGTGGCGAGAAGCGTCTCGCACTGCTGGAACTGGCGGAAGATTCCTGCTGGCCAGCCTGCCCGGAGACGCTGCGCCGCGCTTTGAGCCAGAGCCGGCGCGTGCGGATGTTCCTGGCAACGCCCGCCATCTTCGAAGGGGGCTGGAAACCGGGTTGGCTCAACGGCAAGCTGGAAGGCTCCCCGCCCTGCGCATCAGGTGTCCAACTGCGTCTCATCGGCGCGGCGGTGAAACGGCGCGAGGCGGTTAGCGGCTGGAGCTATCGCCAGGACCGCCAGCAACCGAAGCCCCTGCGCCTGCTCGCGCCTGCAGGAAGCGTGTATTTCTTTGAGGTGCTGGAGGGTAACCCCGCAACGCTGGTAGAGGCGTGGCTGCGCCCCGTCAGCGATGATGAACACGACCGACGCGACGGCTATGGACTGGTATTGTGGGGAATCTGGTAACGGAGGGACGTTCCATGGGCAATCACAGCACACGCGCCAAACTGCTCTATTTACATGCGCTAACGCCCGTGCATTCCGGCACCGGGCAGGCGGTGGCCGTGGTGGATTTACCCATCGCCCGCGAAAAAGCCACCGGCTGGCCCATCATCCCCGCCAGCAGTCTGAAGGGCGTCCTGCGCGACGCGCTGAACAACGGGCAGAACAAAGAGTGGATTAACCGCGCCTTCGGCAGGGACGTGCGCGGCGAGGAAGAGGGCGAGGCGGGTCTGCTGTGCTTTACCGACCAGCGCATCCTGTGTCTGGCGGTACGCAGCTACTTCGGCACCTTCGCCTACGCCACCTGCCCCCTGGTGCTGGAACGCTTCCTGCGCGACACCCAGGCGATGGGCATCGCTGCGCCTTTCGAGAAGGTTCCGCCCGTCAGCGACTCACCCGGCGGCTTGAATGCGCTGGTGTCGAAAGGCTCCGCCCTGGCCCGAAACGGCAGGGTCTATCTGGAAGACCTGGACCTCGTTGCCAGAGAGGACGACGCGGTAACGCAGATAGCGAAGGCACTTGCGGGCACGCTCTTCACCGATAACCCGCAGAGCATGGAGCAGCGGTTCGTGCTGGTCTCGGATGAGGTGTTCGACTTCCTGTGTGAGACGGCGGTGGAGGTGGTGGCGCGGGTGCGGTTGCAGGATGACACTAAAACCGTCGCTCCGGGCGCGTTATGGTATGAGGAAGCGGTTCCAGCGGAGAGCATTTTCAGCGGCGCGGTGCTGGTAGCTGACCATTACCGCAAAAACCCCGAGGAACTCTGGAACAACTTCCAGCCCGGCCTGATTCAGGTGGGCGGCAACTCCACCGTAGGGCGAGGCTTGTGTCGGGTGGTGATGCCATGAAAACACGCGCACAACAGGATATGGAGCTGGCGGCGCGGCTGGTGCAGGAGGTGAGTAATCAAGACAGGGAGACCCAGCAAATCTATGGCGGTCTGTGCCACAGCTTCCCGGTAATGGTACGCACCTGCGGTTTGTGCCAGGCTCTGGCGTTCTCGCAGGCAAAGGCAGGTGATGGTCAAGACGCTCGAGAGAAAGCACACCGCTTGCTGTTGCAGCATGTGCAGAAGGTTCTCGCGCTGAACGGCGATGTGCTGCCCGCGGTGCGCGAGGCTTCCGCCACCCAGTACATGCTTTACACCCGTCGCGTCCTGTCCGCGTGGGTCTATTTCAAGCGCTTCGCCGAGTCCATCCTTGACGTGAAGAGCGCGGCGTCGGTCGAGGAGGGGTAGTATGGCGATCGAGGCGATACGCAAGCCGCTGCGGGAACATCTGGCTTTGCAGGGGCAACTGCAGGAAGGGCAACACGTGGGTTTGATGCTCGACCGCTATCTCACCCAGCACGACGATGAACACACGGGGGCGAAGCAGCTTTACCAACTGGCGCAGCAGTGCGAGGTGTCGCCTGTTTACAAATCCGCATTCTCCCGCTGGCGCCAGTCCCTGCAGCAGTTAGAGGGCATTCGGCTCTTCACCGCCACCGCGGCTTCTCCCATCGCCGTTGGGCTGGGCAACGAAAGCGTGCTGGAGGTGGGATTGACTGTCCACCGCACCTACGGCGTTCCCATCATCCCCGGCTCGGCACTGAAGGGGTTGTGCCGTCGCGGCGCGCTGCGCCTGAAGGGCGAGGGGAAGCTCGCCGACGAACAGTTTCGCGTGCTGTTCGGTTACTCCGACGATAATGGGCGCGCATCCGCAGGCTACATCGTCTTCTGGGACGCCTGGTACGACCCCGCCTCGGCGGAGGGCAAGCCGTTCCACCGCGACACCATCACCGTCCACCACGCCGACTACTACACCAGCCGGGGACAGGCTTATCCGACCGACTTCGACGACCCCAACCCGGTGCCGTTTCTGGTGGTACGCCCGGGCGCGCGCTTTCTCTTCGCCCTGCAAGCCCCCGACGATGGCTGGGGCGCGTTCGCCCAGAACCTGCTGCAGTGGTGCCTGCAGTATCTGGGCGTGGGCGCGAAAACCAACGCGGGATACGGCTACTTCACTGTGGATAAGGGCAAAGTCGATACGTCTCCCGCGGAGGCAGCACTATCGGTGAAGCCCATCCCTGTGGATACGGCTGCGGACATCTGGCAGAACGTCGTCGTCAACTACAATCCGGGGCAGCGCGTGCTGCAGGTGCAGCGAACTATCGAAGGGCGTAGCGAGGGAGCCTTTGCCGACCCGCAACGCACCCAGCAGCTGCTGGCTACCCTGCCCGAGGCTGCGAGGCAAAAACTCACGCAGGGCAAGCGCCGCCTGCTCGCCGATGTGCAGATAGAAGTGAGCGGCAACCGCAAGCTCATCGTGAAGATAACCCCGAGGGAGTAACATGAAACTGCTGACCTTCTTGGGAACAGGCGAATACCAGAAAACCACCTATGTCTGGGATGACCATCGCTGCGAAACCGAGTTTGTCGCGGAGGCATTAGCGACTTGGCTGTCTGCGGACAAGGTGGTGCTGTTTCTGACGAAGGACGCTGCCCAACACGAAAACTGGAAACAGTTGAGCCACCGACTGCAGGGAATTGAGGTGCAAACGGTATCCATTCCCGACGGGAGGAACGAACAGGAAATCTGGGAGATTTTCGACTGCGTAGTGAGGAGCGTCGAGCACGGGGACGAAATCGCCATCGATGTGACCCACGCCTTTCGCTCGTTACCGATGGTGCTGGTGGCGGTGGCGGCGTTTCTGCGCACGGTGAAGGCAGTACGGGTCAGACATATCTTCTACGGATGTTACATGAAGGACGAGCCAGAGTCTCCCGTGATTGACCTGAACTTGCTGCTCGAACTGCTGGACTGGATGGAAGCCACCCGCCGCTTCAAAGAGACGGGCGACGCCCGCTGGATTGGCGAGAAGCTGCGCAGCACGCAAGACCGTCTGCGCCGCGAGCAAAAAGGGGAACCGAGGGAGCTCAAGAAGGCGGGAGACAGGCTCATCACCCTGTCGCAGGCGTTACAGCTCGCACGCCCCATGGAAGCCGCTGAAGCCGCACGACAATTGCGCAACTTACTGCCAACGGCTTCCAGTGAAATCGATACCTGGGCAAAGCCCTTCAGCCTGCTCATCGAGGACATAAAGGCGCAGGTAGAGCAACTGGCTTACGAGAATACCGACACGCTGGACAGCCAACATCTGGAGAAGCAGCTGCAGTTCATCGAACAGCTGCAACGCTATGGTCTGGTCACACAGGCGACGCAGATGGCGCGGGAATGGGTAGTGAACTGGGCGATTTGGTACAGTAAAGGCAAGGTCGATTTACCGTCAGGCCACTGGCTCGACAAGGATGTGAGGGACGAAATCGAGCGTGTATTGAATAGTGGCTTTGCCGACAAGCAGGAGCCGAAGCCTGCCGAATGGCTCAAAAACTGCGAGTTGACCTGTATCCTTCGCAAACTCTGGCCTGCCCTCCCTGACCTACGCAATGACTTCGCGCACTGTGGAATGCGCAAACAACCGCGTCGCGCAGAGGACTTAGACAACCAGGCCCAGAGATTACTCCCGCACCTTCGCGACCTGTGGCAGAAGAGTCTGGCTGATTGACGACCGGGAGTATGCCCTTTTGCCGATTAAATGTCTCCCTGTTGTAGCATCAGTTTCACGCGCAGGATTGCCGCCACGCTGATAGCGTCGGTGATTTCGCCTGCGCACACCATGCGGTATGCCTCTTCAAAAGGCACCCGACGCATCTGAAGCTGCTCGGTGTCCTCCGGTTGCGCCGTGCCCATGCGCAGCCCGCGCGCCAGATACACTATCGCCAGTTCGTCTGTCACGGAGTTCGACAGGTGCATCCGCAGGATTTCGTGCCACTCGTCCGCCTCGATGCCCGTTTCTTCCTTCAGCTCGCGCTGCGCTGCCGCTAACGGTTCCTCGTCCAGTCTACCGCCGCCTTCGGGGATTTCCCATGAATACCTGTTGAGCGTGTAGCGATACTGACCCACCAGCCAGGTATAGCCCTCCCCGTCCAGTGGCAACACGCCGATTGCGCGGTTCTTGAAGTGCACCACCCCGTAGATGCCTTCTCCACCCGAAGGATTGATGACCTGATGCTCCGTCACCGAAATCCACGCGTTGTCGTAGACAGGCGTAGAGCGGAGTGTACGCCACGGGTTGTTCTCTAAAATAGACATAGCGCTTCTCTCCCTCCAGTGTTCATGTGAAACGATACAGCGTGCGGCAGACATTTCCTGCGACAGCAAAAACGGATACACTTGCTCCCCGAAGTCGCTTGACAAACCGCCTCCCGAAAGTTTACAATCTATCCCTGCAGGGCGCAATCTTCGGTGGGATGGGGGAAGGATGGACGGTTCAGTATCCTCCAAAACATCATCTCCGCGAGCGGCGGCATCTCCAGCCTTTGTCCGCCAGAGAAGTCTGGATGACGAAGTGCGGTTCGTCAAAGGGGTGGGCGAGTCCCTGGCGCAGGTACTTGCCAAACTGAACATCTACACCGTGTTCGACTTGCTGATGCACCTCCCACGGCGCTACGAGGACCGCACGCACTTTCGCACCCTTTCGCAAGTGGTTCCGGGTGAGGCGGTTACGGTGCACGGGAGCATCGTTGCCGTCGATAACGTCTCCCCGCGCCCGAAGATGACCATAACCAAGGTCATTATCGATGACGGCACAGGCACTCTGGAACTGGTGTGGTTCAATCAGCCCTATCTGAAGGACAAGTTCTTGAAGATGCGCGGTCAGGAGATCGTGGCATACGGCGTGGTGCAACAGGCGCCCTATCACTACCAGATGCAGACCCCGGAGTGGGAGCCGCTGACGGACAGCGACCCACTCGCCGCACACCGCATTGTGCCGGTGTATCCGCTGACGGAAGGGCTGCCGCAGTCGCGCCTGCGCCGCATCATGTACAACGCCCTGCAGACCTACGAGCCGGTACTGATAGACTGCCTGCCCCCAGACCTGCGTCGTCGGCTGAACCTGATGCCCTTCGCAGAGGCGGTGCGCAACGCCCATTTCCCCGAAAGCATGGAACATCTGGAGCGCGCACGCCGACGGTTGATTTTTGAAGAGTTCTACCTGCTGCAGTTGCACATCGCCCAGCGCAAGATTGCGGAGACCACCGGCGCACCTGGTATCCGATTCCGCATTGACAAAGAGGTACTCTGGCGCAAGTTGCACGAGATTGTACCCTTTGACCTTACCAGCGCCCAGAGGCGCGTGATTGAGGAAATCTGGAGCGACATGGCGCGGGAGTATCCCATGAATCGCCTGCTACAGGGGGACGTGGGTTCGGGCAAAACCATCGTGGCAGCGGCGGCGATACTGGCGTGCGTGGAAAACGGCTATCAGGCGGCGGTGATGGTTCCGACCGAAATCCTCGCGGAACAGCATTTCATCGTGCTGTCGCGCCTGTTCCGCAAACTGGGCATCATTGTGGACCTGGCGGTAGGCAGTCTCACCCAGCGCGGCAAAAAGTCGGTGCGCGAGCGCATCGCCACAGGCATCACGCAGGTGGCAGTGGGCACGCACGCGCTGATTCAGGAGGGCGTGGAGTTTCGCAAGCTGGGGCTGGTGATTATCGACGAGCAACACCGCTTTGGGGTGCTGCAACGCGCCGCCCTGCGCGAAAAGGGTGAGAACCCTGACGTGCTGGTCATGACCGCCACGCCCATCCCTCGCACGCTGACCATGACCCTGTACGGCGACCTCGACCTCTCTATCATCGACGAACTGCCGCCCGGGCGCAGGCCGGTGAAAACGCACCGCAAACGTGCCCACCAGCGTGCACAGGTGTATGAGGCGGTGCGCAAGCTGATTCAGCAGGGACAGCAGGCATACGTTGTCTGCCCGCTGATTACCGAGTCCGAGAAGCTGCAGGTAAAGGCGGCAGAGGAGCTGGCAAAGCACTTGCAGGAGGAGGTATTCCCCGAACTGCGCGTCGGTTTGCTGCATGGGCAGATGAAGCCGATGGAGAAAGAGGAAATCATGGAGCGGTTCCGCGCGGGCGAGATAGACATCCTCGTATCCACCACGGTCATCGAGGTGGGCGTGGATGTGCCCAACGCCTCGGTGATGGTGATTGAGGATGCAGAGCGATTCGGTTTGGCGCAATTGCATCAGCTGCGTGGGCGCGTGGGTCGGGGGGCACACCAGTCCTACTGTATCCTCATCAGCGATTCCAGCGGCGAGGATGCCAATCGGCGTCTGGACGTGCTGGTGCGCACCAATGATGGTTTCGTGATTGCAGAGGAAGACCTGCGCCTGCGCGGTCCCGGCGAGATTTACGGCACCAGGCAGAGTGGCGTGCCCTCCCTGCGCGTGGCGGACATCCTGCGCGATGCGGAGCTGCTGGAGCTGGCGCGGCAGGAAGCCTTTAACACGGTGCGCGCCGACCCGGAACTCCAACAACCCCAGCACCGTCTGCTGCAGAGTGCGATGCAGCGCAACATGCCGAGGGCGGTGCTGGCAACGGTGAGCTGAAATGGCACCATTGAGAATAGCGGTATACCCTGGTTCGTTCGACCCCGTCACCAGCGGGCACTACGATATCATCGTACGGGCGTCGCGCCTGTTCGAGAAGTTGATTGTTGCGGTTGCGCCCAACCCTTCCAAACAACCGTTGTTTACCGTTGAAGAACGCATGGCTATCTTGCAGGAAGTTTGCGCCTCTTTGCCTAACGTGCAGGTGGAGAGCTTCGACGGGTTGCTGGTCGATTTCGCCATGAAGCGTGGAGCGCAGGTGATTGTGAAGGGGCTGCGCGCGGTAAGCGATTTCGACTACGAACTGCAGATGGCGCTGACCAACCGGCGCCTGTGTCCACAGATAGAAACCATTTTCATGATGACCAATTCCGAGTACGTTTTTCTATCTTCCAGCATGGTCAAGGAGATTGCCCGGCTGGGAGGTAGCGTACAGGGACTGGTTCCCAAAGCGGTCGAGCCGTATCTTTATCGAAAACTGGGGAGAACATTGCCAAATCGGGAAGCCAATCACGGGGGGTGATACCAATAGAGATCTTGCAACTTCTGAAACAGCTGGAGGATCTGGTAGAGAACACGAAGTACATTGCCCTGCTTAAGCTCACAGTTGGGCTGGACCACGATGAGTTTTTTGTGCTGGTCAACCGCATCCGCGCTTCGTTGCCAGAGGATGTAAAACGTGCCAGCAATGTCACGCGCGAGCGAGACCGCATTCTGGAAACCGCTCGTGAGGAGGCAAACCACATTATCGAGGAGAGTAAAGCGGAGGCGGCACGCATTTTGGAGGAAGCACGCCTGCAGGCACAGCGCATGGTAGACCAGAGCGAGATTGTGCTGATGGCAAAGGAGCAGGCTCAACATATCGTTGCCAGCGCAAGGGAGGACGCACGCCAGATTCGGCGTGGGGCGGATGAATATGCTCGCGATGTGCTGAACAACCTCGAAGCGGTGCTAGCAAAGGCGATAGGAACTATCCAGCGTGGCAAGGAAACGCTGGAGGAATCCCTGCAGGAAGAGCGCGTACCGGCGGGAGCGGGGCGAGGGTAGACTGCGGTGTTACCAACGGAACATCCCGCCGGTTTTCCGGCGGGATGTCCGCTTTTCGCTTAGCCTACTCCTGCAGGCTCCGGTGGGTTCTCCGCCTCGGAGATTTCCTTCTTCAGGAACACCAGCCTGCCATCTTCGTCCAGCGAGGCAATCACGGTATCGCCTTCGCTGAACCGTCCCAGCAGGATCTCCTCCGCCAGCGGATCCTCAATCAGCCTTTGCACCGCACGACGCAACGGGCGCGCACCGAACTGCGGGTCGAATCCCTCGCGCGCCAGCATCTCGCGCACTTCTTGGGTGACCTCCAGCTCGATGCCCTGTGCACGCGCCTGCTGTGCCACACGCCCCACCATCAGGTCCACAATCTGCAAGATTTCGGCGAAGGTCAGCGCGTGGAACACCACAATCTCGTCGATGCGGTTGAGGAACTCGGGGCGGAAGGTACGCTTCAGCTCCTCCATGATGCGCCCCTTCATGCTCTCGTATTCGCGCTCGGTCTCCTCCTTGGGCTTGCTTGCGCTCAGGAAGCCCATACTGGGTTCGCCCTGAATGGAGCGCGCTCCGAGGTTGGAGGTCATGATGATAACCGTGTTCTTAAAGTCCACCACCCTGCCCTGCGAGTCGGTGAGGCGACCGTCCTCGAAAATCTGCAGCAGGATGTTGAACACTTCGGGGTGCGCTTTTTCTATCTCGTCGAGCAGCACCACCGAGTAGGGTTGCCTGCGTACCGCTTCGGTGAGCTGACCACCCTCTTCATAACCCACGTAGCCCGGGGGCGCGCCCACCAGTCGCGATACCGCAAACCGCTCCATGTACTCGGACATGTCGAGGCGGATGAGGTTGTTCTCGTTGTCAAACAGGAAAGCCGCCAGCGCACGCGCCAGCTCGGTCTTGCCAACACCAGTGGGACCGAGGAAGATGAAGGTTCCTATCGGTCGCTTGGGGTCTTTCAGTCCAGAACGGGCACGCCGTATCGCCTTGCTGACCGCCACCACCGCCTCGTGCTGACCGATGATTCGCTTGTGCAGCTCCTCTTCCATCTTCAGCAGCTTCACCGTCTCCGCTTCCATCAAGCGCGAGACAGGAATGCCCGTCCACGACTGCACGATATGCGCCACTTCGTCTTCGGTGACCACGGTGCGCATCTCCTGGCGCTTCAGGTTCCATTCCTGCTCTAGGTCGGCGGCTCGGTTCTGGAGAACCGTGCGCTGCGAGCGCAGATCCTGCACGCGCGAATAGTCGCCAGATTTGTGCGCCATCTCCAGTTCTTTCTCTATCTGGGCAAGCTGTTGCTTGACCTGTCGCAGTTCGCGTGGCGGCAGGGAGTACTGCAGGCGCACTCGCGATGCGGCTTCATCTATCAGGTCAATCGCCTTGTCGGGGAGGTAGCGGTCAGTGATGTAGCGGTCTGCGAGGCGCACCGCTGCGATAATGGCGTCATCTTCAATCTTGACGCGGTGGTGTGTTTCATAGCGCTCCCGCAACCCGCGCAGGATTTCGATAGCCTCTTCTACGCTTGGCTCGCGTACCTGCACCGGCTGGAAGCGTCGTTCCAGCGCGGCGTCGCGCTCGATGTATTTGCGGTATTCGTCCAGCGTGGTTGCGCCGATACACTGCAGCTCACCGCGTGCCAGCGCAGGCTTCATGATATTGGAGGCGTCAATTGCACCTTCCGCCGCGCCCGCACCTACCACCGTGTGCAGTTCGTCGATGAACAGGATGACCTCGCCCTGTGCCTTGCGCACCTCTTCCAGTACACGCTTCATGCGCTCTTCAAACTCGCCACGGTACTTGGTGCCGGCAACCAGCCCAGCCAGATCCAGTGCCACGATGCGCCGGTCTTTCAATACCTCCGGAATATCGCCGGTGACGATGCGTTGTGCCAGACCCTCGGCAATAGCGGTCTTGCCTACGCCGGGTTCACCAATCAGCACAGGATTGTTCTTCGTGCGGCGGGAGAGTATCTGGATGACGCGCTCGATCTCGTTATGGCGGCCGATGACGGGGTCCAGTTTGTCCTGACGCGCCAGCTCGGTGAGGTCTCTACCGAACTCGTCCAGCGTGGGGGTGCGTGAACGCTGGCGTGGCGCGGGTGCACCGCTATCGCTGGATTGCAGCGCCATCACCTCGCGACGGGCGCGTTCCAGGTCCACCCCCAGCCGTGCCAGCACCCTGCCTGCCAGTCCCTCTCCTTCACGGATTAAGCCCAGCAGCAGGTGTTCGGTGCCGATATAGTTGTTGTTGAGCTGGCGTGCCTCGTCATAGGCGAGATCAATCACGCGCTTGGCGCGGGGGGTTAGCTGTGTTTCCTGCCCGAGCCTTCCCTCTCCCCGCGAGACCTGTCGCTCGATTTCACTGCGCACACGACTGAGGCTAACGCCCATACGCTCCAGGATACGTGCGGCAACGCTATCAGGTTCGCGAACCAGCCCCAGCAGCAGGTGCTCGGTGCTGACATAGTTTTCACCCAGACGTCCCGCCTCTTCCTGGGCGTAGAAGATAACGCGGCGAGCACGCTCAGTGAATCGCTGCCACATTGCTGACATAAGACCTCCTTGATCGGCAGCGGCGGTGCTTGCGGATGGTATCTCCCTTCGACAGCGCCTGCAAAGCCGACCTTGCTCCACCAAAAGGTTCTTCCGCCTATTAGGTTACCCGTTTTGACCCTGCAGATGCAAGCGCACGGGCGAAGGGTGAACTATCCGTTGCGCACTTGCCGCACCAGTGTTCGCATCCGGATGGCGCGCCATTCGGCGTCATCGTATGGTGCCTCCCAGCGCACCGCCATCAGCAGCTCTTTCCATACTTCAGGGGTCAGGTGTCCCCACCCTGCCATTGCAGCAAGGCTGACCACCGACAGCATCTGCAAAGCATCTGCGGCTCTCAAGGTGCGTTCCCTTCCAAGATAATGATACACCTGTTCTGCCTCTTCGTGCAACTGTCGCGCTTGAGATAAACACAGTTGCTCCCGCGCACGCTGCTCTGCCTGAGCAATAAACTGCGCGGTGCCAGCCACCTGCGCGGCAACGGTTGCCTCGTCAATGCCCATGCTGTGTGTGTTGGACACCTGAAACAGCGCGCTGGCAGGCGTTCCCTCACCATACAGACCGCGAATGGTGCCGCCCAGTTCCGCAGCAGCTTCCCACACGGTTTGCAACTGACCCAGTCGCTCGATGGCAGGCGTGTACATCATGACCGAGACGCGCAGCCCCCAGCCCATGTTGAGGGCGGAGGTGGTCAACCATCCGTAATTGTCGGAGAAAGCCAG
>Ga0197142_1003621_pt1 | contig 12852 bp, 12 predicted proteins | sample GBS60_MetaG_FD_148614 | JGI IMG/M metagenome (GOLD analysis project Ga0197142, IMG submission 148614) | Sediment microbial communities from Great Boiling Springs, Gerlach, Nevada, United States - GBS 60_MetaG | ecosystem: Environmental > Aquatic > Thermal springs > Hot (42-90C) > Sediment... | reverse complement strand
CGCACGGCGCGACTTTGCCCGACCAGCGCCGTGCAGCGCGGTGCCGAACGTTTCCCGCATCCCCAGTTCGGTCCCGCGCAGGATGTAGCTGGCGGTACCCATGGTTCCGCCGACCAGCACCGGCTGGCCGACGGGCTGGTATCGCTCTGGCAGCTCCGGCCGGCCCGGGCCGAAGGCTCGGGTCGAACCCTTGCGATGCACGAGGAGGCGCTTGCGTTCTCCGTCTACCTCGTGGACTTCGAACTTGACCGTGTTGTGCGCGACCTCGTAAAGGGTTTCGATGGCGGCCTCCGGCACCAGAAGGGCCTTGTGGAAAGCCTGGCGCACGAGGTGGGCCAGCACCTGCCGGTTAGCGAAGGCACAGTTAGCGCCGGCCATGACCGCCCGGTAGTACTGGCGACCTTCGGGGCTTTCGATCGGCGCACAGACGAGCTCACGGTCGGGCACGTGGAGGCCGTACTTCTTGGTGGCTTTGTCAAGGAACGGCAGGTAGTCGGTGCCGATCTGGTGGCCGAGTGCCCGGCTCCCAGTGTGGAGCATGATGACGATCTGTCCCAGCTCCAGTCCGTAGGTGTCGGCGGCTTTGGCGTCGTAGACCTGATCGACAACCTGCACCTCGACGTAGTGGTTGCCCGATCCGAGGGTGCCAACCTGCGCGAGCTGCCGCTGCTTGGCCGTCGCGCTGACGACCGACGGGTCAGCGTCAGGCAACTGGCCATGCTCCTCGACGTAGGTCAGGTCGTCTGCCCGGCCGTAGCCGAGAGCAACGACATAGTGCGCCCCCTCGCGCAGCACCCGGTCGATCTCCTTGGTGCTGAGCTTCAACTCACCCGTGCTGCCGAGACCTGCCGGGATGACCTGGTACATGGTGTCAGCGAGTCGCTCTTCCTTGCCCTCCAGGTCCTTGCGAGTCAGAGGCGTGCGCAGGCAGCGCACCCCGCAGTTGATGTCGAAGCCGACCCCGGCGACGCTGATGACGCCCTCCTTCGGGTCGAACGCGGCGACCCCGCCGATGGGAAAGCCGTAGCCAGGGTGGATATCGGCCATCGCCATCGCTGCCTTCTGGATCCCAGGGAGGGTGGCGACGTTCTTGAGTTGCTCCAGCGCGTTCCATTCCTGGCTGCTCTGCTCGGTGAGCTCGCGGAGTCCTCGTTCGTCGACGAACAGGCGCGCTGGCACGCGCATGCGCCCCTGCGGAGGAATCTCGTAGAGGTAGTCGTGGATCTTGCGTATCGGTGCCTTGACGCTCATCGGAGCCTCCCTCCAGGTCATGGCGATCTGGAGCTTTCGGCTGATAGCCCTACAGGTCGAGGATGCAGCGGAAGCGCCAGCCCTGATCGGTCTGCTCGGCGAGGAAACCACCGTACGTCGCCGCCTTGACCTCGATCTCGACGGCATGACGGCTCAGGTCGATCGGTTCGCCCACCAGCACGCCCTCGGCGAACCAGTGTGTGTCTGACACCCCGGACCGGGTGATTTTGAATTCCCGAAAGAACATCCCATGGAGGTCGATAGCTGCCAGCACGGCGTTCAAGAGAGAGACGAACAGCGCGCCCGGATCCTCTCCGCTCGCCTGGACGGTGATCTCCTCGCGGGGCTCGACGGTCTCGGTATCGAGCAGCAGCCGCAACAACCCGGTCACCCCGTCGCGCAGCGCCTCCTCAAGTGTCGCTCCTGTCGCCTCGAGCCCGATGTCTGCCTGGTGCTCCAGGTACTCGAAGGGCACGAGTGCGGACTCCTCTCGCCACGGTCGGCGTCTCATCTCGGCAGCCATCGATGCCGGTTATCGAAGTATACCGCGTTCTGGTCACCCTGCCTGCGCGGCTCCAGGAGCGGTACGCTGGAGCCAGGTGGATCGGTCTTCCAGGAGCACTGGCCTGGGGACACGCCTCAGGCCATCGATCAGGGGGGTGCCGAGTGGGAGAGAACTGGTGATGGCCGCCCGAGAGCAGCTCCCGAACAAGCCGGTGCCTCGTGCGACGGTTACGGTTGTCCAGCCCAGCCTCCTTGCGACGATGTTCTGCCTTTGGGCCACGCTGGCGGCTGCCTGGATCTCAACGACTGTCTTCGAGCGGTTGCCGCACGTCGAGGACGAGGTGGCCTTCCTGTTCCAGGCGCGCACGTATGCGGCTGGGCGGCTGGTGGCCCCGGCACCGCCGCTGCCGGAGTTCTTCTCCATCCCGTTCGTCATCGTGCGCGATGGCGCATGGTTCGGCAAGTACCCGCCCGGCTACCCGCTGGTGCTCGCGCTCGGCGTGTTGGCAGGTCGACCCTGGCTGGTGAACCCGCTGGCCGCTGGGCTGGCTGTCGGGCTCACCTACCTCCTCGGACGCCGGGTCTACGACGCTCAAACGGGGCTGCTCGCAGCGCTGTTGCTGGCGACCTCGCCTTTCCTGCTGATTCAAGCGGGGAGCTTCCTCTCGCACGTCGTCTGCCTGGCCTGGACGCTCCTCTTCCTGCTAGGGTTCGAGACAGCACGGCGGCGGGGATCAGCGGTCGCCGGTCTGGTCGCGGGGGTGGCGCTGGGGATGCTGCTGCTCAGCCGTCCGCTCACGGCGGTTGGCGTGAGCCTCCCGTTCCTCTTCTGGGCCGGCATTGCGTCGTTCCGTCGCCCGGCCCAGCTGCGGGTCTACAGCCCGATCGCAGGAGCGACGCTCGCCGCCGCTGGGCTGCTGCTCGGCTACAACTGGCTGACCACGGGTCATCCGTTGCTCTTCGCCTATGAGCTCTGGTGGCCGTTTGACCGAATCGGTTTCGGTCCGGGGATCTCTCCGGATGGATCGCACACCCTGCAGGACGGCTGGGTGAACACTCGGTTCAACCTGAGGGAACTGGAGATGTATCTGTTCGGCTGGCCGTGGCGGCTCAGCCTCGTGCCGGTCCTCTTCGCTCTCGTGGTCGCGCTTGGCCGCGTCCTGCGGGCCTCAGGGTATCTCGGTTCATGCCGCGTAGTGAGGGCTATCGGCGAGGCGGCTCGTTGGGATCTCGCGCTCGGCGGGCTCGCGCTCAGTCTCGTGGCCGTGCATGTCGCGTACTGGGCCGGTGGCCAGATGTACGGCCCGCGGTACTACTTCGAGGCGAGCGGCGCGTTGGCCCTGCTCGCTGCTCGCGGTCTGCGCCAGGCTGGTGCCTGGTTCGAATGGGTAAGCCGACGCGTGTTGAAGGGCGGACGGATCGGAAACGTGATCGGCGTTGGCGTTCCACTTGCCTTGCTCGCTCTCTTGATTGGCTATGGACTGGTCTGGAGCGGCCCCCGCTGGTTCGTTGGCTACCGTGGCTGGTACGGTATCACTGCCGATGGCCTGCAGACCGTCGAAGCTGCCCGGCCCGAGAATGCGATCGTGTTCGTCAAAGCCGGCTATTGGACGGAGTACGCCCCGTTCTTCGTCCAGAACTCGCCGCTGCTGGATGGGCGGGTCATCTACGCGCTCGACCTCGGTACTGAAGAGAACCGGCGGCTCGCCGAGTGGTATCCGGGACGCGCTCTCTACGTCTGGCGCGACGGTGCAGTGGTGCCGCTCGATCCGGGTACCGGCAGGTGAGGGTGAAAGCGTCTTCTGGATCGATGCGTCGTCAAGCGGTGGGACGAGCGGCCTGAGCGAGCGTGCGCAGGTCGGTCGAGAGATCGGCGAGCGTCGCCGGATCGACCCGTGCCCGTGCCTCAACGAGTCGCCGTCCCAGACGGAGCTCCCGTGGCCGGTTGATGGTGACCACGGCTTCTACGACCTGCTGCCGCAGGTAGAAGGCCGTGACCGAGGGCACCGTCGGGTCGCCGCGAAGGATGACCTGATCCCATGGCCCGGGGTAGCCGACATACTGGAGGTTCACATCGTATTGATCCGACCAAAAGTAGGGTACTGGGGCATAGGGCCGGGGATCGCCGGCGATGGCCCGCGCGGCCGCCTCCCCTTGCTGGACTGCGTTGTCGAAATGCTCCACGCGCATCCGGCGACCAATCACCGGGTGCCACCAGTTGGTCACATCGCCCGCGGCGTAGATCCCGGGCAGGCTGGTGGCGCCGTGCTCGTCGACCAGAATGCCGTTCTCGATCGCCAGGCCCGAGCCCTCGAAGACGCCCACGGTCGGGCGGACGCCGACGCCGGTGACCACGACGTCGCACGTGACCAGCTCACCATCGTCGAGCAGGGCCTGCTCGACCCGCCGGTGACCGCGCAACTGTGCTACCCGCCGACCGAGCCGCAGGTCGACCCCCTGGCGCCGGTGGACCTCGGCCAAGATCGATCCCATTTCCTGTCCCAGCGGTCCAGCGAGCGGCACCGGGAGCGGGTCCACAAGGGTCACCTGTTTACCGAGTGCTCGCGCACTTGCTGCCACCTCGGCGCCGATGAAGCCTGCCCCGACCACCAGGACGCGCTCGGCGCGGGCGAGGTCATGTCCCAGGGCCTGGGCATCGGTCAGCGAGCGGAGGTAGTGCACCCCGTCGAGATCGAAGCCGGGCAGGTGCAGCCGGACGGGCTCAGCTCCAGTGACGATTAACAGCGCATCGAAAGGCACTCGCTCGCCCGTCTCGAGTGTCAGCTCGCGTCGATCGACGGCGACGGCCGTCACCCGATGGCCAAGCCGGAGCTCGATCCCCAACCCCTCATAGTGCTCGGCCGGCTTGAACAGGATCTCCTCGACAGTCTGCCGGCCCTGGAGAAACCCTTTCGAGAGGGCCGTCCGATCGTAAGGGGGGATCGGTTCGGCGCTGACCAACGTCACCGGGCCGTCGAAACCGGTGGACCGTAAGGTGTTGGCGGCGCTGTACGCTGCTACCCCACCACCGAGGATGACGCAGGAGCGCCGCCCAGCCATGGCCCTGTCCTATCGTGGCTCACGCGCGACGTAGACGATGCCATCGACGACCCGAAGGTCGTAGACCGGCAGCGGTTGAGTCGCTGGCAACGAGGTCACTCGGCCAGTCTGCACGTCGAAGCCGGAGCCGTGTAACGGGCAGTAGAGGATAGAGTCTTCGAGATCTCCCTCTGCCAACTCGGCGTACTCGTGCGTGCAGATCCCGCCGAGCGCGTAGAGGTTGCCATTGAGCTTGACCAAAATCCGCTCGTCTCCCTCAACCTCGAAGGGGACGATCGCGCCCTCGGGGATGTCTTCGTAACGCTTGACGGCGACAAATCCTTCTGGTGCCGCCATCCGATCCTCCAAGCCTCGCTCGGGGACGCCTCACCGACGGCGTTCCCCGCTCCTTCTCGCCAGCTGCACTCGCCCAGGGGTGCGCGTGGGCGCTAGGACGACTCGCTCGTCGCCTCATGCGGCGCAGCGAGGCCGCCCTGGAACCCGATCCGCTTGTGGGTGCCGTCGCAGAACGGTTTGGTCTGCGAACCGCCACAGCGGCAGAGCCAGACCTCGTCTCCCTCGTAAGGGATCTCATTGCCCCGGTGGTCGACTAGCTTGACCGGCCCTTTCACGTAGTAGGGGCCGTTCCGCGTCACCGTGATCTCGACATCCGCCATCTGCCACCTTCCCCCGGTGCCTGACGCGTCTTCATCACCCGTGAGCGAGCGGAACAGACGCTCTTGCACCGTATACTATAGCGTCTCCGACCGATCGGTGACCAGCACCGGTCACGAGGTGAGCGCAAGCCGGGTGTGCACGAGGTACGGGCACTTGACCGGGTCTACCAGCATGGTCACACTTGGCGCGCCAGATAGGAATCGGCGAGGGTGGCGAGCAAGGTGGGGGGGATGCGAGACGGGACGCCAGACGATGGACCTGAGTCCTGGCGTGTGGTGCTGGGGGCGGCGGCGGTGTCGCTCTTCGGGGCGGAGCGCGCGGCCAGTTTGGAAGGAGAGATCGCACGAATGGCCGAGGCGCTCGCTCGTCTGGCGGGGGAGGAGTTTGACCTCCGGGATCCCGCACCCGATCTGCGTGGCCTGTCAGGAGAGGAACTCGGATGAGTGAGCGGCCTGCCTTCTCTCTCTGTGGCCTGGTGAGTCAGGTCAAGGAGCGGCGGCTGCATGCTTCAGAACTCGTGGCTGCCTGTCTCGAGCGGATTGAACGGCTCGAACCGAGGCTGCGCGCCTGGGCCTTCCTCGATCGGCACGGAAGCCAGCGCGAGGCTGAGCAGCTCGACCGGCTGGCAGCTGCCGGAACCGTGCTTCCGCTCCACGGGATACCGGTCGGCGTGAAGGACATCATCGATGTGGCCGGGATGCCGACGGTGGCTGGCTTCGAACCGTACCGGGGACGCGTCGCCAGCGCGGACGCGCCGATTGTCGCGCGACTGCGGGCGCTCGGTGCAGTGATCCTAGGAAAGACGCACACGACGCAGTTCGCCTTCGCCGACCCAGCTCCTTCGGTCAACCCGTGGCACGCAGGACGGACGCCCGGGGGTTCGAGTGCTGGCTCCGGCGTGGCGGTGGCTGCGCGTATGGTGCCGGTCGCGCTCGGTACGCAGACCGCTGGCTCGGTGCTCCGACCGGCAGCCTACTGCGGTGCGGTCGGTTTCAAACCCAGTTACGGCTGGTTCAGCACTGCTGGGGTCGTGCCGCTGGCATGGTCGCTCGACCATCTCGGGTTACTGACCTGCACGGTGGAGGACGCAGCGCTTTCCTATGTCGCGCTCCTGGAGCACCGCGTCGATTTCGCTCTCCAGCTACGGCCACCCCGCCTAGTGCTCCTCGCCGAGTTCCTGGATCGCTCCGAGGCGGTCGTCCGAGAGCACGTGCTGGGGCTGGCGCAACGGTTTCGCGAAGCTGGTGCCGTCGTCGAGGAGCGGCGGCTCCCAGTTGATCTCGATTTACTGCTCGCGGTGCACCACGTCCTGATGACGAGTGAACTCGCGGCAGCTCACCACCGCAACCTGAGGCGATACGCCGGGTACTATGGTCCGCGCCTGCGCGCGGCGGTCGAGATGGGCCAGTTGGTCCCGGCCGCACTTGAGCTGCATGCTCGCCGGATTCGCGCGCGGCTCACCCGCGTGATCGATGAGTTCCTCAGACAGGCCGATGCAGCGCTTCTGCCGACCGTACCGGCTCCGGCGCCGGGGCGGGAGACGACTGGCGACCGCTCCTTCCAGGCGGTCTGGACGCTGTGCCGCACGCCGAGCATCAGCCTGCCGAGCGGATTGAGCCCGGATGGTCTGCCACTGGCTATCCAGTTGGTGGCACGACAGGAGCACGACCGGGCGTTGCTCCAGGTGGCGGCCTGGTGTGAGCGGGTGCTGCCACGCCTGCCGGAGCCACCTTTCGCGACGGACAGGTGAGGTGAGAGGGCTGGGGAGACAGCGAGCGTGGCGGTCGGGCTGTGAGTCGGATCTTAAGAAAGAGCCAAGGATGGGCATCCTGACCCGTCCAGAAATCCTCCGGAGGATCGAGGCCGGAGAGATCGGGATTGAGCCATTCGACCCCAGCCAGGTCGGGCCGGCCTCGATCGACCTGCACCTGGGCCGGGAGTTCCGGGTTTTCCGGCTGGCCCGCGAGATCTTCCACGTGACCGATGAGGCCGACCACCGGCTGGTCACTGAACTGGTGCAGGTAGACGACTTCATCCTGCTACTCCCCGGCCAGGCGATCCTCGGCATCACTGAAGAGCGGATCACCTTGCCCGATGACATCTGCGGCTGGATCCAGGGACGGAGCCGCTTTGCTCGGGTCGGTCTGATGGTGCACGTGACTGCCAACTTCATGCAACCGGGAATCGTCCGCACCAGGCAGGTACTGGAGATGAACAACGCCGGGCCGATCCCACTAGCGATCCATCCAGGGACGGCTATCTGCCAGATCATTCTCGAGGAGTGCACTGGCCGTGCCCGGTACCAAGGACGGTTCCAAGGCCAGGAGCACCCGTAACGCTGGTCAGAATCCGCCTCCCGGTGTCCTTAGGAGGCCAGATCGTCATCAGGGGGAATTCGAGCGCATGCGGTCCCCTTGCCGCAAAGGTGCAGTCGTTCGCTCGGGCGGTGCGACGCCCGCGAACTCACCGGACGATCGCACGAGGTGTGCCGGCGATGACTGCTTCGAGCTCGGCCGATGTGACGAGCGCGAGATCCCCCTGCAGGGTCAGCTTGAGCGCTGCCAGTGCCACGCCGTACTGGAGGCCGCGGGCGAGGTCTCGCTCGTCGAGGTAGCCGTGCAGGAACCCGGCAGCGAAGGCGTCCCCGGCCCCGACCCGATCGACCACGGTCGCTGGCACCGAGGGAGCCTGGAGGCACCGGCCGTCCGCTGCTCGGGCCAGGGCGCCCCCGTCGCCGAGCGTGAGCACCGTGACGGGGGCGCTGAACTGGTGGGCGAGGCCGGCGAGCACGTCCTCGGCGTCGCCGTTCAAGCCCCAGACCGTCGCTGCGTCGCCGCGGCCGCAGATGAGCACGGTGGCGGCACGACAAAACGGGGCCAGCGCCTCGGCGGCCTCCTTCGGCGTCCAGAGCAGGCTGCGGTAGTTGACATCGAAGCAGATCGGCACTCCCGCCTGCTGGGCGTGCTCGACGAGCCGACGTGCGATCTCCCGGCATGAGGGGCTGAGGGCCGGCGTGATACCGGTGAGGTGGAGCAAGCGAGCGCCGGTGACGATTGAGGGATCGACCGCATCTGGCGGAGCTGACGCAATCGCCGAGCCGGTCCGGTCGTAGAGAACCTGTGTCGCCCGTGGAGACGCCCCCGTGTCGAGGAAGTAGACACCGACCCGGCCGCGGTCGACCCACTGCACTGGCGAGAGATCGACACCGTGCCAACGCAACTCTCCAGCGATTCGCCGTCCAAGAGGGTTGCGCGGTAGGATCGAGCACCAGGCCGCGCGGCGTCCAAGCCGGGCTAGCGCGACCGCGACGTTCGACTCGGCTCCACCGATCCGTACTTCTAGGCTGGCGGCCGTCTCCAAGCGCTCACCGAGCGGGACCGAGAGGCGGATCATCGTCTCGCCGAAGCTCAAGACGTCCCACTGCATCCCCGTCTCCTCGCTTAGCTGCGACCGTCGACGAGGTCTCCGAGCGATGTGACCTCGAATGCCGGCTGCCGACCCAGCGTATCGAGCGGCCGACCGGTACGGTTGACCTGGCAGGTCTGGAGTCCGAAGGAGACTGCTCCGGCGGCATCGAAGCCGTTCGCGGAGCAGAAGAGGATCCGCTGCGGGGGGAGGACCAGTGCCGCGGGAGCCAGGGCGTAGACCGCTGGGTCAGGCTTGTAGCGCCGGACACTGTCCGCGCTCAGGAGTACCCGGAAGTAGCCGCGCAGGCCTGCCCGGGTGAGTCCCGTTTCGAGCATGACCGGGCTGCCGTTAGAGAGGACGGCGAGGGGCCAGCGAGTGGCAAGCTCTTCCAGAGTGGCCGGTACCTCGGGAAAGGGGGCGAGATCGAGCCAGCTCTCGAGCAGCATGTCTCGCTCGGCAGCGGTGGGGCGAAGACCCAGCTCGGCGCACGTCACATCCAGCGCCTGCACGGTGATTGACCAGAAGTCGACGTAGTCTCCCAGAATGGTGCGCAGGAAGCTCTGCTCAAGCTGCTTGGCCCGCCAGCGGTCGAGCAGTGGGGCATCGCCAGCGACCTCCCGGCAGCGCTCGGCCAGGGAATCGAGGGTGACGAGCGTCCCGTACAGGGCGAAGACGATGGCATCAACGTCGGGCGCGAAACGCACGGGGCAGTCCTCTCTAGGAGCGGCGGTCCGCTCAGGAGCCACCGATTCGTCCGGCAGCACGCGCGCTCGATGCGAGAATATCGCGAACCGAACACTACTGGCCAACCGTTCTGAGTCATGGTGTGTCTCACGGCGGGCTTCTCACTCGCGATGGGAACGCTCGCTTGAATTGGCGTCGGCAGAGGAGAGCGAGGAGAGGATCCCTCGCATGCGGACGCGGAGACCGCGCGTTCGAGCAGCGGGCCGAGGCACCGAGACTGGGGTGTGCAGTGGGCAACCCCGTGCGACGATACTCGTTGTAGTAGTCGGGAGGCGATGTACGGGGTGGGTACCCGGTCACGCTCACGCTAGGCGCGGCGTACTGCTCGTCCAGACGAACGTTCGGTGACGAACGTGTGGAAGTGGTGCCTGTTCCTGCTGGCCACGGTCCTGGTGGCAGTAAGCGTACTCCCCGTCCAGCAGGTCGCCAGTGCCCCGTTTGCCAGCCTCGCGTTCGAGCAGGTCTGGGCTGCTCAGCAGGGAGGGCAGCTCGATCTCTGGGGCAGTAGCCCGCTCACCTGGCGGATCGAGCCCTACGCCGAGGCTCCTGCTGGGCGACGACTGGTGCAGTACTTCGACCGCGGCCGGATGGAGCTGCAGACGCGGGCTGGCACCGGCCAGCAGAGCGTGACCCAGGGACTGCTCGCGTGGGAGATGACCACTGGCCAGGTGGCCCTCGGAGATACCTTGACCAAACCGCTTGCTCCACCGGTTATGTCGATCGACGGTGGAGGGCTGAACCCTGGTGTTCCCACTTACGCTGGGCTGTCTCGTGTTGTAGAGCGACCAGCACAGGATCGGACGACGACGGCCGAGACGATCAGCGAGTGGGTCGATGCCGATGGGAACGTCTCAGGCGCCTCCCCACCGGTGCCGATCCGGCTCGCTCAGTACATCGCGGCGACCGGGCATAACCTGCCCGAGGTCACGCTCGAGCTTTTCAGCCAGCGGCCGTTCGACGGTGTGTCCTGGGTGGAAGTGCTTGGGTACCCGATCAGTGAGCCCTTCTGGGCACTCTACCGGCACGACGGCGTGGCGTCGCCCGCTCTGATTCAGGTGTTCCAGCGGCGGATCCTGGTGTACACGCCCGGGCGGCCACCGGGGCAACAGTTCACCGTGCCGAATACCGGACGGCACTACTACCGCTGGCGCTATCGTGCGGAGGCAACTCAGTTGTGGCCCCAAATCAGACCGGGAATGCCGGTCCCACACGTGGTGACGGCGCCCGAGCTCCAGGCCGGCGTCTACGTGCGAGGGCTGGATGACCCGGTCGGGCTCGCGGTGTCCCCGGATGGGCAGCTCCTGATCTTGACCGGCCGTGGCGTGATCTTGCGAATTGAGAGCGAGGACGCCAGTGGTGCGGCCAGCGAGTACACGACCTTTGCGAGCGGACTGGTCAACCCACGTGGGCTCGCGGTTCGTGGTGGATGGATCTACGTGACCGACGACCAGGGGATCGTCCGCCTGAGGGACACGGACGGGCAGGGGAGCGCTGACCGAACAGAGCGGATCTCGATCGAGTTCGTTCCGATCCCAGGGCCAGCCGGCGCCCCAGTGGTCGATGAGCAGGGTAGGATCTTCGTCACCGGGGTGGTTCGCGGCATGCTCGATGGTGCTGCCCAGCAGCCTCGGGTGTACCAGGTTATCGCCCCAACAGTGCGTCCCGTCCCCGGCGAGTTCCAGCAACCAGGGCCGCTCCTGGCCTGGGGGCGATTGCTCCTGGTGATGGAGCAACGGGACCCTGGCGGAAGCCGGCTGGTGCGGGCAGACACGGGGGAGGCGCAGAGCCTGCTCGGAGGCACGACGGTGCTGACGCTCCCTGCGGGGTTCACCGCCAACGGGGCGCTCGTCTACTCGAGCCAGCTCTGGACTGAGCTTGCGCCAGGAACTCTTCTCATCGCTGCCCGGGGTGCTGGTGGGGGCGTGGTGTTCCAGGCGCTCCCCGGCTCAGACGGGAGCCTGCCGGAGATGACCGAACTTGCCGCTGGCTTCACTGATCCAGCAGCCCTCGCCGTCGGGCTCGACGGGGTGATCTACGTGGCCGACGCTGCGACTGGCGAGGTCATCAAGCTCACTCCAAAGGCACCTGCGGCGCGCTAGACATCATCCGGCCCGCCATTGCGACGCCCGTGCCCTAACTCCTGTGCACGCCGGTAAGCGGCCCAGACCGCCCGCGCAATGACGGTGCGCAGACCGCCACGCTCCATCTCGTACAGCGCTGCGGCCGATGTCCCGCCCGGCGTCGTCACCATGTTGCGGAGTTCGGCCGGATGCCGGCCGGACTCCCTCGCAAACACCACCGAACCGAGGAGCGTCTGATGGACGAGCTGCTCAGCTACTGTGCGCGAGAACCCGAGGTGGACCCCCGCATCGATCAAGGCCTCCATGATCAGAAAGACGTAGGCCGGGCCAGTGCCGCTGAGCGCGGTCGCCATGTCGAGGGCGTCCTCGCTGTCGACCCGGATCGCAAGCCCCAGAGGTTCGAGCACTGCCTCGACCAGCGCTTGCCCGCCCTCGTCGACAGCCGGAGAAGGATACCAGACGGTCGCGCCGTACCCGATCTGCGCGGGCGTATTCGGCATCGCGCGCACGATCGTTGGATGCTGAAACCCTTGGCTCAGCCGCTCGATCGTCGCTCCGGCAACGATGGAGAGCAGCACCTGCTTCGGTGCGAGATGCCCAGCGAGCTCGCGAATGACCGCATCGAGCGACTGGGGCTTGACCGAGAGCACGACCAGGTCGGCTCCCTGGATCGCCTCGCGGTTGTCCGCCGTCAGCGGCAGCCCGAGTCTGGTCTGGACCTCGCTCCGTCGTCTGGGGTTAGGTTCGCCGCCCGTGAGCTGGTGGACGCCGACCACCTCGGTACGGAGCAGAGCGGAAGCGATTGCTTCCCCCATCACGCCGCAGCCGATCAACGCGATGCGCTTGTTGTGCAGGACAGCATGCCGATCCGTCCGCACGGTGACACCTCACCTCATGATCATGCTCACGTGTCGACTCACTGGGAGCGTGGTTGGGGCGGCGGCCTCCGGGGCTACCGACGGCTGGCCTGGTGTGTGAGTTCAGGTCGCCAGACCGGGCCGGCAGGCAGGAACCGAAGGCCGCCCGTTAGGGTCAGGGGATGGACGGAGAGCACGGTCCGACCAGACCGCACCGCGGGATGGAACGCGGGTCAGCCTGGTCGGCTGCCGATGCGTGGGATCCGGTTGTCGGTACGACACCTGCATGG
>Ga0197142_1003620_pt1 | contig 12853 bp, 13 predicted proteins | sample GBS60_MetaG_FD_148614 | JGI IMG/M metagenome (GOLD analysis project Ga0197142, IMG submission 148614) | Sediment microbial communities from Great Boiling Springs, Gerlach, Nevada, United States - GBS 60_MetaG | ecosystem: Environmental > Aquatic > Thermal springs > Hot (42-90C) > Sediment... | reverse complement strand
CGAGCGTCTCCGGGCATTAGGCCATTATGGTTATGTGGGCCTTTTTGTGCTCAGCGCGCTGGCAAATGCCACGATTGTCGTGCCCGTGCCGGGCTGGTTGTTTTCCCTGCTGGCCGGCACGGCGCTCAATCCGTGGCTGGTGGGGCTGAGCGTGGGCACCGGCGAAACCCTGGGCGAGCTGACGGGCTATGCGGCCGGAGCCAGCGGTCGTATTATCGTCGAAAATCGGCGGCGCTACGAGCAGATCAGCACTCTGGCGCAACGGTATGGCCTGCCTTTCTTCGTACTGCTGGCATTCATCCCCAATCCCTTTTTCGATCTGCTCGGCATCCTGGCCGGCGGTCTGCGTATCCCTATCGTGCGGTTTCTTCTCGCCACCTGGCTGGGCAAAACGGCGCGGGCCATGCTGCTGGCCTTCGGCGGCTATCGCTTTCTGGCCGACCTGTTGGGGTTGTGATGCCGTTGTCCGATTCCCGGTGGCGATGCGTCGCCGCAACCCTCCGGACGTGCGCGTTATCCGCGACGCAGGAAATAGCTCAGGTCCTCGGCCATCAACTCGGGCGAGGTGTTAGGCGGCCAGATCAGCCGCAAGCGGCCTTCCGGATCGAGGAGCAAGACCGACGCCGTGTGGTCTACCAGGTAACCGGCGGCGCCCTTGACCTCTTGACGGGCAAAATAAACCCCCAGGGGACCGGCGACGGCGGCGATCTCGGCCGGAGTACCGGTTAGACCGACGAAGGTCGGATCGAAGGCGCTCATATAGGCAGCCAAGCGCTCCGGGGTGTCACGCTCCGGGTCCACCGTGACCATGATGACCTGGACGCGGGCCGCATCGGCTCCCAACCGACGCCGCGCCTGCGCCAGTTGGGCCAGGGTGGTGGGGCATACATCCGGGCAGAAGGTGTAACCGAAATAGAGGGCAACCCAACGTCCCCGCCAATCGCTGAGCCGGACCTGCTGCCCCGTGTGCGCCTTCAACGCAAAATCGGCTACGGGCTCGCTGCTCTGCAGGATCTGACCGTGGAAGACGGGCGGCCGTAGCTGTCGCAAGCCCCAGACGCCCAATGCGACCAGGGCCATGATCCCTACCATTACCATAAGGAAGGCATAACGCCGCTTCATAGCTCCTTGCCAAACGGTCAGGGCGCGTAGCATAAGAAGAGATGGGCGGCTTCATAGCCCAGCCGGGCCACACCACGGCTGTTCCGCACTTCCCGCTCCAAGACCTGGAGGTGCTGCAGGATGCGGTCGGCCGCAGGCGGATGGATAACCGGCCGATAGACGGCACGGATAACGCCCCAACCGTCCACCAGGAACATGGCCGGGCTGAGGGCGTAGGAACCGTCGGCCTGCGGTTCGTAGAAGACCTCAAAGCCGGCGCCGACAACGGTTTTGAGGGTGGTCGGATCACCGGTGACAAAGTGCCAGACGGCCGGGTCGGCTCCCACACGGTCGGCATAGGCCCGGAGCGCGGGAGGAGTGGCATTTTCGGGGTCGAGCACAATGGTTACCAGACTGAGGGGCACCTCGCCTATCCGGCCTGCGGGCAGGCGCGCCTGCACCGTGCCCATGATGGCGTCGGTGTCCGGGCAGGTATGGGCCTGACAGCCCGCGTACGTGAAGCTGTAAAGCACAAAACGACCCCGCAGGCTTTCACTTGTCAGCAGGCTCCCGTCGGCGGTACGCAGGGCAAAGCCCGGGGCCAGACGGATACGCGGCAGCACTTTGATCGGCTGCACGATGACAAAGAGCAACAAGGCCCCAAACCATAGGGCCAGGATCGCCAGCAGGAAGCCCTGCCATCGCCGTAGCCGTAGGGAGGGGAACAGCGGTGCTGTGGTGGCGCCCATGCGGGTATCCTACCATAGGAAGGTGATGCTGACCAAGGGAAGCGCCGTCAAAGGGAACCCCCTTCTTGTGCGGCAGGTCCACGCGGGACCCGACGCTGCATTCTGGGAGGCGCGGAGCAGGCGCGCCCCGCGCTTACTCGCCGACCCAACGTTCGATCAGCGAAAGCAGCCCCCACAACAGCAGGATCAAACCGGCGCCGGGCACCAGACAAGCCAGCCCAGTGACCAATGCCCACCGGCCGTAGATGAGATAAATCAGGCCACCACCGACGATAAGCAGGGTGCCTATCACCAATGCCAGCAAACGTCTGTCGGTCTGGCGGCGGTAACGGCGATAATCCATGGACAAATCCAGGCCCGGCGGCCTCAAGCCCGATCAGGTGTTCTCCGTTGCTCAAAGCGCATCCGTTCACTGACACCAGGCCCGCTTTGATAGTTCTCAAGCAAGGTGCGCGGACGCAAGATATAGGTGTAGATGAAAATGTCGGGATTGAGGGGACCGATTTCGGGCAAAGCCGGAGGCGAGGATGGCGCCGATGTTGCCGATCCGGCAACCGTCTCGGCCGCCTGGGCCGACCGTGCCTGCCGCCGACGCTCACCGCGGCGGCGCGAACCGGTTGTCTCCTCCTTCTCGGTCTTGACCGCTGCCGGGACCGATGCCGGAACTGCCGGTTCGACCGCCGGCTTCGTCGCCTGGCGTTCGGCACGACGTCGCCGGCGAGGCAACCGTTTCGATTTGGCAATCTCGCTCATACACCACTAATCCGGTGAAAGGTGGGGAAGGGGCTGTCCGCGTGCCACAGCATACAGGCCCAGGAACAGGCCAAAACTGAGGCAGGCGAGCAGACTCCACCAGGTACGTAGCAGCATCACCATCCGGTCGTTGAACCAATGACCGACGATAAAGGCAGCAACGACCCAGATCGTGAAACCGTAAAAGGTGGAAACGATAAGCGTTTCACGACGGCTCAAGCGATCAAGGGAAGCGGCAAAAAGCAGGCCCAGGATGACGGCCACCAGCAGATGGATCAGCACACCTGCGAATAATGCCCCCAGACCACCCCGGTCGGCCAGACCGGGCAGGGTCGAGGCGATGGTGCTGAGAAGCCCATCGGCACCGGGACCTACTCCTTGGGCCAACCCGGTCCAAACCACCAACATGCCCAGGCCGGCCAGCAAGCCGGCCGGCAAACCCTGATGAGGTGCTAATTGCGTACCGAGAAAAGGACGATGATGAGCCATAGGCGTTTTCGCTCACAGACGGTCCTCACGATGGCCATCCTCCCCTCCCGAGAGCTGCCAGCGCCGGACCAGGGCCTCGGTCCGCTCCTCATCCCAGGGGAGGAAGGGCGCCAGTGCCAGGATCAGCTCGACAGCCAGAAAGGACAAAGGGCGGTAACCGTCGGCAAGGATGGCTATGGGCATCTCCAGATGGAAGCGTCGGATGAACTCGCGCAGAAGCATGGGGGCTCAGCGACGTTTTTTGGACTTGTTTGCGGCTTTGGCACCGGCGGGTTTGCCGGCGGCGGCCGGCGTCTTGGCGCCGGAGGCAACGGCCGCAGAGGCCGGCTGCGACCGTGTCGCCTCGGGCTGGGGCTGGCCGGCCGTCTGGCCGCTGCGGTCGCTGCGCAGATGGCAATCCTTGTACTTTTTGCCGCTACCGCACCAACAGGGGTCGTTGCGCCCCAAGGAGGGCGTTGCCCCGCGTCGCGAGGCCGGCGCTGCCGCCTGCCGACCCCCGTCTACCGGCGCATGGACTGCCCGCATAGGACGGCGCACCGGCTGGGGCGCCAGCTCGACCAGGTAGATGCGGCTCACCACATCCTCTTCGATGGCATCCAGCAGCTCGGCAAACATGGCAAAGGCTTCGCGTTTGTAGGCCACCAGAGGGTCTTGCTGGGCCACGGCCTGCAGGCCGATACCTTCGCGCAGGATATCGAGGTCGGTCAGATGTCGCACCCAGCGGTGGTCAATGCTCTGCAGCATCAACAATCGCTCGATCTGGCGCATGGTCTCGCTGCCCAACCGTTTCTCCTTGCGGTCGTAGGCCTCCTGGGCCAGGGTCTGCAGGCGCGCCGTCAATTGTTCGCGACTCAGACCTCGCCAGGCCTTGCTCGTCTCTTCGATGGGCAACGGCATCATGCGGCTGATGGCGTTGTGGAGGGCATCCAGGTCCCAATCTTCATCGTATTTGCTCTCGGTGAAGGTTTGGACCAGCTTAGCGATACGCTTCTGCACCATGTCCAGAATGGTGGGCCGCAGGTTGGATTCGCTGAGGATGCGGCGGCGCTGCTCGTAGATGACATTGCGCTGCTTGTTGACCACGTCATCGTATTCGAGCACATGCTTGCGCAGGTCAAAGTTGTACCCTTCCACCCGCGTCTGCGCCTGTTCGATAGCCCGGCTGACCACGCCGGCCTCGATGGGGACATCCTCCTCGACCCCCAACCGGTCCATCAGATTGGCCAGGGTCTGGCCGCCGAAGCGTCGCATCAGGTCGTCCTCGAGGGAGAGGAAAAACCGCGACTGACCGGGATCGCCCTGGCGACCGGCGCGGCCGCGTAACTGATTGTCAATGCGCCGGGCTTCATGGCGTTCGGAACCGATCACATACAAACCGCCCACGGCCCGAACCTTGTCGCCGTCGGCCTTGGTGCGCTGCCATTGCTCGGCCAGGACTTTGGCCCAGGTATCGCCGAAGCGGACGGTGGGATCCTGGCCCTTGCGCAGCATGTCCACGGCCTCGTTCCACTCCGCCTCGCGGATGGTGTTGAGGTCGAAGCCGGACTTGCGCAATTCCTCGCGGGCCAGGTTTTCCGGATTGCCGCCCAGGAGAATGTCCACGCCACGGCCGGCCATGTTCGTGGCGATGGTCACGGCGCCGGGACGGCCGGCCTGGGCGATGATCACGGCCTCGCGTTCGTGATGTTTGGCATTGAGGACATTGTGCTCGATCCCGCGGCGTTTCAACAGCCCCGACAGATACTCCGAGGTCTCGATGGCGCTGGTTCCCAGCAAGACGGGCTGCCCGCGCTCGTGCGCTTTGAGCACTTCCTCGATAATGGCATTGAACTTGGCCCGTTGAGTTTTGTAGATAACGTCGGGGTAGTCAATGCGTTGCACGGGCACATTCGTGGGGATGACAACCACATCGAGGTTGTAAATCCGGGCGAACTCCTCCCGTTCGGTAGCGGCAGTACCGGTCATACCCGCCAGCTTGCGGTACATGCGGAAAAAGTTCTGGAAGGTGATCGTCGCCAGGGTCAGGTTCTCCCGGCGGATGGGCACCCCTTCTTTGGCCTCGATGGCCTGATGCAGACCTTCGGCATAGCGCCGACCGAACATGAGACGGCCCGTGAACTCGTCCACGATGATGACTTCGTTGTTCTGGACGACGTAGTCGCGATCTCGCTTATAGAGGACCTGAGCGCGCAGGGCGTTGTCGAGATAGGGCGCCATCTCGGCGTATTCGGGGTCGTACAGACTTTTGTTGGCGGGAATGCCGAGCATGCGCTCGACCTTGTGCAGACCCTCCTCGGTCAAGATGACGATGCGGTCCTTCTCATCGACCTTATAATCCTCTTCCGCCCGCAGGCGCGGCACGATCTGGGCAAAACGGCGGTAGAGATCGCTCGATTCCTGGGCCGGGCCGGAGATGATAAGCGGTGTGCGGGCCTCATCGATGAGGATATTGTCGATCTCGTCCACGATGGCGTAGTTCAGCTCGCGCTGCACGATCTGACTCAGGTCAACGGCCATGTTGTCGCGCAGGTAGTCAAAGCCGAACTCGTTGTTGGTGCCGTAGACGATATCGGCCTGGTAGGCCTCCCGCCGCGTGATCGGACGCAGATTGCGGTAGCGATCGTCGGCGCTGGGATAGTCGGGATCGTAGAGGAAAGAAGCCTGATCGGGATTGCCGGCGCCGCTCTGGATGACGGCCACGCTGACACCCAGGAGATGGTAAATGGGCCCCATCCACTGCACGCCGAATTTCGAGAGATAGTCGTTCGGCGTGACGAGATGAACCCCACGACCGGTCAGGGCATTGAGATACAGGGGCAGGGTGGCGACGAGGGTTTTGCCTTCGCCGGTCTTCATCTCGGCGATTTTGCCCTGATGCAGGACGACGCCACCCATGAGCTGAACGTCGAAATGGCGCAGGCCCAGGGTGCGGACCGAGGCTTCGCGCACGGCGGCAAAGGCGCGCGGCAAAATCGCGTTGAGGATGTCGGTTTCGGCCTCGCGCAGCTCCCGATCGGCCTCTTCGATCGCGCGTTTGAGATTTTCCAGCGCTTCGGGATCCTCGGCTTGCTCGCGCGCCAGATACAGCCGCTCCAGTTCCCGGCGCAGCTCCACCGTTTCTTCCCGGATACGTTGTCGGAATTGCGCCGTCTGCGCGGCCAGTTCCTCATCGCTCATGCGCCGGAATTCCGGTTCCAGCGCATTGATTTCCGCCACAAGGGGCTGAATGCGTTTGAGTTCTTTTTCGTTGGGGTCGCCGACGACCTTGGTCAGCAGGTTACGCAGCATGATGGCAAAGGTTTAGCAAAAAGACACGAGTGATCAGAGTATACCACACTTGCATCGGCAGGGTGTGGGGCTCCTTCCCCGGTCAACGCCGGCGCCGGCGGGCCAGGATGAGCAGGGCCAGCAAGGCCAGAAGGAAGGGCCAAAGACGCCGTAGCAGCGACGGCGTGGCGCCGCCGGTCGTCCCGGCCGGTTGCGCTGCCGTTGCGCCGGCCGCGTGTTGACGACGCCGTCGCGCCGCCGCCAGTTCCGGCGCCTCGACCAACGCCGTCCACAAAATGCCCCATGACCGCCAGAAAGCAGCCATCCCGACCCGTTGCAGTTGCGGCGCCTCCTCGCCCACGGTCGGAAAACCCAGCTCATCGGGTTGCAATCGCTCCCAATTGCGGAAGAGTCGGCCCCATTCGCTCTCAAGCGCCGCCTGCATTTTCTGCTTGCCGATAAACGGATACCAGAAGGTATCGTGATAAAGCACCGAAGCCAGATAGCTCCACGGCGCCAACACGGTCTTGAGCGACCACTCGATGGGTTTCTTGAGCGGCCCCCAGTAGATTTTGTGTTGCATGCGGCTGGCGAAGGTCATCTGTTGGAAAGGCCCCATGAAATGCCAGTTCTCGTGGGCCACCTCTTCATCGCCGACGATTTCGATCTGCTCGGGATCGCCGCAGCCCAGCCCCATTTCGTGGGCGATGCGGATGTATTTGATGGAGAGCGGGTCAATGCCCATCAGTTTGGCGGCGATGGCATCGATGGCCACCTGGTCGGCCGAGGCCAGAATGACGTTTTTGACATAGGGGATCATACAGCGCGGACCGGGGCCATCCCCGGCAAAGGTCCCGTCCATCACGGCAAAGATGCCCCGGTGGATATGCTGCTGGATCATGAGCAGATCCACCAGCGTCTCGTGGATGACGGGATGGGTCCAGTGCCGTCGTTCGTTGAGCAATCCGCCGAAGGCATTTTTCATAGCGCCGGTGGTCGTCGTGAAGATGTGGGTCTTCACGGTGGGCAGATGGATGATGTTCTCGCCGATAAAACGCTTGGGGATGTAAAAACCACCGGGATACACCTCGTTGAGGACGAGAAACCGATCGGCCAGATTGCCCACGGCGTCGCGGATGTGGATCCATGCTTCGCCTTCGTAGAGATGGATGTTGCGCAGCCCGTGGGCCTGGATGACGTTGATCTGTTTATTTTCCCGTTCGCCCAAATGGGCATCAATGACCACGGTGCGATTGTGGCAGGCGTGAATCAGGTTGGGGTCATAACCGTCCTTCTTCATGGCCCGAATAACGCCCTCCAACTGCCAGGGCGTCGTCGAGCTGCCCGGGTAGAAGAAATGCCAGGAGATGTTCACTTTCAGGGCCGTGTCGGCATCCTTGGCGATGACATCCTGATAGCCGGCCAGGTTCATAAGCCGGTGATAATCGGCCAACACGGTGCGAGGAGAAGTGCGCAAGATGGCGACTTTGCTTTTGGCCATAGGGTGTTTGCTCCGAAAAGACAACTCAACAGGGTAGCGCAGGCCCTGTTTGAGATGGGATGAGATGGTAGCAAACAGCCATTATACACCGATCGGCGCCCAGGACCATTTCCGCCGTTACCGTCGTGAGATGAGGGGCGCAACGCCCCCACGGACGCCTACCTCCCTCAGCATTCGTCGGCGAGATCGGCCAGAAAACGCTGCCAACGGGCCAGCGCTGCGTGCATGGCCGGATGATAGGCGGCCGTCAGCCATTCCTCTGCGCCCACCTGCGCATACGCCTGCAGGAGCCACTGCGCCCGTTCGTCCGTTTCCATGTCGAGATAGCTCGAGGAAAGGCGCAGCGCCAGATGCTCAGGAGCGGCGCCAAAGGCGGAACCGGGCAACGTGGCCAGGTGATACTCCTCGAGGAGATAGCTCGCCAGTTCGGCCGAGGTCTTCACCCCCCGACGGGCCAGGGCCCCTCGCCAGCGGTCGCCATGGACAAAAACATAAAAAGCCCCATCGGGACGGGCCGCAGCCATCCCGAGAGCGGTCAGTGCTTGCCAAAGCCATTGGGTGCGCAAAGCATGCAAACGGGTACAGGTTTGGATGTACTCCCAGATGGCCGGCTCGTCGCTATAAGCCACGATGGCGGCATATTGCACCGGCGCCGTCGGACTCGACCAGATCTCGGCGGCCACGGCCCGCACGGCTTCCATCAGCGCGCGGCCGGCTGCACCCGGCGGCAACACGGCCACACCCAGACGCCAGCCCCCCAGGGACAGATGCTTGCTCAAGCCACCCACCACGGCCGTCCCTTCGGGATAGAAACAGGCCGGCGAGACATGGCGTACATGGCCGTGAGCGGTGAGGGCATAAATCTCATCGCTGAGGATAAACAGGCGTTCCTGCCGACAAAAGGCAGCCAATTCGGCGACCTGCTCCGGCGTCAGCATGCGGCCGGTGGGATTGGCAGGACTGTTGAGCACAAGTAACCGGGGATCGCCGCCGGCCCGCCGGGCCTTGACCAGGGCAGCGGCTACCTGCCCGGTGTGCAGGGTGTAACCGTCGGCAGGATCGGTAGGTATCGGAAAGACGCGCTTGCCGCTCATCCGGGCGTGGGGCGCGTAGCTCACCCAGGATGGCACCGGTAGAAGCACATCGCCGACCAGCGCCTGCATCAGGGCAAAAAGCAACGGTTTGCTACCCGGTCCGACGATCACCCGCTCGGGTGTGACATCCAGCTCGAAACGGCGACGGTAAAACGCGGCCACGGCCGCGCGCAGCTCGGGCAGCCCTTGTGCGGGCAAATAGCTCGTGCGCGGGGCATGGGCAGCCAGCGCCTCGGCCAGCAGTGGATGAAGGGGAAAACGCGACTCCCCAAAACCCAGATGATACACCTGCTGACCCGCCGCCCACAGCGCCTGCACCTTCTCGTTGATGGCCAGGGTGGGCGAAGCAGCAAAAGAGGTCAAAAGCGGATTCAGAGAGAAAGGGTCAGGGGCCACAGAACGAAGACCGAGACAGAGGGGGCCGTGAGATGGCGATCAAAGGGATGACAGAGGTCTTTCCGAGACGAAAGTGCCGTTGACAATACCCCGGGCATGGGGTATCCTTCCGCCAGGAACCGGCGCCACCTCCCTTTTGGCGATCGGTTCCCAGGCTTTCCGATCGCGTCGGCAACGGCGCTCTCGACGGTTGCACAAGGAGGTGCAACATGTCCGTCGTCAAAATCATCACCCTGGTCGGGGAATCCCCCCATAGCTGGGAAGAAGCGGCAAGAAACGTCATCGCCGAAGCGCAGAAGACCCTGCGCGGCATCACCCGCATCGGCATCACCGAATTCGACATCCGCATGAAAGACGACGCCGTGGATGTCTATCGGGTGCGGGCCGAGGTCTCCTTCCGCGTCGAACGCTAACCGCGCGTCCGCTTTACGGCTCCGCTCCTCGTACGCGCTCGCCGAAACATCGTCGGCAAGTGCGTATTTCAACGCGCGCGGTCAATGGCCAACCGCAGGCGGTACGCTTCGGCCATGAGCGCCTCGAGTTGACGCCGCAGTTGCCGACACCGGCGCTCGTCACGGCCGGGTTGTTCCTCAAGACGGGCCAGCTCACGCCGCAGGCGCTCTTGGGCGGCAATGACCTCCTGTTTGCGAGCAATCAGGGCAGCGCGATCCCCAGAAGTCATGGCAGCAACCTCGCTCCGGAGAAAAAAGGAAGCGGCGAAAAACGACATGCTGAGTATACCACACGCCCTTAAGCCTGCGGGAGGCCTGGCTGCCATGGGCGCAGACAGGCCGACCGGGAGCGGCCGCAGGCAAGTCGTAACCCAAGCCTGGCTCTCAGCGTCCTCATGCTGCTTCCGGCTTCGTCAACGTCGGCCCTCTCCGCGGGTCCGGCAGCTCTGCCGCCGGGGTCGCGCCAAGCCCGAAGAGTCGGCAGGCTGTGGCCGTCGTTATGGCCGCCACCTGTGCGACCGGCAGCCCCCACAGTTCGGCCAGTTTGGCCGCCACCAGAGCCACATGGGCCGGTTCGTTGCGCCGCCCGCGATAGGGATGAGGCGCCAGATAAGGTGAATCGGTCTCGACGACCACCCGCTCGGGCGGCAGGTCACGGACAAGGGCCTGGAGGTCGCGCGCCTTTGGGAAGGTCACGGGGCCGGCCACCCCCAACACAAACCCCCAGGCGCAGGCTTCCTCGGCCATGGCCCGATCGCCGGAGAAGCTGTGCAATACCCCCACAAAGGGACGGGCGGCCAGAGGGGTACCCGGCACCCGCCGCTGCACCCAGTCGCGCAGCTCGGCGCGCAGGTCGTCATGGGCCTCGCGGTCATGGAGGATGACGGGCAGCCCCAGCCCGGCCGCCAGATCGAGCTGTTGGCGCAGCACGCTCTTTTGCACCTCCTCCGGGACCCGACGCCAATAATAGTCCAGCCCGATTTCGCCGATGGCCACCACCCTGGGCCGACCGGCCAGGGCGCGCAGTTGTTCGGGCCAATCCGGCGGCAGATGGGCAGCTTCGTTGGGATGAATGCCTACGGCCGCATAAACGGCCGGCTGCGCTGCGGCCAGGGTCGCAACGGCCACGGCATCGCTCAGGTCGGTCGCGATGGTGACCATGGCCATCACCCCGGCCGCCTGCGCCCGCGCCAGCACCGCCTCGCGGTCGGCATCGAACTGGGTAGCCGTCAGATGGCAATGGGTATCGATCAGCATGGCTCAGGCAAGGCCGGCCAGGCGCCGACCGTCGGCCAGGATGGCCTGGACCCGGTCGGCGTGGATCGTCTCACAATAGACCCGGATAAGCGGTTCGGTGCCGCTGAAGCGGATCAACAGCCAGCCGCCGTCCTCCAGCTCGAACTTGTAGCCGTCCACGGTCAGCTTGCCGGTGCAACGCAGGCCGCCGATGGTCTCCGGTTGGGCCGCGTCGAGAAGGGCTTGGGCCCGCCGTTTGGTGTCTTCGTCCTCCAGCCGCGTGTCCACGCGATCGTAATAGTGGGGCCCGCCGACCAGGGCGAACAACCGGTCCAGCAACTGCGTCGGTTTGAGTCCGGTCCGCACCATCAGATCGAGGAGGTAAAGGTTGGCCAGGATGCCGTCGCGTTCGGGTACATGGCCGCGAAAAGCATAGCCACCGCTTTCCTCGCCGCCGATAAGGGCATCGACTTCCAGCATCTTCGGCGCCACGTACTTGAAGCCGACTCCGGTCTGGTAGACGGGCACCCCGAAACGCGCACCGAGTTTTTCCAGCATGGACGTCGTGCTCAGGGTTTTGACGATAGGCCCGCGCAGGCCGCGCACATCGAGCAGGTACATCGCCAGGAGACCGTAAACCCGCAGTTGATCGACAAAATGGCCGTTTTCATCGCCCAGACCGCAGCGATCGGCGTCGCCGTCGGTGATGCACACACAATCGGCCCCGTAGCGCACGCCGGCAGCCAGCCCGGCATTCACATTGGGTGGGATCGGTTCCGGCCGCGCCATCTCCGGGAAGATGGGATTGCGCTCGGCATGGATTTCGATCACGCGGGTCGTGCCGCCATCCAGGAGACGGCTCAGCCAGCCGGCGCCGTTGCCCCACATGCTGTCCACAACGACGGTCAGACCGGCCCGGCGAATAGGCTCCAGGTCGACCAGGCGCTCGATCTGGGCGATGTAGGCCGGATTCGGATCAAAAGGTCGGATCAGGCCCTGCTCCACTCCCTTCTCAAACCGCATTCGGCGCACCCCTTCGATGGGCGGGATGGCCGCCTCGATCTGCTTGAGACCGGCGGGATCGATGGCGCCGCCGTACCGATTGCGGACCTTGAAGCCGTTGTCCGCAGGCGGGTTGTGGCTGGCCGTGATGTTGACGGCGCCGATGGCCTTGCGCGCCACCACGCTGTAGGCAATGACGGGAGTGGGAGTCCCGGCGCCGGCAAAATGGACGGGAATGCCGTTGGCGGCGAGGACCTCAGCCACGGCCGCGCAGAAGTCCTCGGAAGCAAAACGGCGATCGCCGCCGACAACGACACCCTGTTCCACCTCCGTGGGGCTGTAGATGCCCTTCAGATAGTTGGCAAAACCTTGCGCGCAACGCCGCACGTTGTCAAAGGTATAATCCTCGGCGATTTTACCGCGCCAGCCGTCGGTACCAAAGGTGATTTTCGTGGTCATCGTTCGGAGCCTACCAGTTGATATTGGGAGCGGTGAGCGTCGTGGCGACTTTTTCCTGCAACAAAGCCAGATCGGCATCCACCATCAGTCGTACCAGCTGTTCAAAGGTCACGGTGGGTTCCCAACCGAGCACCCGGCGGGCCTTGGCCGGATTGCCCACGAGCAGGTCCACCTCGGCCGGGCGGTAGTATTTGGGATCCACCACCACGTATTGCTCCCAGTCCAGGCCGACATGCTCGAACGCGATCTGGACGAATTCGCGTACACTGTGGGTCTCGCCTGTGGCCAGCACGTAGTCATCGGGCTTATCTTGCTGGAGCATGAGCCATATCCCCCGCACGTAATCGGGCGCAT
>Ga0197142_1003619_pt1 | contig 12855 bp, 12 predicted proteins | sample GBS60_MetaG_FD_148614 | JGI IMG/M metagenome (GOLD analysis project Ga0197142, IMG submission 148614) | Sediment microbial communities from Great Boiling Springs, Gerlach, Nevada, United States - GBS 60_MetaG | ecosystem: Environmental > Aquatic > Thermal springs > Hot (42-90C) > Sediment... | reverse complement strand
CCTCCTCGTCGCTCATGGGATTGCGGGCATGCCCGCGCGGGAAGGTGTTCTCTTCGGTCAGCGTGCGCCCGTTCTTGAGGTAGAGCGTGATGCGGTTCGGGATGCCCTCTGGGTAGCGGGCGTCCATTTCGGGGGTGTGGCGCACCGTGATGCGGCTCACCAGCTCCAGCAGCGCAGGGTCGGTGTAGCGCGCCTCTTCGAAAGTGTCCAAGTCCACCTTGCCGTCCATCAGTGTTGCGCCAACAATATAGGGCAGGCTGTGGTCGGCGGTCTCGCGGCTCTGCGGGCGCCACTTCTCAGGCTCGCTGCCAATAATCGAGTAGCACGCCTCGAAGGTGTCGATTTCGACGCGCTCGATTTGACGGATGTCGCCGCCGATTTGCTCGCGCAGCGCCAACGCCGCCCACACTGCGCTCTGCGCGTGGTACTCCACAGGGTAATACTTGATGTAGGTCTCGTTAATCATAAAGCCGCGTCCCTCCTCGCCGCCGAGCGGTCCGACCGTGAACTCGCCTGAGACCTGCTTCATAAAGCCCATCTTGCCCTCGAAGATTTCGGAGGGTCCCGTCAGTCCGTGCTTGGCGAGCCAGCTGGCGAACACGGCGTGTCGGCTGGCGTTGGCGAAGGCGCACCCTTTCCACGCGGAGATTTCGCCGACGCGCGTTTGGCGCATCGCCAGCCCCGACACACCAGCGATACTCATCGCGTGGCGTGTGGCGGTCGCGTCCAGCCCCATCAGTCGGCTTGCCGCCGCCGACGCCGAGAACAGCCCGTAGTTCACATGGTCCCAGCCGCGCGCCCGCAGGCTCGCCGAATCGCACAGGCGGCACTGTATCTCATATGCCAGCACAGTCGCCAGCAGCGTCTCCTTGCCTGAGCTGCCCTCTGCCTCAGCGACTGCCAGCACCGCCGCGAGGTTGTCGCTGGGGTGCGCAGGCTCTTTGGACAGGTAGGTGTCGTTGTAGTCCAAGTAGCGGATGAGCAAGCCGTTGGCGAACGCCGCCCAGTCGGGTGAGGCTTTGTGCGCCGTGCCGAGAATCGTCGCTCCATACGGACTGCTCACCTGCGTCGCCACCGCACGCACCTGCCGCGCCGTTTCCGAACGCCACGCGCCGAACGCGCAGGCAATCGAGTCGATAATCCGTCGCTTTGCTTCGTGAATGGCTTCGTGGGGAAGCGCTTCGTACTTGAGTTCTGTAGCGTATCGTGCAAACCGTTCTGCCAAAGTCATCTTCGTGCCTCCATAAGGTTATGCTATGGGGGCAATTGTACCTGTTGGTGTCCGACTTGTTTGCCCTCACCCCCAGCCCCTCTCCCACTGCTTGGGAGAGGAGAGCCGCTATTCCCCTCTCCCGCCTGCGGGAGGGGGTGAAGGCGACACGGCACGCCTGCCCGTTCACACCTGCGCAGGGAAAATGCCCCTGCCTCAGCGATTCCGTACCGAACCGATGTACCCTTACCGGGAGGGTCGGGGTGAGGGCTTCAGCTCCACGGCGTTGGCACGCGGTTCGGGTCTTCAATCCGCCGCGCTTCCACCTTCACGCCCTGCTCGCTCAGCTCGCGGGCGCAGCTTTCCGCCTTGCGGCGCGGCAGGTTCGTCAGCAGCACGACAGGCGCGGTCTCCAGCAGTTTCTTGACATCGGGGCGCGTGAGGTCTAAAAACCGTTCCAGTGCCAGAATCGCTTGTTCTTCTTTGAGGCGTTCCACGCCCAGCAGCACGAGTTCGTAGGGGGTGGGGTCGTCTTGGGGCAACGGCATGCCTACGGGCACGCGCCCTGTGGCGCGGATGGGAAACTCGCGCTGGCACTGCTCGCAAATCGCCGCCGCCGCTTTGACGGAGACCTGCTCCATCGAGCCGCAGTGCGGGCACTTGACCGCAATCACTTCCATCACGCGCCCGTTCTCAATCGGCACGCGCTTGAGGCAGTGTTCGCAGGTGAAGTCCATCTGCGGTGGGGCGACCAGTATGGTCTCCTTGTGGCAGAAGGGGCACTCCACAGGATGCGCAGGCACTTTCGTGGTTTTGTAGTACGACCAGAGGGCGTAGCCCCACGAGCCAAGCCAGATGAGACCGAAGCCCCACGAGAACGAGTAGAACATCCCCCCATACCGCCAGAACAGGAAGGTCAACCCCAGCGCCACCAGCCCGACGATGCCGTAAATCACCGCCTGCGTGTACTCCTTCTCTATAGCGTCCGAACGCTTGATGGGTTCGTCCACGCTCTCGCCTCCACTGTGTAAATACGCCAACCTTAGCGACAATTCCTGCTACGAAGTGTCCGAATGTTGCAGCTTAGGCATTACTCGTGTCAATTATCATACGCTCACTCTGCCCATAGCCGTGCCATGAGGCTCCAACTGACGCGGTCACGGATGACCGCGCCACGGAGTTCAACTTGATTGCTTAGTCGCCACGCCAGCGCGGCGTTGATGCGCTCGCCCGTATGCTCCGCCCGTAGGAAGAGTTGGTTCGTGAGGGGTATATCGAAGCCGATGAAGAAGCTGGGCATCCCTGCCCAGCCGAAGCCGAGATGGACACGCAGGTCGTGGTCTAAGGGAGTTTCGCCCAGCGCGGCGATGCCATAGGAAATCGCCACATAGTAGCCCCGCCCTTGCGCGGAACGGTCGAACACATCCACAACGCCAATCGAGATGCCAGGCGCGTAGCCAGGGATCTCTGGGTAGAGGCTGTACTGCACGCCATACAGTTCGAGCCGCCCCTCGAAGCCTGTGCGTGCGCCCTGCAGTTCCAGCAGTCCCCCGAGGCGCAGGTTCACAAACGCGCGTTCGCGTCTGGGCGTGCCTATTAGGAAGCCCGCTTCCAGCGTTAGGCGTTCAGGGTAGATGAGCCGTCCTGTCGGAATCTCGATGAGGCGGTCGGCGTGAGCGAGGTTCAGAGTCGCCCACGCCAGCAATAGTGCGCAGACAAGCCTCATAGCGGTACCTTCGCCTCGTAGAGTACCTGCGCCTTGTCGTCGCTCCATTCGCGGTTGCGCTTGTGCAGCACGCGCACGATGGCTTCCGTCGCGCCGCTGGGGATGGGCGCGCGGATCACTCGTCGCTCGCCAGGCTTGAGGCGTGTGTCGTTGCCGTCGATGGCGACATTATCCGCCAACAGGGTCTGGTGCTTGCCGACCTCTTGCGCGCCGTTCATAAACCGCGCTTCCACAATCACCACTACATATTCGGGTCCCGTCGGCACGGTATGCCCGACCCATACGCTCTCCATCTTGATTTGCAGGTAGTCGTCGCGTCGCTCGTGCGCCATCTTGACGCCTTTTTGGAACATCGCGGGGGTCGCCCCCTCGAACTTATGCACGCGCGCCTTACGGGCGGGCAAGCCGTCGCCTGTGGCAATCGGTCGCTCCACCACAGGCATATGGCAGTTGACGCAGCCGTTAGGGTCTTTGCCCCACTCGCTCTGCTTGTACCAGTCCACTGTGCCGAAAATTTCGTGGCAGGTGGCGCACATGTCCACTGTGCCGAACTTTTCGTTTTTCACGGTGGCATGCGCGTCGGTTTTCGTGCCGAGCGTGCCGTGATAGGCGTTGTTGGCGTCTTGGTGGCAACTGATGCAGTCGATTCCGTGTGGGCGCTCGTCCTCGCGCAGGGTGGGATGCTCACCGAAGCCCTTGACCAGAATCGGGTCGGGCGCGTGGCAAGGCAAGCACATCTTCAGCGTGCGGTTGCGCGAGGTCTGGGCAAACGACTCGCTTTCCCACGCGGCAGCGTGGCGCGATTCCGCCCAGTCTTTCGCCTCGTTCGGGTGGCAAGTTTGACAATCGCCGCGCACTTTAGGCAGATCGCTGGCGGGCGACTTGGATGCATGCAGCGCGGCGCGCCCCGCGCCTATCAACATCAGCGCCAACGCAAGCCACGAAACACTCCAACTGATTAGCGTCTGCATGGCAGGATAGAGATTCGCTTGCGTAGGCGGAGAATCCTGCTATGCTCGCTGGGGAGTCTTCCTATTCGGTACTCACTCCGAAGGCAGGCAGAGGTTTTCGCTCTGCGCCATTAGCCACTCCCAGCCCTTTTGGATGCGCCCGAAGCTGCGTAGATTGCCCGCGTACTGGAGTGTGCGTTCCCGTTCCTGTTGGAGGAGTTTGTGCAGCAGGCACGCTGCCTCGTCACGGAACCGCTGAGCGTCCAACGCCGCGTAGCGTGCCTGCAGGTCGTCGGGGCATTCCAGGGGCAGTCCCAACGGCGCGAGCAGGTCGCACGCTTCCAGCAAGGCGCGCACGCGCCCGCACTGCCCTGTCGCGGACGGCGCGGGCGATTCGAGCGCGGCGAGTTGCTCTCGCCGAAAGAGCCGCCACACCTGCAGCGCATACTCAGGGTCTACTGCCTCCTCGCCGAAAGACTGCACCCAGCGTCGGGACAGCCCCCGAATTTCGTTGGGGATGCGCTCGGCGTGCCAGCGCTGGAAGGCGCGTCGCAGGGTCTGGTGGAGCGTTTCAGCGCGTTGCTGCAGGCGCAGCAGGGCGCGTTGGACGCCTGCTTTGTGGGCAGGTAGGGGCTGCTGCGCGGCGACCCATTCGGCGAGGCGCAGGCAGTCGCGCAGGGCGTTCAGCGCACGCACGATGCGCCGCAACCGACGCTTCCACAACGCCACGCGCGGCGACGGGTAGCCCTTTGCAAACAGTGTCAGGCAGGTCTGTAGCCGATGCGCCGCTGCCAGCGCCCCCTCTACTGTCTGCAGGTCTTTGGGCACAAGCGCAGCAAGGCGCGCATGCAGAGCGCAGAGGCACTCCGTGGTCTGACGCGCACCGTATGCCAGAAACCCCTCCCTGCGCATAGCGAGAGTGTACCATGGGCAAAGTCCCGCCAGAGGCGTACCCTTGGGTATAATCCCCCACAAGGAGCGACGGAGCGATGCAAGAGTTGCCTACGAATCCCGAAGCCTTTACCGACGAGATTGCCGAACTGACCGAGCGCCACTTGAACCCCGGTCTGGCGAAGGTGCTACGCTTTGCGGGGCTGGGCGTGGAGTGGTACGCCGAGGGGTGCTACATCTGGGACGCGCAGGGACGCAAGTTTCTGGACTGTCTCGGCGGGTACGGCATGTTCGCGCTGGGGCACCGCCACCCGAAAGTTGTGGAGGCGGTCAAGCGGCAGCTGGACATGATGCCGATGCCCAGCAAGATTATGTTCAACGCGCCGCAAGCACAGCTGGCAGCGAAACTGGCGGAGGTACTCCCAGGCGACCTGCAATATAGTTTCTTCTGCAACTCAGGCACGGAGGCGGTGGAGGGCGCAATCAAGCTGGCGCGTAAGGCAACGGGGCGCGTGAAGATGATTAGCGCCGTCGGCAGCTATCACGGTAAGACGATGGGCAGCCTCTCCGCCAGCGGACGCGAGGTGTACCGCAAGCCGTTCGACCCGCTGCTGCCTGGTTTTGTGCATGTGCCGTTCGGGGATGCCGACGCCGTCGCTGCGCACTTCGACGAGCAGACCGCAGGCGTCATCATCGAGCCGATTCAGGGCGAAGGCGGCATCCGCATCCCGCCCGATGACTACCTGCCCCGCCTACGCGAGCTGTGCGACCGCTACAGCGCCGTGCTAATTGTGGACGAGGTGCAGACGGGGCTGGGGCGCACAGGTAGGCTGTGGGGCATCGAGCATGCGGGCGTGCGCCCCGACATCGTGACGCTCGCCAAGTCGCTCGGCGGCGGCGTAATGCCGATTGGCTCCTTCTCCGCAGGCGCGGCGCTCTGGGAAGAGATGTTCGGTGAGAACCCCTTGCTGCACACCAGCACCTTCGGCGGGAACGAACTCGCCTGCGCCGCAGGACTGGCGACCTTAGAGGTCATCGAGCAGGAGGGGCTGGTGGAGAACGCCCAGCGCGTCGGCGAGAAGTTGCTGCACGGGCTGCGCCAAGTGCACGCCGAGTACCCCGACTTCATCCAAGAGGTGCGCGGACGCGGGCTGATGATTGGCGTCGAGTTCCACGAGGCGGACTTCGGCGAGTTGACCATAACTAACATGATTCAGCGCGGGGTCATCGCCGCCTACACGCTAAACAACCCGAAAGTCATCCGCATGGAGCCGCCGCTGATACTCACGGAGCGCGACGCCGAGTTCGCGCTACAGGTGTTCGCCGAGTCGGTCGTCGCTGCGCGCGAGCTGGTGCAAGCAGTGCTGCTCTGAGTGCCTGCGCGTCGAGAGTTATACCAATCGCGTTTAGTGCTGTGGGCTACCCGCCCTTACAAATCCGCGCTTGTATGTGGAATAACTCAGTGCGGAGGCGCACAGGGCGGCATGACCACGATTATCGGGTTTCTTATCGTCTTCGGCGCAGTGTTCGGCGGGTTTATCATGCACGGCGGTAAAATCGCCGCGCTGATTCAAATCTCGGAGTTCGTGATTATCGGGGGCGCAGGGCTGGGCGCGCTGGTGGCGTCGAACCCACCCAGCGTTATCTCCGCCATCATCAAAGGCGTGCTGGGGTTGATGAAGGGCAGTCCCTACAGCAAAAAGGAGACCTTTCTGGAACTGTTGCAGGCGCTCTTTGCGCTGTTCACGCTCGCCCGCAAGGAGGGGCTACTCGCGCTGGAGCAGCATGTGGAGCGCCCGCAGGAAAGCTCGCTGTTCCAGCAGTACCCGTTTTTGTTGAGCAACCACCACGCGCTGGACTTCCTGTGCGACACGATGAAGGTGGTGCTGACAGGTGCGGTCGGCGCGTTCGAACTGGCGGAACTGACCGAGACCGACTTAGAAAAGCATCACGAAGAGGTGATGCGCCCGTCGCACGCGCTGGCGAAAATCGGCGACGCGATGCCAGGCTTCGGGATTGTCGCGGCGGTGTTGGGTGTCGTGATTACGATGGGCTACTTGGATCAGGGTCCTGAGACCATCGGGCACAAGGTTGCCGCCGCGCTGGTGGGCACCTTTTTAGGCGTGTTGCTGGCGTATGGGGTGTTCCAGCCGTTGGCAGCTGCACTGGAGCATAACGCGCACGCCGAGGCGCAGTATTACCAGTGCATACGGCAGGCGTTGATTGCCTTTGCGCGGGGCGACGCGCCGCTGACCTGCATCGAGTTCGCGCGACGCAGTATCGAGCCGCATGTGCGCCCCAGCTTCCAAGAGATGGAGGAGGCGGTCAAGGGCGGCGGTAGCACGGCGCAAGCCGCGTAAGGGGGCAGACCGATGGCAAAAGAGGGCGGCGGCGAAATCCGAGTCGTCAAAAAGAAAGGCGGCGGACACGGGCATCACGGCGGCGCGTGGAAGGTCGCCTACGCCGACTTTGTGACGGCGATGATGGCGTTTTTCCTGGTGATGTGGCTGATTGGCTTGGACGCCAAGACGCGCGCGGCAATCGCCGCCTACTTCCGCGACCCTGTGGGGTTTATGCAGGCACTGCGTGCCAAAAGCGAGGCTGTGTTCACCATCAACGACGCCCAGCCCCCTGGCGGCAAGAACACGCCCAACATGCCCCGCGCCGCCAAAGACGGCAAAGTCGCCCTCAAGAAAGACCGCAAAACCGAGCAACAGGAACTGGAAGCGTTCAAACAGTATGTGGAGCGCGCACTGTCCAATATTCCTGAACTGTCGCGCCTAAAAGAGCATGTGAAGATCGAGTTCGTGCAGGAGGGGCTGCGCATCGAGCTGTTAGAGGGCAAGGAGCCTGTGTTTTTCAAGTCGGGTAGCGCGGAGATTACCCCCGCTGCGCGACAGCTCCTCCGATTGATTGCGCAGCAGGTGGGCAAACTCGACAACCGCGTGGTGGTGGAGGGGCATACCGATGCGCAGCCCTACCGCTACAGCGGGTTCTATTCCAACTGGGAGTTATCCACTGACCGCGCGAACGCGGCGCGGCGCGTGCTGGAGAGCGCGGGTTTGTGGAAGGGGCAGGTCGCCGAAGTGCGCGGCTACGCCGACACCCGCCTGCGCAACCCCCAAGACCCCTACCACTACTCGAATCGGCGCGTGTCGCTCCTGATTCCGTACCTGTCGGAGGAGTCACAGCAAGAATCTGAGCGGAAACCTTAGACGACCCGATTGCGTAGGACACCGATGCCGTCCGCCTCCAGTTCGACGACATCGCCGACCTGCAGCCATGGATAGGTGCCGTCGGGGTACTCCAGCAGGCAGCCGCCGCCGACCGTGCCTGAGCCGATGACATCGCCGACCTGCAGGCGCGTGTTGCGTGAGGCATAGGCGATTAGCTCGGCGAAAGTCCAGTGCATCTCGCTGGCAAGCCCTTGCGTAATCGTCTGTCCGTTGACGCGGGCGGTTAGGCGGATTGCCCAGCGGCTGCCGCGCGCGGGGTCGGGCGCGCGCCACGCCTCCAGCTCGTCAGGTGTGACGACCCACGGCCCCAGCGAGGTGGCGAAGTCCTTCGCTTTGGCGGGTCCCAGCCCGATGCGCATCTCGCGGGCTTGGATGTCGCGCGCGCTCCAGTCGTTCAGCAGCGTGAAGCCCGCAATTGCCGCCTCCGCTTCCTGCAGGCTGAAGTCGCCCCCCGCGCGCCCGATAATCACCGCCAGCTCCAGCTCAAAGTCCAGCGCGTTGGTGTCAGGCGGCTTGCGTACAGGTTGCTCATGCCCGATCAGGCACGCAGGGTTGGAGAAGTAGAAGGCGGGGGCTTCGTACCATTCGGGCGGCGGGGCATCGAAGCCGCGTTTGCACCGCGCATTGCGCACATGCGCCTCGAACGCATAGAAATCGCGCACGCTCGGCGGAACCAAGATTGGCGGGGCGTAAGCGGCAGGCTCTATCGGCGCGCCCAGCCCATGCAGCCGTTCCGCCCGCTCTGCTTCCGAAAGGCGTAGCCAGTCCAGAAAGTCGCGACAGCCCGCGATGCGTCGCCACGCGCCTGCATGCCAGACGGCAAGGCATGGGGGGCTATCGGGCGCGTCGTGCAGGACAGCAAAACGCATCGCTACTTGCGGATGTCCACGATGCGCACGCGCACCGTACCTCTCGGCAGGTGCACCTCCACCTCGTCGCCGACCTTATAGCCAATCAACGCGCTTGCCAGCGGCGCTTGGTACGAAAGTTTGTGATGTTCGGGGTCTGCCTCCATCGCGCCGACGATGCGAAACTCGCGCCGCTCGCCCGAGGGCAGCTCCTCAATCGTCACATACGAGCCAATTCCCACATAGTCGGTCGGGATGTCCTGTTCGCGCACAATCGTCGCGCTTTGCAAAATCGCGCGAATCTCTTGGATGCGCGACTCGACATAGGCTTGGTCGCTCTTGAGAATCTCCAGTTCGGCGTCTTCCGCGCTGAACTCCCCATGCTCTTTGTGGGCGCGGAACGCTTCGGCGATTCGCATCCGCTCGACAGTCTGCAAGCGGCGCAACTCCGCCTCCAGGTGCTTGAAGCCCGCTTCAGTCAAATAGATACGGTCGGGTTCGAAATGCGTCATTGCACGCCTCCTCTAATACAAGCCCCAGCCGATGGCTAATACGCAGTTTTCGAGGCGGGGGTTCCCATACAATTACGCGATTAGTGCTGTTTTCCCTGCCCACGCACCGAAAACCCGCATTCTACACAGACCCCCATAGAACGAATCTGATGTAGAATAGGCAGGACAGGGTGCGATTCAGCGCCCTGCGGATACAGACGGAACATAGGAGGTCTATCGTGATGAAACGAGCGATACTCGGTGCGTATCTCTGCACGCTGATGATTGCGGGCGGCTACGCGCAGAGCGTTCAGGGAAGCGACTGGCTCTTCAATATGAGCGGGTCGATCTTTATTCCCAGTCTCGGCGTTACTTTGCCTGTGAGTGTGAGCGGACAGCCTGTTAGTATTACCCAGTCTGGCAACAGCTTTGACGATGGCTTCAACGACTTCCAGGCGCCGCTGAACATTCCCCCCTTGCCAACCATTACTTTGGATGGCGGCTTCTTCACAATCGGCGGGAATCAGGGAATCAAGATTAATAAGTTTGAAGCGGGACCTATCGCTATCACTGTGGGCAGTGTTCCCGCTGAGTTGTACGGTGTGACCCTCAATCTGGCAGGACTAATCGCAGGGGTCAATTCTGGAGTTACCGACAGCTTCGGCTCGCGGATATACTCCATCAACGGTATCCCCTCTACGAACCCGTGGTCGAACAACCCTGATACCTCTTGGGGGTATGTAGAGAACATTCGGGCGAACCTTGGTTTCGGATGGCAGAATCTCGGACCTGGACAATTGACCTTTGACTCTTGGGAGTTGTCTCGTCCTGTTCCTGAGCCTGCGAGCATGGTTGCGCTCGGCGCGGGTCTGGCAGGCTTGCTGGGTCTGCGTCGGCGGCGGAGGTAGTCCTGACCCTCAGCCCCTCTCCCGCTGCGTGGGAGAGGGGAGCCCCGTTCTGTGTGCGCTGCTCCCCTTCGAAGCGCTGGAGCGGCAATCCCCTCACCTGTTTGTGGATGCGTGCGCTCGGTAAATTCCGCTGCGCTCGCAACCAAACGGCTCCCATGCTACAATATTAAAGAGGGGTATACACCGATGAACCAACGCGCCGCCCTCGTGCAACCGCACAGCACAGAAGCTGAGATGAGCGTGCTGGGGTCGATGATGCTCGACTCCAGCGCCTTAGAGAAGGTGGTGGAGATCCTCCAACCAGAGGATTTTTATCACCCTGCCCATCAGATTTTGTACGGGGCGATGCTCTCGTTGCACGAGCGCAACTACGCAGTAGACTTGCTTACGGTTCAGGAAGAGCTGCGCCGCCATGGGCAGCTCGAGGAGGTGGGGGGCTTGCCCGCGCTAGTAAACATCGTGGAGAGCGTGCCGACCGCCGCCAACGCGGAACACTACGCCCGAATCGTCAAAGAGAAAGCCATCCTACGGCGCCTGCTGCGCGCCGCCCACGAAATCGTCCGCCTCGTGGAAGAGCCCGAACTGGAGGTTCAGCAGATTCTTGACCAAGCCGAGCATGCCATCTACCAAGTCGCCGAGCAGCGGCTGGGCAGGGAGTTCGCCGAAGTGGGGCATCTGATTGTGGATGTTATGGGACACCTTGAGGAACGGCAGCAGCACTTGCAGGAGCATCCGGGCGAGTTTTTGCAGGGCGTCTCCACGGGGTTTCGCGAGCTGGACTGGATTCTGTCGGGGCTGAAGCCGTCGGAGTTGATTATCTTGGCAGCGCGCCCCAGCGTGGGCAAGACCTCGCTGGCAGTGAATATCGCCGAGCATGTGGCTATTCGCGAGCGGAAGGCGGTCGCCATCTTTAGTTTGGAGATGTCTGCCGAGCAGTTGGTGCAGCGCATGCTTTGCTCGCAGGCAGGGGTCAACGCGCAGCGACTGCGTCGCCTGCAACTGAGCCAAGACGAGTGGCACCTGCTTACGCGCGCTGCTGAACGATTGTTCCAAGCCCAGATTTATATCGACGACACCAGCAGCCTCTCGCCGATCGAGATGCGAGCGAAGTGCCGCCGCCTCAAGTCGCGGCTTCACGGGCGCGAACTGGGACTTATCGTGGTCGATTACCTGCAGCTGATGCGCTCGTCCAACAAGCGCGTGGAGAACCGTAACCAAGAGATTGGCGAGATTGCCCGCGCACTCAAGCAAATCGCCCGCGAGTTCCATGTGCCCGTGCTGGTGCTGTCGCAGTTGTCGCGCTCCATCGAACGGCGCGAGAACAAGCGACCAATGCTTTCTGACCTGCGCGACAGCGGCTCGATAGAGGCAGAAGCCGATGTGGTGCTGTTCATCCACCGCGAGGAGTATTACAGCGACCGCGAGGTGCCCATCGCCGATCTCCCGCCTGGCTCTGTGCGCCAAGAGGAAGTGGAGCTTATCGTCGCCAAGCAGCGCAACGGTCCGACAGGTAAGGTCGTCGTGGCGTTCCAGCCCGATTACTCGCGCTTTGTCAGCATCGATCGCGAACACACGGGCGTCTACTGACGCCAGCGCGGCAGGAACCGCCCCGTCGTGCGCTGGTACTCGGCGTATTCAGGGTAGCAGCGCAGCAAGCGACGCTCCTCCTCGCGCGCCTTCAGATTGAAAAACACTGTGAGCGCAACCGCCATCGCCACACCGAACGGCTTTTGTAGCAGTATCGCCAGCCCGAACGCATTCAGCAGCAGCCCCGTATACATCGGGTGGCGAATAACTGCGTAGACGCCACTGCGCAGCAGCCCCAGCGCGGGATTCGGCTCTGGTAGGGGGGTCAACTTGCGTCCGTGCAGGCGCAGCGCGGCGACCCCAACCCACGCGCCCAGCAGAATCGGCAGCGCGCCCAACCAGCGCCATATACCCCACGACGCGCTCGCGCCCGCCACCAAAGCAACGCCATACGCCGCAAACAGCGCGAACTGCACAACCACCCAAAGATAACCCACATCCTAAATTCTACTCCTTGCTTTCGAACCCCGACACGCTCTTGGTTGAAGCGGGTACACTTTAGCGAAGAGAGGAGGCATACCTTGCGAGGCGTCATTATCGCAGGAGGGTTTGGCACGCGCCTAAGACCGCTGACCTTGCGGCGTCCGAAGCCGCTGATGCCTGTGGCGAACCGCCCGTTTCTGGAGTATCAGGTCGCCCAGCTCAAAGCGGCGGGCGCGGACGAGATTGTGTTCGCGACCAACTACTTGGCGGAGCGCATCGAGGCGCACTTCGGCGACGGGAGCCGCTTCGGAGTGCGCATGCGCTATGCCATCGAGACCGAGCCGCTGGGCACGGCAGGGGCGATTCGAAACGCCGTCGAGGGATTGCCGCCCGACCGCGCGATTGTGTTCAACGGCGACATCCTAACCGACTTCGACATCGGCGCGATTGTGCGCCAGCACCTTGAAAACCGCGCGGCGGTCACCCTGACGCTGTACCGCGTGAACCGCCCGCACCCGTATGGCGTCATCCAAGTCGCCGACGATGGGCGCGTGCAGGCGTTTATTGACCCCACCGAAGAGCAGA
>Ga0197142_1003618_pt1 | contig 12859 bp, 13 predicted proteins | sample GBS60_MetaG_FD_148614 | JGI IMG/M metagenome (GOLD analysis project Ga0197142, IMG submission 148614) | Sediment microbial communities from Great Boiling Springs, Gerlach, Nevada, United States - GBS 60_MetaG | ecosystem: Environmental > Aquatic > Thermal springs > Hot (42-90C) > Sediment... | reverse complement strand
TATACGACAGTATCTTCCGCCTCGAGTCGTTGAGCCGATGGGGTGATATGTCCCTGAAGTCTATGCTCATCTCAGCCCTGTTGGCTATTACGTTGATGGCTGAGGGGTATGTGCGGACTATGCCGACGGTGCCGAATACTCCAGTCCCCTCCTCCATGGCCATCCGGTTGATCTCGAGGGCGATTCTCGACACTCCTATGACTGGATCCTTTCTGAAGTTCATGGGAGTCGTCCCCGCATGCCCCGACCTCCCGTTAATCTCCAGCAGCCACTGGCTGATCCCGGCTATAGCCTCAACAACCCCCACACTTATCTTCCCACTATCTAGAACTGGGCCCTGCTCAATATGCAGCTCAACCCAGGCCTTAAGCTCGCCACGTCTCCTAACCGGCTCGGCGAGTTCCTCAAAGTTTGGATGGCCCCTCCTCAGGGCTTCTAAATAGGTTATTCCTGCGCTGTCGGCCTGCCTATAAGCCTCTTCTAGCTGGAGGTCCCCTGTAGCAACCCTGCTCCCTGTCATCAGTGGATATCTTACTCCTTCCTCGTTGCTGAAGGATATCAGCTCTAGCGGATGTCTGGTGGTCATCCTCTCCTCGTTCAAAGTTCTCACCACCTCAAGTCCGGCCAGCACCCCCAAGCATCCGTCAAACATGCCTGCGTTGGGGACCGTATCTATGTGGGAGCCGAAGCCGACGGCTGGGAGGGATTGGTCCAGGCCTCTCCGCCTGCCAATAATATTTCCTACCTTGTCAACCCGCACCTCCAGCCCCGCCTCAGCCATCTTAGACATGAGAAGCCTCCTACCCCTATGATCCTCATCTGTGAGGGCCAGCCTGGTGCGGCCCTCTCCCGGTCTCTCTCCGATCTTAGCAAGCTCGTTAAGATCGGCTAAGAGCCTCTCAAGCGATATCCCCGGAGTCACCACAGGCCCGCTCACCGGACACTGTGGAGTATCTGCTCATCTATCTTCGCCTTCAAGAATTTCCCAATCCCGGGCTTTCCGAGGAATTCCTCATTCTCCACTATTATCTCACCCCTCAATATGGTCATCGCCGGCCAGCCCTTCACCTTCATCCCCTCGTATACACTTAGGTTTGTCCCCATGTGCAGGTCTTCTGCATTAAGCGAGTGCTCTTTGTTGGGGTCTATGAGGACGATGTCGGCGTCGGAGCCTGGCGCTAATATGCCTTTCCTCGGATAGAGTCCGAAGATTTTGGCGGCGTTGGTGCTGACCACCTCTACGAACCTGTTAAGACTCATCCCCCTTCTCACCACACCCTCGTAGAACATTACCGGAACCCTCACCTCAGACCCAGGGAAGCCGTTGGGTATTCTGGTGAAAACACCGGCGAACTCCTCCTTCTGCTCCTTAGTGAAGGCCACATGGTCGGAGCCTATAACCTGTATCTTCCCACTCATTATGCCCTGCCAGAGGGCCTCAACATCCTCCTTTTTCCTTAAGGGTGGGCTGCACATGTAATAGATGCCGCGATTAGGTGGGTCGAATGTATCATCGGTTAGGACGAGGTAATGGGTGCATGTCTCCACAAAGACCGGCAGCCCCCTCATCCTATAGGGAGCCACTATGTCAGCCCCGCCCCTAGTTGACTGGTGCACTATATACGTTCTAGCACCTGTTATCTCGGCGATGGACATAGCCATCATTATCGCCAGGTCCTCCACAAGGTTCGGCTTCGCCAATCCATGATATCTTGGCTCAACCTTACCCGCTCTGACAAACTCCTCCTGCATCCCCTCACCAATAAAGCCGTTCTCAGCATGTATTGTGACGAGACTGCCAAGCTCTTGCGCACGTCTCATAACTTGGAAGAGGATCCAATCATCAGCCATCCAGCCCTGATGTCTGTATATCATAAAGACTTTAAAGCCTGGAACACCGAGGTTAATCGTCTCCTCCATCCCCTTCATCACCCTACCCATATCTGCGAAGTCGCTGATTATCGGCTTGGTTGTGAAGTCTATCACAGACAGCTGGGAGGCTCTATCAAGCTGTTTCTTCGTTGCATCCAGCAAAGACTCACCCTTCTCCTGTGGGGCGAAGTCTATAGTGGTTGTGGTCCCGCCTATCGCTGAGGCGATCGTCCCAATATCCCATGTCTCCCTCGGCTTCGCTCCCATGAAGTAGAGCTCATAGTGTGTATGAGGGTCTATACCGCCTGGGATTACTATCTTCCCCTTAGCGTTGATGGTTTTGGCTGCGCTGTTGTATGGTATGCTGCCCACATGGACTATCTTCCCTTCCGAGATGCCGATATCAGTCTCAGCAGTCCAGCCCGGGCCGACTACAAGCCCGCCCCTAACCACAAGGTCCAGCTTGGTCATAATCCTTCAAACTTCTGCATGTATAAATTTCTTTAGGTCAGACTGCCCATCGAAAATCACCGCTCATGATGGACGTTAGTCATCATCCCATTCTAAAGCTTCCAATACCGGAATATAGCTATTCCCGGCTGGATTCTCCCGCCCTAGCCACCCTCCTGTAAAAGTTGGACCTATTTCTCAACCTTGGGCTGGGTGACTTTCTGGGCTTAGCCTCCAGCTTCGGCGTCTGACTCCTCACCTTTCCCGCTTTAGTTATGCTTCCATGGCTGGGCATACCAGAGAATATCAATCACCTCTATTTAGCTCTTTGAGAAAATGCACATTACAGAGCATTTACAGTCCATATGCATGGAGGCAGTCATGGCTCTTACACCTTTAGGGCTTATCGCCCTAGATCAGTCCGGGCGGCCCCGTGCTTTCAAGAGGATTGAGGGTGGTCTTTCTGAGATAGCCTTGAAGATGGAGAGGATCAGGGAGGGTCGTGTGGATGTGCCGGAGGTGGATGACTTTCTAGCTCAGATGATGGGGATGGGTGTTAAAACCGTAAGGCTTGTGGATCAGGAGCTATACAACAGTCTGAGGGGGAAGATGCTAGCGCTGGGGCTTGAGGTAGTATATGACCCGGAGTATAAGCTGGACATCGAGACGGCAATTACGTCGGCAGGCTACGCCACCCTAGACGAGTATAGGCGTCTGACGAGGGAGATTTACATGCTCCAGGCTAGGGAGAAGGTTAAGGCGGAGGTGATGAGAAGGGACCTGCATATAGTCCACGCGGTAAGGGCGTTAGACGACCTTGAGAAGCAGAAGAACCAGATATACGAGAGGGTTAGAGACTGGTATGGCGTTCACTTCCCCGAACTATCGGAGCTTGTCACAGATCCAGTGGATTATCTGAAGCTTGCATCCCAGCCGCTTATCAGGGAAGAGGTCGTGGCCGGCCGGGCGCCTCCACCAGAGGTTAAGAGATCAGCCGAGATATTGGAGGCTATGGAAAGGTCGATGGGTTCGCCTATCTCAGGGCCGGATGCTATGGCGTTAGCCCGGCTTGCTAGGTTAGGACTTGAGGTGGAGAGGCATGTGAAGGATACGGGCGAGTATATCAGGGGTCTGGTATCGGCTGAGGCTCCCAACCTCATGGCCCTTGTCGGCCCCCTGCTGGCCAGCCGTCTAATATCACTCGCAGGAGGCATAGAGAAACTGGCGAGGATGCCGGCCAGCACGATACAGATGCTGGGCGCCGAGAAAGCCCTCTTTAGATTCTTCAGGACGGGGAGAGGAGCGCCGAAGCATGGCGTTATCTTCCAGCATCCATATGTCCATAGTGCGAGCAAGTGGCAGAGGGGGAAGATTGCCCGTGCGATTGCGGCCAAGATTAGTATAGCTGCGAAGATAGACTACTTCAGTAAGGAGGATAGGAGCGCATCCCTTGTCAAAGCCCTTGAGGCGAGGATTGAGGAGATCAAGAGGAAGTATGCTGAGCCGCCCTCAAAGCCTACTGTCAAGGTTTCCAAGAGGCGTAGAAGATGAGGAGGCGTGTGGAGGCCCATGAGAGGTTTGAGGGTGTATACTGGGTGGAGTATGAGGGTAAACGCTATCTGGCCACGGAGAACCTCACGCCCGGATATGATGTTTACGGTGAGCCGATAATACGTGAGGGTGGGAGGGAATATAGGCTCTGGTCCCACTACAGGAGTAAGCTCGCAGCAGCCATCATGAAAAATATCCAGACAATCTTCCTAAAGAGGGGTTCTAGGGTTCTATACCTCGGCTCAGCGACAGGGACAACTGTCAGCCATGTCTCCGACATCGTCGGGCCCGAGGGGGTTGTCTATGGCGTGGATTTCTCACCAAAGGTGATGCAACAATTCATAAGAAACGTCTGTGAGAGAAGGCCGAATGTGATCCCCATTCTGGCGGATGCTACCAACCCAACAAAATACAGCTCCATGGTCGGGAGGGTGGAGATACTATACTGTGACGTGGCCCAGCCGGAGCAGGCTAAGCTGGCCGCTGAAAATGCCAGGCTTATACTCTCTAGAGGAGGAGGGGTCCTCATAGCTGTTAAGGCGAGGAGCATAGATAGTGTGGAGGATCCTAAACAGGTTATTGAGAGGGAGGTGAAGCTCCTCCAAACCCTCAGGCTCAGGGTTTTAGAGATGGTGAACCTTGAGCCGTATGAAAGAGATCATGTCATGGTTGCTGCTGTTTACCCGTGATCTCCCATGGTGTTTTCATGCGGTGTGGATGAGGCTGGACGTGGTGCTGTTGTAGGTCCTATGGTTGTGGCGGCCTACATGCTGAACCTACGCCATGGTAAACGTCTCAGAGATTTGGGTGTCGTGGATTCTAAGAGCATAACCAGAGCTAGGAGGGAGAAGATCTACGAAGAGCTTAAGCGGGAGGGCAGGTATGTGACGGCCATAGTGACGCCGAGGATGATAGATGCAGCCCTCCGCCTGAGGGGTGGCGTAGGCCTCAACAACCTGGAAGCTGAGATAATCACCCGGCTAATCAACACACTGAAGCCTAGAAGGGTATACATAGACTCGCCCGACAGAAACACGGCCCGGTTTAAACGCCTCATAGCAGAGGGTTTGGAGAGATATTCGGGGCTGGTATGTGAGAACAGGGCCGACTCGAAATATGTGGTGGTTTCAGCCGCATCGATCATCGCTAAGGTGACTAGAGATAGGCTTGTGGACAGGCTGCATAAACGGTATGGAGACTTCGGCTCGGGATACCCATCAGATCCCAAAACCCGTCGCTATATCAGCGGATGCCTGAGGTCAGGGAGGCTTCCGCCGATCGTCCGGAAAGGCTGGAAGACCGTCTCATTATTAAGACAGACCACTCTGGAAGAGTTTGAGGGATGAGCTGTAGGATCGCCGTTCTCACAGGCAGGCCAGGCATAGGTAAGACAACCACAGTCCTCAGGACTGCTGATCTCCTTAAGATGAGGGGGTTTAAGGTTGGGGGGTTTGTAACGGTTGAGGTCCGACATGAAGGCAGACGGGTTGGCTTTGAACTGGTTGACATACTCGACGGTGTGCGGAGTGTTATGGCCTCAGAGTCTCTGAAAACCCATCTGAGGGTGGGCCGCTATGGGCTTTACCCAGGGTTTGGGGATGCGGGCGCCGATGCCGTATCCAAGTCCATGGCTGGATGTGATGTGACAGTCGTTGATGAAATTGGGCCGATGGAGCTGAAGAGTCCCAGGCTTGTTGAGGCTCTCTACAGTCTTCTTGAGGCCAGCTGCACCACGTTGGCCACAGTCCACTACACCCTTAAGCACCCACTCATTCAAACGGCCGTCAAGAAGGCTGGACCACACTACTATATCCTCGATGAGTCAAATAGGCGGAGGATGCCTGAGAAACTGGTGGAGCTGCTGGAGTCTTGGACTCGTCTGAGATAGACCTGGGATTCCCGTTTAGATGGTATGTCGAGGGTGAGGCTAGGTTTCTAGCGCCGGTATTCGAGACTACCTCTGTCGGGGAGCCCAAGTCGCCTACAAAGACACCGGTCTTCTACAACCCCTACTCAAAACTATCCCGCGACATGACGGTCATGCTCCTCGAATCGTTTGGCATGGAGGGGCTTGTGGCTGCTGAGCCACTTGGGGGGAGTGGTGTCAGGGGTATTAGACTTCTTCTCGAGACGTCCAAGGTCAAAAAAGTCGTCCTCAACGACATTAACAGCAAAGCCGTGAAGGTGATGGAGATAAACAGCCGGGTGAATAACGTTTTGGATAGAGTGGAGATCACCCATGGCGACGCCAACATATTCCTCGCCTTGAGAAGCCCTTCCGAGCTTCGCTTCAGCTATGTGGATATAGATCCTGTAGGCTCTCCAACCCGATTCTTGGAGAATGGTCTCCGGGCCTGCAGGACTGGAGGTTTGATAGGCGTCTCAGCCACTGACCTCGCCTCCCTTGTTGGCAGGCATCCGGCCGCATGTCTCAAGAAGTATGACGCCCTAACATTCAGCTGTGACTTTTCCAAGGAGATAGCCCTGCGTATTCTGGCCGGGTATGTCGTCAGAGCTGGAATGCCCTTGAATATAGCGGCCACACCAAGGCTATCCATATACCATCGACACTTTATCAGGGTCTTCCTATCCGTGGAGAGGGGCAGGGGTAGATGCCTGAGACTCCTGGAGAGACTGGGCTGGCTCCAGTTCTGTAGTGAATGTCTCAGCATAAGAACCTACAGGATAACCGAGCCTCCAGGAGGAAGATGCCAAGACTGCGGCAAGCCAGCACGCACAGCCGGCCCACTATGGCACGGCCCCCTCCATGACCCGGATCTAATATCCTCCATGATGGATAGGGACGGTAGATACCTTGAAGCAGGCCGTCTCTTAAAAAAAGCGGCTGGGGAGCTGGACCTCCCTGGATTCCTAACGGTTAGGACCCTCGCTAAACGGCTAAGCCTCCCACCCGTCTCACCCCATAGAGTTGTGGAGGCTCTGAGGGAGAGGGGTTTTAGGGCCTCCCTCACCCATGTGGATCCTGAAGGTTTTAAGACTGATGCCAGTCTTGATGAGGTGGCGAAGGTTATGGCCTCCCTCGTCTGAAGCCCAGGTAGACTTGGAATATCTCAGCACTGCCTTTGGGCGAGGCTTTGGGGACCAGCCGTTCAAAACGGTGAAAGTCCCTCGCGGTCTCCCTCTCAAAACCCCTCATAGCCGGATGCTCAAAACTCTTCATGACGAGATTGCCCCCTCGTCTCAGGACAGCGTATGAAATCTCCCTAGCCCTTGTGAGTAGGTCGAGCTGCTGCATGACTAGAAGCTCAAAGTCGCCGGTATGCTTGGGTGATAGATCTGAGATTATGGTGTCAAAAAGCCTGCCGCCGGTGTTAGCCAGTAATCGCTGGACGAGATCCTCCTCATATATGTCGGATCTGACAAATCTTATATTATCTTTTACAGCCTTCACCTCGGCCATATCGACCGCCACGACAAGCCCCCTACTCCCAGCCTCTTCAGCCGCCACAGCTGTTATACCGCCTGGTGCTGCGCCTAGATCCAGCACATAATCACCCCTACCTATAACCCGCCACCTCGACTGCACCTCGGCCAGCTTGAAGGCCGCCCGGGAGGGTAGGCCCATCTCCCTGGACATCCTATAGTAGGGGTCCCGCCGACGTTGCTCGATCCAGCTCATTTCTTCTCTACTTCAATAGGCCTGCTAAGCCACTCTTCAATAAGGATGCAGGTTCTATAATGGGGTTCCCCCCTAGGGCCGCAGACAGACTCGTATACACATGCTGGGCAGGGTATGCCGTCTAGGCTGCTTATATCCATCTGGCTTATTAGGGGGACGAGCCTCCGTGTCCACCGGTCGTTGGCGAAGGCCTTAACCCTCTTAACAAAGCCCTTCTTCTCCAGCTTAATACCTATCCTAGAGCCCTCCCGGCTTGTAACGCCCAGCTTATGCCAAAGCTCCGACTGGAGTATCCCCTCCTTCTCATACTTCATCAAAACCTTTAAAGCTTTCTCCTCTAATTTCGACATCTTGGCCGGCAAGGAGACCACTACATCCCTATATGTTAAAGGCCTGTCTTAACTTTATCCCCGATACCCGACAACCCTCCCGCAGCCTTCACCAGTTTCCTCACAGTCACATCGCCGACGCCAGCAACCTCTGCGATTCGGGAGACGGAAAGACTGATCCCAAGCCTCCTGCAAGCCAGATATAATGCGGCCGAGGCGACAGCCTGGGGCCTCCTACCGACTGTAATACCGTTCTCCCTTAACAGCCCATAAATTTTCTCAGCCTCAGAACATACAGCACCACCAAGATCAAGGGCCCTAGCAATCCGGTCTATCAATACATCGGGATCCACAAGCCTGTTCCTAACACCGAGGGTAAATACGAAGAAGCCGATGCCCCTGGATAGCGGTCCGATAGGTGTGTCGGCCGCCGCAGCCACCTCCTGTATCGAGCGTGGGCAGCCCATCTCCTTCATGCTCAGATATATTGCTGAAGCTGCCAAGGCCCTCGCTCCACGCCTCTGAACCCCCTTCGATATCGCCATCCTGCATAATGTAGCCGCCCTCTCACCCACCTCCCTAGAGACTCCGAGGCGGCTTGAGACCCACATAACCTCGCTGAGTAGACGTTTGAGGATCTTCTTCTCATTCTTGGATTCAACCCACATCCTGCCAGTAGTTCGCACTGGCCTACTAACAGTGCCCAGACCGTCGTCGTGGAGAAGCTTGGTGAGTCTCGGGCCGAATCTCCGATCCTCTCCGAATAGCTCGTGGGGTGTCGGCTCGGATGTGGGAACCCTCTCACCTAAAACCAGGCCGCATCTGACGCAGTAATATTCTCCCGTATTTTCATCCTCATTGATGAAACCTCCACATTCGGGGCATATCATGAATAATCACCCACGTAGAGCTCATCGCCAACCTCGGCGCTTTTATCTGAGGTGAGTTTTACGACTATGTAGGGTGATCCTGCAGGTCCTAGGATGTTTGAGACATAGCCGACCTCAATGTTCCTCCGGTCGTAAACCTTGGCGGTGATGGATGGTATTCTCCTGGCCTCGAGAAGGGCCTTACCTCCATGGACCCTGCGGACAACGCCTAAAACCACTAGCCTAGCCCTTTTCAGCCGACCCAACCCGCCTCAAGACCCCGCCAATCCGTCTGACAACCTCGGCCTTGCTAACCCCTCCGGCGTCAACCATCACATACCCCGTCTTACGCCACCAAGTAGATGAATGACTTCCACTGGCCTTCGACGCCTCCCAGCCCAGCCTCCTACACGCCTCTATAATCTGCTCACATGTGGGTGAAGGCACAGAAAGTTTTGAGGGGATTCTCCGCCCTCTACGTCTTGAAACCCTCGAATCAAAGTAATTAGGCCATATTACATATCCCTGACGCCTTATCAGGCTGCTCCACCTTTGGTTATCAGGACGGCGTCCACTGATCCACTCTGGCCTGGTGAGGATGTGACAACCGCCTGACCCAGCGGTGTCTCTATTATGGCGCCTTTGGTTATGACCTTCCTCCTATCATAGTCCCTGTTGCTGGGGTTTGAGATAACCCTTATTATCTCCACCTTTCTCACCTTGCCGGGCGCCTCGGCCAGGTTTACGTATTTTGTGGATCTGATGGCGGTTTTAATGGATCCACCCATAGCCCTTCTATTCACCGCCAGGTGATCGCCCAGCATGACTGTGTTGATCTCACCGCCCCTCTCACTCTTCCTCTTACCACGGTTTGGAAGCTTGACACCGCCCGTCTTCTTTCTCTTATGAACATCCGTATGCCACTGAACCATGCTATAATTGGGTGTGGATGCGACGTTTTAAATTTATACACCGCCTCCCTCGGACATGAGATCCCTCATGGCAGCTCTTATGGACTGGGGGGTGTTCTCGACTCCGAAGAGATCTGCGAAGAGCTGTGTGGTCCTCAGTATGTTGTTTCTGCCGGCCTTCTCAGATGTTATGAGCCCACGGTCTATCAGCATCTTTATCTGACGGTAGGCGTCCTTGCCACGGACGGCCACTATGTTGGATCTTGAGACGGGTTGGTGGTAGGCTATTGTGGCCAGGGTTTTAAGGACTCCAGGGGTGAGAACCTGCCTTCTGGCAAACCTCTTAACAACCTTATTCAGCTCGGGTCTAAGCCTCATGAAGTATCTCTTACCATCCAGCTCCACAATCTCTATCGCCCTCCCACTATAATCCCCTTTCAGCTCTTCAAGTATAGCGAGAACCTTGCTGGGATTCCTACTCCTACACCCCCTCTGTATTTCCCTCAGCTCAAGAGGCCTGTCTGAGGCGAATAATATAGCCTCGATAATCTGCTTTAGTCCAGCCTGCTCAGACAACACCAGCACCCACTATCGTAAGATCCTCGCTCCCATCATCCTGAAGTAGGAGAACACGGCCACGGGCCGCTGCAAACAAAAGTAGTATGAAGATTTTCGCAGCCTCCAGCTTGGTCTTACCATTCACAAGCTCGGAGAAGAGTATCGAATGCCGCTCAGCAAGAAGGCTGTCGAGGAAGGCTAGGAAATTCTCCAGCTCCTGCTCGATCTTAACCAAGAAATCGCTGAGGACCAGCCTATGCTCCTCCACCTCGGGCTGCACAGTGTCGGCCTGTCTCACACTAGCCTGCTCTAACGCAGTCTTAAGGGCTTTGACAAGCTCCTCTATGGTGGATGTTATCACCTCAGGCTTGACTGGGAGCGAAATGGCTGGCGGTATGTAGAGTTCGAGCTTAGGCTTGGGTGTTGGAGGCTCATCCCCCTCCAGTAATTTCTCGGTTTTGATCCTATGTATTATGGCGGCTGAAAGTATTGCTATCCCCGCAGCGTTCAGGTCAATATATCCGCTCTGCCTCAACATCTGGGTAAACTCCCTTAATATGGTGGAAAGCTCTACCTCCCAAACCTTAACCCTCTCAAGCCTAGTGACGTCGAATAGAACCTTCCAAGGTGAGGCTGTCCAGAGCGGCCTATCCAGCTGCAACCACCTCCTCTAGACTCGTCCTCACGATGTTGGATACTCCGTTAACCATGTAGACTCCATAGAGGGCGTCGGCCTTCTCTGCTACGGCATCCTTAAGGGTCACCACGATTATCTGCCTCTTCTCCGACATGCTCTTCAAGAGATTGACCAATTTTGACGTGTGATTTACGTCTAGGTGGGCGTCAACCTCGTCAAATATGTAAAACTGCGCCGGCGTAATTCCTTGGAGGGCTAGTATGAGGCCTATGGCTGCGACGGATTTCTCACCGCCACTTACGGCTGATGTTGAGCGGACCTGCTTGCCGGGAAATCTAACCATCATCTCAACCCCAGACTTGTTAGGTTCGGCGGGATTCTCAAGGGAGAGATAGCCCTCACCACCCGTCAGCTGTGAGAAGAAATAGCTGAAGGCTTCGGAAACTCTCGCCAAAGTCCTGCTGAAGGCCTGCGCCTCCTCCTCATCTATCGACCTGATAAGATCTACTATATGCTGTCTCTCCAACTCCAGCTCATAGATCCGGGCCGACCTCACCTTGTAGTTGGGTATCACCGCCTCATACTGGGTTGGGGCCAGCTGGTTTACAACGGGCAGCTCGTTGATCTCCTCCTCCAGATGCTTCAAAAGCTCCATCGGCAGATACCCCTCAGACTCGTCTGGCGAAACCCCCATACCCCTAATCTTCTCATTAAGGGCAGCTAAAGTGGTCTCGATCTTCACCCTCTCGATACGTAGCGTCTGCTCCTCCTTCTCCAGTCTCGAGATAGCCTCGGCGAGCTCCGCCAACCCCTTCTCAAACCCTTTAATTTCCTCGGCGATTTTCAACCTCTCACCCTTAAGGTTCTGGATTTCCCCGTTAATCGTCTGAAGTCTTGACATGTTTTCAGCTATCTCCAACTCGATGGACTGGAGCTTCTCCCTCAACTCCGATAATTGCCGCTCATAATCGCCCGCCTCATTCTTACTAAGCTCAGCCGTGTAAGCTTCGATCTGCTGGCTCATGGCTGCGATCTGCGCTGCAATCCTCTCCCTCTCAGCCTCAACCCGTCTAATCTCAGCCGACAATGCCTCCCGCCTTTTTACGACGGCGTTAACCTCTTGGGTTTGACGCTGAACTTCAGCCCTGAGCAACCTAGCTTCCGCCCTCTCTTTCTCAAGCTCTCCAATCCGTGGATGTTTCTCCTGCACATCCAACTTTAGTCTCCTCCTCTGCTCCTCCAGCTCTTCTATCAGCTTCGAGTTGTTGATGATTCTCTCGGATAACTCCACCCTCCTTACCTGCATGGACTCGAGCTTGGCCTGGAGCTCTTTCAAAGCAATATTCAGGGTTTGTTGCCTCTTCAGGGCTTCGTTCAGCCGCGCCTCAGCCTCGGCCAACTCCCCCATAAGCATGTTATCCTTGGTCCTCAGCCTTGAGGAGATCTCCTCCAGGTTTTTCTGGATACTGTTAAGCTTCTCCAACTGTTTTCTCATCATCTCACCCACCCGCTCCACGTTGCCGTAGACAGTGATACATCCGTGTCTATCTACGTAGACGCCCTCACCTGTGACCACGCCCTTAACACCCAGCTTGAGTTGCTGGAGATCTACTACCTTGACTGTGCCTGTGATTTCCGTAAATATGCTTGTCTGATTTATTCGTGGTCTTAGACGCTCCAGAGTGTCTGTAGAAAGTATTTTCACCGGGATCCCCTCTGAAACAGCTCTGCTGGCAACCTCAACCCCCTCCCGTATATCATTCACAATCAGAGCGTTAAGCCAGTCCCCGAGGATCGCCGCCACTGCAGGCTGTATATCGTCTAACCTATCCTTAAGCGTCTCCACAAAATTTGAACTCTGCTTTGGCCCAGCCACGCTGATTAGAGTCTCTATGTTGGCTGTAAGAGCCTTCAGCTCGGCCATCTTCTTCTCAACCTCCTCTGACTTGGCCTCCAGCAAATCCCTCCTCTCAGATATGACTCTGACAACCCCCCTCTGAGACTCTATGAAATCCTCCAAAGAATTCAGTTCATCTGCTACT
>Ga0197142_1003616_pt1 | contig 12864 bp, 3 predicted proteins | sample GBS60_MetaG_FD_148614 | JGI IMG/M metagenome (GOLD analysis project Ga0197142, IMG submission 148614) | Sediment microbial communities from Great Boiling Springs, Gerlach, Nevada, United States - GBS 60_MetaG | ecosystem: Environmental > Aquatic > Thermal springs > Hot (42-90C) > Sediment... | reverse complement strand
ACCTAAAAAAGTATTGGAAGTATTTTCAATTTCTTCATATAATCTTGTTATGTCTTTATCAGTAACACCGGTTACACGAAGGTTAAGATTGTACTTATTGAGTTTAGTCTTGACTATTTTGTCATTGATTTGACTGTCGTGATTATGTACAAAGGTTTTATCTTGTAGTGCAAGAAAAGGTATATGATCCCAATTATTGAACACATCGCATAGCGAACTTGTATAACGAGGCTGATTATCTATAATGTTCTTTCGTGATATTTCGCTAACAACGGTTTTGCCAAAAATGTCGTTGTTAAAACTATATCGCCTTCTAATTCTATAATCTATGTATTGATAGGTTGAATAATTTGTGGCTGCATTGATTGTTATATTTTCGATATCCACGTAGTTTCTATTGTATCTAAGTTTTATCTGTATTTCGATAAAAAAGTTTCTAATAATTTGGTAAAATACAGTCGTGTCAGTTATATTAAAATCTATTTGTACAGATAGTACTGGTGTAATAGATGCGCCATATATCCTTAGGCTAAAATTTTCCGGTTGACAGTTATTGTTATTACTTGAATTATTGTTATTATTACTTAAATTGCATTGAATTATATGGTTGTTTTCTGTTATTTGTACTTTAATGCTATACTCATTTCCATCGCTGTGGCTTATCTGATGTATGGTGTAGTATTCTGGTGGTATATTATAAATGGAACCTCCATGTGCTATTTCTATTTTACTTACACCATTTGCTAAGGCAGAGCTACTGTGTATGTTTATTGTATAAAAGCTCATTTTTATAGTGAAGCGAGAACGCGTTCAAATATGACTATATATTTTATAGATTTACCAAATCTTGCTTCTACACGAATATTTAGAATGTTGTTAGCTATATCGTTTGGTGTATTATTACTTTCGTCGCATATTACCTTAAAATCCACGAGGTTAGATGGATTGTTGGTGATAAAGGTTCTTATATAGTTTGTTAGATCGTTAGTGATTCTACTTCTTGTTACAGCATTATTTGGTTGACCGATATATCTATCCACGTAGGCCCCTAATAGCTTGGTCAGTCTAATAGCCACTCTAGCATTACATTCTTCGCCCAATGGAGAGTCGTCTCTACGGGGCTCCTCAGTAAGATTGTTATTGAAATACCATAGGAATAAATTTCTATCCATCACAATAGTATTCACATTTTGCTCCAGCAAGTCTTCCCTATGGCTTCTCACAAACTCATAATCCACTTCACTTACAGATAATGTGGCATTAATGCCGAAAATAGGGTTAAACCTATAGTCGAACGCTGCCTTACAGTATAACGCCGAAGCTGACACTCCGGTAGCACTATTACCTTGCAAACGAAGATAATGAAAACCTTTTAAGTCAAATTTGCTCCAATAATAACGAACATAGTTATATACATCTCTAAGCCTTACATTAGTTAAGTCTGGTGTGCCGAGAACTTTAAACATAAACTTGTTATGATCTCGTATAAATTGCGTAAATCCGTAAGATATATTTCCACCGAAGTCGGTCAAAATGTCGGCTTGTAATGGCGCCTCTAAAATAGGCCTTACATCAGCATCTCGGTAAATAACATACTCATTCCATGCACGCATCCACAACATATAAACATCAGATATGTTTTTAGGAGTTACATACTTATTAACATACACATAGTTATCATCTAAATTGTTACTAGTATCTAATGGGTTGTTAGAATATGTCCCACCATATTCATCAGGCCACTGTTGAGTGCCACCAGTATAAGAAGAATCAAAAAAGCTATTATCAAGATATGTTTTATGAATTCTCAAATCGTGTCTAGGATCGTAAAATTTTATATCGGTGTTTAGCTTATGAGCATAAGAGCTTACGTACATATCCACGTTTTGACTATTGCTGGTTATAGAATCGTAAATAGATCCATTTTCTACAATTTCTAAATCTTCGAGGTCTATAAATCCGTAATACCCTGTGTGCAATGGTGAATAAGAAAGAGGTACTCTTATATTGGTACTGCCTCGAGTAAATGTAAGCTCGTAAGGATTATCCGACGATGGTGTGTCAGTAATACTCAAACTATTATTACTACCATAAGTGGTAAAATAAACTATGTCAAAATAATAATCACTAGTAGGATCCGCTTTGCTGAGGTGTATGACATGATTGTTATTTAATGAAGCACTACTCAATATTGCATTTTGTGCTCCAGTAGAGTTATCTATCCAGCCGAGTGTTATACTCATGTTAGGCTGTGCCGGATTTGACGATAAAGCCCAGCTAGTAGTATCGCTATAAACATATAAATCAAGGTTCCAACTACTACTATTACTATCATATTTGAAATCAAATACCATGTATAAATTACCATCTAAATTCAGTATTCTAGATGCAGATGAGCGTATGTAAACATGTAGACTAAAATCTGACATAGGACTAGACGAATTACTAGGTATACTGCCATAAATAACACAGTTATATAAAGCAAAGTCATTTGGTGCTATAGAGGTCGGAAAGTTGCTAGAAGCAGGTGAAGTTAAATTAGGAATACTGTATAATGTATCACCATTTATTTCTATATAACCACTCCTATTAGTATCCGATCTTAGATCTATTTCTTGAGATGGTAAAGACAAGTTTATGCTGCTAATGGAGTATTTGGCCATAAATCTTGGCGGTCCATTAAGCCAGAGAGGCAAAATGAAAAGCTTTTCGTAATCAGCACTAACTTTCTTAGGGTTATTAGCGTCTTTAATCTGATTATGTACAGTATCACTAACAGACATTATAGCTATTGGCGGCTTATGACCAAAGTTAGGTAGTATCTGCGCATAAATAGGAGCAATATCTTTTACAAATGCCACATCGTTCAAACATGCGCCGGGAACAATACCTTCAAACGGATAAGGATAACGGCTATTTAATATCGCTCGAGTCTTAAAAGGACCGTCTTTGCTAAAAACATAATTGGCCACCCCGAATCGGGTTGGTGGATTCGGCGGCGGTAAAGTCTGACCGGTTATATTTACTATTACCCCAGGCTCTTGAATGGGCATAAATAAATATACAAAAGCTTTGTATATTTTATACATGTATGATAATAGAATCAAAACGATAGTTTCTAAACTACGCTCGCTCACCAAAAATTTTGCAGCACCATCTTATCCCGCACCAGCCAGCCAGATGCTTAAACAAGCCGGTCAAACTGCGCAACAGCAAACTAAACAGCAGAAAACTGCGCGACTAAAAACTACACAGCAAGCACAAGTAAAAAGCGTAAGAGACGCTCTGCTTGCTATACAGCCAAAAACCCCTGGTGGTAAAATAAAGCTATTAGCCATTATGAAAGTTTTAGAAAACATTGAAAAATTGCTTGATAAAGATCCTTATGCTATGAAGATATTCTTTTTCCACACTGATAATGAAGCTAAATGTTATTTTGTTGATTTTAGCAATCGTAATAATATTGAAGTAAAAGAAATAAATGAAGATAACGCCGAAGTTCTTATTAATGAATCTTTTTTTGGTTTCGTTCTTAACCCAAAGTTCAATACTGAAGAATCTGAGCTGCTTATAAATATATTTCGTAATGAAGTATTTTCAAAACATGGCTTGAATTATCTTGAAAATAACGATTTTGGTTTCCCATGTGTTACTATGCTTCCGTTTCTGCGTTACATCGCAGGAATGATGCAAAATATGAAATATAATGCATCTGAAGATGAAAAGAAAAAGGCAGGTATGTACATGTCTTATCTCTCACAATACGTTGGGGCAATGTATACTATCACCCCTAATGCAACTTTGGAAAGAGCTTTCTCTTCAAAAAAAAATAAAGATAACGAAGACTACGATACATTCGTTATTTCTACTTCAAAAGTCAATTTGCCCGACATACCAACCGTAACCCGCCAGCACGACCTAAAAATTGATTCTTATACGCATAGGGTATTCACCCAAGCTATAGCTTTGCTAAGGGGTTATCCAATAGAGGACAAAAATGACATATTCAATAAAGGTATAGTATTGAGCAAACCAGAATTAGAAGTCTATAGGAGGTATGCTAAAATGGTAAAACCTTCATTATATATTAAGAATAGCGATACAACAAGTAGATATTTTAGCAATAAAGAAAAATATTCTTTAGCATATAAATACTTTAGTACACAACAGCAAGCCAATACAGCTACAAATAACCTATTATTGCGTAAAGTTATAGATGAAATTATGAGTGCATTAACTGGTAAATGGAATGCAATTAATAAACAATTTATTGACTATCAAAAAAGAACAAACAGGGTTTTAGGTGGTAAAATTTTTGATATAGTAAACACAGCTTTGATAAAAAATTTACTTGAAATATTGAAAAATAAAAACTCACAACAACCGCAACAACAAAATCAATTAGATTTATTGAGAGATTCTTTCAAAATTGCACTAGGTGAAGTACTTACTAGTTTATTAAATTACATGCATGTTGCAAGCATTCTATACATGCTTTATTCAATATACAATGTAAAAACCAAAGATAATAGAATTAGCGCAGATACCATTGACTTCGTTACTCTGGCGTATATTCAATTTGGATTTCATGAAAAGATTAAACCCGCTGATCTTATGTTGATGATTATTTATGAATTTTTGACTGCAATCAATACTATTAAAAGTAATTATCAGCAGGAAGAAAAACATTTCAACGAAATGCTAGAAAAGTATTTTGATAAATACAAAAATAACTTGTCAAATCATAAACATGTGGTAGAAAATGGAAATAATATAGATGTATTCTATTATGTGACAAAAGATTATTTTGAACAACACGTAATGAATAAAGTTATTGGAAGCATAGACGATACTATATTATTGCTATACAAATTAAATAGTGCTAATTTGATCATACCGGATTCACAAAAATTAATTGAAGAGAGCAATAAAATTAACAATAACATTCTAGAATTGCTCAGACTGGTTTTTACAAAAAACCCAGATGTTATTTTGAAATATTTGACCAATAATCCTAACGGTTGGGTAGATAGCATAACTAAGGATAAAGATATTCAAGACAGTTATAATCAGGGTTGGGACAATTTCATATCATTTTTAGATAAAAGATTAAACGAAAATGTTAATCAATCTATAGTAACAGTGCCCGTTGACATATCTCCTATAGGTCTTAACGAAGCTATTGACGAGATTACATTGATGATGGCGAATAATAAAAAAGAGGTGGGTCTTCTCTATAACTTTGACCCATATGCAATTAATGCTTGTTCAGTTATGTTTGATAGATACATAAAAGAGAGGAAAGAAATTAAGTTGATTGGTCCTGATTCTGATAAATCATTTGTAATAAAAACAGATAAATTATTGAGCATATATGAACAAAAATATCCTGATAAGTCTGATGAGGAAATACTGGAATCTATAGACAAAGAATTGGATAAAGAAAATGTTTTTAACGACTTATGTGCTTCAATTAAGGACTATGAAACTGTCGCCTCGTCAATTAATAGCGATGGAAGTATAGATACGGAGAGCATTAGTAAAAATCCTCCTAAAGCATTTAATTATTTGGCTGAAACGTTTAGTATCGTTGAACCTTCGCCACCAAACACTTTGGGACAGCTTATAACCATAGACAATATAGAAAGCCCCATAGGCAGAAAAATGGCCATGATGGTAATAGCTAAAATAATAATGCATTATTACACAAACAGCAAAAACCATAGTAAAATATTTATATTTTTACCAAATGAAATTATAAATGAAAATGAACAAGACGACAATTCTAGTAATGCAATAGAAGAAATTAAGGCTTATGTAGATGCCTTAAGTAGGCAATATGGTCAAAACAGTCCGAAAGATTTGATAACTTACGTGAAAAAACCTGATACAAATAGTTCAAGTATACAAGTAGATGAAAAATATATGGTCGTTCTTGCATCGAGCTCTAACTTTAAAGTACTGAATGCGGTGAAATCAAAAGGTAATAACCAAAAATGGGTCGATGGCAAGAAAAAGATTGTAATGATTTATTATGTGCTTCCCGATCGGGAACCTGCAAAAGAAATGGTTTATTTAGCTTTAGCTGTCACAAAAAATAATGTTAAGACTCAAAGTGTGCAAAATAATAGAAATATCCATTCGTTTATCATAACAGATACATCAACTTCTTATAATATAAATAGGATGCTTGCATATAGATACGTTTTTGTGGGCAATGGTTTTCAATTGGAAACGGATCAAAATATTGATGAAGAAAAAAAGAAAGCGTTGTCGCGATTTGAGAAGATCTTTAATGAGAAATATATGAAAGAGATAGATAAAGTGGACAAAAACAAAGAAGCTGCTTTTGCTAAAAATAGAAATAGTGGAACATTTTATGTGTTAGCTGAAGGTCTGGATCAAATTATTAAAAGTCTAAATTCACAACAAGATTCAAATAATGTTTCTGTGGCGGAAATATGTGAAGAATCGCTCCCGGCCATGGCACCCGAAAAAATAGCAAGAGCAGTTTATGAACTTATGCGAGATGGCATTGTCCTCAAGAATGACAATACTGAAAAAACTGTAAAGTTTGTTATAGAAATTTCAAGCTCTTTAACACCCGAGTTGACTTATTTTATTAGAAATACTAAAAACTATTCATATATTATTCTGGGTAATAAAGATGAGCAAGAAATGATTAATAAAAAAATTTCTAACATATTTTCCAATCTAGAAGAAGAGAAAAAAGATATTGAAAGACATCTTTCTAATCTTATTAATGAAAATATTTCAATCTCTGATATGGATGTTGACATCATGGAGGTCTTGCCCGGAGATATAGTGTCGGCTATAGCTAATAAACAAAATATAGCTAATCAACAAAAAAATGTAACTATATCTGAGAAGGAACTGATGAATTATATGTTAACAAAAGCGGATGAGAATAGCAACCGATATTTATTTGGCATCATAATTGCCTTAAGCGAATTGTTGGGCGATAATGACCAGCATACCATATTAGAGATACTTGGTAAGGAAATAGAATCAACAGAAGAGTTCAATGATTTGCAGCGGATATCTTCATATATATTATCTAACAAAAGTAGGGCACTTAATCTCAAAAAGTCCCAGAGTGATAAAATAAAAAGTATTTTAATAGCAATTATCCAGGGCGCCCTTGATGATCCTATTACCATATTACAGAATACGTATGGAATAGATGGTAATATAACAAAAAACGATATAAGTTACATTATTGAAGCGGCATTTAGGAGGATTTATGAAAGATTAAGAGTTATATTATATCACTATTACAAGCATCAAATCTTTTCTCACTTAAATAGGATAGTAAACATATTTCTTGTAAAGTTAGCTTGCAATATTAGATCTAGGTCTACCGGCAATTATATTAAGCCGAAAGATCTGGCCCATTTAAGACAGCATTATTTCTTTGATGATCCAATCCTGGCTGCATTGGCTGCAATGATAATGTATGGTGTTCTTACAAATAAAATAAGCAGTAAATATTTAAATGACATTCTTTCTAAAGTAAAAATTTATGATTGGGATCAAGTTATTCCAGCAGGAGCATCAAACACCAATGCATCAAATCAATCATCAGAAAATGCGTTAGAAACAATTGTGGAAGCTGGCTTAAAGTTAGTCTCATTAATAAAAGAAATACAAAAAAATAATAATGAATCTCCATCTTTATTAGCATATTCGCTATTATGTCTTGAATTAGCTGTAAATTACTTTGAAGTTGTTGCTAATGTTATGCAAATTACACATCTTGTGCTTAACCAGTACTTAATGGAAGAATTTGAGAGAATGAAGGAAAAAGAAATGGACAACAATGGATTTTTAATTGGAAGTAGAATTTGGGAAATGTTTCAATATAATTACTATGAAAGAAAAGATATCACGAAATATATAAAAAAGACCGAGATTAAATCAGATAAAACCAAACCAGTAGAGTTGACTAAAGGTGTATACAAATTAGCAGAGTATTATGGTGACAACAAAATGCTTGAAATGATAGTACAATCTTATGGTATTTTCACATTTGACTGCTTTAATAATATCGCGCCTCCAGATTCTTCGTTTATCAACTATAAGGCTGCTGGTGATATAGATGTATTTATAGTTTCTACGCTTGGATATAGGGGCTTGCCGAGCTTTATATCTAGCATCCTATTCAATTCTAAGGATTATTCTCGTTTTTATTCTAATAATTTGCGTGTGTTAAGTATTATATCGCCAATATTAGCAACCGAAATTGGAGTAAACCCCACAATAGGTTATTCAGATATGGTTTCAGAAGTAGACGAAAAATTGTCTGTTATGAGTGGTGCCAAAGATAAACCCAAAAGCTGGCTGGGTAGAATTATAGACTCAGCACGCGCGAAAATAGACTCTCTACGCAAGAAAAAAGCTCAAAATACTCAAACCCAGCCCACCAGCAATAATAATAGTTCAAAAAATCAATTAGGCAATTCGCAACCATTCTTAGCCATAATCTAGTTGCATCAGGTAGTATGTGACTATGATAAAATTTTTAGTTCTCATTATGTTTTCGAATTTTTATCTTGCGCGCTTAAGTATTCTTGTGCCAGGGGGTGATTGGCCTTGACATCAAGGCGAGCGGACGGAGCGCAAGCAAGGTTTTGCCGATCTCCTTTCAAAAGGTCGGCAAAAAAGAAGTGCCAACACTTCTTACGCTATTGCTGCCTAAGATTTAGGCAGCCGGAGGAAGCGATGCCCTGCCCGAGGCTAAGCTTCTTTCCGCAGGTAATATCGGGCTATGGGAGCTGGTCGGCCTCGCCTGCTTCTAGAAGGTAGAAGAGGCCTATGGATACAAGCGCGGTGCCCTTGCTGCGCCTATCCAGAAATTAAACAAGGGCTAAGCTTGTAGTGCTTCGCCTGTAAGCCTTGAATGGACGTGGGTTCGAATCCCACCACCTCCACAAAATAATTAACCGAGCGAAATGCGAATGCATTCGCGAGTTATTTTGTCTATCTTTTACCTTGCGCGCTATTGATTATTAGTGTTATGACACGGGCAACGATTGGCGTACAGCCGTACTATCAAGTAGCCAGTGAAGAAGAGCTAAAAGCTAAGGTGGCTAAGGAGTTTTTTAACTCCTACGATTGTACCAAGACGATTGGCAGGATAGATTTTTCTGTCTATCCTGTAGTATCGCACAAAATGGTAGACTTAGAGATCACTCCGTTTTTCTGGGCGGAGGTGAAACGCGACCCACAAGATATATATGCTGCAATTACCCAGTTGATCATTACAATTGGTCAACAGCGTACGTTCGATAAGCACCTTCCGCCGCATTACGTCGGTGCGTTTGACTCCGAAAAGATAGCTTTCGTGCCATATAACGAGGTGCAAGATATATTTTATATGAACGACTTCAATTGGAATGTGCGACCATCTGATCATACAACTAAAGAATTCATAATGGTATATGAACGCGTAGTAAAAATACTAGAGGGCAAAACATTATGGTTTCTTTTTGAGAAAGACAAAGAGCAGCTTAAGGAATTCATAAAGAATAATTTTTATGTTGGCCGTACGCAAAACAGTAAGATTAAGATTGACAGGAACAATTTTGTTGTTATTTATCAAAGATGGCTCGATTATGTAAAACCTACCATAGCCGTCGACTGGGAGAAAGCCAAAAAGGTCGGTATTATCGACGGTGACTTCTATTTAGCTGACTTGTTGTCAAAAGATGATAAAACAATACTAGACAACCTATATGTTGTGCTTAATGTTGATCACTATGAAATGATGCGAAAAATAAACGAAATGGGTCTATTGGATGTGCAAAAGGCTTTTTTCAAAGATGGACAAAAGAAATATAGAGAATTTTGGTCTAAATACGAGCGTCCTCCGAAGGAAGAATATCACGAGTATATTATCCAACGTCGAGATCTTTTGGTGCCGCAGGATGTAAGAGAAAGGAAAGGCAGCTTCTTTACTCCGCGACAATGGGTAGAATTAGCCCACGAATACATAGCGAAAGCTTTGGGCGAAAATTGGCAAGACGAATACTATATTTGGGATTGCGCGGCTGGTACGGGCAATCTCCTTAACGGTCTTATAAATAAATACCATATATGGGTCTCTACGTTAGATCAACAAGACGTGGACACCATGAAGCAGCGGATCGCTAATGGTGCTAATCTGCTGGAAAAACATGTGTTTCAATTTGATTTTCTTAACGATGATTTCAAGCCCCAATCCCAAGGTGGTAAACTGCCAGATAACCTTTACGATGTAATAACAGACCCAGAAAAGCAAAAGAAGCTCTTGATCCTAATAAATCCGCCGTACGCTGAAGCTGGAAATGCCAAAGTGGTAGCTGGTACGGGGCAAAATAAGGTTGGTGTATCTAATAGAACTAAAACACACCAAGAGGTTAAAAAATACATAGGTGCCGCCGCCAAAGAACTCTTCGCGCAATTTATGGCACGAATCTACATCACTATGCCTAATTGTAAGCTATCTATATTCAGCACTCCGAAGTTCATTCAGGGCAGTAATTTTAGTGAATTTAGAAAATTCTTTAAGTCTAAATATCTTGGTGGCTTTGCAGTACCAGCTTATACATTCGATAATGTCAAGGGTAAATTTCCTATAACATTTACTATTTGGGATTGCGCTGGAAACGAAGAAATAAAATCGATTGAGTGCGATGTGTACGATGATTATGGTTTATTAATAGGTCAAAAACATTTTCGTGCTCATGAAGGAGAAAGAATAAATAAGTGGATAACTCAATTTCGAGATGATAATGCAAAATACCAAATGGGACACATAGCTTGTTCTGGCCCCGATTTTCAGCATCAAAATCAAGTATTTATACAAAATGGCCGATCGAAGGAAGCCGTAGACTTAGTTGTTACTCCAAATAACTTAATTCCAACATCTGTTTACTTTGCTGTTCGTCATTGTATAAAGGCTAATTGGCTAAACGATCGAGATCAGTTTTACTACCCCGATGGAGGTTGGCAAGAAGATTTAACTTTTCAAAGCGACTGTGTTATTTTCACTTTGTTCCATTCACAGAACAAGATGACATCCGCATCTGGTACCAACCATTGGATACCATTTAGCGAGAGCGAAGTCAGCGCCAAGGCTAAATTCAGAAGCGACTTTATGTACAAATTCTTGAATGGGCAATGGGATACACAGAACAGTTTATTACCCATCAAACCTTACCGTATCCTTGATCATCTCTCACCCGAGGCTAAGGCTGTTTACGAAGTAGGGCTCAAGATCTGGCGTTATTACCATTCTAAGTCTAATGCTAACCCCGACGCGTCTTTGTACGATATAAAAGAGTATTTCAAGGGCCGAGATGAAAATGGCCGTCTACGTCAAAAAAGCAGCGACGAAACCTTTAACGCCCTTATGGAGGAACTAAAAGAGGCTTTAGAACGCCTGGCTGAAAAGATAGCTGAAAAAGCTTACGAATACGGCTTCTTGAAGCGCTAATAGCGCCTGGCCGTCCGCTGGTCTTGCCGTCGTACCCGTGTCCCGGCCCCACCACGGGGCCGGTTTTGTTTTTAACACATATACCATTGCATAAAAGGTAATTTAAGATGCTTTCATTGTGCTTATTTTTACTTTCCAGCTACGGGATGTTGTTTTTCGATCAAGCAAATAGAACTTGTATGATCACTACAGACATTGTTACAAATACTTTATTTGATAAAGAAATCTTGCCGGATACGGCTTACTTTAGGCCGGCAGTATTATGGCTATTTGACGATAGCTTGCAATTGTTCAATGTAAGAACAGGCACTTACCAAACAGTGATTGTTTCAAATCAGACTAGTAATTCTCTTTTGCCGGCACCACAAGACTGTGATAATGATGTAGGATCCCTATACTTTGAAAAGTATGCCGAATTCTGTCATAACAATGACAACATAAGGGTCTATTCTTTTGGAGAAGTCACATCAGATTTTATATTATCGAAGTTTAGAGAGTATCTTAGTACTAATTACGGCAGCCTAACATTAGATCCAGCAGCGGTGAAATATAACAATAGTTCTAATAACTACGCTAGCGTACTATTTTTTCTTTCTTTTCACGAGGCTAATGTTTTCGCTTGTCATGTAAATCAGTTTCTCATTTCTCCGGAAACGGTTATGAATTATGTTCTTGAAGAAGCAGCTAAGTCGGGGTGTAATGTGTTTATAGATACTGGCATATCTAATAGTTTTTCTACTTTTAATCGTGTTTTTAGTACTTGCAAGGCTTTCGGGCTGGTCGATAATGGTTGGTTATCACCAATGTTTATAGTTCTCAACACCCCTGCAATGCATTATTATGGAGTAAATTCACAGCGCTTTATAGGACAGTTCAATATTATTGTATTTCATGGTCATCTTCAGATTTATACCAGAACAGTAGCCGGTTACATTCCTATATCTACTTTGTATGGTACCGTATTGTCCAAAATAGCCAAAACAGATTATTATAGAACTATAGTAGACGAACCTCTTGCCCCAGCCAAAGGAGTAACAATGGCTTACAGAAAAGCACAAGTTAATAGCATTTACGACGTCTCTAAGGCTAACATTCCTTATGTTAAAGACGGCTACCTATTTTTGCATATGCCAAGAACAACAGAAACAAGGGACGAATTCAAAATACTCAAAAACGAAAATAACGCACGCTTAACAGTAGACATAGCTATAGATCTGATAGATCGCTTCAAACCTCTTGTAGGCCTAAGAAATACAGACGAAGATAAAATAAAACAAACTATAAATAACATGCTAAAGATGTCAGAAAACAAATTCCTTCAGATAGATCGAAGTGGATTCTTCAAAAAGCTAAATCTTGAGAGTTTT
>Ga0197142_1003615_pt1 | contig 12867 bp, 15 predicted proteins | sample GBS60_MetaG_FD_148614 | JGI IMG/M metagenome (GOLD analysis project Ga0197142, IMG submission 148614) | Sediment microbial communities from Great Boiling Springs, Gerlach, Nevada, United States - GBS 60_MetaG | ecosystem: Environmental > Aquatic > Thermal springs > Hot (42-90C) > Sediment... | reverse complement strand
ATCCTAAATCCCTTGGTAATATTCCCATGGATTTAAATTGTCAGGAATATAACTTTCATCTATAACTGATATATCGATATTAAGATCATCTTCATAGAATCTTTCAAATTGATCAAAATAAGAATGCAATATGTTTGCTGCATGATGGGGTGATGCTTGATCTTGTGTGAGATGAACAATTATACCTATATTTTCATAGGCTTCTTTGAAATTCATTTTTTTGTAATTTTCAATAATTGAGATGGTTCTTTTCAGATTATCGTTATAGTATATATTTTTTGATGAGAACCATATTTCATATACATTACCACCATTATGTTTTAAATATGAATGCCCTTCTTCATCTGCAGAACCATCAATTATTTCATCTTTAAAGTAAAAAAGATCCGGATATTCATTTCTATCTATTAATTGAAAGGCCTTCTTGGAAATTTTTTTATAAACGTTTCCAAAAAAAGAATTGCTCCACCATTTAGGAGAGAGGGTTGAAGTTTTTGAAGTATTAATATCTCAGATTTTAAAAAAGATTGTAATAGTAAAAGTATTATTGTGAAAAACTTTATCATTTTCATAAGTTTATAATAATAAATAATCTTATATTATAACAGGATAATAAGATCTATTTTTTTGATAAAGGTCCTAAAATAAAATAAGACTTTGGTCCTTGTTTTTTTCTTTTTTCCTGTTAAAAATATAGTTATGAATAAATTATTTTTAATATTATTTTTGGGAATAATTAATGTTAATATATATACTTTTGATTATACTTAGACAAATGCAACAAAACAAATATCCGAATACTTTGAAGAAACAGATTTTTCTATACTACTTGCAACAAAGGATGTAGGGTTATCAATTGATATTTCTGAAAATGAAAAGTGTAAATATAATAATCAATATTTAAATTATGGAAATGATGTTTATCCAAAGGTTTCAGATTCACGTAGGGTTGATGCTATAGTTAAGTTGATAACAAAAATAATTAATTGTGAAAAACTGCCATTTAAAGAAGATGGACAAACTTTTTATAATAGAGAAGGTAAACTTCCTCAGATGCCAAAAGGTTATTATCAGGAATATACCCTTCTACTTCCAAAGGATTCTGCAAAAGAATTTTATGTTGGTGATATGCATTTTACAGCTTATCCTTCATATGGAAGTCGTGGCCCTGAAAGGATTGTAATAGGTGGGGGAAAAATAATCTATTACACTCCAACTCATTATAATAATTTTGTAGAAATTAAGATTATAAATTCAAAAAATTATCAGAAGTAAAGTTTTATTTCTAATAAGCTTATAAATTAGTTTTTAAAAAAATCAATTAATAATATAAATTTTTGGTATTATAAATTTTGTAAAATAAAAACTATGAATAGGAAAATAGCTGTTTTAACGACTGATCTTATTTTAAGTGAAAAGATTGTAAAATCGCTTAGTAGTGATTATATTATTAAGTTTTTTAAATATGAAAAAAATATTATTTTACTTATTTCTGATTTTAATCCTGATCTTATAATCATAGATATGATTTCTTTGGGTGGATATTACCTTGATTTTATAAATGAATTAAATCAATCACTCCTTTCATCTAAAAAGGTATTTGTGCTTTCTCAAAATAAAAAAATTGAAAATGTTGTTGGTTTGTCACCTAAAATTAGAAATTATATAACAAAGCCAGTTGATTTTGATAATTTTAAAAGAATTATTGATGAAATTGATATAGATAAGGAGAAATTTATAATTGTTGCAGATGATGATGCTGAATTTTTAGAGTTGGTAAGAATTTTTCTTGAATCAAATGGATATAAGGTAAGATGTGTAAATGATTCAAGAAAGGTTGTTGATATAGTTAAATCTTTACCAACTGCTCTTCTTATACTTGATTTGGTAATGCCCCATAAAGATGGATTTGAGATAATTTCTGATATTATGGAAGATGAAAATCTTAAAGAAATGCCTATTGTTGTTGTTTCAGGGATTGAGTTTAATAAATTTGTTGAGAAAGCAGGTGCCATAGGGTTTCCTCAATATATTTCTAGAAATTTAGATGAGTCTTTTATAAAAGAGATTGTTGAAAATATATTTAATTATGGATATGATGAATCTGGTGAAAAAACAAAGGTTCTTATTGCTGATGATCAAGTCGAACTTATATTTCTTATGAAGGAGTTTCTTGAAAAAAATGGATTTATAGTTTCGACGGCTGTTGATGGGATGGAGGCGCTTCAAAAGATTTATGAAATAACCCCTGATGTGGTTATCCTCGATTATAATATGCCATTTAAAAATGGAATAGAAATAGTATCTGAACTTAAAAAAAATCCTGTTTATTCACATATACCTGTTATAATCATGACTGCACGTGGTGATAAAGAAACTAAAATAAAAGGACTTTTAATGGGCATAGATGATTATATAACAAAACCTGTAGATAATGATGAACTTATAGCAAGAATAAGAATGATTGTTAAAAGAAACAAACAGGTTCTTGATTCAAATCCATTATCGAAGCTTCCTGGGAATCCTTCAATTCAAGCAAGAATAGAGAAGGCAATAGAAAAAAAAGAAAAGTTTGCTGTGTTATATATTGACTTAAACAATTTTAAAGCATACAATGATGTTTATGGTTTTGAAGCTGGGGATAATGTAATAAAAACACTTGCAAAGATTCTTATTGATGTTGTGATGAAAAATCCTTTACCAGGCGATTTTATAGGACATATTGGAGGGGATGATTTTATAGTAGTAACTCATCCAGATAGAGCAGAAGATATAGCAAAAAAAATAATATCAAATTTTAATCAAATTGTTCCTTCTTTTTATAATAAAGAAGATAGGGAAAGAGGATTTATTGTTGCAAAGGATAGAACTGGTAATGAGGTTAAATTTTCTATGCTTGGCGTGGCAATAGGTATTGTGCATAATCTTTATAGAGATATTAAATCATATGCTCAAGTTAGCCATATAGGTAGTGAATTAAAAAAAGCATGTAAATCAAATTCTCACAGTTCATATCTTATGGATAGAAGAAAAGAACAATAAGTAAGTAAATAATCTTTCAGAAATTTAGTATATATTATTTGTTACTTTCTACATTTAATTCTGGAAAATTTTCTTTTAAAATTTTTATTGTTTTTTCAAGATCTGAAACATTTAAAAGTAATCTTGATGGATATGATGATGATGTCCCATATATGCTTGTTATGTTTATATTATTTTCTGCAAGGATTTTTGTAATTTTTATAAGCTGTCCTGGTTTGTCAGGGAGAATTACGGAAAGCATTGTTGTCTCAAGTGTTGTATAACCATTTCTCGTGAGAAGATAACTTATTTTTTCATTTGTTTCAACACATATTTTTATAATTCCTGAATCATCATGAATTTCAGATGAAATCCCTATTATATTAATATTTTCTTTTGCAAAAATTTCTATAAATGAATGAAGCGTTCCAGGTTTGTTTGGTAGAAAAACCGTGTATTGTTTAACAAGAGAAATCATATTAATATTTTACTAAATTTAAAGAAGATGTTTAAGATATATTTAGTATGGCGTATGTGTTGTGTTGGATAAATCAATGCAAAAATGCTAAAATAATAAGCAAAAATGATAAAATAATAATCTAAGTCTTATTATACGAGGTGTTTATGAGTTTGGAACTTAAAATAAAATTTGGAACTGATGGTTTCAGATCGGTTATAGGAGAAGGATTTACTTATGAAAATATAAGAATCATTGCTCAAAGTTTTTGTGAATGGCTTACATACAATGGCTATAAAAAACCTTCTACGAAGGTGTTTGTAGGATATGATAGAAGGTTTTTTTCAGATAAGTTTGCTAAAGAATTTGCAGTTGTTTTGGTGAATAACGATATAGATTGTGTGCTTTCTAAAACACCTGTTACAACTTCTATGGTAAGCTATCTTACTACACAAAACTTTACTTTTGGTGTGATGATTACAGCAAGCCATAATAATTATTTATATAATGGAGTTAAATTTAAATATCAAGGGAGAAGTGTCCCTCCTCGTATTACTTCAGAAATTGAAGTCTATTCTTATAAGATTAGAAAATCTCATATTTCAAGATTTCCTAAACGCACACTAATTGAGCAGGATTTAAGAAATGATTATGTAAATTATCTTTTATCTAAATTTAATATATCTGAAATTTTAAAAAATATTAAAGGAAAGATTATTTTTGATTTCATGTATGGTAGTGGTGCTGATATATTTGGGATGCTTTTTAATTCTAAAAATATTATAGCAATTAATACTGAAATTGATCCAATGTTTGGGGAAATAAATTCACCTGAGCCTGTTGAGGATAAACTTTTAAAACTAAAAAACAAAGTTAAAGAAGATGGTGCTATATGTGGTTTTGCACTTGATGGAGATGGTGATAGGTTTGCTCTTATAGATAATAATGGAAATTATATTACACCTCAGCGTGTTGCACCTATGATACTTAACTGGCTTGTTGAAAATAAAAATATGAAAGGAAGAGTTGTTCAAGCAGTTTCACTTGGTTATCTTACACAAAGAATTGCAAAAGAAAAAGGATTATTATTTGAATTTACTCCTGTTGGATTTAAATATATAGCAGAAAGGATGCTTCTTGGCGATACTATTTTTGGAGCTGAAGAATCTGGAGGATATTGTTGGAAAGGAAATATTGCTGATAGGGATGGTTTTATGACATCGCTTCTTTTTATGGAGATGATTGCAAGGACTGGTTTTAGTATAGAAGAGATTTATAATAATATAAAAAACAACTATGGTAATTCATATTTTATAAGGGAAGATCTGAGAGTAAGTAAAATCTCTTTATCAAAATATTCTTATGCTATTAAGATAAAATCAAAACTTCCTAAAAATATAATTGGTAAATCTATTAAAGAAATTATAACTCTTGATGGTATAAAGGTTATACTTGAAAATGATTGGTGGTTTTTAATACGTCCTAGCGGAACTGAACCACTTTTAAGAATATATGCTGAGGCTGAAGATCAGAAATCTGTAAAAGAACTAATAAAATTTGCAAAAGGAATTGCTATTGTTTGAAATAAGGAGGAAAAATGGAAGAAAAAAAAGTTCTTGTAACATCTGAATCAGTTGGTGAGGGACATCCAGATAAGGTATGTGATCAGATATCTGATGCTATTCTTGATGATATAATTACTAACGATAAAGATAGAGAACATGCGAGAGTTGCTTGTGAAACTTTTATAACAAGAGGTATGGTTATAGTTGGGGGTGAAATTACAACTAATGCATGGGTTGATGTAGAGGAACTTGTGCGAAGGATTGTAAAAGAAATAGGATATACAGATAATAGATATGGTTTTAATTATGAAAATTGTGCCGTTTTGAATTGTATTGGAAGACAGTCTCCTGATATAGCACAAGGGGTAAATAGAGGTGGTGCAGGAGATCAAGGACTTATGGTAGGCTATGCTTGTAATGAAACGCCACAATATATGCCACTTCCCATAATGCTTGCACATCAACTTGTTAAAAGATTAAAGGAAGTAAGGAACAATAAAATCCTTGATTATCTTGGGCCTGATTGTAAGTCACAGGTAACTGTGGAGTATTGGAATGATATACCTAAAAGAATTGATGCTATTGTGTTATCAACTCAGCATCTTGATACCATACTTGATTCAACTGGTAAAAAAATAACAAAAAAAGCTTGGAATGAGATAAAAGAAGTAGTTATAGATCATGTTCTTAAAAAAAGTGGTTTGATGGATAATAAAACTAAAATTTATATAAATCCGACTGGTAAATTTGTTATTGGTGGTCCACAGTCAGATACTGGAATGACAGGTAGAAAAATAATAGTTGATACCTATGGTGGAGTTGCTCCACATGGTGGAGGTGCATTTAGTGGAAAGGATCCAACAAAAGTTGATAGATCCGCTGCATATATGGCAAGATATATTGCTAAAAATATTGTAGCAAGCGGTGTAGCCAAAAAAGTTACTGTTCAGATTGCATATGCAATAGGTGTAGCAGAACCTGTTGGCCTTTATGTAGATACTCATGGTACCGGAAGAATAAGTGAAAATGAGATTGTAAGAAAGATTAAAGAAAATTTTGATCTTACTCCAAGAGGAATAATAAAAACACTTGATCTTTTAAAACCAATTTATAGAAAAACTGCAGCATATGGACATTTTGGAAGAGATGAGTTTAGATGGGAAAAGCTTGACAAAAAACATGTGTTTAGTGGAGTGAAGGATAAAAAAACTTGTTGTTGCTAAATTATTATTGAGAGGATTTTATGAATAAAAAATTAAATTATGATATAAAGAATATTTCTTTATATAAAGAAGGTCGCAAAAGAATTGAGTGGGCATCAAAGGATATGCCTGTTCTTTCAATGATTGCGGAAAGATTTGAAAGAGAAAAGCCATTTAAAGATATAAAAATTTCTGCTTGCCTTCATGTTACAACTGAAACAGCAAATCTTGTTATTGCTCTAAAAAAAGGTGGTGCTGATGTTAGTTTATGTGCATCAAATCCTCTTTCAACTCAAGATGATGTTGCAGCAAGCCTTGTTAAAGATTTTGGTATAAAAGTTTTTGCAATAAAAGGTGAGGATAACAAAACTTATTATTCTCATATAAATTCTGCAATAGAACACAAACCAAATATTACAATGGATGATGGGGCAGATGTTATCTCTACTATTCATAAAAAATGGAAAGAGATTGATTTTAGAATATTAGGTGGTACTGAAGAAACAACAACAGGTGTTATAAGATTAAGGGCCATGGTAAAAGATGGAGAATTAAAATATCCTGTAATTGCAGTTAATGATTCTTTGACAAAACATATGTTTGATAATAGATACGGAACTGGTCAATCAACTGTCGATGGGATACTTAGAGCTACAAATATTCTTTTGTGTGGTAAGAAGGTTGTAGTATGTGGTTATGGATGGTGTGGGAGAGGAGTGGCATCTAGGGCTAAAGGTATGGGGGCGGATGTTATAGTATGTGAGGTTGATGAAGTAAAAGCTCTTGAGGCTGTTATGGATGGATATAGAGTAATGAGTATGGATGAGGCTGCAAAAATTGGTGATCTTTTTGTAACGGTTACAGGTGATATAAATGTTATAGATAAAAAACATTTCTTTCTTATGAAGGATGGTGCTATTCTTTCAAATAGCGGACACTTTAATGTGGAGATTAATATAAAAGAACTTGAAAAAATTGCAAGCACAAAAAGAAATGTAAGACCGTTTGTTGATGAATATATTGTTAATGGTAAAAGAATATATTTGCTTGCTTCTGGAAGACTGATAAATTTGAGTGCTGCTGAAGGACATCCTGCATCTGTAATGGATATGTCTTTTGCAAACCAAGCTTTAAGTGCAGAATATATTCTTAAAAATCATGATAAACTAGAAAATAAGGTTTATGTTATACCTGAACATATAGATAGAGAAATAGCAAGATTAAAACTTAAAAGTATGGGGATAAAAATAGATAAACTAACAAAGGAACAAAAAAGATATCTTTCAAGCTGGCAGGAGGGAACATAAGGAGGGGGGATGAGAATTCTTTTAATAGAGGATAACTCATATACAAGACTTACCATAAAAGTAGCTGTTGAGAAAATGGGACATGCTGTTGTAGCGGAGGCTGATAACTTTGAAGATGCAATTGAGAAAATAAACAATACTGATTATGATATCATACTTCTTGATATACTTATACCTGGAGGAAATGGTATAGATATAATAAAACATTTTGGAAATATTAATAAAAAAATAATAGCTATAACTGCTATCGAACAGGATTGTGTTGATGAGGAGTTAAAAAAATTGGGTGTTTCTACTATTCTTAGAAAACCTTTTTCATATGATGATCTTGATAAAGCAATAAGAGAAGCATAAAAAATGAAGAATAATAATATAGAGATAGGTAGTATCTTTATTAAAGGAATAAATAAAGCCCTTGAAAGAATCAATAAGATATCTTTTTCTAAATGGATTTTTAGAAGTTTTTCAACAACATTTAAATCTGGGAATTTTGATAGTGTTTCAGTTTATAGTATTACAAATGAAAAAGATATTGCTGCTGTTATGTGTGTTAAAAGAAATGATATTTATGATCTTGTTAGGTTTTTTATAGGGAAAAATATTAATGATAATTTCTCTGTTTTAAAAATTTATGAACTTGTTTTTAATGAAATTGGTAATATTATACTTAATTCTATTATTGGTGAGATTGCAAATCATCTTAATATAAAAATAATTCCAAGCTTACCAGTCGTAATTAATGGAGATAAGTTTTTTATTCTTGAAAACTTATCAACAATGATAGAAGAAAATTCAAATAAAAGTGTTTTAATGATTAATCTTGTTTCTGAAATAGAAAACAAAATTATTGAAATTGAAATATATATTATGCTTTCTCCTCAGATTCTTGAAAGGTTATGATTCTTATTCTTTTTTTTTATTTTATTTCAGGTTTTATTTTTTCTCAAAATATTGAGGTGGTTCTTGAAAAAAATATTTCAAGTATAAAAAAAAGTTTTAATTATAATGAGGTAGAAAATTTTAAACTTGATAAAGATTTTAAAAATAGATATCGTTTAAAAATAAATGTTAAAAATGATGCTGAAAACAGTATAACAGCTGTCGTTTTTAGATATTCTTTTAGTCTTGTAGTTAAAAAAGATGAGAAATTATTTAATACTGTTTCACTTTTTTCATCGTATTTTAGAATATCAGAGTTAAAAAAATCTTCGATAAAAAAAGTGTACATTTATGAAATAAATAATCTTGTTGATGAGATAAAAAAATATATCCAAGCTGGATATATTCCATTTTTGATAAAAGTTGATATTATGAGAGAACCTAAAAAAGGATATGATTTTGCTTTTTATTCAAAAGAATTTCAAATTTTTCACTAAAAACAGGAGTTTTTATGATAGATATTAAGCTTTTAAGAGATGAACCTGATGTTATTAGAAAATCTATTATTGCAAGGGGTGGAAGATATCTTTCATATTTTGAAGATTTATTAAAAAATGATTTAAGATATAGAAATATTTTAAAAGATGTTGAATCTTTAAGAAATAAAAGAAATGAAATTGCAAAAAAAATTGGAGAATATAAGATTAAAAAAGAATTACCTCCAAAAATCTTAGATGATGAGGCAAAAAATTTAAAAACTGAGATATCTAAAAAAGAAGAAGAACTTAGAAAACTTGAGTATGATATAAAAGAAATTTTACTTTCAATACCTAATATAATTGATCCAAGTGTTCCAGAAGGAAAAAGCGATGAAGATAACGTTGTGATATATGAATGTATTGAGAATAAAAGAAATTTTGATTTTAAACCACTTTCACATTATGAGATAGGTACTAAGCTTGATATACTTGATTTTGAAACATCTTCAAAATTAAGTGGTTCGAGATTTGCCTTGCTTAAAGGAAAAGGAGCTAAACTTGAAAGAGCATTGATAGAATTTATGCTTGATCTTCATATTGAAAATGGATATACAGAGATTTTTCCTCCATTTCTTGTAAACCGAAAAACAATGACAAATACAGGTCAGCTACCAAAATTTGAAGATGAACTTTATAAAATAAGTGGTGAGGAAGATCTTTTTCTTATCCCCACAGCAGAGGTTCCACTTACAAATATTTATGCGGATACTATTTTAGATGAAAAAGATTTACCTATCTCTATGACGGCTTATACAGCATGTTTTAGACGTGAAGCTGGTAGTTATGGCAAGGATACAAAAGGCTTAATAAGAAATCATCAGTTTAATAAAGTTGAACTTGTGTGGATAACTACACCTCAGGAGTCTATGGAGATACTTGAAAAGATGAGAAATGATGCTGAAAGGGTTTTAAGACTTCTTAAACTTCCATATAGGGTTGTAGAGTTATGCAGTTATGATCTTGGATTTTCAGCATCAAAAACATATGATCTTGAGGTTTGGATGCCATCTGAAAATAGATTTAGAGAGATTTCATCATGTTCTAATTGTAAAGATTTTCAGGCAAGACGTATGAATGCAAGATATAGAAGAAAAGATGGAAAAATAGATTATGTCCATACTCTTAATGGGTCAGGTCTTGCTGTAGGAAGAACTTTCGCAGCTATACTAGAAAATTATCAAAATGAAGATGGAAGTGTAACTATACCTGAGGTTCTTATTAACTACACTGGGTTTGATAGGATATGAATTATATATTTGTTTTTATTTTTTTTCTTTCAAATCTTTATTCACAGTTTATAACTGCTGATAATAAAGAGCTTATGAATATAGCTTATGAGGGAATTGATTATATTTATAAAGTAAAACCTAATAAAGCTAAAGAAAAATTTGAAGAACTTATAAAAAAATATCCTGATCATCCATTTGGACATTTTGGACTTGCTATGAGTAAGTGGGCTGAATTAGAATATCTTGAAGAAGAATCATCACCAAAGCTTTATGAAGAATATATTAAATTAAGTAAAAAAGCAATTGAAGTAGGTGAGAAATGGGTTTCTAAAAATCCAGAGGATGCTAATGCTTGGATGTGTCTTGGTGGCACTTATGGACTTTTAGCAAGATTATATGTTGTTAAACATAGTTGGTTAAAAGCATATTTTGCAGGTAAAAAAGCTATAAAAAATATGAAGAAAGCTTTAGAGGTTGATCCTCATTTATATGATGCTTATCTTGGACTTGGATTATGGGAGTATTCAGCAGGAACACTTCCTAGCGTAGTAAAAATTCTTGCATCTTTTATTATACGTGGAAGTCCTGAGAAAGGTATTGAGTATTTAAAACTATGTGCTCAAAAAGGATATTTTAATCGTGTTGCTGCAGAATTGCTTTTAATAGAGATATATACACAAACAGATAGTAAATATTCAAATCCAAAAGAAGCTGTTAAGATGGCAAATAAACTTATAGAGAGATATTCAAATCTTGCCCAGATGCATTTTGTTTTGATAGTTTCATTGTATGAAGCAAAGATGTATGATGAGGCTGAGAAAGAGATGTTTTCATATTTAAAAAAAATAGAAAATGGTGTTGATAGTTATTCTCCAAAGTATTATCCAAGAATATATACAGCTATTGGAACACTTTATATGATTAAAGGAGATTTAGATAATGCAGTTTTATATTTTCAAAAAGCTTGGGATTATATAAAATATGAGGAACATCCTTCAAGATGGGTTGTGTGGAGTGTTGTTAGGATAGGAAATATTTATGATCTTAAAGGATTAAGAGATAAAGCTGTTGAATTTTATAAGAAGGCTCTTTCTTATAGGGATCAATGGGGATTTAAGCAATATATAGAAGAATATATAAAACATCCATTTAGTTTATCAAAATATCTTGCGACACAACTTCCTCCACCATGATTTTATGTATGAGTGTTGAAACTATAATATATCTTTTAATTGCGATTATATGTTGGGGATTAGGTGCTATATTTGATAAGTTAACACTTAAATTACTTGATCCTACTTCTACTTTTTATGGAAGAACTTTTTTTATGTTAATTTTTTTTGGTATTCTTCTTTCTATGAGATTTTCAAAAACTTTTAATGCTTTAAAAAATTCTCCAAAATCAATGATTTATTTAAGTTTAAGTGTTGTTGTAACAATGATTGGGGTTTTTGCTTATCTTAAAGCTATGAGTCTTGATGAAGCATCAAAGATTGTTCCACTTTCTTCTACATATCCGCTTATAACATTTATAGTTGCTATTTTATTTCTTGGTGAAAGTTTTAGTATTTCAAAACTCGTTGGAACGATTTTCATCATTTCAGGTATTTATTTTATTTCAAAATAATATGGCAGTTGTTACTGTTAAAGTTTATACAACCCTTAAAGATAAACTTGGTTTTTCTCAAATTGAAATTAAAGCAGATACATTAAAGGATGCAGTTATTTTTTTATGTAATAAAAATCCTTTAATTAAGGATATTATTTTAGATAAGAAAAATAGAGTTAAAAATTATTTCGTTATAACTGTAAATTCAGATGTTGTTGATAATTTTAAAATATCAAAGATAAAATTAAATGATGGGGATATAATAAATATATTTCCACCAGTTGCTGGAGGATAAAAATAATTTAATTATAGAGGAGAGGTGTAATATGAAATCACATACAGTATATATAACAATGAACACTAAAAAAAGATATGAGATAATAAACATAACGGAGATAGTTGAGAGAGAGGTAAGAAAATCAGGTATAAAAGAGGGGATATGTCTTGTTAATGCAATGCATATTACTGCAAGTGTTTTCATAAATGATAATGAATCAGGGCTTCATAAAGATTTTTTAGACTGGCTTGAGAAACTTGCTCCATATTCAAAAACAGCTTATAATCATAATCTTACTGGTGAAGATAATGGTGATGCTCATCTAAAAAGAACTATTATGGGAAGGGAAGTAGTTATTGCTGTTACTAATGGAAGGCTTGATTTTGGACCTTGGGAACAGATTTTTTATGGTGAATTTGATGGACAAAGACCAAAAAGAATACTAATAAAAATAATTGGTGAGTAAGATGGATAGTACCCCGGATTCTGTTTCAAGGCAATCATTTGTCTAAGCGGACTACCCTGCTCTTGTTTTGTCATAAAGACAAAACGCCCGGGAAAGGCATAGAGCATGCTTGTCCTTGCTCCCTGCAGGGATTGCCACGGTAAATGTTACCATTTACCGGGTGAGCTCTTACCTCGCCTTTTCACCCTTACCTTGATGTTTAGCATCAAGGCGGTATATTTTCTGTGGCTCTTTCCGTCATAAGAAGCTTTCGCTTCTTATGCCCATTCTTGCGAATGGCGCAGTTCCCTTCGGAGTCCGGAGGTTCCTCCCTAAC
>Ga0197142_1003614_pt1 | contig 12871 bp, 12 predicted proteins | sample GBS60_MetaG_FD_148614 | JGI IMG/M metagenome (GOLD analysis project Ga0197142, IMG submission 148614) | Sediment microbial communities from Great Boiling Springs, Gerlach, Nevada, United States - GBS 60_MetaG | ecosystem: Environmental > Aquatic > Thermal springs > Hot (42-90C) > Sediment... | reverse complement strand
GATGGGATCCCGCATCATCTACATCCCCATCGGTCAGTTTTCCTCCTCAACCCTCAAGAAACTTCGCGTCTTCCATGTTCTCTCAGGCTACGACAAGAGGGCCATAGCCAAGGAATATATTCATAAGGATTGACCCTTAGTCCGCTCCCAGGTCTCGTATCCCATATGTCGGGCCGTTAGCACCCCTTGCACTGGGGTGAAAAGTTCGAAAAACGGGGTTCTCTGAAAGCGCTCACTTGAAGCCCCCAAAGTGGTCTGAGGCGCCCCCTCGTTTGGCATAAAGACCTGTGACCCTCGCTGGGATGTCTAGCCCCTCGCTCCCGCAAGGGCCCGCTCTCTTCTGGCTGAGATTCGGTTTGAGGAACAAGAGGCTCCCCCGCGGGCAGTCTGATAAGCCCCCTCAACTCGAAAAGTTGACGGGAATTGATTTCCTACTTCATCGCCATGGAAAAGGGGCTGCTAGGGGACTCCCTGAGGTTCCTCCAGCATTGCCTTCTTCTCTGATTCGATGTGATAGCTCTTCCAGTCCCATAGTCAACCTCCCCCTATCTAGTTGGCCATAATAATAACCCTAAGGCTCCCACTGGAGCCTATATTTGGTTAGGGAGAGTGTTCGGTCTAAACAGGGGCTGGCAGAATGGATTCAACAACAGAACCGTGGCAGATTCCCAGCGTGCCAATTCAATTTGGCTCAATCCACCCCCTCCTTGCAGACGCACCCCCAAGGTCCGCTTTGAAGTCTTATTCGTCAGGAGAAAGACTCATAGTTCAAATTCGCTCCCAGGCAGACCTGACTCGCGGATGATGGCTGGAGTGTGCCAATATGGATCTCGTCATAATCTGGAACTGGAGCCGTTATTGTGCCTTCTGGTAGTCTCATCCGGATTACGATGTGGCTACCGCATCGGCGCACTTCCATAGGGCCATGCCCGGACAAAATGGCGCACACCTCGTTGCCAGAAAGGACTCGGAGCTTACCCAACCGCCTCAACCTGCGTCACCAAAATCTCGGCGCGAAGACGTTGTGCGATCTCTTCCGAAGATGCAGTCTCGAAAACCAACTCCAAGGACTCGTCTAGATTGTCCCGAGCTTGTTCGACAGTGTCCCCTTGGCTTGCGATATCCAACTTCGGGCAAAGCGATACATATCTGTCACCCTCGCGCTTAATAATCGCCGTGAATGTCATTGACGACCTCCTGTCCCCGAAGTTTGCCACCCCATGAAATTACCACAGGCTTGTCTTTTTTTCCCAGCCAATGTCTCCCTTGCCGGTATCCAAAGAGGGGATCTTTGGGATTACAGAGACGGCAGCGAACTCAACGTGCTTCATATAAGGCACTCTTTTCGTGGGTACCGAACTCATCTCCGCGCCTCCGCAAATTATAAGTCCTTGGCCGAAAGATAAATGGTTTCAGGTGGATCATTTTTGGGTCACAATGGTAGCGCCTGTTGGCCCAGATCTCTGTGTTGGGGGAAAGGTGGCCCCAGGGCCTCAGACGGGAAGAGGTGGTAAGGGGTGGGCCTTTTGGACCTCCCACAAACCCACCTTGCGAGGCGGTCTCGAGTTGCCCTGGGAATCCAGTTGAGGGGCGGGCCCCGCAAGCCCCCGAGGACGGAATAGGCTTGCCCTGCAAGGCATTTCCCCCAACTGAGTCACCAGTCACTTCCATGCGGGTCTTGTAGCGCGTTGATCGGACTCCCGTACGGCCGTATTAGACAGGCGTGGGTGTCTCCGAAAGAGCTCCTGGGATCCGGGGTTTCTCGTCCCCTCAAAAAAAGACCCATCAGTGTTTGGTTGGAGGGAGGTCTCTTCTGGATCTCTCCCCGGGGACGAACTCACCAAGAGGAAGCCCGGAGAGGCCCTCACCCCCATGGCCAGAAAACAGGTCATGACCCCAAAGCTCATCGCCGGGCGCGCACGGGTCTCATCCATGGGACAAGGGCTCGCAAGTTCGCTTTGAACTTCTGGGCCCAATGTTTTGGGCTTCCGGCTCTTTTCCTACTCGAGTCTTGATACCGTGAGGGTCCAGGGACCTTGGTCTGGGAGTGAAGATTCCATCTCCCTTTGGCCCAGAATCCATGAAGGCCAAGCAAGCGACCTTCCAGTGCCTTTGCCACCTATCCGGAAGGCTCTCCTTTTGCTAAAGATTCGAACTCAGAAGGGGCGGAGAGAAAAGGGGGCCTACCGACCTTTTCCCCAAAGGCCCAAAGGAAAGCTATATTACATCTCATGCCCTATCTGACTGGAAGTTTCATTCCGTTCAAGAGATCCATCAGGCCAAAGGGGTTCCCATAAGCGATTGCGGAGAGCTAACATTAAGCTCTAAGCTTTTCTAATCAACTGCCACACTCGGGGGGCGTCCATGGAAATGAGAAAGCCTGTTTTGAGGCTCCACAAGAAGGACAATGTTGTCGTAGCCCTCAGAGACCTCTCTCAGGGGGAATTCATTGAAGACGAAGGGCTCAAAGTGCTCGAGGTTGTCCCCAAGGGCCACAAGGTGGCAACTAGCTTTATCCCCAAAGGGGCCCGCATCCTAAAATATGGACACAGAATAGGGATCGCCAAAGAGGACATACGAGCTGGCTCCTGGGTTCACACCCACAACTTGGCTGTGGCTTCAAGAAGGCGAAGATACAGGAAAGTAAAGGATTGGGAAAAGGAGGAACTCCCCCAAGCCACATCCAGGGCAAAGTTCCTCGGTATCCCAAGATCCAATGGAAAGATCGGAACCAGAAATTACATAGGGGTCATATCTACGGTGAACTGTTCAGCTACTGTTGCCAGAAGAATAGCCGATGCCTTCCAAGGAATGAGGTATCCCGGAGTGGATGGAGTAGTGGCTCTTGTCCACGGGGAAGGCTGTGCTGGCCAAAGCTCAGGGGAGAGGTTCGAGGCATTCAGAAGGGTTTTCACTGGCTACATAAACCATCCCAATTTTGCAGGAGTTCTCCTCGTGGGTTTAGGTTGCGAGGTGAATCAGCCAGAGGGCATTTTGATGGCCGTAGGTGTTGAAAAGACTCCCCTGGTGAGGACCCTCCTGATCCAGGACCATGGGGGCACCCAAAGAACCATCGAAAAAGGGGTGGAGGTAGTGAGGGAGATGCTAAAAGTGGCGCAAGAGGCAAGGCGCACGGAGATCTCAGCCGAGAAGATTGTCCTAGGGGTGGAATGTGGAGGCTCGGATGCTTACTCGGGCATAACCGCAAACCCAGCTTTGGGATTCGCTGCAGATATGCTCGTCTCCCATGGAGGCACAGTGATTTTGAGCGAGACCCCCGAGATCTATGGTGCAGAGCACCTCCTGATTGAGAGGGCCTCCTCCCCACGGGTTGCCCAAAAGCTTCTCGAGAGGATAAGGTGGTGGGAGTCCTATGTGAGGAACAATGAGGGCGAGATGGACAACAACCCTTCTCCCGGTAACAAGAAGGGAGGTCTGACCACTATACTGGAGAAATCTCTGGGAGCGGTATCCAAGGGCGGGACCACAAGGCTCATGGAGGTTTACGAATATGCTGAAGAGGTTCGCTCCAGAGGACTTGTGTTCATGGACACCCCAGGATACGACCCTGCTTCAGTCACGGGAATGGTGGCAGGAGGGGCAAATGTCATTGCTTTTACCACAGGGAGGGGCTCAGCCTTTGGGTGCAAGCCGGTTCCCGTCTTGAAGCTCGCAACGACAAGCGAGCTTTTCCATGCTATGGAAGACGATATGGACATAGACTGTGGGACAATAATCCAAGGGGAAGAGTCCGTTGAGGAGGTTGGAGCTCGGATATTCAAGAAGATCCTGGAGGTCGCATCCGGAGAGAGGACAAAGAGCGAGCTTCTGGGTTATGGGGACATGGAATTCGTCCCGTGGCGCATGGGGGCTATGATGTGAGGTGAAACCCTCTGGAAGCTGTCAATAGATTGGGACCATCAAAAGGGATATGGGCAACATGGCGGCCTAGATGTTCCCACCTCAGGTAAAACAGAAAGGAGAGGAGAGGCCCTTTCGACTGCGCGCGTCCAGGCCATTGACAGGGCTGGCGCAGGAGAATAGTCTACATAATATCATTGAGATGGGGCCTTCTTTGGCAAGAGCTTCCGAGCCCCATTTGGAGGATGCTCCGTGGAGAAAAATGGCAACGGACCCGGCCAAGAAGGATCCCGGCTTTGGTTTGTGGTGCAGACCAACCCCAGGGAGGAGGAAAAGGCCTTAAGTGGCCTTGGGGAAAAAGGCTTCGAGCTTTTCTTCCCAAGGATAAAGGTGGTCAGGTATTGGAAGCTTCGGGCGGGAGAGGCCATAAGACCCCTTTTCCCTTCCTATCTTTTCGCTCGCTTTGCTTATCCTCAGGATTATCCCTATGTGTTGTGGACTCGGGGGGTCAAGAGGGTTGTGGGCGCTGGCGAGGATCCTGTTCCAGTCCCAGATGAGGTGATTCGTACCATAAAGGATCAAATGGACGAGCAGGGCCTTGTCCGGGTGGGGAGGAGGCTTAAGCCCAAAGACAGGGTGAGAATCAAGTCCGGGCCGTTCAAGGGTTTGTTGGCCCTTTTCGAGAGAGAGCTCGACGACAATGGCAGGGTGGAGATACTTTTGCAGGTGCTTGGATTCCAAGCCAGGGTTCAACTTCACGAATCCCTGCTGGAAAAGATCCAAGGATGAAGCTCGCTGAGAAGGTTTGAGGGAGAAAAGCCATGATGCTGAGATCATGCTTCATGTGTCCACATCATCAGATAAAGAGAGAGGAGACCTCCAGTCACAGTTTCTGTCAGAAGGAAAACTGCTGGTCCAGGTACTCTAGGTGCATCGCTAGGAAGGCCCTGGAGAGGTTCCTCGAGGAGGACAGGTTGGAGGTGCCAACTAGATTTTCAGCCCTCTCCCATGTATACGGTTCTGAGTGAGCAAGGATAATTTTGACGTCTGAAAAGGACCGTCTCTTTTTCCTAAGGGAACATTTGAAGGAAATTTGCAAGGAAAGGGGGCCGATTCCCTTCGCCCTCTATATGGAGATCTGCCTCTACCATCCAGAGCTGGGCTATTACATTGCCTCTCAGCCACCAATGGGAAAAAGAGGGGACTATATCACCTATCCCCAGGTCCATCCCGCATTCGGCAGGTGCATGGCGAGGCAGATAATAGAGATCTGGGAGCAGATGGGATCTCCCAAATCTTTCGAACTTGTGGAAGTGGGACCTGGCAAAGGCCAGATGATGAGGGACATGTTGGAGCTCATATCTCGGAAGGCCCCTCACCTCATGGAAAATCTGGAAATTACATTAGTGGAAATAAGCCCTAAGCTCCAATCAATCCAGAGGGAGACCCTGGCCCCATTTCCCAATGTGAGCTGGGAGGACCCAGGTGATTTCTTCACCCGAAGAAAAGTCCGTGGGTGCATTGTCTCCAATGAATTGGTGGATTCTCTTCCGGTTCATCTCGTGGAGATGAGAAGGGGGGAGTTGATGGAGGTCCTCGTTGTGGTTGGAGATCGAGAGATAAAGGAGGTTCTTGGAGAGTTAACGGATCCCAAGATTCGCGAATATCTCGATAGATGGGGCACATGCCTCCAGGATGGTCAAAGGGTGGAGGTGGGACTCAAGGCTCTGGAGTGGATGCAGTCAGTGGGGGCTTCTCTGGAAAGGGGCGCTGTGATCACAGTGGATTTTGGCTTCAGGGGGGCTGAACCATTCCATCCCTTGAGGAATAGAGGCTCCCTCATGGCATACAAGGGCCACAAGGCCAGTTCGGATCCCTACGAGCTTCCCGGGGGCCAGGACATCTGCTCCCACGTGAACTTCTCGGCCCTGATTAGCGCTGGAGAGGAAGTGGGTCTTTTGCCCACAGGGATTATCACCCAGGACAAGTTCTTGCTCAATCTGGGTCTACTGGAAGAGATGGTGGAACAGGAAAAGAGGCGTTCCTTGGACTCACCGGCCGAATTTTGGCAAGAGAAGCTGGCATTGAGGAGCCTGATGGTGCCCCAACATCCTCAAGGGGGGTTTCAGGTTCTCATTCAGCACAAGGGATGGACCCCTAAGGCCTTGACGGGCCTTTCCCATAGGCTTCCTAAAGTGGGTTCCCTTGAACCTCTCCGCACAAAGGGCCTATCATAGAAGAAAGGTAGAGAAACCCACATAGCTCCAGGAGGTGACACATGACCAAGGAGGTCTCCAAGAGGATAGTGCTGTATTTTTCCAAATCCACTTGGGACAAACCCATTGTGTATCGATTGGTCAAGGATTATGACCTTGTGTTCAACATCCTCAAGGCAGAGGTGCTCCCCAGGCAAGAAAGCTATATGGTGATGGAGCTGAGCGGTCCTCTTTCCAGCTATAGAAAGGGAATCAAGTACCTGAAGGATTGCGGTATAGTTGTGAAGCCCGTGGAGAAAGACATCCAGAGGGATGAGGACAGGTGTTACCACTGCGGGGCGTGCACCGCTATGTGTCCCACACAGGCCCTCCATGTGGACAGGGCGACAATGGAGATTCGCTTCGACAACAAGCTCTGCAGTGGTTGCGGACTCTGCATACCCGTTTGTCCCAGTAGGGCAATGCAGACAGCCATCTTGTGAAGCTCGATTAGGCCTCCGAACAAACGAATGACGATGATGCTGGCACGAGAAAAAGGTCCCATTTGGGCTGCCTTAAGTGGCGGTGTGGACAGTGCTACCGCGGCCGCCCTTCTCCTGGAGCAGGGGTTCCAAGTGGAGGCCGTTTTCATGGAACTCTGGGATTGTGGCCTCGCCAAGAGAACAGGGAGGCAGAGTTGCTGTTCCCCTCGAGACAAGAGAGATGCCATGGAAGTTGCCAGGCAGCTGGGGGTCGGGTTCAGGACAGTGGATCTCAGGGAGGTCTTTAGGGAGAAGGTCATAAAGGATTTTGTTGAGTCCTATCTCTCAGGGCTTACCCCCAACCCCTGTGTCAGGTGCAACCAATGGGTCAAATACGGGGCATTACTCGAGATGGCTCTGGAAAGTGGAGCCCAGGGGTTGGCTACGGGCCACTATGCTAGGGTGGCCTCCCAAGGAGAAAACGGCCCATTGACACTCCTACGGGGTCGAGACCCGTCCAAGGACCAGTCCTACTTCCTCTTCACCCTCGGACAGGAGGAGTTGAAGAGGATTATTTGGCCTTTGGGAGAGCTCACAAAGGAGGAAGTCAGGGCCGTTGCCAGGAGAAAGGGTCTCCGTGTGGCAGAAAAGGAGGAAAGCCAGGAAGTGTGCTTCATACCGGGTGGCGACTACAGGGAATTCCTCTCCCTCTATGCCGAAGGCGACCTTGGAGGCCACGGGGATATAGTCGACTGGGAAGGGAGGAAGCTCGGGGAGCACGATGGGTTCTTTGGTTTCACGGTTGGCCAAAGAAGAGGTCTTCGCATCCCCTGGAAGGAACCCCTTTACGTTCTGAGGGTGATCCCTAAAGAGAGAAAGATAGTTGTGGGGCCCAGATCGAAGGTGAACTCCATGGGGCTTGAGGCCAAGGAGTTCTCTTGGGTCAAGGGAGAACCTCCGGGAAGCAGGTTCCCTGCCAAGGCGCGCATAAGGTACAGGCACAAGGAAGCAGAGGCGACTGTGGAGGTAATCTCTGAGAAGAGGGTGCGGGTCCTTTTCCAGGAACCCCAGCCTTCTGTTACCCCGGGTCAGGCAGTGGTCCTCTACTCGGGGGAGGAGGTTCTGGGAGGCGGATGGATCCAGGGACCTTGGCCCTGAGGTGGGAGAGTAAGGTGGAAGAGGAAATCTTTTCGATTCACGTTCTGGGCTGCAAGGTAAACCAACACGATGCTGCCTCCTTGGGTCTAGCGCTGGAGAAGCTGGGGCTGAGGAGGGCGAAGGAGGGGGATTCTCCTCACATCATAATCGTTCAGACCTGTACAGTGACCGGGGAAGCTGAGAGGCAAAACCTTCAGCTCATGAGAAGGCTCAAGCTGCGGCACCCCCAGGCCCTGATAATTGCATCGGGCTGTCAGGTCCAAGCTCACGGAGAGATCCTGAAAGGATCTCCCTGGGTAGATCTCGCATATCCCACCTGCAAAAGAGCCGAGCTCATCGAACACGTGGCCCATCTGTGCCAGAGGAGCGAGGCTGCAAAGGAGTTGAGGGAAGAGGAAGTAGTGTGGGGCGAGGATGTAGTGCGCTTGCCAGGAAGGACAAGGGCTTACATCAAAGTACAGGATGGCTGTAGCGGAGCTTGCTCCTATTGCATAGTGCCCAAGGCCCGGGGGCCTAGCAGGTCAAGGCCCAGAGAGTCCATATTCAGGACTATGAGGGCTATGGAAGAGTGCGGCACAAAGGAGGTCGTGATAACAGGCGTGCAGCTTGGTGCCTACGGCATGGATCTGGAACCTCCCCGTACCCTCGCTCAATTGATAGAGGAGATCCACAGCTTCTCAATACCCAGGATTAGACTCAGTTCCATAGAGCCACACTACTTGGACAAAGAGCTCATGGATGTCATATGCTCGAGCTCCAAGATTTGCCATCACATACACATCCCCATCCAAAGCGGAAGCGAGCGTATCCTCAGTTTCATGAACAGACCTTACACAGCCCAAGAGTGTCGAGAAAAAATCCTCTGGCTCAAGGAGAGAATTCCCGATCTGACCATAGGCGCGGACATCATCGTGGGCTTCCCAGGTGAGAGCCAGGAGGAATTTGGAAAGACCCTCGAGTTCCTGGAGTCTATCCCATGGAGCTACTTGCATGTGTTCCCGTTCTCGGCGAGGCCTGGGACAGAGGCCTATACCATGGAAAGAAAGGTGGACCCAGGGGAGATAAAAAGGAGGTCCTCTCTCCTGAGGGCAATGTCTCGGGAGAGGAGGTCTCAGTGGATGGAGAGCTTTGTGGGGAGGGAGGTGGAAATTCTGGTGGAAGGGCCCAGCAAGAAAATCCACGGATGTATGCAAGGGAAAACGGGCAATTATCTCAAGGTGCTCATCCCTCAGGGAAGAAAGAGGGAAGGGGATATGGTTCGGGTGAGAATAGAAGGCGGCCTCGATGGTGAGCTCCTGGGAAGGGAAGTATGAGGAGTGGGCAACAGATCCCATTGGCCTTGACTGGGGTTGGAGGATGGGGTAGGATTGTCTCGAGTCTTAGCAAAGGAGACATGAATTGAATATGGGACCACGAGGGCTGCGGGCAATGGTTGAACAGGAGATGATCCTCCTTCTCGGCCTTAGCCTTCTCCAGAGCCCGCTGTCCCATTGGGTCATGGCATAGAAAGGGTGGGGCCGCGGGCAACGGGTTGCTCGCGGCCCTTGGATTTTTGAGGAGGCCGTTGGGCAACCAACGGCCTCTTTGATTTTTGGGAAAAGGCGCGTCTTGGCTCTTTGACCTGGCCTCGATGAGGCAGGAGACCGCAAAAAAGGGGAGGTGATCATGGAGAGAGCATATCGCATAGCCGTGATACCAGGGGACGGTGTGGGACCGGAGGTAGTGAGGGAGGGTCTCAAGGTCCTGAGGAGGTGTTCGGAAATGGAAGGCTTCCGACTCGAAACCGTTGAGTATCCCTTTGGGGGCGAGCATTTTCTGAGGACACGGGAGACCCTTCCTGAAACGGCCCTCCAAGAGCTCAGGGAGATGGATGCAATATACCTGGGGGCCATAGGCCATCCAGATGTTAAACCTGGGCTTTTGGAAAAGGAGATCCTCCTCAGGATCAGGTTCGAGCTGGATCTCTACATAAATCTCAGGCCAGTACAGCTCCTTCCTGGAGTTGAAACCCCTCTCAAGGATAAAGGGCCCGAACACATAGACTTTGTGGTGGTAAGGGAGAATACAGAAGGGCTCTATATCGGCGCTGGAGGAACCATGGCCAAGGGCACTCCATTCGAGGTGGCTGTGCAAGAGTCGATCCAGACGAGAAGGGGCGTTGAGAGGTGTTTGAGATACGCCTTCGATCTCGCGAGAACTAGGCCCAGGAAAAAGCTCACCCTTTGCGGGAAGAAAAACGTCCTCACCTACGTATTCGATCTTTGGGATAGGGTCTTCTCGGAATTGGCTCGAGATTATCCCGATGTGCAAACAGATTATGCTCACGTGGATGCCATATGCATGTGGATGGTCAAGAACCCGGAAGAGTTCGATGTGATAGTCACGGACAACATGTTCGGGGACATAATCACCGATCTGGGGGCAGCCATTCAGGGGGGCCTCGGTCTCGCTGCGTCGGGGAACATCCATCCCGGCAAGGTGTCCATGTTCGAGCCCATCCACGGCTCCTCTCCCAAGCACGCTGGAAAGGGGACTATAAATCCCATAGCCGCGATCCTTGCCGGTGCCATGATGTTCGAGCATCTCGGAGAAAAAAGGGCGGCCTCCAGGATCTATCGGGCTGTCAGAATGGTGATTAAGGAATTGAAGGGAATGGGTGCTGGGCAGATGGGCATGTCCACCTCAGAGGTGGGCGACAGAATAACTGAATTGCTCTCAATGGAAGAAGATTAAGAGGAGGTATGGATCCATGGCGGAGTATGTGAGAATTTTCGATACCACGTTGAGGGATGGAGAACAGTCTCCAGGGGCCACAATGAACGTGGAGGAGAAGATCCAGGTGGCCCTCCAGCTTGAGCGCCTAGGGGTGGATTCCATAGAAGCTGGATTTCCCGTGGCCTCCGAAGGAGATTTCCAGGCAGTGAGAAGGATAGCCGAGAGAATTCAGGACTCCAAGGTGGTCGCCCTCGCAAGGTGCGAGAAGATGGACATAGAGCGCGCATGGGAGGCGGTTAAGGTGGCCAGGAGGCCAGGCCTCCATGTGTTCCTCTCCACCTCGGATATCCATCTCCGCTATCAGCTCAGAAAAGACAGGCAAGAGGTGCTCCATTGGGCGGCACAAATGGTCAGGTTCGCAAGGCAGCTTTGCGAGGACGTTGAGTTCTCCCCCATGGATGCATCCAGGACCGAACCCACATTCCTTTTCCAGGTCCTGGAGGCAGCCATAGAAGCGGGCGCTACTATCGTTAACATTCCCGATACAGTGGGCTATGCGACTCCAGATGAATTCGGTGAGCTTATAAGGCAGATCCGGAGCTCAGTCCCAAACATAGACAAAGCGACCTTGAGTGTCCACTGCCACAACGATCTCGGACTTGCGGTGGCCAATTCCCTAGCTGCTGTGCTTGCAGGGGCAAGACAGGTAGAGTGCACAGTGAACGGGATAGGAGAGAGAGCAGGGAACGCTGCCTTGGAAGAGGTTGTCATGGCCTTGAAGACAAGGGCTGATAGGTTCGGGGTGGAAACAAGGATAAGAACAGAGCTTCTCTATCCCACAAGCAGGATGGTCTCTAGGATAACAGGGATCCCAGTGCAGCCCAACAAAGCGATAGTCGGGGCCAATGCCTTTTCCCACGAATCGGGAATTCATCAAGATGGCATCCTCAAGGACAAGAGAACTTACGAGATCATGACACCCGAATCAGTGGGATGGGGTCAAACATCCCTTGTGCTGGGAAAGCATTCGGGAAGACATGCCCTCAAGGACAGGCTCGAGAAACTGGGCTATGAATTGACGCCTGAGGATCTGGATAGAGTATTTCAGCGGTTCAAGGCCCTGGCCGACAAGAACAAGGATGTGTATGATGAGGACCTGGAGGCCATAGTGGAGGACGAGGTCCTCAGAGTTCCGGAGAAATACAAACTCGTATATCTCCATGTGACCAGCGGGAGCGTCACTGTGCCAACGGCTAGTGTCAAGCTAGAGATCGACGGGGTGGAGCATGCGGGTGCGGGATTTGGCATAGGTCCAGTGGACGCCACATTCCAGACTATAGCTCGCATAACTGGCACTAAGGCAAAGCTCAAAAGATTTGCCATAAATGCCATAACAGGGGGGTCAGATGCTCAGGGAGAGGTCACGGTGAGACTCGAGGCAAATGGGCACGAGGTAGTGGGACAGGGCACCCATCCAGATGTGATAGTGGCGAGTGCCAAGGCGTACGTGAATGCCCTCAACAGGCTGGAGTACAGGAAGAGATACCCCCTTAAGCTAAGAGAGGAGATGTGAACATGGGGAAAGGAAAGGGAGGAAGCACTCTAGCTGAGAAGATTCTCGCTCGGCATTCGGGAAGGGATAGGGTGGAGCCTGGGGAATTGCTCCTTGTGGATGTGGACTTGACAATGGCCAATGACGTAACAGCACCCCTTGCCATAAGATCCTTCAGGGAGGCAGGAGGCGAGAGGGTCTTGGATCCTTCCCGGATAGTGCTCGTGATGGACCATTTCACGCCCAACAAGGACATTGCCTCGGCTGAGCAGGTGAGAGAATGCAGAGAATTTGCCAGGCAGCAGGGGATTTCCCTGTACTTCGAGACCGATGGAATCGCCCATGCACTTCTTCCCGAAAGGGGCCTTGTGCTTCCTGGCCAGCTTGTCTTGGGGGCCGACAGCCACACCTGCACCTACGGAGCCCTGGGTGCCTTTGCCACGGGTGTTGGGAGCACAGATATTGCGGCTGCGTGGGTGACGGGAAAGGCGTGGCTCAAAGTGCCCCGGACCATAAAGCTCATTTATGAGGGAGAATTGTCTCCCTGGGTCACGGCAAAGGATCTCATTCTCAAGACAATCTCCGACCTGGGAGTTGATGGGGCCAATTACAAGGCCCTGGAGTTTTCAGGGAGCACCATCTCGGGCCTCTCAGTAGAGGGTCGGATGACCATGGCAAACATGGCCATAGAGGCAGGGGCTAAGGCCGGAATCTTCGAGGTTGATGGGAAGACCAAGGAGTACCTCGCCTCTTTCCTTCCACATGACTGGGAGATTCCAGTTCCAGATGATGAGGCCGAATACGAGGAGGTGAGAACTTACGATGTGTCCTCCATGGGCCCGGTTGTGGCCATTCCCCATTCCCCAGGAAATGTGAGACCAGTAGAGGAGCTATCTGGGGTTGAGATA
>Ga0197142_1003613_pt1 | contig 12873 bp, 13 predicted proteins | sample GBS60_MetaG_FD_148614 | JGI IMG/M metagenome (GOLD analysis project Ga0197142, IMG submission 148614) | Sediment microbial communities from Great Boiling Springs, Gerlach, Nevada, United States - GBS 60_MetaG | ecosystem: Environmental > Aquatic > Thermal springs > Hot (42-90C) > Sediment... | reverse complement strand
TGTTATTGATAATTTAAAAACAGGATTCAAAAATAATCTAAACAAAAAAGCTAAATTTTATAAAGCAGATATTAAAAATTTAAAATTAATTAAAAAAATATTTGAAAAAGAAAAATTTGATATTGTAAATCACCATGCTGCTATTGCTGAAGTAATTAAATCAATAAAAAATCCTCTTCCAACAATTGAAACAAATGTTTTAGGGACAATTAATTTACTTGTAGCAAGTTTAGAAAATAAAGTTAAAAAATTTATTTTTGCTTCAACTGGCGGAGCTATTTATGGCGAACCTAAAAAAATTCCAGTTGATGAAAATGCAATACCAAAACCTCTTTCTCCTTATGGACTTTCAAAATTATTAGCTGAAGAAAGTATAAAATTTTACGCAGAAAATTATGGTTTTGATTATTTAATTTTTAGATACGGAAATGTATATGGCCCAAGACAAAATCCAAAAGGAGAAGCTGGTGTTGTTGCTATTTTTTCTTATTTAATAAAAAACAATAAACAACCAATAATTTTTGGAGATGGCAGCAAAACCAGAGACTATGTTTATGTTAAAGACATAGTCCAAGCAAATATTTTAGGATTATCAAAAGGCAAAAATGATATTATTAATTTGGGGTGCGAAAAAGAAATTAGCGATTTTCAAGTTTTTGAAAATATATCTAAAAATTTAAATTCTAAAATAAAACCAATATTTGCTCCATTTAGACCCGGTGAAGTAAAACATATTGCCCTATCTAATAAAAAAGCATATAAAGTATTGGGTTGGAAACCAAAAATAAAATTTGAACAAGGAATTAAAATTTATTTAAAGGAAATATTTTAAATTTTAAAATTTTAATAAATATTTAATCAATTAAATAATTGTCAATTAATTTTTGGGTTTTTGCTGGATATTTTTTTGCCCATTTTTTAAATAATTTTTTATTAATTTTAGAATAATCAATATTTGAAAAATTTATTTTTAATTTCCCCAAAGAAGCTAAATAAAATGTATCTAATAAAGCTTTTTCCGGCCACGCTAAATAAATATTATCCCGAAGCAAATAACCAAAAAATAATTTTTTTTGAATTTTGCGATATTCAATTTTAGTATTCATTAAATTAACGCTTTTTGTTTTTAGAGTTGTAGCAAAAGTAATAGTATAAGGCAGCTGACTTAAAATTCCCCATAAGTAAAGCGCGTATTCAAAAGAAATATAAGAAGGAAAATAAATTTCGTTTGCTAATTTTTCTATTTTAATTTTTGAATCAGGCAAAATATAAATTCCCCTATAAACTTTAATAATTTTTTTAGACTTAATAAGACGCCAAATAACAACTTTTAGCGAATTTTCTTTTCCTACCCAAATTTTTTTAAAATCTGAAAAGGTAAAATAATCTTTGTTTATTTTATTTAAGTTTTCCAAAAATTCATTTGTCATTTTATTAAATCGTCAATAATTTTATGATAACTAACTGGTAAATATTTATTTAAAATCTGTTTCGTTGCTTTTTTATCAATTTTAATTTTAGGTTTTTTAAATTGTTCTTTTAATTTTTGACTAATAAACCATAAATCGAATAAGTCTCGCGGCTCTTTTCTGTTTTTAAACGCTAAAGTTTTAAATTTTTTAATTGTTTCTAAATCTAATACAAACAATAAAACATTAAAATTTGATATTGGCGAATTTAAAATTCTTAATTCAAATCCCTTTTTTAAAATTTTTTTACGAATTTCAATTTTTAAACTAAAAGGCAAAGATAAAAAATCTTCTTTTATTTTAAATTCCGCCAAAAAGGTAAATTTTTTATTTTGCAAATCTGATATTTCTAAATTATATTTTTTAGCAATGTCTTTTATTATTGTTTTAAAATCATTAAAAGATATTTTCTTTTTTAAATAAAAATCAAGATCGTCTGAAAAACGCGGAGAATTATAAGCTAAACGAAGAGCAGTTCCGCCAATAAAAATTATTTTTTCTCCCAAAGGACTTTCTGTTAATTCTTTTAAAATAAGCATTTCCCAGTATTCGCGCGCAATTTGATTAATATTAATTTTCAATTCCTTGCTAAATTGTTCGGCTAAATTTTTATCCATATTTTTATAAAAAATAAGATTCTTTAAAGTTAACAATTTTGTTAACCTAATGGAATTATACTATAAATAAAAAATAAAGCAACATAAGCCATCTCCACAGACATCCAATATCGATAGATTAAATTTTCAAAATTTGCGGCAGGCGGCGCAAAAATCTAAAAATTAAAGCAAAATAAACGTTTTAAATCCAACTATTAATAATCTCTTTAAAAGCTTTAAATATATTTTTTAACTTGATTGCTTTTACTAATTTTTCGTCATAATCTCTTCTATAAAAAGCTTTTTTAAGCATTGGGTTAATTATTTTTTTCATTCTATTATAATCATAAATCTCCCATGGACTTGTGCAAGTAAATAAAGCAATTACTTTTTTATTTAAAGCCAAACCCAAATGCATTGCTAATGTATCACCACAAATTAAAATACTTGCTTTGTCTATATCTTTAATATAATCAATTATTTTTTTTCTTTGTTTTAAATAAAAAACCTTATATCCCTCTTTTTCAATTTTATTTTTTAATAAATCGTAGTATGGCCAAACTTTCATTGGCCATTTATTTCCCGCTCTTTTTTCTATGGCAATAATAATTTCTTTTGTTTTTGGTTTATTAAAATAATTATAATTTATTAAATAATTTTCTCCTTTAAATTTTTTACCAAGCATTTCAAATAAAATTTCTTGATAGGTTTTTCTGTTCTTCCACTTTAATAAATTTGCCATTTCTTTTCCATATTTAGAAATTAAACTCATATCGTACCATTTTTTACTTTCCTTTGTATAAAGAATTTTATTCTTTTTAAAATCAAAATAAACGCCGATTAATTTTTTTGTTTTTAATATACTTATTTTTTTAACTAAATCTTCATCTTCTTCTAAATTTAAAATCAAATCAAAATTTATCTTTTTTAAAATATTTAATTTATTAGGAGTTAAAATTTTTAAATTTTTAATTTTAGGTAAAATTTCTTTTCCTTCTTTAGATGACACCCAAAATATTTCACCTTTTAAAATTCTTAAAATAGGCGTTGTCCTCAAAACATCTCCTAATGCTCCAGTTTTGCAAATTAAAATTTTTTTCATTTTATTAATAAATTTTCAAATATATTTTTATATACAAATCCCACTTTTTCTGAAGAAAAATTTTCAATAACATTTTTTTTAGATTTTTCTTCGATTTCTTTAATCTTATTTTTATTTTCTCTTGCCCATTGTATCAAATTAACCCATTCTTCTTTAGTATTATTTTTACATATCAAAATATTATCATAATTTACAAAACCTTCTATGTTTTCTAAATTAACACAAACAATAACTAATTTTCCCAAGCTCATTACTTCAATAACTTTGCCTTGAATGCCTGCGCCAATACGCACAGGAGAAATAAAACATAAGCTTTTTTGAATAATCTCATATGGATTTTCTAAAAAACCGGTAAAAATAACATTTTTAATTTTTTTAAATTTATTTTTTAATTTTTTTTCACCTTGTCCAATTATATAAAATTTTAAATTAGGAAATGTTTTATTAATTTCCGGCCATATATTTTTCAAAAAATAATTTATTCCTTCATAATTAGGATAATATGACAAATTCCCCATAAAAGTTATTAAATTTTCATCTATTGAAAGATTAGAGAGTTCCAAACCTAATTTTCTAAAATTAACTCCAGTTATATAAATTTCTTTAAAACTATCTAATCTTAAATCTTTTAAAATAAAATCTTTATCTGTTTTAGCTACAATTGAAAAATTATTTAATAATTTAATCATTTTTCTTTCATAAAATTTTATTTTAAATCCTTCTAATAAAAATATCGGCCGTAAAAGTACAGGATAATATTTCCAAAAATTTAAATAATGATAAGCAATTGAATCGTTAAAATCTAACAAAACTTTATTTCTATCTTTTTCTTCAATATTTTCTAAATACTTTCCTAATCTAATTGTATGAACATAAACAGCTGAAGCGCTCTCAATCAAGCCTTTAAACAATTCATCTATTTTTTTAAAATAAAACATTTCTGTCTGAAGAGGTCTAAAATTAAAAAATGCGCGCAAAGCATTTAAAATAAATCTAAATTTTGAATAAGTAAATAAATTTAGTTTCCCAAATTGCTCCAAATAATTTATTTCTTCTTTACCTGGCTTCTCCCATGTTACAATTAAAAATTCTAAATCAGCCAATTCTTTTAATGACTTAATGACGCATTCAAAAATTCTAAGCTTAGTACTATCTTTTGGTGGATAAGGAAATTTATGCAAAAAAATTATTATTTTTTTATTTTCCATATTATTCTTCTAAAAATTGCGTATGGATATCTTGCAAAAAGCATAAGCCAAGCATATAAAAATGGAAATTTAATATTAAAATGTTTTCTAAAAATTTTTTTATTTTTTAAAAAACAATATAAAGTATTTTTCCAAACATAATATTCATATTTAAATCTTTGCATCCGTGCACCTCCTTTTTTGTTTTCAGAAGATTTTAAATGATAACAAATGGTATCTGGAATTAAAACCATTTTAAATCCAGCATCTAAACATCTTAAATAAAAGTCAAGTTCCTCGCGAAAAGCATTGCCCTTATACCATTCATCATATAAAACTTTATCAAAAACTTCTTTTTTAATTAAAGAATTAGAGTGCAAAAATTTAACCTCAATTGCTTTATCTAAAAATCTTTCAAAATATCCCTCAAAAGGAAATCGAGTAAAAATAGGGCCCCTATCTTTATCTGCAAATTCTTTTGCCTCTTTTAATGTTTGATTGTCAAATAAATAAATCCTTCTTCCTGCAATTAAATCAGCGTTAAATTCTTTCATTTTACTTAACAAAATTTCTAGATGATTTTCGTCTAAAATAACATCATCTTCTCCCATAAAAATATAAGGCGCAGTTGAATTTTTAACTCCTATATTTCTTGCTGCCGGCAAATATGCTTTTTTATCAACTCTTATATAAACAATTTTAGAATCTTTTAATTTTTCTACTTCTTCTTTTAAATTATCTTCTCCAGCATCATCAACAATAATTACTTTATTTAAAAATTTTTGATTTAAATAAGAAGGTAAAACTTTTAATAAAACATTTTTTCTATTTCTTGTTGGAATAATTATATCTATTAATTGCATAAAATTAAAAAATTATTTATAGTTTAATTTAATTTATTATAATTCAAGTCGAAGCAAATATCAAATAAAATGAATATTAAAACATTATATATTTTTTCAAAATTATTAAGAATAAATCATTGGATAAAAAACTTCATAATATTTATACCTTTATTTTTTAGTGGCGAATTAATAAATCTTTCGCTTTTAATAATATCCATAAAAATATTTTTTTTATTTTCCTTTGTAGCAAGCAGTTGTTATATAATCAACGATTTGATAGATAAACAAAAAGATATTCTGCACCCCAAAAAATCTAAAAGACCCTTGGCTAATGAAGATATAAAACCAATAAATGCTTTAATTTTAGCAATATTAATAATGACAACATCTCTTGGGGCAGCTTTTATAATAAACAAAAAAATATTTTTTATCTTTTTAATTTATATAGTATTAAATATTATATATTCCAAATACATTAAAAAAATAGCAATATTAGATGTTATATTCATTATCTTCTTTTATGTATTAAGAGGTTTTATTGGGGGGATTTCAATTGAAATTAAATTATCGTGGTGGCTTATTGTTTTATTAGCTACATCCTCTCTGTTTTTAATATTATCAAAAAGATATTCTGAACCAGATAGTATAAAATTAATAACTCGACCCTATTTTTATATAAAATACAAAATATATATAAAAAATATCATGATAATATTAACAATTTTTTCTATATTTTTTTATTATTTTTACACTATAAAACATATATCCTTAATTAATAATTTATACCTATTTCTTGCAATAATTCAATTTTTAACTTTTTCTTTAATATTTATTTACTATCTTTATTCCGTATTATATAAAAACAATTATGGAGAAAGTCCAGAAAATTTTTATAAAGATAAAGTGCTTCTATTTCTTATAATTATTTATTTCGGAACAATATTTATGTTAAAGTATTTATTATAAAAATGATTAAAAAATTAAAATTTATTATTAATATAACAATTTCTTCTGGTTTCTTTATCGGATTTATAAAAATCATACCAGCAACATTTGGAACTTTTTTAGCAATTCCTATTATTTATCTTATAAATGATTTTAATATGTTTTATAAAATAATATTTGTAATATTACTTTTTATTGTTGGGGTTTTAACATCAGATTACATAGAAAAATATACAAACAAAAAGGATCCTTCTTTTATAGTAATAGATGAAATAGTAGGTTTTATAATTTCTTTTTTAAATATTCAATTAAATTTTATAAATATTTTTCTAGGATTTATAATTTTTAGAATTTTAGATATAATAAAACCATTTTATATTCATAAAATACAAAATATTAAAGGGGGTCTAGGAATAATGTTGGATGATGTAGCTGCTGGAATTTTAACAAATATAATTTTATTAATTATTTCTTAAAAAATTGATAATATAAAATTAAAATATAATTTATACCAATTTAATTTATCTTCTGTAAAATATATAAAAAAATACATAAAAAAATGTGTAAAAATAATAAGAAAATAAATAATAAAAAAAATTTTTGAAAAATTAATTTTAAATTTTGAATTTAGCATGATTAAAAAAATTTCACTTTTTTTAAAATTATATAAAAATTATTATAAAAATACAAATATATTTATTGTATTATTTGTTTTTTTAAGAATAATTATTTTCCCGATAAAAAAATTTATCAAAGAAATTGATTTTATTTTTTTAAACAATAAAAATAATAAAAACATATTGGACATTGGATGTGGGCATGGATTAATAGATTTTATAATATTAGAAAATTATAAAAAAAACATAGAAATAGATGCTATAGATATAAATTTAAAAAGAATAAATGCTTTAACTAAAATAAGCAATAAAAATATTAATTTTCATGCAAAAAATTTATGCGAAGAAGAAGTTCAAAAAAAATACGATATAATAATAATGATAGATACGATTCACCACTTAAATAAACAGTGTCAGATAGATTTATTAGAAAAAAAATTAGAAAACATTTTAAAAGATAAAGGATATTTGATAATTAAAGAAATTGATACATATCCAAAATATAAATATTATTTCAATTTAATTCATGATCTTATATTTAACGGAAAACCTTTAAACTTTATAAATAAAAAAAATCTAGCAGATAAATTGCAATATTATAATTACAAAATAATTAAAAATATAAAAATAAATTCTATTTTTCCATATCCTCATTATTTAATAATTGCTCAAAAATTGAAATAAATATAAATCTCTGTCTTTTGAATGACAAATTAATTTAAATTTTTCTTTATCTAATAACCAATTAAAATTAGCCGAAAAACTTCTGCTTATTATAAAATTAGATTTTAAATTTTTAATATTACTAAACCATAAATCATATGGGATGTTAGAAGGAATATATCTTACAGTATTAGAAAAATTATAATTCCAATAAGGATAAATAAAATCTGTATTTTCATCATAAATCAAAACTGTATTTGGTTTTAAATGATTAAACAAACAATCATAAAAATCTCCGCCTCTAAAACTAATTGAATTATCGAAGAATGGATTTTTCTTTATTTGATTTTTTACTATCTCTGGAGAAAAATAACCCATTGAAACCGATAAAAACAAGGATAAAAAAGAAAAAGCCAATGAAAAGAACAATAAAATCTTTACAAATAATGTTTTTTTATAAATTTCCAATTTTTCATTAAAAATTTGCATTAAAAAAATAAAAGAAAAAACACCGAAAAAGACGATGAAAATAGTATAACGTGGAGTATAATTCTCTGGAATAATAAAAAAAGAAATTAATCCAAATAAGATAAAGGTTAAAAATTCTTTTTTCCTATATAATAAAGAAAAGATTATTGCTAATAAAATACTGGGAAATAATATTATAAACCATTGCGGTCCAAATCCAGCATAAGGATTATCGTGAGTATATAAAATTTTAGCCCTAGTCCATGAATACTGTTCCGTCCAAGATATAAATATTTTTTTAAAGTAATTTTGTTTATAAACATATTTATATCCTTCTCCACCATATGCCTTTTCAATAAATTCTTGAGTTGTCATTTCCCCATTTAATTCAAAACTTCCCAATTTTAAAGAAAATGGATAGATAGGATTTTTAAATTCTAAAAAATTTTTAAAATACCAAAATCCACCAATTATAAAAGAAATTAAAATCATTAAAAAAAGCAGCTTTAGATTATATTTTCTTGAAATTAAGAATTGTAAAAATAAAAACAAAACTATAAATATATAAATAGAAATAGCGGTATATTTAGATCCTAAAAATAATCCCAAAACAATCCCTAAAATAAAAAAATTATCTCTAATATTTTCTTTTATTTTAATAATATTTACTAAAAAATTTAATGCTATTATAAACAAGCAAGAAAATGCTAAATCAACATATGCAGTACTTGCTTGAATATAAACTACCGGCGTTGCAAAAAAAAGTAAAACTCCTATTGATATTAATTTATTATGAATATTAAACTTTAAGAAAATATTAATAATAGCTAATAAACAAAATATTAAAAAAATAAACTGCGCTCCTTCAACTAAAATTCCATTTTGCAAAAGAATAGCACTCCACAAAGAGAATGTTTCTATTGTTTTTGGATAAGCATCTATCCAAAAAGAGCCAGTATTAAAATAATAAAAACCCTTTTCCTGAATTAAATAACCAACCCAACCTAAATGATAATATAATCCATCCCAATCATGAGGAGGAAAAATTATAATTAAAAACAAAAGCCATAAAGAAAATAATATTAATAAAAAAATAGATACCTTAGAAAAAGTATCTAAGTTTTTAATGATAAAAAAAATTTTTTTAAAATTTAAAAATACTTCCTCTTTTAAAAATTTTAATTGTTTTAAAAATAAAACACTTAAAGAAAAAGATATAAAAGCATTCAAAACACCAATAGAAATTTGATCTAAATTTTTAATTGAAGACAAAAAAACAATACTTAAAAAAATCTGTAAACATGATAAAATAAAAATTGTTAATAATTTATCTAAAAAATTAAAATTTTTAAATTTTCTAAAAACAAAAAGAGACCATCCTAATATCAATAAAATATTAATTAATAAAAAATAAACTATATTTAAAAACATTCTATTAATAGTCTATATATTCTTTATTAATTCTATCCATTTTTCTTTCCAAATTTCTAAAGAACAATTTTCTAAAACAAATTTTCTTGCTAAATTAAATAATTTACTTTTTTCTGATTCATTCATTTCTAAAATTTCTTTAATTTTATTATAAAATTCATCTATGTTCAAATCATCTAAAATAAATTTTCTTAATTCTGGAATTTGTTCATAAATTTCTAATGCTCCACCCACTTTTGAAATCACAAAAGGTATCTCGCAAGCCATTGCCTCAATTAAAGTATACGCAAACCCTTCATGTTTTGATGGTAAAACGAAAACATCGCAAGCAGAATATAAATAAGGCAATTTTTCATTTGGAATATTTAATAAAAAAATTGTATTTTTTAAATTCCAATTTAAAACTCTATCCGTAGCAAAAACAAAATTAACATTTTCTTTTTCAAATCTTTTTGCTAATTCATAAATTATTTCTGGAGATTTTTCATAACTTAATCTCCCAACAAATAAAACTAATTTTTTATCTTTTGGTAAATTAAATAATTCTCTTGATTCTAATCTTTCTTTTTTTGTAAAAATACTTGTATCTATTGCATTTAAAATAACTAAAGCATCTTTTCTTTTGTAATACTTTTCTATCGACTCTTTTGTTTCTTTTGATACAGCAATAACTTTTTGTGCTTTCTTTACTGCTATTTTTTCAAAATATCCCCATAAATATTTTCTAATTATTTTTTTAAAAATATTTTTTTTATCAATTCTATCTGAAGCACAAGCAAAAGTGCCATGCTCTACATTAATAGATTTTGACTTTGTGCTAAAACCATAAAGGCCGTTTGTAATAACCAAATCAGGATTTAATTTGTCAGTATATTTACCTAATAAATACCCTAAAACTATTAAATTTAATCCCGGAATTTTTTTAAAAAATTTATAAATTAAAGATTTTTCTATATCTTCTTTTCCAATAATTTCAACTTCAAATTTTTCTTTGTCTAAAACATCTTTTAAAAGCCAACAATATCTTTCAACTCCTCCTACTTTATTATTTTTTGATGGCGAAATAATAATGATTTTCATTCTATTTTATATTTCAAAATCATCTTATTAGCTTTCACAATAATAAATATTTTCAAAATTTAAAAACTTTTTCATTTTTTCCTGTCTTCATTAAAAATCCATCTTTTAATCCCCAAAAAATTAAAATGGCTTTCTTAAATTCGCCGATTAATATAAAAAAAGTTGATTTTATAAATGATTTCAAAATTTTTATAGATAAATCATTCCATTTTTTGTGAGTTATTAAAGTAATTACCATATTTCTATATGCATAATAAAATTTCCATTCATTAATATTTGAAATTTCTATTTTCTTGCCAAAAAAATTAATATTTTTGATTTTAGCATTTGGATAAATTAGTTTTTGGTCATGAATGCAATATATATCTTGATAAGCTTTTATTTTATATCCAGCTTCTTCGGTTCTTAAAATAAACTCAACATCATCCCAATAAATAAAAAAATCTTTTTGTGGAAAACCGCATTTTTCAAAAACTTCTCTATTTATAATTCCTCCTGCAAATATTGGAGATTCTCCTTTTTTCTCTTTTGAGTCAAAATCTTTAACCATTACAGAAGTGAAAATTTTATTTTCTGAATCCTTTTTAATATAATTTAAAAATTTTTCAATATATTGTTTTTCAAAAATAACATCATCATCTGTAATTAAAATATAATCAAGGCCATCATTAAACATTTTAAAAGAAAGCTCATAAAATCCTAATGAACTTCCACCATTCTCATTTGATTTTAAATAAATAATTTTAGGCTTGTCTTTTTTGTAATTTTTTAAAAAATCATTAATCCATTCTGAAGTCCCATCATTAGAAGCATTATCAAAAATATATAAAAAATCTAAAGAATGCGATTGGTTTAATAAAGAATTAAAACATTCTATAAAAAGTTTTTTCCTGTTATAAGTAACAATTCCTGCTCCTATTTTAAAATTTTCCATTTTATTCTAAATATGTATAAATTAAAACAATTCCGACCAAACAAACATAGCTTTTTTAAGTTTTTTAAAATAATCATTTTTTAAATTTAATTTTTCTGCTAATTCCTTATAACAATCTTTAAAATTTGATTTTTTTAATTTAATTTTATCAACTTCCTGCCATAAATATTCATTTATTCTTATACCCGTTTTTTCTTTTTTTAAATTTTTATGTGGATCGCTTGCTCTATCATGCCAAACAACGGGATAACCTGATATTATTCTATAACCTAAATGATCGCAAATTTTTTTCGTAAATATACCAGCCCAAATATCATCAAATCTATCAAAACCCCAGCTATTTTCATTTTTATCTTTACCCATTAACATAAAATACATAGTTGGAGTTAAATCTTTTTTCCATCCTAAATTCATTCCGCACATAGAAAAATATTTATCCCGTGGAATTAATTGATTTAAAAAATATTTTTCAATTGTAGGAATTTTTTTAATTGATAGTTGAGTTTTAGCGTCTAAATCCGGAACATTTGCCCATAAACCATGATTTAAAATTATTTTTTCGGATAAAATTATTTTTTCTAAATTATTATATGGCAATCCCCTTGGTCTTATTTTATCTATCGTAGAAAACCAAGAATTTTCTTTAAATTTATTTTTAAAAAGATTTTTTTTATAAATTTCTATTAAATTTCCTTTTTGAAAATTTTTGATATAATTTTCTACTGGATAACAATCATCATCCAAAGCAATAATTATATCTGATTTTTTTTGATAAGCTTTCCAAAAACCATAACTTTTAACAGCTGAAGTTCTTCTTGGAATTATCCAGCTATCTTTGCCTAAATCTTTTTCTATATCTTCCCAGCTGTAATGATTAATAATAAATTTATAAGAATCTTTTTCTATATTAAAAGTTTTTTCGGGATTGTCTTCTATTATAATTAAATTAACATTTTCTTTTTCAAAAATTTTTCTCCACTCCTTTAAAAATCGTGATATCGAACTTTCTCTTATTGTTGGTACAACTACGCTTACTTCCATGACTTAAAATTTTTTTAAGTTATATTCTTGCTAATTTACAAAAACAAAATAATGTTCCACCGTTGGCTATACCTATTTCTAAAATATATTTTGGTTTTAATTCTTGAAAAATTTTTAAAAGTTCAATAAGCTCTTCTTTTATTTGCATTGGCCTTATTAAACCACTATAAAAATTCCAGGCAAAATCAAAAACTTCTTCTGGATTGTTAGAGGAAAATGAATTTAAAGTTTGGATTATTTCTTGTGGATTTTTCTTTGCTTTTTCTTCTACTCTTTTTTGCTTTAATAAATTTATTCTATTTATAGGAAATCTGATAGCTTTCTTGATAAAAGTTTTTATTCCATAATTTTTTAAGATAAATATGGATTTTTTAATTAAATACATATTATTTTTATTTTATCAGATTTTTAAACTTCTACATAATTTTCTTTTATAAATTTTTAACACGATGATTTGGATTTTGTGAGATGGTATAAATGGCTTGTTGAAGTTAA
>Ga0197142_1003612_pt1 | contig 12878 bp, 27 predicted proteins | sample GBS60_MetaG_FD_148614 | JGI IMG/M metagenome (GOLD analysis project Ga0197142, IMG submission 148614) | Sediment microbial communities from Great Boiling Springs, Gerlach, Nevada, United States - GBS 60_MetaG | ecosystem: Environmental > Aquatic > Thermal springs > Hot (42-90C) > Sediment... | reverse complement strand
GGCCGGCAGCCGTTGTGGGGCACGGGGGTGTCGTCCACGATGGACCTCACCTGAAGGCCGGAGGCCTGGAGGGCCCGGATGGCCTGCTCCCGCCCCGCCCCGGTGCCCCGCACGATCACGTCCACGCTCTGCATGCCGTAGGCCATGGCCTTCTTGGCCGCGTCCATGGCGGCGAGCTGGGCGGCGTAAGGGGTGCCCTTCCGGCTCCCCTTGTAGCCGATGACCCCGCCCGAAGACCAGGTGATGGGGTTGCCGTCCGGGTCCGTGATGGTGACGATGGTGTTGTTGTAGGAGGCGTGGATGTACGCCTTCCCGTTGGCCACCTGCCGCTTGACCTTCTTTTTTGTCGTTTTTCTGGCCATACTCTCCCTCTCGGAGTATCTACTGGCCCTAAACCACGTTCAGGGCTTACTTCCTGGGGGCCTTCTTCTTGCCCGCCACGGTCTTCCTAGGTCCCTTGCGGGTCCGGGCGTTGGTGCGGGTGCGCTGCCCCCGCACGGGAAGGCCCCTGCGGTGCCTCAGGCCCCGGTAGCAGCCGATGTCCATGAGGCGCTTGATGTTGGCCGCCACCTCCGCCCTTAGCTCCCCCTCCAGCTTCCAGGTGTTCTCCACGTACTCGCGGAGGCGCACCACCTCGGCCTCGGTGAGGTCCTTCACCCGGGTGGCGGGGTCAATGCCCGTCTTCTCCAAAGCCTCCTTGGCCCGGGCCGGCCCGATGCCGTAGATGTAGGTGAGGGCCACGTCCACCCGCTTGTTCCTGGGAATCTCCACGCCTGCAATCCTCGCCACGTTTCCTCCTTAGCCCTGACGCTGCTTGTGCTTGGGGTTCTCGCAGATCACGTACACCCGGCCGTGCCGGCGCACCACCTTGCACTTCTCGCACATCTTCTTCACCGACGCCCGTACCTTCATCTCGCCTCCTACTTTCTGTAGACGATGCGGCCCCGCGTGGGGTCGTAGGGGGTAATCTCCACCACCACCCGGTCCCCGGGAAGGATGCGGATATAGTGCATGCGCATCTTCCCCGAGATGTAGGCCAGGATCTCCGGTCCCGAGTCCAGCTTTACCCGAAAGGTGGTGTTGGGCAAAGCCTCGGTGACCACGCCTTCCGCCCGAATGGTGTCCTTCTCCTTGGCCATACCCCTCCTACCGTGCCCGCACCAAGGGGACCCCGGTCAGAAGCTCGGGGCCCTCTTCCGTCACCAAGACGGTGTTCTCGTAGTGGGCGGCGAGGTTGCCTGGGCCAGCGCTCGCCGTCCAGCCATCTTCCAATATTACCACAGGAGCCGGGCGCAGGGTGACCATGGGCTCGAGGGCCAGGGTCATCCCGGGGCGGATCTTGGGCCCGGTGCCCGGCTTGCCGAAGTTGGGAAGCTGCGGGTCCTCGTGGATCTCCCGCCCCACCCCGTGGCCCACGAACTCCCGCACCACCCCGTAGCCCCGGCTCTCCAAAAAGGTCTGCACCGCATGGGCCACGTCCCCGATACGGTGGCCGGGCCTGAGGTACCTCATCCCCTCCCAGAAGGCGGCCTCCGTGTCCTTTATGAGCCTTTCCGCCTCGGGGGAAACCTTCCCCACGGGGAAGGTGCGGGCCATGTCGGCGGCGAAGCCCCCAAAGATGAGGCCCACATCTACGGACAGGATGTCCCCCTCCTTCAGGGGCTCCTCCGAGGGGATGCCGTGGACCACCACCTCGTTCACCGAGGTGCAGAGGGTGGCGGGAAAGCCGTAGAGCCCCAAAAAAGCGGGCTTGGCCTTCCGCTTCTTGATGGCCTCGTAGGCGATCCGGTCCAGCTCCTTGGTGGTGATGCCGGGCTCCACGTGGCGGCCCACCTCCTCCACCACCTCGGTGAGGAGGGCGCCCGCCTCCCGCATGCGCTCAATCTCCCAAGGGCTTTTCAGCTTGATGGCCATCAGATTCCCAAGGCGGCCCGGATGCGGGCGTAGACCTCGTCGGGGGTGCCGAGGCCCTCCACCCGCCTCAGGGCGCCCGTCTTCTCATAATACTGGACGAGGGGCTCGGTCTTCTCCCGGTAGACCTGAAGGCGGCGCCTTATGGTTTCCTCGTTGTCGTCGGAGCGGCCCTCCAGCTCTGCCCGCTTCAGCATGCGCCGGACGAGCTCCTCCTCCGGCACCTCCACCAGAATGACCCCCAGAAGCCGGGTCTTCGTCTCCTCCAGGAGGCGGTCCAAAGCCTCCGCCTGGGGCAGGGTGCGGGGAAAGCCGTCAAAAACGACCCGATCCGCCAGCTCCTCCTTGATGAGGGCCAGGATCAGCTCGTCCGGCACCAGGTCCCCCCGGTCCATGATGGGCTTGACCTGCTGACCCAGGGGAGTGCCCCGGGCCACGTGATCCCGGAGGATGTCCCCGGTGGAGAGCTTTTTGAAGCCCAGCTCCTCGGCCAGCCGCGCCGCCTGGGTGCCCTTGCCCGCCCCCGGCGGCCCCAAGAAGATCACCGCTTCCCCCATGCTTCCTCCTAACGGGTGCGGCCGCGGATGCGGCCCTTGGAGAGAAAGCCCTCGTAGTTCCTCAGCATGAGCTGGCTCTCAATCTGCCTCAGGGTGTCCAGGGACACCCCCACCACGATGAGAAGACCGATCCCGGAAAAGGCGATGCTCTGGACCCCGGTGAGGTTCTGGATGATCTGGGGCAAAGCGGCCACCAGGCCCAGGAAGAGGGCCCCCCAGAGGGTGAGGCGGGAGACGATGTGCTCCAGGAACTTCACCGTGGGCTCCCCCGGGCGGATGCCGGGGATGAAGCCCCCGTACTCCCGCAAGGACTCGGCGATGCGCTTGGGGTCAAACTGCACCGCGGTGTAGACGTAGGTGAAGAGGATGATGAGGAGCACCTCTATGAGGAGGCCGGAAAGGCGGGTGGGGTTGAAGAAGTTGGCGATGGCCTGCAAAACGGCGTTGTCCTGGAAGGGAGCGGTGAGGAAGATGGGGATCTGCAGGATGGCGGCGGCGAAGACGATGGGAATGACCCCGGCGGCGTTCAGCTTGATGGGGATGTAGGTGGCCTGTCCCCCATAGACCCTCCGCCCCACCACCTTGCGGGCGTACTGCACGGGGATGCGCCTTTCTGCCTGCTGCACCGCCGCCATACCCGCGAAGGCCAGGACGATGAAGGCCAGGAAGAAGAGGAAGGCCACCAGGTTCACCTCCCCCGTGCGGATGAGGCCCACGGTGCGCACAAGCTGGGGGAGCCACTCCACCACGATCCCGGCGAAGATGATCATGCTGGTGCCGTTGCCGATGCCGTACTCGGTGATGCGCTCCGCCATCCAGAGGAGGAAGGCGATCCCCGCCACCTGGGTGACCACCACCACCAGCCAGAAGAAGGGCCCCGGGGACCAGCCGGGAAGGAGGAACCTGCCCCCCTCGGCCCCCAGGAAGGCCGTGGCCAGGAAGAAGCCCTGGAAGGCCCCCAGAGCGATGCCGCCGATGCGGGTGTACTGGGTGATGATGCGGCGGCCCTCCTCCCCCTCTTTGGAAAGCTTCTCCAGCGCGGGCACGATGTTCACCAGAAGCTGCATGACGATGGCCGCGGTGATGTAGGGCATGATGCCCAGGGCGAAGATGGAGAAGCGCTCAAAGTTGCCCCCAGAGAAGAGGTTGATGATGCCAAAGACCCCCCCCTGGGTGGTGCGCAGGAACTCCTGGATCTTGTCCAGGTCCACCCCGGGGGTGGGGATGAAGGCCCCCAAGCGGTAGGCGGCCAGGACCAGGAGGGTGAAGAGGATGCGCTGGCGCAGCTCGGGGATCTGGAGGGCGCTCCGGAAGGCCTTCAGCATCTTAGGCCTCCAAAAGGACGGCCTCGCCGCCCGCGGCCTTCAGCTTCTCCAGGGCGCTCTTGGAGAAGGCGTGGGCCACCACCTTGAGGGGCTTGGCCTCCCCGTCCCCCAGGATCTTCAGGCGGTAGCCCTTCTTGAGGAGGCCCGCCTGGACCAGAAGCTCGGGGGTCACCTCCCCCTCAAACCGGGAAAGGGCCTTAAGGTTCACCCCCTGGTACCTGGGCCTTTTGATCTCCCCGGGGACCTGGCCCTGCATGCCCCGCTTGGGCAGGCGCATGAGGGTGGTGGAGCGCCCGCCCTCAAAGCGGCGGGGGTCCTTGAGGCCGCCGGAGCGGGACTTCTGGCCCTTGTGGCCCCGGGTGGCCGTCTTGCCGTGGCCGGAGCCGGGGCCCCGGCCCACCCGCTTGCGCTTCTTGTTGGCCCCAGGATTGGGCTTTAGGTCGGAAAGCTTCATTCCAGCACCTCCACCTGGAGAAGGTGGGCCACCTTGCGGATGTTGCCGCGAATGGCCGGGGTGTCCTCAAACACCTTCTCCCGCTGCAGCTTTGTGAGCCCCAAGGCCTTGAGGGCCGCCTTCTGGTCCTTGGGGTAGCTGATGGGGCTCTTCACCAGCTTCACCTTGAGCCTGGCCATCACTCCTCCTTGGCCTTCCGGAGGCGCTTCACGTCCTCCTTGGTCTGAAGTTGCCTTAGGGCCTCCATGGTGGCGTAGGCGATGTTGATGGGGTTGCGGCTTCCCAGCTCCTTGGTGAGGATGTCGGTGATCCCCGCCAGCTCCAGGATGGCCCGGGGCACCGCCCCGGCGATCACGCCCGTGCCGGGGGCCGCGGGCTTCAGGAGGATCTTGGAGGCCCCGTACTCCACCTCAATCTCGTGGGGGATGGTGCCGTTTTGGATGGGCACCTCCACCATGTTGCGGCGGGCGTAGTACCCCGCCTTCTGCACCGCCAGGGGCACCTCCTTGGCCTTGCCCAGGCCCAGGCCCACCCGTCCCTGGCGGTCCCCCACCACCACCAAGGCGCCGAAGCGGAAGCGGCGGCCGCCCTGGTAGGTCTTGGCGGTGCGCCGCACCAGGATCATCTTCTCTTCAAAATCGGTCTCGGGCATGGTCCCTCCTCAGAACTCGAGGCCCCCCTCCCGGGCCCCTTCCGCCAGGGCCTTGACCCGGCCGTGGTACTTGTAGGGGCCGCGGTCAAAGGCTACCTGCTTGATCCCCTTGGCGATGGCCTTTTCCGCCAGAGCCCGGCCCACCTGGCGGGCCACCTCGGTCTTGTTGCCCTTGAGCTTCAGGGCCAGGCTGGACTCGGCCACCAGGGTCTCCCCCTTCTCGTCGTCAATGATCTGGGCGTAGATGTGGTTGAGGCTCCGGAAAACGGAAAGGCGGAGCCGACCCGTGCGCTTGACCCGGTTGCGCACCCGGAACTTGCGGCGCTCGTAAGCGGTTAGCCGTGCCATGCTTCCCCCTACTTCTTGGCCCCAGCCTTGCCGGGCTTGAGGCGGACGGGCTCGCCCGCGTAGTAGATGCCCTTCTCGTGGTAGGCGCTGGGCTTCTTGATGGCCCGGATGTCCGCGGCCACCTGCCCCACCTTCTGCTTGTCAATGCCCAGAACCCGGATCTTGGTGGGCTCGGGCACCTCAAAGGTGATGCCCTCGGGGGGCTCCACCACCACGGGGTGGCTGAAGCCCACGGTGAGCTCAATGGCCCGGCCCGTGAGGCGGGCCCGGTAGCCGATCCCCTTGATGAGGAGCTCCTTCACGTACCCCTCGGACACCCCCTGGATGGCGTTGGCGATCAGGGTCCGGGTAAGGCCGTGGAGACTCCGGTGGCGGCGCTCGTCGGAAGGGCGGTTCACGCGGACCACGCCCTCCTCCACCACCACCTCGAGCTCCGGGGAAACGGGGACCTCTAGCTCCCCCTTGGGGCCCTTGACCTTCACCAGCCCAGGGGAAACCTCCACCTGAACCCCCTTGGGTACGGGAATAGGAAGCCTGCCGATCCTAGACATCACCACACCTCGCAGATGAGCTCCCCGCCCACGCCCAGCTTCCTGGCCTCACGGTCCGTGAGCACCCCCTTGGGCGTGGAGAGGATGGCGATCCCCAGGCCCCGGCGCACCCGGGGAATCTCCTTGACCCCCACGTAGACCCGCCGCCCGGGACGGCTGATGCGGCGGATGTGCTTGATGACCTGCTCGGGGCGGGGGTCCAGCCCCTGCCGCCTGGGGCCGTACTTGAGGTGGATGCGCAGGTAAGGCTTGCCGTCCACCTCCACCCGCTCATACCCCTTGATGAACCCTTCCCGCGCCAGGATCTTCAGGATCTCCTCCTTGAAGCGCGAGGCGGGGACCTCGGTGCTCTCCTTGTAGACCCGGGTGGCGTTCCGGATCCGGGTCAACATGTCGGCGATGGGGTCCGTCAGCATTTCCTCTCTCCTTTTACCTCTTCCTGGACCATGCGGTCTCGAGGGAACCCCCCCGACCGGCCACGGCCTACCAGCTGGCCTTCTTCACCCCCGGAAGCTGCCCCTTGTGGGCCAGTTCCCTAAGGCAGACGCGGCAGAGCCCGAAGTAGCGGTAGACGCTCCTGGCCCTCCCGCAACGCACGCAACGGGTGTAGGCCCGCACCTTGAACTTGGGGGTCCGTTTGGCCTTCTCAATCAGCGCTTTTCTCGCCATGCTCGCCTCACTTGCGGAAGGGGAAGCCCAAAAGCTCCAGGAGGGCCTTGGCCTCCTCGTCGGTCTTGGCGGTGGTCACCACGGCGATGTCCATACCCCGCAGGGCGTCCACCATGTCGTAGGTGATCTCGGGGAAGATGAGCTGCTCCTTCAGGCCCAGGTTGTAGTTCCCCCGGCCGTCAAAGCTGTTGGGGTTCACCCCGCGGAAGTCCCGGATGCGGGGAAGGGCCACGGAGAGGAGCTTCTCCAGGAAGATCCACATCCTATCCCCCCGGAGGGTCACCCGAAGGCCGATGGGCATGCCCTTGCGGAGCTTGAAGTTGGAGATGGACTTCTTGGCCCGGGTGATGGCGGGCTTCTGCCCGGTGATGAGGGCAAGCTCCTTGGCGGCCTTTTCCAGGATGCGGGCGTCCTCCTTGGCCTCGCCCAGGCCCTGGTTGATGACCACCTTCTCTAACCTGGGCACCTCCCAGATGTTCTGGTAGCCAAAGCGGCGGATGAGCTCCGGCCGGACCTCCTCGTAGTACTTCTTCTTTAGGGCAACGTCCAGGGGCATCTTACTCCTCCACGTCCAAGGACCCGCCGCACTTGGCGCAGGCCCGGATCTTGCGCCCGTCCTCCAAGAACTTCTTGCGCACCCGGGTGGGCTTGCCGCAGGTGGGGCAGATGGGCCGCACCTTGGAAGCGTGGAGGGGAGCCTCCTGCTCCACGAAGCCACCCTGGGGGTGCTGGGGGCTCACCCGCACCGCCTTCTTGACGATGTTGACCCCCTCCACGATGACGGCCATCTTCTTGGGCAGGACGGCCTTCACCTTGCCCACCCGGCCCTTGTACTTGCCGGAGGCCACCAAGACGGTGTCCCCCTTCTTCACGTGCACCTTGGCCTGCATTAGAGCACCTCCGGAGCCAGGGAGACGATCTTCATGAAGCCCTTTTCCCGGAGCTCCCGGGCCACCGGGCCGAAGACGCGGGTGCCGCGGGGCTCCAGCTGGTTGTTGATGATCACGGCGGCGTTGTCGTCAAAGCGGATGGCGGAGCCGTCGGGGCGCTTGACCTCCTTCTTGGTGCGCACCACCACCGCCTTGACCACGTCCCCTTCCTTCACGGCGCCGCGGGGAATGGCCTCCTTCACGCTGGCCACGATCACGTCCCCCACCGTGGCGTACTTGGCGTTGGAGCCCTTGAGGACCCGGATGCACATGATCTTGCGGGCCCCGGTGTTGTCGGCCACCTCCAGATAGGTCTGGGGCTGGATCATGCCTTACCTCCCCGCTTGGAAAGGCTAGCGTAGTTCTGGCGGCGGAGCAGGTACTTCTCCACCAGGTCCAGCCGCCCCCCTTCCACCAGGCGCACCACCCTAAAGCGCTTGCGCTTGGAGATGGGGCGGGATTCCTGGATCTCCACCACGTCCCCCACCTTGTACTTCTCCTCGGGGTCGTGGGCCAGGTACTTCTTGGAGCGCTTGATGACCTTGCCGTAAAGGGGGTGGGGGAACTGGCGCTCCACCAAGACCGCCACGGTCTTCTGCATCTTGTCGCTCACCACCACCCCGGTCAGCACCTTCTTAGGCATTCTGCCTCCTCTTCTCGTTCCAGACGGTCAGGAGACGGGCGATGGCGCGCTTCGTCTCCCGGATCCTGTGGTTCTGGGAGAGCTGGCCGATGGAGGCCTGGAAGCGGAGCTCCATGAGCTCCCGCTTCTTCTTCTGGATGAGCTTTTCCAGCTCCACAGGGGAGAGCTTGCGGGCCTCCTGAAGCTCCTTGCGGATCTCACTGCGCTTCATCGTAGGCGTCCCTCCGCACGATCTTGGTCTTGATGGGGAGCTTGTGGCCGGCGATGCGCAGGGCCTCGAGGGCCTGCTCCTCCGTGACCCCCGCCACCTCAAACATCACCCGGCCCGGCTTGACCACGGCCACGTACCCCTCCACGTTGCCCTTGCCCTTACCCATCCGCACCTCGAGGGGCTTCTTGGTGTAGGGCTTGTCGGGGAAGATGCGGATGAAGATCTTCCCCCCGCGGCGGAAGTGGCGCACCATGGCCACACGGGCGGCCTCAATCTGCTGGGAGGTGATCCAGGCGGGCTCCAGGGCCACCAGGCCAAAGTCCCCGAAGGCCACGTAATCACCTCCCTTGGTGGCCCCCTTCAGGCGGCCGCGGTGCTGCTTCCGGTACTTCATGCGCCTGGGCATCAGCATGGCCTACTCCTCCTTCTTCACGCGCACGGCCGGGCGGCGGCGGCGGGGGCGCTCCTCAGCCTTGGGGGCCTCGGGGCGCTTCACCTTCTGGCCGCCGATGACCTCGCCCAGGAACACGTACGCCTTGACCCCCAGCACCCCGTAGGTGGTGCGGGCCAGGGCAAAGCCGTAGTCCATGTTAGCACGAAGGGTCTGCAGGGGCACCCGGCCCTCGGCCGCCCACTCGGTGCGGGCCTGCTCCGCCCCCCCGATGCGCCCGGAAACGATGACCTTGGCCCCCTTGGCCCCGGACTCCATGACCCGCTGCACCGCCTGCTTGATGGCCCGGCGCACGGCGAAGCGGCGCTCAATCTGCTCCGCCACCCGCTGGGCCACCAGGGGGGCGGAGAGGTTGGGGTTGTGGATCTCCTGGACGTTCAGGGCCACGTTCTTGCCGGTCATCCTGGCGAGGGCTTCCCTGAGGGTCTTGATCTTCTCCCCGCCCCGGCCGATGACCACGCCGGGCTTGGCCACGTGGAGGGTAACGGCCACGTTGTCGGCGGCCCGCTCAATGTCCACGCGGGCCAGGCCCGCGGGGTAGAGCTCCTGGGTGAGGAACTCCCGGATCTTCTGGTCCTCCCAGAGGAGGTGGCGGTACTGCTTCTTGCCCGCGTACCAGCGGGACTCCCAGTCCCGGGTGATGCCAAGCCGGAACCCGATGGGGTGGATCTTATTTCCCATGCTTCTCCCCCAAGATCACCGTGATGTGGCTGGTCTTCTTCTTCATGATGTCCGCCCGGCCCCGGGCCCTGGGAAGCACCCGCTTCAGGGCGGGCCCCTCGTCCACGAAGGCCGCCTTCACGAAGAGCCGGTCCTCCAGCATGTCGTGGTTGTTCACTGCGTTGGCGGCGGCGGACTCCAGCACCTTGGCCACGTGGTAGGCCCCCCGCTTGTTGGTGTAGCGCAGGATAGCGCGGGCCTCCTCGAGGCTCTTCCCCCGGATCAGGTCCACCACCAGGCGGACCTTCCTGGGGGCGATGCGCACGTAACGGGCAATGGCTTTCGCTTCCATGGCTACTTCTTCTTGGTGGCCTTAGCCTCTTTGCCGTGCCCCCGGTAGGTGCGGGTGGGCGCGAACTCCCCCAGCTTGTGCCCCACCATGTTCTCGGTGATGTACACGGGCACGTGCTGCTTGCCGTTGTAGACCGCGATGGTGTGGCCCACCATCTCGGGCACGATGGTGGAGCGGCGGCTCCAGGTCTTGATGAGCCGCTTCTCCCCCTTAGCGTTCAGCTCCAGCACCTTCGTGAGGAGGTGTTCGTCTACGAAAACGCCCTTTTTCAAGCTACGCGGCATGGCTCACCTCACTTCTTCCGCCGGGCGATGATGAAGCGGCTGGAGGGCTTCCGCCGCTTCCTGGTCTTCAGGCCCTTGGTCTGCCAGCCCCAAGGGGAGGCGGGAGGACGGCCCCGGGGAGCCCGGCCCTCACCACCACCGTGGGGGTGGTCCACGGGGTTCATGGCGGCGCCCCGCACGTGGGGCTTGCGGCCCAGCCAGCGGGTGCGGCCCGCCTTACCGAGGACGATGTTCTTGTGGTCGGCGTTGCCCACGGCCCCGATGGTGGCGTAGCACTCCCCGTGCACCTTCCTTAGCTCCCCCGAGGGCAGGCGCAGGATCACGTAGTCCCCCTCCCGGCCCTGGATCTGGGTGCTGGTGCCGGCGGAGCGGGCCAGCTTGGCCCCCTTCTTGGGCTCCAGCTCCACCGCGTGCACCACGGTACCCACGGGGATAAAGCGCAGGGGCAGGGCGTTGCCCACGCTGATGGGCGCATCGGGGCCCGCCACCACCTGCTGCCCCACCCGAAGCCCCTCGGGGGCGATGATGTAGCGCTTCTCCCCGTCGGCGTAGTGGAGGAGGGCGATGCGGGCGGAACGGTTGGGGTCGTACTCAATGGCGGCCACCTTGGCGGGGATGCCCGCCTTGTCCCAGCGCTTGAAGTCCACGATGCGGTAGAGGCGCTTGTGGCCGCCCCCGCGGAAGCGCACGGTGATGCGGCCCTGGTTATTGCGCCCCCCCGTCTTCTTGAGGGGCTTGACCAAGGACTTCTCCGGCTCGGTCTTGGTGATCTCGGAGAAGTCCGCCACCGTCATGAAGCGGCGGCTTGGGGTGTAGGGTTTGAACTTCTTGACTGCCATGCTTCCTCCCTTGCCGGATCAGGGCCGGGCTCCCTTTCCCGGCGGGGTTTAGATGAGGCCCTCCAAGGCCTCTATCTTCTGCCCGGGGGCCACCTGCACGATGGCCTTCTTCCGGTCGGGGCGCTTGCCCAGGTAGCGGCCCAGGCGCTTCTTCTTGCCCCGAACGTTCATGGTGTTGACCCCCACCACCTTGACCTTGAAGGCCGCCTCCACGGCGTTCTTGATCTCGGTCTTGGTGGCCTTGGGGTGGACCCAGAAGGTGTACTTGCCCTCGGCGAAGCCCGCATAGGCCTTCTCCGAAAGCACCGGGGCCAGGATCACATCGTACACCGTCTTCACGCCTCACCTCCCAGACGCCCCTGGAAGACCTCCCAGGCCTTCAGGTCCATGACCAGGCGCCCGGTGCGCAGGATGTCGTAGACGTTGAGCCCCTCGGGGGCCAGGGTCACCACCCAGGGAAGGTTGCGGACGGCCCGGCGCACCAGCTCGTTTTCCGTGACCAGGAGGACGATTTCGGAGCCGTCCAGACCCGCCTCCTTGGCCCAGGCCAGGAACTCCTTGGTCTTGCCCTGAACCCCGGAGAAATCCTCCACCAAAAGGAGCTTCCCCTCCTTGGCCCGGTCGGCCACGGCCATGGCCAAGCCCGCCTTCCGGACCTTTTTGGGCAGGGTGTAGCTGTAGTCCCGGGGCTTGGGGCCGAAAACCGTGCCCCCTCCCACGAAGATGGGGGCCCCGATGTCCCCGTGGCGGGCGCGGCCCGTGTGCTTCTGGGGGTAGATCTTGCGGCTGGAAAAGGCCACCTCGCCCCGGGTCTTGGTGCTGGCGGTGCCCCGGCGGCGGCTAGCCAGCTGCCAGCGCACCACCTCCCAGAGGAGGTGGGGGTTGATCTCCCCCGGCAGGCTGGCGGCGAGCTCCCGCCTGCCCGAGGGGGAAAGAACGGGAATCTGGTAAACGGTTTCCACCTTCGCCTCCCTCACTTGGCCACCTTCGTGGTCTGGCGCACCACCACGAGCCCCCCATTGGGCCCAGGCACGGCGCCTTTGACCAAGAGCAGGTTCTCCTCAGGGATCACGTCCACCACCTCGAGGTTCTGCACCGTGATCCGCTCCGCCCCATAGTGGCCCGCCATCTTCTTGCCCTTGTAAACGCGGCCTGGGGTCTTTCGGTTACCGATGGAGCCCGGGTGACGGTGGATCTTGTGGGCCCCGTGGGAGTCGGGACCCCCGGCGAAGTTCCAGCGCTTCATGACCCCGGCGGTACCCCGGCCCTTGGAGGTGCCGGTCACGTCCACCCGCTCCCCGGGCTTAAAGATCTCCACGGTCACCACGTCCGCCTCGGGGTTGAAGTCCCGGATTTCCTTAAGGAAGCGCACAGGCTGGACCCCAGCCTTGGCGAAGTGGCCCTTCATGGGCCGGTTCACCCGGGCCGGCTTCTGGGCCAGAAAGCCGAGCTGGACCGCCAGGTAGCCGTCCTTCTCCGGGGTGCGGCGCTGGACCACGGGGCAGGGGCCGGCCAGGATCACGGTGACGGGGATGGCCCGGTCCTCCCTATAGATCCGGGTCATGCCCACCTTCGTGCCCAGGATGCCCTTCACTTGCCACCTCCCACGGTCTTGATCTCAATCTCTACCCCGGTGGGCAGGTCCAGGGACATGAGGCTCTCAATGGTCTTGCGGTTGGGGTTCAGGATGTCCACCAGGCGGTTGTGGGTACGGAGCTCAAAGTGCTCCCGGGAGTCCTTGTGCTTGAAGGGACCCCGGATCACGGTGAAGCGGCGCACCCGGGTGGGTAGGGGGACGGGGCCGGAGACCTGGGCCCCGGAGCGCCTCGCAGCCTCCACGATCTTCTGGGCCGAGGCGTCCAAGGTCTTGTGGTCAAAGCCCCGAAGCTTGATGCGGATCTTGGGCATGCCTCACCTCACTCCAGGATCTTGGTGACCACGCCGGCGCCCACGGTCCGCCCACCCTCCCGGATGGCAAACCGCAATCCCTCCTCCAAAGCCACCGGCTTGATCAGCTCCACCGTAAAGGTCACATTGTCCCC
>Ga0197142_1003610_pt1 | contig 12879 bp, 11 predicted proteins | sample GBS60_MetaG_FD_148614 | JGI IMG/M metagenome (GOLD analysis project Ga0197142, IMG submission 148614) | Sediment microbial communities from Great Boiling Springs, Gerlach, Nevada, United States - GBS 60_MetaG | ecosystem: Environmental > Aquatic > Thermal springs > Hot (42-90C) > Sediment... | reverse complement strand
GTCTCTCCAATGTTTGGAGAGATCGACCAGCAGCCCATCGGTCACCGCCTGACCGCACAAACTGGTGCCGGCCGCCCGAAAAGTGAGCGGTATGCGATAATATTGGCTGAAACGAAACAGATCGCGCACTTCGGCAAGTGAGTTGGGCTGCAGAACCGCCTGAGGCACAAGATAAAAATAGCTGGCGTCATTGGCGTAAGCCAGGCGCTCAATCGGACGCGTCAACACCCGCTCACGAGGCAGGATTTTGGTCAATTCGGTGGTTAAGTCCATGAGCAAAATCCTTTGGTTAAAGCTCGCTTGAATTCCAAATCGCTTGAGGCGGAGAAGTCAAAAATCCCTACTGTTCCTCTCCCGAAGGTTATGGGGAAAAACCTCTACCACAAGGAAAAGGCGGGAAAATAGAGCCCGCCACAGCCTGTCAAGGGTCATCCTGGCAACAGGCGAGTGCGTCTTGTCAAACAGGCAAAGGGCGGGGGAAGAGAAATCAGCCTTCACCCCGCAGCGTTCTCGCCATTGATGGCAAAAGCAGATTGCGCCCTCTCCCGGCGGGAGAGGGCGTTCAGATAAAGTGCGAATCACTCGCTGATCTTTGTGCCAAGCACTTCAAGGAAAAGCGCCAGCCACTTGGGATGCGCCGGCCAGGCTGGAGCAGTCACCAGATTGCCATCCCGCACGGCTTCATCGACGCGAATGTCGGCATACTCGCCGCCGGCTGTGGTGACATCCGGGCCAACTGCCGGGTAGGCCGAAACCTTGCGCCCTTTGACCACACCTGCGGCGGTAAGCACCTGCGCTCCATGGCAGATCGCTGCCACCGGCTTGTTGGCTTCAAAGAAATGGCGCGTAATCTCCAGCACCCGCGGCGTCAGGCGAATGTACTCCGGGGCTCGCCCACCCGAAATGACCAAAGCATCGTATTCTTCGGGTTTGATATTGTCAAAGGTGGCGTTAAGGGTGAAATTGTGACCGGGTTTTTCGCTGTAGGTCTGATCGCCTTCAAAATCATGGACGGCCGTGCGAACTTTCTCCCCGGCTTTCTTGCCCGGGCAGACGGCATGAACGGTATGCCCGACCATCTGCAGGGCTTGGAACGGGACCATCACTTCATAATCTTCGGCAAAATCGCCAACTAGTTGTAAGATTTTCTTTGGCATGGAGTCCTCCTCTTTTGAAAACAAACCAAATACTTGAACCAATAGGGGAAGCAAAAATAGAAAGAAGGATAGATTCAGGCTATGATTTTCGCTGTTCACCTCCTGAGCTGGAATAAGCAGAGCCTGTTTAGGGCTTAAGCTCCACAACCACTCGCTCACGTGGAATTATAACCAATTTTTTCGCGCTTCGATTCAAAAGTGGATTTTTTGTCTGTTTTTCTGCGGTAGTTTGCGTCCTTGGCCTATTTGAGCTTTCTTATGTCCGCCGTCAAAAGAGGTTATCCCTCACAAATAAGCCACTATAGCAATATACACCAGCGATAATAAAGTATAATTACACAATAACTGAGGTTCACCATGCCCGGCAGAGGTACAGCTCCAAAAAGCGGTGACGAACTAAAGCAACACGTTGTTGCTCTGGCACAAAGCCTGGGCTTGAAGACAGAAACAGAGGTCAAAGCTGCCCGAAGGCTGTGGGGACAACGACGCTTTATCGATGTGGTTATTACAGACGAAAAAACCGGCAAACGGCTGGGTGTGGAATGCAAATACCAGGCCACCTCAGGGACAGCCGAAGAGAAAATCCCCGCCACCATCCAAGATATTGCCTACTGGCCCATTCCGGGCATTGTCGTCATTGATGGAGAAGGTTTTTCAGCCAACATGCAAGGATACCTGATGGCCAGCGGCAAAGTGGTTTGGTACGAGGAGCTAGAGGAGTGATTGCGGCTTTATTTTGGATTGTAAGATGAACAACTTACCAATTCCGCGGCCGTTCTTAAAATGGGCGGGGGGCAAGACCCAAATTGTGGATGCGTTGTTAGCGCATATGCCGCTGGTCTTCAATGTTTATCACGAACCATTTGTGGGTAGCGGAGCGCTTTTCTTTCGCCTGTATCGGGAGCGTAAAATCCGCCATGCCGTGCTCAGCGATCTAAATCCTGAACTGATCGATACCTACCTTGCCATACGTGACCACGTTGCCGAGGTGATCCAGATCCTCTCAGAATTTCCTCATGATAAGGAATTTTATTATGCGGTGCGCAATAAATCTCCAGAGCAACTGAGTCTGCCAGAACGAGCCGCGCGAATGATCTATTTGAACAAAACGGGATACAACGGTTTGTATCGCGTGAACCGCCAAGGAAAGTTTAACGTCCCCTTTGGGCGCTACAAGTCCCCAAAGATTTTAGACAGCGAGAATTTGATGGCAGTTTCGCAAGCACTTCGAGAAGTGGAGATTCTATGCGCTTCGTTTGAAACGGTGCTCGAAAGAGCCGCGCCAGGTGATTGGGTCTATTTCGACCCACCCTATGCGCCAATCTCGCAAACAGCTAACTTCACTTCGTATTATGCAAATGGCTTTGGGCTGGATAAACAAGAGCAGCTTCGCAATGTCTGTGTGCAATTGACCCAAAACAACGTATCTGTCATGCTGTCAAACTCAAATACCAAGGTCATTCGAGAGCTTTATAATTTGCCCTGCTTCATCATCGATGAAATCCTGGCAAACCGCGCTATCAATTGTAATGGTGCAAAACGAGGCAAAATCCCTGAACTGATCATCACCAATTATTCCCCTCAAAAAGCAATCCAACTAAGCCTTCTGGAACAAAAAGCGCCCTATCTTTCGCCGAAGGTTTGATCGGCGATCGCTCAATTCGCACATTGCAAGGCAAAACGATCATCTAACTGGATTACCCTTATTGCCTTGTCCTTACCCCGCGGTGGCTGGCTCCACCCGATCAACCGTCCATAAAAGCGGCCAGCGGCGGACAACCCACGCAACGGCTAGCAGGCAGCCAATCCCGCCGCTGATAATCGCAAAGGGCGCTCCAAAAAATTGCGCTACCACCCCGGCTTCCACTTCGCCCAGTTGCGGCCCACCCAAAAAGAATATCTGATTGACGCTGACCATACGCCCACGCAAATGGTCTGGCGTGAGCAATTGGCGGATGGTGTTGCGAATGATCGTACTGACCGCGTCAGCAGCCCCGACCAGGATCAGGGCAGTCATCGCCAACCAAAAAACCCGCGCCATGCCAAACAAGATCGTTGCCAGGCCGAAAAAGACCACTGAAAGCAAAAAGAGCGGCCCCTGATGGCGCACTTCGCCCAATTGCGAGACCACCAAGCCAGCCAGCACCGCCCCAATCGCTTGCGCTGAAGAGAGCCAACCGTATTCAATTTCCCCCACCCGTAAGATATCGCGGGCAACAATCGGCATCAGGGTATTTGCTGAAGAGAAGAAGGTGGCAAAGAAATCCAGCAACATGGAGGCAAAGATCAGCGGTTGACTGAGAATAAAGAGCCATCCTTCGCGCATCGCCTGCCAATCGAAGAGCTTGCGTTGCGTGACGATGCGCTGCTGGGGGACATCGCCCATCCGCCAGATCGCCAACAACACCGCGCCATAGGAGATGGCGTTGATCAGATAGGGATAAGCCTGGCCCCACACGGCAATCGTCCAGCCGCCCAAGGCCGGCCCAACAATCGCCCCTACCTGAAAGGCAATCGAGCTGAGACTGAAGGCGTTGGGCAGGTCTTTCGGCGGCACCAGGTTTGGCACCAGCGCCTGACGGGCGGGAATGTCGAAAGCAGCTGCCGTAGCTTGCAAGGCGGTGAGGGCATAAATGTGCCAGAGCGTGATCGAGCCGCGCAGTGTCAACCACGCCAAAAGCGCAGCGACTACGGTCAAAACACATTGGGCGGCGAAGAAAATGGCGCGCCGGTTATAGCGATCGGCAGCCACCCCGCCAATCAGCGAAAAAAAGATCACCGGCAGGATGCGTACCAAACCAATGCCCCCTAACGCAATTGGGTGGGGGGTAAGGGTACGTACATGCCAGAAGAGCGCCCACAGTTGCATGTTCGCCCCCGCCGTAGAGATGATCAGGGCAAGCCAGAGATAGCGAAAACGCGGGTAGTGCAACGCCGGTGGCAAATGGAGATGGCTCAACTCATCACCTTCCCGCCATCTACATTGATGGCTTGTCCGTTGATATAGGCCGCAGCCGGACTGCATAAGAAGAGCACCAATCCGACCACATCCTCCGGTTTGCCCAACCGCCCGAGCGGGATAGAAGCCAGCCAGCTTTGCATCATCCCTTCATCCTGGCGTAAGGCGGCGGTCATTTCGGTTTCAATGACCCCAGGACAAACGGCGTTCACTCGGATATTATACGGGGCAAGTTCCAGAGCCGCCGTCCGGGTCAGACCGATCAACCCCATCTTACTGGCAACATAAGCGGCTCGATTGCGCAACCCAAACGCCCGCCCGGCAATCGAAGCAATATTGACGATGCAGCCTCCTCCCTGTTCCCGCATTGCCCGCCCCACTGCCTGGGTCAGGTAGAAAGGCCCACTCAGGTTGACATCCAGCGTGCGTTGCCAATCCCACTCGTCCATTTCAAGCAACGGCGCATGGGGTTCTACAGCGGCATTGTTGATGAGAATATCAATCCGGCCCCAATCGTGAAGGATCTGCTCCACCATGCCGAAGCAAGGGAGTCGTTTGGCAATATCGACCACATAGGCTTGTGCCCGTCCGCCAGATGCGGTTATCTCGGCAACGGTCGGCTCGAGGTTTACTGGAGTAATGTCATTGGCGGCGACGATGGCTGCTTGCTGAGCAAAGGCCTGGGCAATTGCCTTGCCAATTCCCCGCCCTGCGCCGGTAATTAAAACGACTTGGTCTTCAAAGGTTTGCATAACCCCTTCTCCTGAATAGCAATGTCAACTTCTTCATCGTCCGAATCCAGCCGAGGGTCGGCCTGATGAAATCTAGAATCCACTCTATGTCCCAACGCAGCGGCGATCCGCTTTGTAACCGCAGCCAGCAGCTTAAGTTCGGGTGACCAACACTTCAGCCTTTTCCCATCCCAAGCAGCTTCAGCCCTGACATCTGTTTCGCAGTCCGGCCGTGATGCTGTCAGAGTCAATCCACTTCCCCCGTAACCCCCGCCTCGCACCGCGGCACCTGATTGGGATTGGTCTCTGAATTGAGCGGCAAACCAAAGTAGGGCGAAGGATCAAAGGTATTCTCGATCTCCAGCTCGTTGAGAAATTTGCCACCCCGATCTTTGACGATCGAAAAATGCAAATGCACTCCAACCGGGTTGGAAGGGTTGCCGGAATAATTCCCCTGGTAGCCGAGCAAGGTTCCCGCTTCCACATAGACTTCCTGCGTTCCAGGCGGAAACGCTTCAACAATATAAGAGGCTCCTTCTGGACTGGCCAGGTGGGTGTAGTAGGTCCAAATCTGGCGTTCGGGTTGAAGAGGGTCTTGAGGGATGCGAATGATCAGCGAGGCCTTCCAATCGGTCAGGCGGGTGAGGAAACCGGGGTAAGCAACGCGCACCTCGGTAACGCCAGGCTCGGTCCCGGCAAAGATATCAATCCCTTGATGACGATGCCCTGGTCGAAAGGAATCCCCCCACAAGAATCCGATATAGCCATCGGTGGGGATGAGAAACGGCGCTTCACCACAGCGTTCGCCACCTTTGACCCGCCAGTGAGGAAAAGCCGCCGGATTGCGCAGGTATAGCCAAACCCGCCGCGTGCGGTCTAAGTTTGGCAACAGCCATTCATAGACCAGATAGCCGCCGATGACCAGCAAGAGAAAAGCAATAGTAAATGCCATACGGTAGCGAGAAGACCGTTTCATCGGCGCTATTCGTTCGAAGAAAGAGATTGGCGATGTTTGCGGATGTTTTCGAGATCGTCTTCGCGGTGATCGGCGAAATACAGCACCAAGCGCCCCCCGCTCAATTGCTGTAAAATCCGCCCGGCGGCGCGGCCGGCTTCAGATGCCATTGCCTGGCGGGCATCTTCGAGGGAGTTGAAGAAAAGCTCATGCTGCAGTTGATAGGCTGCGTTGCCGTAGAGATGAATATCGATGCGGCTGGTGGATTCGCGCACCAGACCCGGCATTTGCTCGGCATGATGCAAAAACTCCGGCCAGTGCTGTTCCAGGGCCGCGGCTTCAACAGAACTCTCGATTAAAATGACCAGTTTCGTTGTCACAGGCGCATCCGGTATATGAGCAATGACCACCCAATGGAGAATTAACTCCTCTTATGAGGTTTGAAATTTTCTGTCTCCGCTCGGGTAACGAAAGAGCCTCCATATCCTCAGGGGGCCGGAATCTTATTGATCCAATCGTTCCCTACAATCACCACCACATCCACGCTTTGGGTGGGATCATAGCGATTGTACAGATAATTGGGATTGATCCCCATTAACTCAACCAAAAACTTGAGCGTATAGGGCTTGCCGCTATAATCAAACAAGGTCGTGTAGTTATAGAACGTATCCGCATTGCCGGTTTCGACTACGTTGACGCCTTGCTTTTGGAGATATTCCATCGTCTGAGATGCCAACCCAGGCGAAGAACTGCCGTTCAGGACGCGCACCCTGGCGCCTTCGGCCTTCATTTGCTCGGCAGCCGGCAGATTTGCCAGAGGGCTTTCCAGGCGCGTGTCGGCGAAGATCTGGTCGCGCACTTCGCGGATTCTATCGGGCATCGGTTTGAGAGCATCCAGTCCATCCGGTGTCTTGAAGAAATTGACCTGCTCGGGACCGATAATGGCGTGTTTGATGTTCTCCTCAGGAATATCTTTGGCAAACCACGCCAGCCGAATGGCTTGGTCTAACGACAAGTTGGTACGCACACCGCTGGAGAACTCCTGATATAACACCGGTGCATTGGCAATCATGCGAGGCAAGTTGTCGAAACGCAACATCTGGTTGCGAATTGCCATGACCACTTCTTGTTGCCGCCGGGCGCGATCGAAGTCACCGCCTTCAGTGCTGCGTGCCCGGGCATACGCCAAAGCGATCTCGCCATTCAGCACCTGTCGCCCGGGTTTTAGCCTCTTGAAGGTGTTATCCCCTAAGAGATCAACTTTGATCGGCTCCTGGATATCCAGTTTCACGCCGCCGATGTGATCGATAAACTTGATAAACGCTCCAAAATCGATTTGGGCATAAAAGTCAATCGGCACGCCAATCAGCCCTTCGACTGTTTTCATGGCTAATTCTGGCCCGCCGCCCGGCAATTTATAGGCTTCACCGAGCTGGTAAGCGGTGTTGATCTTGCCATAACCAAAGCCCGGAATCGCCACCCACAGGTCGCGGGGGATGTTCAGGATACCGGCCGTCCTGGAAAGGGGATCAACGGTAAAGAGGATCATGGTATCCGTGCGCGGTGCTCCCTCGCCGGCAGCCCAATCGCGGTAATCCAAACCCATGACCAGCAAATTAACCCGACTGGCGCCATCCCACGGCTCTGGGGTTGGGCCAACCATTTGCAAAGGAGCGTTCGGATCCGTGATGATACCGCTAAGATTGGGCGTCGGCGTCGGACCGGTAACGCTAATGCCGGGTAAGTTGGTGATCTGCCACGAGGTAACCAGATCGCGAGTTACGATAAAGGTCAGATAAGCCGTCAACAAGGCTGCGATGACAAACGCAGCGATTAAAGTAATCAAGAGAAGATTGGTTTTATTAGCCAGTTGTCCGTTTTCTGGTCGTTGTTCCATAGCTCATTATTTTTCACAGGTCAAAATCGCCTGCTGATTATATCACGGTATAATGAGCGCACCATGTCATCCCTGACGGCGTATAACCTCTCCAAATCCTTTGGGGCGCGAGATTTGTTTACCAATCTCTCCCTGAGTGTGCCGCCGAATGGGCGAATTGCAATCGTCGGCCCGAACGGGATTGGGAAGACGACGCTCATTCGCATCTTAATCGGCTTAGAGGAACCCAGTCAAGGGAGGGTGCAGCGCGCTCGCAATCTGCGCATTGGCTACCTGCCACAAGAAACAGTCCTGGAAAGCCAGCGCACCTTATGGGAAGAATGCCTCGAGGCTTTATCCAACCTTCGCCAAATGGAAGCGGAATTGCGCCGCTTAGAGAAGGAAATGAGCCAACCCAACTCGTCACCCGATCTGCTGGAGCGTTACGGAGCCTTACAGGCAGCTTTTGAACAGCAGGGAGGGTATGAATACGAGTTGCTGATCCGCCAAACCTTGCGGGGGTTGGGTTTTGGCGAGCAGGATTTCTGGCGCCCACTGACGCAACTCTCCGGTGGGCAACGGACCCGCGCCGTTTTAGCTCGCCTACTGATTTCCAAACCCGATTTACTGGTGCTTGATGAACCGACCAACCACCTCGACCTGCAGGCGGTAGAATGGCTGGAAGGCTACCTCAGCCAATGGCAGGGCGCCGTCTTGATGGTTTCCCATGACCGCTACTTTTTGGATCGCGTGGTCAACACGATTTGGGAAATGTCCGAACGAGGCATTGAGGTTTACCGCGGCAATTACAGCGCCTATTTGCAACAACGCCAGGAACGCTGGAACGCTCGCCGCCTGGCATTTGAAGCCGAAAAAGAACGTCTGGAAAAAGAGTTGGAGTATATCCGTCGCAACATCTCTGGTCAAAATGTGTTGCAGGCAAAAGGTCGCCTGCGGCGGGTGAGTCGCCTGCTGGAAGCGATTGAACGCAATGGCTGGGAAGCGATTCAGGGCAAATCCTGGGCGCAGATTGCCGCCGAGAGCGGCGCTGCCAGCCAAATGATGAGTGTTGAGGAAGTTACCCGGCGTATTCATGCCCTAACCTTCACCCAGCCGCGTCAGCCGAAGTTGGGTTTGCGCCTCAATGCCGCTGAACGCTCGGGCGATCTGGTCATCCGCACATTTGATTTGCAGGTAGGTTATCCTGACGAAGGTCGCCCCCTGATTGCTGTGCCAGACCTGATCTTAAAACGCGGCGAGTGCGTCGCATTAATTGGCCCGAACGGAGCCGGTAAAACCACCTTTTTAAAAACCATTCTGGGGAGTTTGCCTCCCTTGAGTGGGGAAGTGCGTCTCGGCGCCAGCCTGCAAATTGCCTATTTTGCCCAAGCCCATGAGGGGTTAAGGCCCGAGAACAGCGTGATGCAAGAGATCGAATCCGTTGCCCCGGCCATGCTCCCGGCGGAAATGCGCAACTATCTGGCGCGCTTTCAGTTCACCGCCGATGACGTCTTTCGCCAGGTTGCCACCCTCTCTGGCGGCGAGCGCGGCCGCCTGGCGCTGGCAAAACTCTGTCTGAGCGACGCTAACCTGCTCCTGCTGGATGAACCCACCAACCACCTGGACATCCCTTCGCAAGAGGTGTTACAGGAAGCGCTCAGTGAATATCGCGGCACGATTTTACTGGTTTCACACGACCGCTATCTAATCGATGCCCTTGCCACGCAAATTTGGGAAGTGATCCCAGAAGAACGCCGCTTGCGCGTTTTTCAGGGAAGCTATACCGAATACCGTCTGCAACTGGAAGCAGAAAAAGCCACTCAGCCACCTCCCCCTCGCAGCTCACCGAAAGCCGAGCCGCTCCCACGGCGGAATCGCCGCAATACCGAAAGACAACGTCTGCTGCGCCTGCAAGAACTGGAAGATTCAATTACGAAACGAGAAGCAGAGCTGGCTACCCTGCAACGCAAGCTGGAAAACCCACCGGCCGATCCGGCCCAAGTGCAAAAGCTGGGCAACGAATATGTACGCCTGCAAGCGGAGATTGATCACCTGTTAGAAGAATGGGAACGCTTGCATGAACAAACCATTGGCGAAGGAGCGTGAAAGCAGCCTGCCTTATCTGGCGGCTATCCTGGTCTTGCTGGTCGGGGTAGGATTGCTCTTTCCCTTTGAGCGAGGCAGCGCAGCCCTGCGCCAGGCGCGCCTGGCGGAACAACAAGGCGATTTCAAAACTGCCGCTCAACTTTATCTCCAGGCAAGCCATGTTTTCTTTTGGGACAAGGCAGGCTTGCAAATTAAAGCCGCCCAAAATGCTGACAGGCTGGGCGACCATGCGCAAGTGATTAACCTCCTCGCCCCTCTCCAGGAAGACGGCCACTTAACTTACGAAACTCAAGTTTTGCTTGCCAGAGCTTATCTTGCCCTCAATGACCCCGATTCAGCCATGTCTTTGCGCCAACAATGGGTTGAAAAAGGATATCCAAGCGAGACAATTGACCCTCTCTTGCTGAAACTATACACCGAGCAAGGGCGGATAGCAGCGACTCTGCCAATCTTGCAGGCGTTAGCCGCAGCCCAGCCGCAAAATGCCGAATGGCACTTTCGTTTGGGTTTGATCCTGGCAGCCGAGTCACCTGAAGAAGCCGTAACCCCGTTACAACAGGCGGCGCAGTTGGAAGCCGGTTATCAAGCCAGAGTCACGATCCTGTTGGAGCAACTCGCCCGGCCAGCGCCTGAAAAGGCTGTGGCGTATCTGAACGGTGGGCGAGGGCTGGCATCCCTCGGCGAGTGGCAACTGGCGGAACGCGCCTTTCAACATGCCGTCGAGCAACGCCCAGATTTCCCCGAAGCGTGGGCTTATTTAGGACTTGCCCGATTCCGCTTATCCCCGCCAGCCTCTGACTCGCCGCTACAGAAACAAACAGAAGAAGAACGCCATACATCTGCCAATCAGGAAGAACAGCCGGGCTTAGCCGAGATTCGCTATGCCTTACAGCTAAACCCTCGCTCTCAGCTCGCTTTGGCATTTCTGACCCTGATCTGGCAGGAACTCGGCCAGACACAGTTAGCTCTGCAAAGCGCTCAGCAGGCTTTTCGGCTCTACCCAGAGGATCTCAATGTGCGCTTACAGTATGCTCAGGCGCTGGCGCAAACAGGGGATCTGGAAGGCGGCTGGCAAATCCTGCAGGAACGGCTCAACCAGAGCTCAGCTCCGCAAGCGGCGCGCAAGACGCTGGTTCTTTATTGTGTCCAGTATGGTTATCGCTTAACCGAAAGCGCCTTGCCGCTCGCCAGAGAACTGGTCAGCCAGATGCCTGAAGACACCGAAAGCCTGGATTTGCTTGGGCAGGTTTACCTTGGACTGGAAGAATGGGCCCTGGCTCAACAAGCCTTTGAACGGGCTTTGAGTCTGGACGCAGGGTATGCCCCAGCCATCTTACATCTTGGGTTAGTCCATCTTGCCCAGGGCAATACCGCGTTAGCGCGCACCCAATTTCAAAAGGTGATTGAAATTGCGCCTTTTTCTCCCAGCGGCGAGCAAGCCCGACGGTATTTAGAGGTTTACCTTCCATAGGGTTCTGCCGATAACGATAACAGAAAGGTTTGAGAAAGGAAAGATATCCAATGCGCTCAACATCGCTCATCCTGGTTTTGTTCATTGCTTTTACAGCTTCAATTTGTACGTCCAACATCTCGCGGGTCATGGGGCTCTGGTTAACACCCTCTCAAAAGCCTGCTGAAAATCAAAGTTCATTCACCCCAGCCGTTCCAGCAGCATCGCCGCAGACTCAACCCTTTGACAGAGAGGTCTATCTTCCAGTGGTCAGCAAAATTGAGGCAACAGGCGCAATCTGGCAGCCTCAACCAGGCGTGAGCTGGCAATGGGACTTAAGCAACCAACGCCCCGCGACCACTGTCTCAGCCGCGGTGTACGATGTGGATTTGCACACCGACCAAAGCGTTCTCAATGAGCTCAAAGGACGCGGCGTTAAGTTAATCTGTTATATCTCCGTTGGGTCGTGGGAAGAGTGGCGGCCTGACGCCAACCAGTTTCCACCCGAAGTGTTGGGCAAAGACTATGAGGGCTGGCCTGGCGAAAGATGGCTGGACATCCGCCAGATTGACAAACTTGCCCCCCTCATGCAAGCCCGCTTCGATCTTTGCGCCAGCAAAGGTTTCGATGCCATCGAGCCCGATAACATGGAAGTGAGCAGCAATGACAGCGGCTTCCCAATCACCGTCGAAGATGAACGCCGCTATGCCCTGTGGCTTGCCGAGCAAGCCCATCAGCGCCGCCTGGCGATCGGGATGAAGAACGCCGCTCATCTTATTGAGAGCCTGCTCCCTCATTTTGAATTTATTCTCACCGAAGATTGCTTTGCGCAAGGCTGGTGCGCTCAAGCGCGCCCATTCATTGAGAAGGGTAAAGCGGTCCTGGCTGCCGAATATAGCGATGAATGGACAGAGACACAATTTAAAGCCCAGGTCTGCCCGCAGGCAACCGCGTGGCGTTTCAGCGCAATCTTGAAGAATCGCGCATTAGATGCCTGGCGGGTCACTTGCGAGGAGTAACAAACGATCAGCCAGCTTAGGGTATAGATACCGTAGAAGCATCCGCGGATTTCCCTTCTGGTCTTCCTGAATTGCGGGTGCAGTCACTTGCTGAATCTACTTGAAATTCGGGTTATAATCCATTCCATCTCGTTAACAGCGCCTGGGAACAAAGCAATTGCGAATTCCGTCAACTCGATGTACACTCTATTCCAAACAACCTGTCCGTTTGTTTGTCTAAGTTGGAGAATGAGAGGTCCTATATGAGAAAACAATTCTTCCGTCCCTTCACGGTTTTGAGTCTGCTTGCCCTGGTGGCTTTAGCCTGTGAAATCAATTTCTCAACCCCGCAACAAGTCAGCGCCCCCACGCAAATTCCGCCCGAGATAATTTACACGGCAGCCGCCGAAACCCTGATAGCTCAGTTAACCCAGAATGCGCCGCCAGAAATCCCGCCGACTGCAACCCTACCTGCCGAACAGCCGCCTGCTCAGGAAGGCGAACCGTTAATGCCTACGTTCACCTTTACGCCGCTGTTCTCCGAAACCCCCACGGTCACCCCAACGCTGCCCTTCACCCCAACCCCAACCCAACCGACCATCAGCGCTAAACAGAACACCAACTGCCGCAAGGGTCCGGGGCCAATC
>Ga0197142_1003609_pt1 | contig 12885 bp, 15 predicted proteins | sample GBS60_MetaG_FD_148614 | JGI IMG/M metagenome (GOLD analysis project Ga0197142, IMG submission 148614) | Sediment microbial communities from Great Boiling Springs, Gerlach, Nevada, United States - GBS 60_MetaG | ecosystem: Environmental > Aquatic > Thermal springs > Hot (42-90C) > Sediment... | reverse complement strand
CCCCCAACACGACCATCGAGATTGTGGAGCAAATCGCCCGCGCGGAGGTACTGAGCGCGACGACTGCAGCGGCGTAGTGATACCAACTGCGCTGCCAAAGTTCGTGAATGCAACTGTGCCAGATTTGCCATGCGACTGCGGAGGGAATCGATCTGTGGGACAGTCGACAGCTTCGGGGCACGCTTCTTGCGCGACTTGGCAGCTACTCGACTATCCCGCGGATGGATTCCACCGATGGAAGCCCGTGCGCTGAGAGGTAGTCGCGCAGTCCGTGTATGATTTCGGTCGCCAGCGTCGGCTGTACATAGTTTGCTGTGCCGACTTGCACAGCGTGCGCACCCAGCAGCAGGAACTCTATTGCGTCCTCTGTGCTGCTGATGCCTCCAACGCCTATCAGCGGTATGTCGGGCAGCGACTGGCGCACGCGCCACAGATGGTATTGTGCAATCGGTTTGATTGCAGGACCCGACAGGTTGCCCACCTTGCTTGCAAGGCGGAACCGTTGTCTTTGTGGGTCAACAGCGACGCCTCGCGGGGGGTTGATGAGACACAGGATGTCTGTGCCTGCCTCGACCGCTGCGTGTGCCAGTTCGGTGAGGTCGTTGCTACATGGCGACAGTTTTGTAATCAGCGGGAGGTCAGTTGCTTGGCGTACTGCGGTAACCGCCTGCGCAGTCAGTTCAGGATGCGTATCCCACTCTTGTCCTCTGCTTGGCTGGCATGGGCATGCGAGATTCAGCTCCAGCGCAGCGATTCCGGGCGCACCGCTGAGGGTTGTGGTGATTTGCACATACTCGTCGAGGGTCTCCCCTGCGATGCTGGCGATGACCGTCGCGCCCAGTTCGCGCAACAGGGGTAGCGTCTCCATCACGAAGGCATCGACACCGTCGTTGTGCAGCCCAATCGCGTGCAGCATGCCCGCGGGCGTCTCTGCCACACGCGGGGGCGGGTTGCCTACACGCGGCACGAGCGTCAGGCTCTTGGTCACTACCGCGCCCAGTTGCGCCAGATCTACCCACTCACGGTACTCTAGTCCGTATCCGAAAGTGCCTGCTGCAACCATCACGGGATTACGCAGCTGCAACCTGCCGAGAGAAACTCGAAGGTCGGGTGTCATTCCCAAACTACCTCCTCCGCCCAGAAGACAGGTCCTTCCACACACGCACGCTTGTACCACACCCCACCGTTAGGTGCGACAACCTTCACTGGGCAGCCCAGGCACACGCCGATGCCACACGGCATCGGCGTGTCCAGCGACACTTGGCACGGTGTACCACGCGCCAAGCACGCCTGCGCTACCCTCTGCAACATCCGATTCGGTCCGCAGGCATACACTGCCGACTCGATGGGCTCTTCCAGCGCGTGCTGAAGGAGATCAGTCACGGAGCCCTGATACCCGTGGGAGCCGTCATCCGTTGCCACGCGCACGGTCGCCCCTAACGCGCGGAACTCATCCACGCCCACCAGCAGGTCGCGTCGCCGAGCGCCCACCAAAATCAGGAGTTGCTCGTTCGCGTGCAATGTGGGCGCTAAGCGGGCAGCGAAGAAGCAAAGGGGCGGCGCACCCACGCCGCCTGCAACCAGAATATGCCGCCGCGCCGCACGCACAGGTACGAAGTAGCTCCCCAAAGGGCCAAGCGTCTGCACAGTCGAACCAATCGGCTTGAGCGAGAGGAGCTCTGTGAACGCGCTCTGCACCGAGTAGAACACACTGAACACGCCCTTGTCAGGGTTCGCCCGTAGAATGCTATATGGGCGTCGCCACAGCGGCGCATGTGTGCGCAGCGGGCGCAACATCACGAACTGTCCAGGCGTAGCACGCTCCGCAATTGGCGGGGCATGCAAAATCAGCTCGTACTGGTTCGTCGCGCGTAGGCGGTGCTCCACCACTACCGCAGGCAACTCATAGCGCGTCATCGCCTAAAGTGTACCTGCTAAGGTTGCTCAAAAGAGGTTTGATGAGTCGCCTCCTGCCCAGATGGGAGATGCTGCAAGGCTTCGGGTAGCTTCAACCACTCGATTGTCCCTTCGCGCAGCTGGTACACCCCGCCTGCCAGCTGCACCTTGCCCGCTTCGTAGCGCTGTCGCACAAGCGCGCTGCGTGCCACGATGAGCTGCATGGTGTGACGCACCTTCTCCTGTGTGACGCGCTTGATGAGGGCATCCCCTTTCAAATGGGGATGCGACGCGCGCAGCTGGCGTATCACAGGCTCGATGTGCGCGACCAAGCGCGGCATGTGTCCCTCCAGAGGCTTGCCCGCAACCGCTGCCTTGACCACACTACAGTCTGTATGACCCAGCACGACAATCAGTGGCACTCTGAGATGCTGTACAGCGTACTCTATCGACGCAAGGCTCTCCTCGTCGACAACACCGCCCGCCACACGCACTACAAACAGGTCGCCTAGCCCCTGATTGAAAATCAGCTCAGGTGGCACACGCGAGTCTGAGCAAGCAACAATTACAGCAAATGGTCGCTGCCCCTCCATCTCCAGCTGGTATCGAGTGTGCTCATCTACCTTTGGCACCGCGAGTTGCCCTGTGGCAAATCGCTCATTGCCGTATTGGAGTTTACCCAACGGGTCAGCAGGTATCGGTTTCGGTTGCGGTGCGAGCAATCGCCCCACAATCACACCCACTCCCGCTGCTGCCAAGCCCACTGCCAGCACTCTGAGAATTGGTTTCATCGCTCGAGGATTGTTCCACCTTTCGAACCGAGTGTTTAGGTGTCTACTCAGAGAACTCCAGACATCGACCGCCCCCAGAAGCCTCGCGTCGCGCCCTTGGCGAACGCGATGCGAAGAACACAAGCATCTCACCCACATCAGAGACCGTGCGATAAAAAAACTGCCCCTGCAGCCTTTCCCAAGGAGGTACGGTTATTCGAGTGTCACCTCGATTCTGCGGGTATAATCCTGGTATGCCGAAGTTCAAAGAAGGCGACCGTGTGCAGGTGCGCGCTCGCCCTCCTCAGGGCAGAGAGGCACAAGAGGGACGCTACGCGCCTCATTTGGCGAACGCTGTTGGCACTGTCCTCAAGGTCTACACACCACAGGAGATTGCAGTCGCCCTCGACTTGGAGAGCCTGCCCGAAGCGGTTCGCGAGCGACACGCTGAGCAGCAGACCCGCATGCACGAACGCTGGCTTCACTCGCTTTCAGAGGAAGCACGCAACCGCCTCACTGACGACGAGAAATCGTTCCATCTACGCTATGTTGCCCTGCTGGCAGAGGAAGACCTACTGCCACTCAAGGCATCTGCACGGTCTGCCGCCAGCTTGCCTCCCTCAGCGGAGACCTCCAGCACCCGCGGTGCCAAGGCGCAGTCGGAACCACGCACCGCCGCTGCAAGCGCACTCAGAGAGCCTGTCGCTCGTCCCACCCCAGAACAACTGGAACAGCAGGAAGAACGCTACCTCAACGCGCGAAAACGACGAACACAACGCTGAACGCTCCCTGAATTCCGCGAAGAATCGTGGTATAATAAGCAGTAGCGCGTTCGTCGCTGGGGAGTGCGCCCAGTTTATCAGGAGTGTGGAGGCATCGTATGGACAAGCTCATAGACGCTTTGGTACGACTACAGGCGGACAACCCACTCGGGTTGCCAGTGATCCGCACTGTTGAAGAGGCGGTTCCAATTCGGGGCACAAATATCCGTTCTGGGGTATTTTATGTGATTCCTGAGCGGCAGATGCGCGACTATGCCCGCGGGCTGTGGGAGCACCCGCGCCTCAGCTTCCTGCATAAGGTGCGCTACAATGTGTTGGCAGCACACCTGCAGAACCCGCCGAGCCCTGACCCAGGCAGAGTATTGTTCCCCAACAAAGCGGTTCTGGTGGTCTACGACTACGACAACAATCGTGGCTATCGGATTGAGGCGGATTTCCCTGCACCCAGACTCGTCGAAGTCGTTCCGCTCAAAGACCAACCGTACTACTTCAGTGAGGCGGAGTTCCGCGACGCAGTGCAGGTGTTGATGTCCGACCCGAAACATAGCGAGCCGTTCGCGCGCGGTGTTGCTTACTGCTCGCCTGGCATGCCCCCAGTGATTAGCCACGCAGCACCTGCAAGCCAGTGGGGGCGAGTGGATCTGTTCCCCAACTCTGTGCCAGAGCATCGATTGGTCTCGGTCTTGATGCACTTTCGCCGTGGCAGCGGACGCGAGTCGGAGATTCGGCAATTTCTGATTGACCTCACGGAGGGGCGCGTGGCAGCATCCGACGCTGTGCGCGGCGACTTCTTCCCTGCTGCATGCGGTGGTCCCCAACGCGGCGGGACATGCAACCCAATTGGAGGAAATGCGTGGCAAGCCCTTGCATGGCCTGCAAGCAACCCTGTGTGGAGTATGCTCGTGCGCCGTCCAGCAGGTACCGAAGTCATCGGCGAGCAAGACATGGGAGCAGGGGTGGAGCTGAAGGATGTTGCCTACAACGGACGATTGGTGCTCAGCCGTGGGGGAATGCCTGTGCTAAATGTGTTTTACGACGGCGGCGTTTGCGGTCCTTTCCGCGACTGGCTCTACACTGAAGACTGTTTTAAGTGTACAGGCACTGATCTGGGCAACGGGCTGCGCTTTGCGCCCGCAGGTACGCGTGCAATTACCATCTGCGACGACGGTGACGACTCGGGCAACTTCGCTGGAGTGGGCGTCTACGAGGACACCGACGGCGAACTGGTGCTGATCAGCGAATGCGCGGCAGGTTGGTATCGCTACATCACGGGCTGGCGTTTCAACCTGAGCGGGATCCTTAAACCGCGCTTTCTGTACGGGTACACCGACAGCAACTGCGTCTGCTTCGGTCGCTTGCACAACGGTTTTTGGAGGCTCCATTTCGCGCTGGACGGCATAGGCGGCTTGGTGGTCGAAGAGGGCAGCGTATCGCCGCGCGGACGCCGTATTAGTTGGCAGCCAATCCGCATTGAGGCGCGCCGCGTGCGCTGGCCAACCCGCGAGATGCGCTGGCGTGTGCGCAAGCTCCGCACAGGCTTCACCGCCGAAATTGTGCCCGGACCGAAAGATGGCTTCTACGAACGCTTCGGCACAGGCGAAGGCGATGTGTGGGTGCTGAAAGCACGCGCCACCGAGACATCCAACAGCGGGTTCGGCAATATCACGCAGTATGTGAACGGCGAGCGCACACTCAACGAAGACCTCGTGGTCTGGTACGGAATCCATCAACGCAAGCGCGGTGCGGACACCTTCGAGTGCCCGCCACTGGGACCAGACATCTATCTCAGCGGGTAAAGAATGGATGCCGACACACCGATAATGTTGGCATGGAACCTCCGCAGGCGCGCTCGCGCCTAAGTGCGCAGGATAGGGTACAATAACGGTACTATACCGCGCGGAGGACAATCGATGAAGAAGATTCTGGTGGTAGACGACGAGCGGCACATCGTGCGCCTGATTCAGGTCAATCTGGAGCGACAGGGCTACAATGTCGTCACGGCGCACGACGGCAAAGAGGCGCTGGAGAAGGTCGCTTCCGAAAAGCCCGACTTGGTGGTGCTGGATGTGATGATGCCCTACATGGATGGCTTCGAGGTGCTGCGCAACCTGCGGCGCAATCCCGAAACTGCCGAATTGCCCGTGATTATGCTGACCGCGAAAGCGCAAGACCAAGACGTGTTTCGTGGCTGGCAGGAGGGCGTCGATATGTACCTAACGAAGCCGTTCAACCCGCAAGAGTTGCTCACCTTCGTCAAACGCATCTTCCGCTCGCGGGAGCTGGGAGAAGATGGTGAAGGACGCTATGAACTCTAACGGCGCATCCCGCTGCTCGTATGGATGGCTCATCGGCGCGGCAGTGATTACAGCCGCCGTGACAGCCATCGCCATTATCCGCAGACTGCAGCAACACCAAGCACAGCCAGAGTACCGTGCGGAGCGCGCCTACCAACGCGGCATCAAGCAGGTGCAAGCGGTCGAGGAGCGCATTCCGCGCTGGCTTGCAGAGCATAACTGAACCCGCTGGGGGAGCGTACTCGACGCTGAGTGTGCTGCCCCAACAGGGTCTTATCGGATAGACACTATGTCCGTCTCAGTGGTCGTCGGTGCCCAGTGGGGCGACGAGGCGAAAGGAAAAATCGTCGACTTACTCGCTCAGAACGCACGCTATGTCGTGCGCTACGCAGGTGGCAGCAACGCCGGACACACTGTGTGCGTGAATGGTGCAAGCTACAAGTTCCATCTCATCCCGTCAGGCGTCCTGCACCCTCATGTTACGGCAGTAATCGCGGATGGCGTAGTGATGGACTTGCGAGCGTTTGCAGCCGAATCGGACGCCCTGCAGGCGCAAGGCGTTGACCTTTCGCGCCTGCGAATCGGACTGGGCGTCCACCTCACGCTACCCTACCATCGTCTGCTCGACGAGCTGGAAGAGGCGCAGTTAGAGGGGCGCCTCGGCACAACCAAGCGCGGCATCGGGCCGACCTACGCCGATAAAGCGTGGCGGGTTGGCGTGCGTGTCGCTGACTTGATGGATCGCGATCGCTTCGCGCAGCGCGTGCATCGCGTGCTGCAACGGCGTAATCCGACCATCCAGCGCGTCTACAACGCCGCGCCCATCGACGCCGACGCACTGATTACCGAGTTTGCCTCCTACGCTGAACGCATCCGCCCTCATGTGTGTGATGTCCCGCACCTGCTCATGAACGCTGCAGAGCGTAGTGAGTCCATCCTCTTGGAGGGCGCTCAGGGAACCCTGCTCGACCTGGACTACGGCACTTACCCTTATGTGACCTCTTCGCACCCTGTGGCGGCGGGCGCGTGCTTGGGCACAGGGATTGCACCCAATCGCCTTCGTGCAATCTGGGGCGTTGCAAAAGCCTATACCACGCGCGTTGGCGAGGGACCGTTCCCAACGGAATTGACCGACGAGAGGGGCGATTGGATTCGCAATCGTGGGCGCGAGTACGGTACAACCACAGGCAGGGCGCGGCGCGTAGGCTGGCTCGATCTGGTCGCGCTGCGCTACGCTGCCCGCGTCAACGGCTTCACTGCGTTGGCAGTCACGCTGCTCGATGTGCTGTCGGGACTTGATACGCTTAAAGTCTGTGTTGCCTACCGATTGAACGGTGCAGTAACGCGCGAGTTTGTCGCCGACGCGCCAACACTGTCGCGCTGCGAACCTGTGTACGAGACGCTGCCTGGATGGAGCGAGCCAATCGGCGCGTGTCGCGCGCTGCACGAGCTGCCCGCTAACGCGCGTGCCTACCTACAGTACATCCAAAACTATGTCGGCGTGCCCATCCGCCTTGTGTCCGTCGGTGCAGCACGCGAACAAACCATCCAATGCGAATAGACCTGCAGCGCTACGCAGAGCAGATGCGCAGGAAGACACTTCCAGTGATAGCCGCCTCGCAACGCGGCAGGCACACCGAGCGGCTTGACCCCTAAAAAACCGTCCTTGCCTGTGCCGATAATAACTCTACACGGAGGCGATCTATGTCCTTTCTGCAGAAGATTCTGGGTGTCGGGAGAAGCAACTTCTACGACGAGGGAATCAAGTGCTACGACGATGGGCGATTCGAAGAGGCGTTGAAGCTATTCGAGCATGCGCTGACCGAGACGCGCGATGTGATGGTGCAGAAACTTGCGCGCTTTTACATCGCCGAGTCGCATGCCCAGCTGGGGCAATCTGCGCTGCGTCGCGGGCAGTACGCCATAGCAGCCACTCACTTCGAGCGCGCGTTGGAGATTCACCCGCACTATGCCGATTTGCACTTTGCGCTGGCGTTTGCCCTGCGCAAGTTGCGCGACTACGAGCGCGCGGCGCGACACCTCAAAGAGGCGCTGCAGATTAACCCCCGCTTTGCCAAAGCGGTGCTGTTTCAAGGCATCCTCTGGTACGAGATGGGACGGCGTGAGGACGGCTTGCGGCGCATCGAGGAGGCACTGACACTGGATTCGGGCTACGACCGCGCCCGCTTCGAGCAGGCATTAGCGCACGACCGCGCTGGGCGCACTGATCAGGCGATTGCCCTCTTCGAGACGCTCAGTTCCAACAGCACGGACGACGCGCTCTACCATGCGCAGATAGGCGATGACCTGTATCGGCGGGGCGACTTCGTAGCGGCAGTCGCCGAGTACCGCAAAGCGCTCGCCATCCGCCCCAACTTCGCCGACATTCGCAACCATTTGGGCATGGCGCTCGCTGCACTGGGCAACGAGGCAGAAGCCATCGAGCAGTTCCAGCACGCGCTGGAGATTAACCCGCGCTATCTGGAGGCGCGACTCAACTTGGCACTCACCTTGCGCGACATGGGGCGCACTGCAGAGGCGCGCAGGCACTTCCAAATCGCGCTCGACATCGACCCAGAGAACCCTGTCGCCCGCAGTGCGCTCAACGACTTAGCCGCATAGCCTATTTCGTGTGGCTGTAGGGGGAGTCCTTAAGGCGCAGCGTGGTGCGCGCTCCACCACGCTGCGCGACAATTTCGACCTCTTCTGGCTTCATCCCCTTCGGCAGCGTGATGCGCCACTGGCGGGGCTGAGGGCGTTCCACGCGCAGTTTCTCGCGCTTGGCGCGCGCCTCTACCTTCGCAGCAGCAGGCGCAATCTCGCCTATTAGTGTGTTGCTCTGCCGATCCGTCCACACTACAAATGGATCGCGACGGCTAATCGCGCGCATGTACGCCACCATCGCGTCCAGCTCTTCCGTGCGCATCCCTATCGCACCAGGCATGCTCTCCACCACCTCGCGCAATTCGGTGGCAGAAGCGTACTTTTTCTCGAAGTCTTTATCGAGCATTGAACCTTCCGTACCGTGGCACGAGCTGCATTTGCGCTCGTAGGTCTCGACCACCTTAATAGGCGCGGGGCGCACGCTGCCAGTGCTGATCGCGAGACCTACCGTTGCAACTCCCAAAACCACCCAACTAATTAGCCTTCGCATGGTGTCCTCCGACCCAAGAGATTCGGTAGATGCGATTGGTGGTATCGCAGCTAAACAGCACGCTGCCGTCAGGCGCCTCGACACAGTCTACTGGACGCGCCAACACACGATTGCGCGTTGTTAGTGTTTTTACAATCGTCAAGCTGCCGTAGGGGCGCCCTGTGACGCGGTCAAACAGCACACGCTCAATCCGATAGCCATCGGGAACCACACGGTTCCACGACCCGCGACACGCTACGAACATGTCGCCTTTGTGTCCAGGAAAGTGGTCTTTCGTCAGGAAAGTGAAGCTGTTGGCAGCCCAGTGCGCGCCGAAGCTCCATGCAGGTGGCACAGTCTTGTCTGCAAGTTCTACGATATCCTTGCGATTGTGATACTCGATACGGGGCAGCTTGTTGCCCGTGATAAACGGGTGCCCATAGAATTGGCCCTGTTCGTAATGATTTAGCTCGTCGGGTGGGTTATAGTCGGTGATGGGCTGGAACTGCTGCGGGCGTTCACCGAGGGTGCGTCCGAACCAGTCGCTGCCGTGGTCGATGCCCCAAATTTCGTTTGTGCCTGGGCGCAGGCGCAGCTTCTCGGTGTTGCGGATGCCACTGGCGAACAGTGTCTTGCCCGTACCATCCTTATTGAATCGCCAGATTTTTTGCCGTTCAGTGTCGGTCTCGTCGTTGATGTTGCCCGAATCGCCGATAGCGGTGTAGATATGGCGGTCAGTTACCAAGATGGGTCGCCACCAGTGCCCGCCGCCTTTTGGGAGTTTGCCTTCGGGGATAACGGTCTGCACCTCGTCCGCCCTGCCGTCGCCATTCGTATCACGCGCTTTGTGAATTGCACCCGTTTGTGCAAACCAGAGCCACCCATCGGCAAAGTGCATTCCATGCACGGTTGGATAGCCTGCTACGAAGGTGTTGACCACAATATAGCGGTCGCCGCGCAGGCGTAAACTGAGGATGTCGCCGCGTTGCGGGCGGCTTAGGTACAGAGTGCCGTTCCCGTCAAACTCCATAAACCGTGCGTTGTCCAAATTCTCCGCCACAAGGTCGACGCGATAGCCAGGGCGCACCCAGAATTCGGGCACGCCCGTGCCCCGCACACCCGCCCGTGCTGCTGGGGGCACGGCGGAGTCCTGCGGCAAGCGCGAACTCGCAGGACGCTGCGCTGTCAGGCAGCCAATCAAAACGCTTGTTAGCAACATACCCATCCCGAATCCAAACGCGAACTGCCGATTCATAGTGCGGGAATTGTACCCCCTGCACAGCAGACGCGCCTTCTTATACTCGGGAAGCCCTGCGGCTACTTCCGTGAAAGTCGCTTGCTGAGGGCATCTGGGTCTCAGTGCTCGGGTTGATGCTTTTCGTCAGGGTGCATGAATCGTTTCGCAGTGTGGGTGCCTCTAATGCTTCGGAGGTATCCGCACGATGATTACGGAACGCACGGAGGTTTCTGCACAGGCAGCACGCACAGTCGGTGCGCCTTCGCGTGTCGGGCTGCCGCGATGGTTCATTTGGGGCGGTTTGATTGGGCTGGCACAGATATTCGCGATAGCGACTGTGCAGCCGCTGGGCGTCTCCACAGCCTATCCTCAACTGGTAGGCTACCTCGCGGACAGAGTCGCGCCCGGCTTTGCCGAGTCGCAGCCGTATCTACAGAAAATCGGCGCGAGAATCGGCTGGGAAGTGATGCTAATTACAGGAATTGTGTTAGGTGCGCTGCTCTCGCGCACACTGCCTGGCGGTAATCGCATAGCCGCATGCGAGTCGCCGACACTGTTTCGTGCTTCGTGGGCGCGCGGGTTGGCAGCGTTTGCAGGTGGCTTTCTGATTCTGTTTGGGGCGCGCCTTGCGGGAGGCTGCACTTCGGGACATATGCTCAGCGGAATTGCACAACTTGCACTGAGCGGGTTTCTGTTTGGCGCAGCGGCGTTCACCACAGGCGTGCTGACCGCTTCGTTGCTGCTCAAACGCGCTAACGGAGGGCGATAAGATGGAAACAACGCACCTACTGGGGTTAGTCACAGGTATTTTGTTCGGATTTGCGCTGCATCGCGCTGGGTTCAGCCGTTGCGAGGTGGTGATGCGCGGGTTAGCATTCCGCGATTTCACCATGCTCAAAGTCATGCTTACAGCGATTGCAGTGGGCATGGTCGGTGCGGCAGGGCTGGCAACCTTTGCGCCCGAACACGCGCACCTGAAGGTTAAGTCGCTCTATGTGTGGGGCATTTTGGTGGGGGGCTTAATCTTCGGTATCGGGATGGCGATTGCTGGCTATTGTCCAGGCACGGCGCTGGTCGGCTTAGGCAGTGGCGTGCGTGATGGGTTGCTCGCGGTCGTAGGCGGGCTGCTCGGCGCGTTCGCCTTTATCCTTGCCTACCCCGCGCTGGAGCCCGTGCTGATTCAGCCGCTGGACTTAGGCAAATTAACTCTATACGAGACGCTGCGCCTGCCTTACCTGCCAACGGCACTGGTGATGGCGGCAGTGCTTGGTGGGATCGTAGTCTGGCTAAACCGACTGGAAGCGAAGCAGCGCACCTAACAAAGGCGGCTCGTGGGGCGGAGGGACAGGCGCGTTGCCGACCCTCCGCTAAACTCGTACATCAAGGTTTTGCCCTACCCCATCTAACTGCTTAAGCAGGGTCGCCGCTTGTTGCTTCTGCACATCCAGCACTTTGCGTGCAAGGCTGACCTGCGCTTGGTTCGCGACCTGCTGTTGCGTGTTCGCAGGGCTGAGCGCGACAGGATTTAGGCTCGTGATTTGCATACTTCGATTATCGGTGGCGCGCTCAGGAGGCTTCACCCGAACGGTTGCGGGGTTTTATGCCTTTCACGCGACCAGAGTTCGCCATTTTCTGCGCATGTGGGATTTCCCTCCTTCCGCACCTCTCCCTCTTGGCAAGCAAGAAGAGGGCTGCGCGATTGGTAAGAACCAACACTCTGAGGTGTAGGAATGATGCACTGGAGTAGGGAATGCAACCACTTGAATCGCGCGCTGAGGACATGGTATAATGCGAATCGTTGTGGGGCGGTAGCTCAGCTGGGAGAGCGCTAGAATCGCACTCTAGAGGTCGGGGGTTCGAATCCCCTCCGCTCCACCATCATTTGTACACTTGGAACGCCAATTGGCTATAGGTTGTGTACCCCTAACAGAGCGACGCGCTGATTCTACTGCTCGCAGGTTCCGCATGATTCAGCCTCCTATCCGTCAAGCACTGCCACTTGAACGAACGCTCCATCTGCTAGTGCCGCTTGACCCCGCGCGCCGTCCAACGCCAACGCACCTGATTGATGAGCCCTACCCGCTGCTCCAAGCGCACCTTTTGCGCCCTCAACGCCTCGCCAACCCCCTTTCCATTGCGCCTGCAGCACAGCGTCGGCACGCACTGCCATCAGACTGGCTGTGCGCGTCCGTGTTGGCAGCCAGCACGCCCGAATAAACATTCGCCTGCAGGTTCGCCAGGAAGTATAGCCCCAGAATCAGCCCTGCTGGGAAGGATACTCGCTGGGGATATCCGCTCAGTTCACCTTCGTATTCGTGCGCCGCGTGGCGGGAGCGCGCTGGGGCTGCGATGGCGTCTCAGGATGGTACGGCACAGGCACATAGTCCACGCCCGAAGTGCGCTGCACAGGCTGCGGATAGAGCGCCATGAGCTGGTAGACCTCCGCAGGCATATCGGTGCGCACATTCAACCCCATCGACCGCAGCATACTTGCCGAGATGGGGTAGTCGTGCGTGTAGTAGCCCTGCGTGAGTTGGTCTGCCAGCGTGTGCGCCCGTGTCTCGTCCATCCCGTTCGCCATCAGCACCTCCTTGACCAGCGTCAACGCTTGCTGCATCGCCTTGCGCGAGATGTCCGCCAAGATCAGCGTCTGGTCGTCAACCTCGTTCGCGTCTTTCTGTTCCAACACCTTCAGGATAGACGCGGCGGGAAACTGCCCGACCTGCGGGTCCACGGGACCTAGCACGGCGTGCGGATCCATCACGATTTCGTC
>Ga0197142_1003608_pt1 | contig 12889 bp, 12 predicted proteins | sample GBS60_MetaG_FD_148614 | JGI IMG/M metagenome (GOLD analysis project Ga0197142, IMG submission 148614) | Sediment microbial communities from Great Boiling Springs, Gerlach, Nevada, United States - GBS 60_MetaG | ecosystem: Environmental > Aquatic > Thermal springs > Hot (42-90C) > Sediment... | reverse complement strand
GGTCTTTGTTGGTATCATTGACACGACCAATAAGTATAAGGTGATTGTATGTGAAACAGAGGGTAATACCCAATCAGATTATATCAACCAGTTGTTTATCTTGAATGCAGAGAATGGTGCAGTTGAGAGATATATCCAGACAGGCAAAAAATTTCTTGGAATGAGGGTCTGCGATTTTAATCGCGATGGTAAAATAGAGATTATCACGGGAAATTATGATGGAAAATTGAGAATATTTGATTGCAATCTTGAACTCTTAAAAGAGAAGGATTTTGGAACCCCTGTTACAATTTTTCATATAAACGATTTTGATGGCGATGGTAGAAAGGAAATATTATTAGGAGAGCAGGATGGCAGATTATTAATTCTGAATGAGAAACTCCAGGTTATTTGCAGTTTTAAATCGCCCCATGGTAGAGTAATAAATTGTTTCCTCGCAAGGAATAAAAAAGAATATAGAATAATCACAGGGATAACAAAATTCTATAATTCCATTTTTACTGTCTACCAGATTGTTAAAACTCCATTTATGATAAAGCCAAAAATCGGATTATTTTCAGGAATCATTATTATCATTCTGGTATTTGTGGTAATCTTTTTGATACAAAATAATATTGCTTATCGTCGTAGAGTTCGCAGATTCCTTGATGAATCGCCATCGGGTGTTCTTATCCTAAATCGTTCAAAGAAAATCACTTATTATAATTACTACATCCGCAAAATTATTGGTGAAACAAAAGGAGATTTGATAAAATTTATTGAGACTGCGGAGCTGAAGAAATTGATTGAAGAATGTATTGATAAAAAGGCGATTGAGATAAAGTATAATGAAAAACTTCTAAATGTTTATATCATAAAAGTGGCATCTGAAATACTTATGGTTGTTATGGACCGAACTGCGGAGATGACCGCAAGGGATATTATCTCCTGGTCTGGTTTTGCCCAGCGCCTTGCGCATGAGATTAAAAATCCTCTATCAACCATAAATCTGACCCTGCAAAGGATGCATCAATTGTGCAAAGAAAAATTTGGAAAAAAGGCAGACATAATTGATGGTTATGTGGCATCAGTTTTGGAAGAAGTTGAACGATTAAGAACTACCACAGACCGATTTATGCGTGTATTATCAATTGAGGCACCGAAGTTCACACTGGTTGACCTCAATGGGCTATTGGATGAAATATTAAAGAAATATGAAGGCATACTACCCAAGGAAGTAAAAATAAATAGATACTTTGCCCAAGAATTACCACTTGTAAGATGTGATGAGGGGCAGATTATTGCTGCCTTTTCCAATATCATAGAGAATGCAATTGAGGCAATGGAAGGTAAAGGAGTGTTGAGTGTGCGCACTACGGTTATTGAAGCAATTGATACAGAAGATACCCGATACCAGGCTGATAAAAAGGGGATGATTCAAAGATATGTGGAAGTGAGTTTTGAGGATACCGGGAAGGGTTTTTCTGAAGAGCAACAGCAGAACATCTTTAAGCCCTTTTATTCAACAAAGAAAAATGGCACCGGGCTTGGTCTGGTGATTACCAAAAGGATTATAGAAGGACATAATGGTAAGATTGACATATCAAGTAAAATGGGTATCGGAACCGTTGTAACTGTTAAACTTCCATTATAGGGGTGAAAAAAATGAGAATAAATCCCTCAGATTCAAAACCCAAAACTGAAAGACCAAAATTCAAAATCTTAATTATTGATGACGAATTGAAAATTTGTGAAATTCTTAAAGATATTCTAAATAATGAAGGATATGAAGCTGATTTTGCCATAAATGGCACCGAGGGATTGAGAAAAATTCAAAAAGGGAAATTTGACCTTGTGCTACTTGATATAAAACTGCCTGATATTGATGGATTGAACCTTCTTAAAAAAATAAAGGATTTTGACCCTGATATTCTGGTTATAATGATTTCAGCATTTGGAACTGTCTCAACTGCAGTAGAAGCATTAAAAAATGGTGCTGAGGACTTTATTGAAAAGCCATTGGAGACAACGCGCATCATTACAACAATTAAAAACATCTTAGAAAAGGCAGAGTATAGAAAACAGAGCCTCAGGTTAAAATCCGAAATTCTAAAGGAGTATAGAATCATAGGTGAATCTGATGGTATAAAGAGAGTAATTGATTTAATTGAAAAGGCTGCGCCAACAAACAGCACAGTCTTAATCCTTGGCGAAACAGGAACCGGTAAAGACCTTGTTGCACATAATATACATCTAAGGAGTCCAAGGGCTGGACAACCCTTAGTAAAGGTTAATTGTGCTGCTATACCCAGGGAATTGATTGAAAGTGAGTTATTCGGTTATGAAAAAGGTGCATTTACTGGTGCCTTCAAAAGAAAGTATGGGCAGTTTGAATTAGCGAACAAAGGGACATTATTTTTGAATGAAATTGGTGATCTTGAATTATCTGCCCAGGCAAAGGTATTGAGTGCGATGGAGGATAAAGAGATAATGCGTATCGGTGGCACAACTCCAATAAAGGTTGATGTAAGGATTATCGCGGCGACCAATCAGAATTTATTACAGTTGATAAGAGAAAAGAGATTTCGTGAGGACCTCTATCATCGGATAAATGTATTACAAATTCATATTCCACCCCTGCGCGAAAGGGCTGTTGATATTCCTTTACTGGCTGAATACTTCCTTAGAAATGCGTGTATAGAGAATAATCGCCCAATCAAGGTTTTAAGTAAAAATGCAAATGAATTTCTAAAACAGTATAATTGGCCAGGGAATGTAAGGGAATTGAAATATCTTATGGAGAAACTTGCAATTTTAATACCTAAGAGTGAACTAAGTAAAGATGATATTGCCCCAATCTTTGATGAAGTAAAGAAGGATACAAAGGTTAGATACAATATTGATATTGCTAAAGATGAACTTGAGAAGAATTATATTCTTTCCGCACTACAACAGGCAGAAGGGCATATGGGTAAGGCGGCAAAGATCTTAGGGATAGACCGCTCAACCTTATTCAGAAAGATAAAGAAACTGGGGATAGAACTGTAAATTTTTGTCTTTTGAGTAGTTTTGTAATTATTATCCTCTGCGATAATCAGGATTTTTCTTTACAGAATGAAAAAACCTCTGGGCTGTATCTAACACAAATTTTGTATCTCGTATTGCCTTCTTCGCATCGTTAATCTTATACTCTTCAGTGGGTATAAAATCAATATCTCCATAAAATGATAATTCCCTTTCTCGTCTTAAAACCTTGGAAATCTTAGCCAGCCTCTTTATCCTCCGTCGGAACCATCCAGGAAATCGCTCCCTGTTTTCTAAAAGGAGATTGCCCACATCGTGCCATTTTGGAGGTTCAATACCAACTTCTCTCAATATACCCTTCAAACTAAGTTCTACAATCTCCTGTGCCTCTCTGATAACATCAGAATACGCCTCCTCTTTAAGCAGGACACCAAGAATTTTGAATCTTTTCGTGGCTTTTATAAAATAGCTTCTGGCGAGTGTGATATTTGTCATATCTCAAAGACCTCACCTAACTTGTAATCAGATTTTAAAATCCAGTACCAGTAGGAACCAAGATTTATCCTTTTTGCACCCAGTCTTTTGAGTCTATCTTTAAATTTTTTAAGATAATTATTAAAAAATTTGTTTCGGTCAAAGATAATAAGGGCATCATCAACCATATCCAGAAATAATGGACTACCAAATAAGACTTCTTCTTTTGTTTTAATTACTGGTGAAAGTGAAAGGTATACCCCTTTTTTATTTAATTTCTCAAAATCCTTTGCTAATACCTCCTCTACTTTTTCAAATTCTTTAACCCTTGCCATCCTCCCGCATGGCAGTTTATCTGCAATTATCAAAATATCAATATCTGATTCGCTCGTTGCTGTTCTTCGACCAACCGATCCAAAAATTACAAAACTTATTAATCTTTCACCGTAGATGGCAATGACTGCCTTTTTAATTTTCACTATTAACCTTTTCAATCCCTTGAGCATAAGTAATTTTAATCAAGTATTCTTGAGAGTCAAGAATTTAATCCGAAAACTTTTTAAAAATGCATTAAGAAATAATTTCTAATAACTCATCCGGTCTATTTATCAACTTCCTTGCTCCTGATGCGATAAGTTCATCAGCAGTTCTAAAACCCCAGAGTGCACCAACTGGATACATCCCTGCGGAAAGTGCGGTCTTTATATCAATTGCAGAATCACCAAGATAGATAAACTCTTCAGGTGGTATGCCTAACTCTCTGGCAATATATATTGCACCATCAGGTGCAGGTTTTTTAGGAAGAAATGGATTTGCGCCAATTACAATTGAAAAATTAATCTGTGGTAATAATCTCTGGATATACAATTTTGTAAATTCATCAGGTTTATTTGAATGGACTGCGATTTTCATCTTTATTTTCTCTAATTCTGTTAATAGTTCAGGTATACCAGGATATGGTTTTGTATTATTCAACCAGTTTTTCTGGTATTCAATCTTCATCATTTCAACACATTTTTTAACTAAATCAGGTGTATTATGAGATTCAGGAATGACCTTTTTACATAAGACATCCATTCCCTCACCAACAAAATAATAATAATCTTCGGTTTTATATGTTGGGAACCCTAATTTTTTTAAAACCGTATTCATTGAATCCGCAATGTCCTGTATAGTATCAAGGAGTGTGCCGTCTAAATCAAAGATGACTGCTCTAAATTTCATAAAAGTTAAAGCACATTTCTATTTGTATGTTCAGATACAAATAATCTGCAACAGCAAATTGTTTCGCTCCCAAATAATAAAATCCCCCTATATCCCCCTTTATGAAAGGGGGAATTATAGGGGGATTACTCAATTTTTTCAACCTTATGCCATTTCTACATCCCACACTATAGAAATTTTTAGTATGATTTACTTTCTCACCTCAATCGGTGTGTAGGAATAAATACAATTGATGTTTTCACCCCTTATCAAATCATATCCTTCAACAATGAACTTTATCGTGCCCCTGCCATAGTAATCATTATTAGCACCATCTTCATCATCAAGGTCGTCCGCTATTCTTTCATCAACGATTATGGAAACCGTATATGAGTGTTCCTTACCACCATCAATATCAATCGGCGGCACATAATTTTCAGACCGGCTGGCAACCTGATTCCCGTTTATGTCAAAGAACTGCCAGCGTAGAGCAGTAATCGCCACATCCTTTTTCGCCTTTTCTTTTAAGGTGATGGATAAATCCTGGGATGCAGAACCATTACCCCAGGGATTCCAGCCTGGATTACCTGGTCCTGTATCAGTGTCTGGAACATGGAATGTAACAAGAAGTGTATCAGTGACGACCTCGATAACACCCACATCCTCATACCAGGCAATTGGTTCTTTTACACAGTTTATTATAACAAACAACAATCCTAATATAGCAACACCAAGATATTTTTTCATAATACCTCCTGTTTTTAAATATAATTTTAATCAAAATTAAAAAAAAGTCAAGGATATAAAAAATCTTGATTTTTGAAAAAAGAAAAATATAATTAGAAAGAAAAAGGAATTTATATGTGTTTTAAGAATGACTCTATATTACTGCTATTTACTCCATTTTTTATCTGGTCTTATACCTACAATGTTGGACCTGGTATGCCTTATGATAGCATAGGCGCAGTTCCTCTGGAATCACTGAATCCTGGAGATACAGTCAAAATCTATTATCGTCCTACACCTTATTATGAAAAATGGGTGATTGCCCGCACTGGAACATCAAATGCACCTATTGTATTTTATGGTGTGCCTTCGGTAAATGGCGACCTGCCTGTCATAGACGGCAGGAATGCGGTGACCAGGCTCCAGCTTGATTACTGGTCTGAAAACCGGGGAATAATAAATGTTGGTGGTTCTAACATTCCAAATCAGATTCCGAATTATATTGTCATAGAAAACCTTGAAATAAAGAGTGCCCGAACACCATACACATTTTATAATGACCAGGGACAGCTGGCAAGTTATGCAAGTAATGCCTCAACGATCTATGTTGTTGAAGGAAGCAATATAATCATCCGCAACTGTATCCTGCACGATTGCGGCAATGGATTTTTTGTTGCCCATCAGGCGAAAAATATAATTGTTGAAGGGTGCTATATATATGACAATGGAATTGAGAATAGTATCTATGAGCACAATAATTATACTGAAGCCCAGGGGATAATCTTTCAATATAACTACTTCAGTCATTTGCGAACTGGATGTCCTGGTAATAATCTCAAAGACCGTTCATCAGGTTGTGTTATTCGTTATAACTGGATTGAATGCGGAAATCGCCAGCTTGATCTGGTTAATTCTGATTATCCAGAGATATATAATGATACAACCTATCGTAAGACATTTGTCTATGGCAATATTCTAATCGAGCAGACGGACGAAGGCAATAGCCAGATCATCCATTATGGTGGTGATAGTGGTGATACTACACATTATCGTCATGGCAGACTTTATTTTTACAATAATACTGTTATTTCAAAGCGTTCAGGTAATACAACACTATTCCGGTTATCAACAAATCTTGAATCCTGTGATGCAAGAAATAATATTTTTTATGTAACTGCTTCAGGCAACCGCCTGGCAATGCTTGCCGAATATGGACTCCTTATAAGCAGACACAACTGGCTCAAACCTAACTGGGTGATTTCCCATAGTTCATTTCAGGGCACATTCATTGATTCAGGAGGTAACATAACAGGTTCTGACCCGGGATTTGTTGATTTTAATAACGAAGATTTTCATCTGTTATCAACATCTCAGTGTATAGACAATGGAACTTTCCTTGCACCCCAGACACTGCCCCAGCATAATGTGATATACCAGTATATAAAACACCGAAGATATGAAAATCGGCCTGATGATGGTTTATTTGATATAGGGGCATTTGAATATTCGGCAGGTGGTGTTGTGGATGAGATAAAAGTCAAAGAAAAAAACCGATTTGTATTTTCCTGGATTACAAAAGGAGTCTTCTGCTTTAAACTACCAGAAACAGGTCATTTAAAATTTTATGATTCACAGGGAAGGTTGATCTATAGAACTGGAAAGATTGATAAAAAGATATACATATGGGATGGAAATGATTTGCCATCTGGAGTCTATTTTTATATTTTCAGCAATCAAAAAAATGAGATCAGGATAGGAAAACTGATTTTATTGAGGTGATTGGAAAATTTTGCTATTGACAATTTAGTTTCTATGGATATAATACGCTATAATTTAAAAAAGGAGGTATGGTGACAAATCTGCATTTTAATTTCAAAGATGTCTTTCGTGCTGGACGGCTTGGTTTTAGCGCAAAGAAGATGTGGATGAGTTTTCTTGGTTTGCTGATCGGTGGCATTGGTTATACTATCTTATCTTATATTGCATTTCTCACCGCAGGTTTTGAGATAAGTGAAATCTGGTCAAGTTATCGTCTGATGCCTGTTTTAATACAGGAAATGGAATTTCCCTGGTTCTCCTGGGTTTTATGGATAGCTGGAATTATCTGGTGGCTCTGTGTCATTTTGATCACCGGTGTTGCAATTTCAAAAGTCACTTATGAACAACTCAAAGGTGATGAATTTTATGAAATAAAAGAGGCATTTAAATTCGCATTGAAGAATGGTAAGTCTTCAATTCTTGCACCCTTCGTTCTTATAGTCTTTATTGCCTCGCTCATTGTGATGGGTATTATCCTTGCATTGATCACCTGGATTCCTTATTTCGGTCAATTGTTCTTCTCCATTATGGCTATACCGGCATTCTTTGTCTGCATCTTCATACTATATCTGGGAATTGTTACAATAGTGGCATTGATTATTGGACCATCGATCGTTGGTGCGACCGGTAATGACACATTTGATACACTCTTTGAATCATTTTCAGTTATAAATGACCAGCCCTGGCGTTTTATTACCTACGAATTTTTGTTGAAACTTGTTATGATAATCGGTGTGGCGATTCTCGGATTTTTTGCGGCAAAGGCAATCTTTTTGTGCTATACAGTAATCGGTATTATCGTTCCTGCAGAGAAGATCGGCAACATATTTGCCAACGCAGCATATTATGTTAAACTTGTCATCCCGGATTTTTATCCTGAATCTCTGAGGAATCTTATCACCGGATATGTGGAATGGATTGGTATGCCCAATCTATTATTCCCACCTGAATATGTATCTGCCTATGAGACCTGGGCTGGTGCCATTGCCTCTTTTATTCTGGGAATAATTTATTATTTAATAATTCTCGGCGTGATGTCGCTGGGTTGCTCGATCTATTATGCTGGTAATACACTTATATTTACGGTGCTTGTAAAAAAGAAAGACGATAAAAACTTGCTTGAAATAAAAGAGGAGACCTTTGAAGAGAAGGTAGAAGAAAAAACAGAAGAAAAGGAAGAAGAAAAGAAAGCGAAAAAACAGCGCAAGAAAGAAGAAGAAACTGAAACAAAATTAGAAGAAGAAAAGAAAGAATAGTTGAAATAAACCTAAAATCTTGAAGGGTAGTGGAATACAAATTTCCATTACCCTTTACTTTGATAAAAATTATGAAGAGTGGATATGTTGCGATAATTGGTGAACCAAATGTTGGTAAATCCACACTCCTCAATCGTCTGATAAATACAAAACTATCTATTGTGAGTGATAAACCACAGACAACGAGGAATAAAATTTTAGGGATTCTTACCGAAAATGACTGCCAGTGTATATTCATTGATACACCTGGTATCTTTGAGCCAACCTATGAACTCCAGGAAAAGATGGTCAATGCAGCGAAAGAGGCAATAAATGATGCTGATTTATTGATCTGGCTCGTTGATCCATTCTTCAAACCAGAAAAGTTTCCACTAAAATTTTTAAAATTTTTTGATGAAAAGAGACTCATAATTGCAATCAATAAAATTGACCTTGTCAAAAAGAATGACATTCTGCCTTTGATTGATAAATTAAAGGCATACAATCCTGATGAAATATTTCCCATTTCGGCATTGAATGGTGATGGTGTTGAGGCATTGAAACAGACGATCTTTGAAAAACTCCCTGAAGGTCCTTTTTTATATGAACCGGACCAGATTTCTGATCAGCCTGAACGGTTTTTCGTCAGTGAAATAATCCGTGAAAAATTATTCGTCCATTTAAAAAAAGAAATCCCCTACGCAACCTGCGTAATGATTGAGGAGTTTAAAGAGCAAGAAGGAAGAAAGATCTATATAAGGGCAACGATATATGTGGAAAGGGATACCCAGAAAAGAATTTTGATCGGAAAAGGGGGGAATCTATTAAAAAGAATTGGAACCGAAGCAAGGAAGGAGATAGAAAACTTTTTGGGAAGAGAAGTATATATTGATTTGTGGGTGAAGGTGAAAGAAAAATGGCGAAAAAACCCAGTTTTCTTAAAAGAACTTGGATATTGATTTGGCTTAATTGCTGGAATGTTTGATAATTTAATGATTTGACCAGGGAGGTTTTATGGAAATAAAAAAGATTAAAATTGAACCACCTGAAGGGACGAATATCATCTGCGGTCAGGCACATTTCATAAAAACCGCAGAAGATTTATATGAGGCACTGGTAAATTCAGTCCCCGGGATAAAATTCGGTATTGGTTTTTGTGAGGCATCGGGTCCGTGCCTTGTCCGTTATGAAGGCAATGAATCAGGATTGACTGAACTTGCCAGAGATTATGCCTATAAAATTGGTGCTGGACATTTCTTTATTATTTTTATCAAAAATGCTTTTCCAATAAATGTCCTTGATAAGATAAAGAATTGTCACGAGGTATTAAATATCTTCTGTGCAACCGCAAATCCTGTTGAAATTTTATATGTAGAAGATGAGCAGGGGAAAGGTATTATTGGCGTTATTGATGGCTATAGCTCAAAGGGGATAGAGGACGATAAGGCAAGAGAAGAAAGGTATAAATTTTTAAGAAAGATTGAATATAAATTATAGACTATTCACCAAAATATTTTTGATTTACCATTTTTATAAATTCTTGCTGTTCTTCAGGAGATAATTCATAGACTTCATAGATCGGGTCTTTATTATTTATCTCTGGTGCCCGGGGCTGGGCGATCTCTTTGGGTGCAGGCCGGAAGAAAAGAAAATATATTAAACCGAATGCACCCAGGGCACCTGCTGCCGCAGGTATCACAATATGGAACGGAAAAGGCTTTTTGGGTTTTGTCAGACATATCCGTTCATGGACTGAAACGAGAAATTCTTCCCAGTATTCATCTTTCTCTTCAAAATCAGGACAGGAACAACAGACCTCTATGCACTGGCGAATAAAATAAAAATCTTCAGCACAACTCGGGCAGTGATTGATGTGTTGAAGTATCAATTCTTTTTCTTCAAGTCCAATATCTCCGACAATTAAATCAATGATTCTTTCCTGAACATCAAAACAATTCATATCTTACCCTTTAGATAATTTTTTAGATTCTTTACTGCAAGATGATAATTTACCTTTACAGTATTCACTGGTTTATTCAGTATCGCACTTATCTCCTGGTATGGTAATTCCTCAAGCGCCCTCAATGTGAATACACTCTTCTGGACCTCGGGCAATTTTGCGATTGCATTATATATAATTTCTTTCATTTTTTTATGTTTATATTTTTCAACCGGGTCATCTCCGTGGATCTCCAGTATTTCATCCTTTATCTCTTCTTGCGGGTGTTCTTTTTTCATAAAGTTTATGCAATTATTAACCGCAATACGATATAACCAGGTCGTAAATTTGGAACGACCATCAAAATTCTTTATATTTCGGTATGCCTTCAAAAATGTCTCCTGCGCCATATCCTTTGCATCATCATAATTCTTCAACATCTTATAACAAAGATTATGAACCTTGACCTCATGCCTTCGGACAAGTTCATCAAATGGCTCAATCTCACCCATTTTAACAAGATGGACAAGTTCTTCATCGCTAAGACTCTGATATTTAGACAAACGGGTCTTTAGTTCGTTTACCTGTTCAATCAATGAATCTTTTTTCTCTGACATATCTTTCAATCTCTATTCTTAAATGACTTATTGGTTTATTTAACCCTTTTGCAATCGATTTCAAATCCTGATATTCTATTGTAAATCTTTTATTTTGGTTATAATGGGAGACCTTTATCCGCAAATTGCCCCAGGGTGTTTTAACCCTTTTTATCTCACGATATAACTTAATACGTTTTTTATAATCCATTCTTATCCCCAGGGTCGTAGTTTCATTGAATATCGTATCTATTATCTTCTGGTTATATTTATCCAGAATGACACTGAGCAAAATCCCGGGCCTTGAATGTTTCATTATTACCGGGGTATAATATACCTCAAGTGCACCCGCATCATATAATTTTTCAAGAATCAATTCAAAATCCTGGGGATTCTGGTCATCGATATTCGTTTCAATGACCAGACATTCGTCCGTCAGATTTGTATCAATCTCACCAAGAAAGATTCTTAAAAGATTGGGATAACCGGTTATTTTTTTTGTCCCGGCACCAAGACCAATCTTTTCAATTCGGTTAATTATTAATAAATCTGTGAATTCAGCAATTGTGCTCAATATGGCAGCAGCAGTGGGTGTGGTAAATTCAAATGGTATGGGCACGAATTCTACAGGTGCATTTTTTAATAATTGAGCAGTAGCAAGGTTGAAAGCAGGCATCTTGCCTTCTACTGTTTCAATCAATCCAGTCCCTGCCTTAAGGGGTCTTGAATATACCTTTTCAATATTCAGAAAATCAAGGGCTATGAGTGTGCCTGTTATATCGAGGATTGTATCAACATCCGCAAGTTCATGAAGGTGTAAATGTTTTGAACCATGCACTTTTTTTTCCGCATCAAAGATACGATTGATAATCTTTATGGCATCATTTTTTATTGAATCTTTTAAATTGCTTTTATTGATCAGGGGAATAAAATCTTTTTCTTTTACAACCTTTTTTGTAATAAATTCAATCTGCTTTGCCATAATTCCCTGATGAGCGATAGATTCAACTTTGATCTTTAAATCAGGGATGAATTTTAAGGATTGTTTCAAATAATCAATCTCAACACCGCAGTCAATCAAACTTGATAAAATCATATCACCGCTTGCCCCGAGTATCGGGTCAAAATATATCACCCTCATATTTAATTTTATCTAAAATATAAAAGATTTCAATAGTCAGGTCATTACCCTTGACATTCACCTGTTTATTGGATAGCATAGATTATGCGATTGAAACAGATTGCAAAAATCATCAATGGCAGATTATATGGCAGAGATATTGAAGTAAAGAATATTTTGCCACCAAAAGATGCAGATAAAGATAGTATTGCATTTTTATTCGACCCCGGGTTGAAGACAAAGGCAGGAGCGGTAATTGTGGAAGTAAAAATTCATAATAAAAACTGCATTGTGGTGCAGGATTGCAAAAAGGCGATGTATCATCTGCTAAAAAAGATTACGGGTTTCAAAAAAAAGCCTGGCATTGCCAAGACGGCAATAATTGAAGATAGTGTAGAGATTCAAAATGCCTGCACAATTGAAGATTATGCAGTGATAAAAAAAAGCGCAAGGATTGGAAAAGGGTGTTATATTGGCAGGGGTGTGTATGTTGATGAAGGGGTCATAATAGGTGATTATTCTACAATCGAGCATAATGTGGTAATTTACAGGGATACAAAAATCGGAAAATATGTTTACATTGAGGCAAATTCAGTTATTGGTAAACAGGGATTTGGCTATGTAAAATCAAGAGGATACAGACGAATACCGCATATTGGTAATGTTATCATTGGTGATTATGTTGAAATAGGTGCCTGTGTCTGTGTTGATCGTGCTACAATTGGTAAGACAGTTATCGGCTCTGGAACAAAAATAGATAACCTTGTCCATATTG
>Ga0197142_1003607_pt1 | contig 12889 bp, 10 predicted proteins | sample GBS60_MetaG_FD_148614 | JGI IMG/M metagenome (GOLD analysis project Ga0197142, IMG submission 148614) | Sediment microbial communities from Great Boiling Springs, Gerlach, Nevada, United States - GBS 60_MetaG | ecosystem: Environmental > Aquatic > Thermal springs > Hot (42-90C) > Sediment... | reverse complement strand
CGTGTATCCAGTTTTCACGTTCATCAAGGGAGGCTCCTTATGGCGAAGAAAATCTTGATGCTCGTCGGTGATTACGTGGAAGACTACGAAGTCATGGTCCCCTTCCAGACCTTGCTGACGCTGGGTTACGAAGTGCATGCGGTGTGTCCGGATAAGAAGGCAGGCGATATCTGCCGCACGGCCGTGCATGACTTCGAGGGCGATCAAACGTACAGCGAAAAGCGCGGGCACAACTTCCGGCTGAACGCCACGTTCGCCGAGGTGGATGAGACCCAATACGATGCCCTGGTCATCCCCGGCGGCCGTGCGCCCGAATACATCCGCCTGAACCCGCGCGTGCTCGAGATCACCCGGCATTTTGCCCAGGCCGAAAAGCCCATTGCCGCCATCTGCCACGGCGCCCAGGTGCTGGCCGCGGCCGGGGTGATCGACGGCCTGACCTGCACGGCCTATCCGGCCGTAGGACCGGATGTGACACGGGCCGGCGGCAAGTACGTGGAAGTCCCGGTCGATCAGGCCGTGACCGACGGCGTGTTGGTGACGGCGCCGGCCTGGCCGGCCCACCCCCAATGGCTGGCCCAGTTCCTCAAGGTTCTGGGTGCCAAGATCGAGATCTGAAGGCCTACCCTGCAACCGTCATCGGCCCCCGGTTGTCCTGCCGGGGCTTTTTTGTGGGTAGCCGGCATTGCGGTCCCTCAGGATAGCACGAAAACCCCCGCCGGTTTGCCTGCCTGCGCCGAAAGCCGTAAGATTGACCCGGGGCCTGTTGTGTGAACGGCATGCCCATATGTTGGTATCCCACGGTTTCCCTCCCGTTATCCTGTCCATGAGCACCGTACGCGTCCGTTTTGCTCCCAGCCCTACCGGTTATCTCCACATCGGCGGCGCCCGCACGGCCCTGTTCAATTGGCTCTACGCCCGGCATACCGGCGGTACGTTCATCCTGCGCATCGAAGATACCGATCGCGCCCGTTTTGTCCCCGGTTCCCTGGAGGATATCTTCACCAGCCTGCGCTGGCTGGGCCTCGATTGGGACGAAGGTCCCGAAGTCGGCGGACCCTACGGGCCCTATTACCAATCGGAACGGTTACCCCTCTATCGGCAATGGGCCGACTGGCTGGTCGCCCACGGGAAGGCCTATCGCTGCTATTGCACCCCCGCCGAGCTGGAGCAGATGCGGGAAGCCCAACGCGCCCGTAAGCAGGAGACAACGGGTTACGACCGCCGTTGCCGCTATCTCAGCCCGGCGGAGCGGGCCGCACGCGAAGCCGAAGGACGCTCCTGGGTTATCCGTCTGGCCGTGCCCGAAACGGGCCAGGTGACCTTCCACGACGCCATTCGCGGGGATATCACCTTCGACAATGCCCGGCTGCAGGATGCCGTGCTCCTCAAGAGCGACGGCTGGCCCACCTACCATCTTGCCAACGTCGTGGACGACCATTTCATGGCCATTACCCACATCCTGCGCGGGGATGAGTGGCTTTCGTCGGTGCCGCTCCACTGGCACCTCTATGCGGCCTTCGGCTGGGAGCCGCCTGTATGGGCCCATTTGCCCGTCATTCTCAACCCGAACGGCCAGGGCAAAATGTCGAAACGGGAGATCATCATGCCCGACGGCCTGGTGGTGCCCGTTTTCGTCCATCAGTATCGCGAGATGGGCTATTTGCCGGAGGCTATGTTCAATTTCCTCTGCGGGGTGGGCTGGGCCCTCGACGGCTTTACCGAGATCTACGACCGCGCAACGGCCATCGCCGCCTTCGACATTGCCCATGTCCAGGCCTCGCCCGGTGCTTTTCCCGCCGACAAGCTCGAGTGGATGAACGGCGTGTACATCCGCCGGCTGGCGCCCGATGACCTGCGGGAACGCCTGTTGCCCTATCTCGCCCGCAGCCTCGATCGGCCTGTGGAAGCGCTACGCCAACACGAGGGCCTGCGCCTGCTGGTACCTTTTGTGCAGGAACGCATCAAAAAGCTGAGCGAAGCGGCCGACTACGTGGACTACCTGTTCCGCCCGGTCGTCATCCCCGATCCGGCCGAGCTGATCCCTACCGGCATGACGGCGGCGACGATCGCTGCCGCTCTGGAGCAGGCCGCGCAGGTGTTGGCAGCCCTGCCGGAATGGGAGGAACAGGCCATCGAGACGGCCCTGCGCGACCTGGTGACGACCCTGGGCCTGAAATCAGGACAGCTCTTCGGGGCCATCCGCCTGGCCACAACCGGGAAGAAGGTCTCGCCGCCCCTGTTCGTCACCCTCCAGGCCATCGGCCGCGAGCAGGTGTGCGCCCGGCTGGCGGCAGCCGTAGCCAGCCTCAACGCCCATCGCTGAGGGCCAACGGCTGCGGTTCCGTGCGGAGAAGTCTCGGCAATGACCGCGGTCTGTCGATTGCGATTTTGGCCGGGGAAGGGAGTATAATAAAGCTGTATCTCGGTTCCTTCTTTGGAGTCTTTCCTGCCATGCCCAAGGTTTATCCCTTCACTGCCATCGTCGGCCAGGAGCGCATGAAACGGGCGCTCATCCTCAATGCCATCAATCCTCAGATCGGTGGCGTGCTCATCCGCGGGGAGCGGGGGACGGCCAAATCCACGACGGCCCGTGGCCTGGCCGCGCTGTTGCCCGAAATCGAAGTCGTGGCCGACTGCAAATTCGGCTGCGATCCCAATCAGCCTGTTTTTCTGTGCACCGAATGCCAGGAGCGCCTGGAACGGGAGGGCACGCTGCCGGTCACCACACGCCGGATCCGCTTTGTGGACCTGCCCGTCAGCGCCACCGAAGACCGCGTGGTCGGCACCCTGGATATCGAAAAGGCCATCAAAAAAGGCGAACGGCATTTCGAGCCGGGCATTCTGGCCGCAGCCAACCGGGGTTTGCTCTATGTGGATGAGGTCAACCTCCTCGACGACCACGTAGTGGATCTGCTCCTCGATTCGGCCGCCATGGGGGTCAATGTGGTCGAACGGGAAGGCATCAGCTTTCAACATCCGGCGGCCTTCATTCTGGTCGGCACGATGAACCCGGAAGAGGGCGATCTGCGGCCGCAACTCCTCGACCGTTTTGCCCATGCCGTGGATATCGAGGGCATTTCCGATCCCGCTGCTCGCGTGGAGATCGTGCGGCGACGCCTGGCCTACGACCAGGACCCCGAAGGATTCTACGAGCAATGGGCCGAACATGAGCATCGGCTTTCCGAAGAAATCGAGCGCGCCCGCAAGCGCCTGCCCATGGTGCGTTACACCGATCGCGACATCTTCCTCATCGCCCATCTCACCGCATCCTTCCATGTGGACGGCCATCGCGCCGACATCGTCATCCTGAAAACGGCGATCGCCAATGCGGCCTTCGAGGGACGGCTGGAGATCAACGAGCACGACATCCTGATCGGCGCCGAACTGGCCCTGCCCCATCGCCTCAAGCGCCAGCCCTTCCAGGATGCCAGCCTGCAACCGCAGCAGCTCCAGGAGCGTATGGAAGAGGCCCAACGCCAGGCCGATATGCGGCAATGGCAAACGGCCGAGGCCGCCGGTGACGACGTAAAAAAAAAGACCGTGAGCGAGAGGGCGAGGATCTCGGTGATGACACCGCCGGATCGCCCGATCTGATGGAGCAGCAGTCGGGCCGTGATGGGATCCGGCCCGGCGAAAAAAGAGCCCCGATGCGTCCGGTGCAAATCGGGGACACCTTCAAGGTCAAACGTCTGGATACCCCCCTCGATAAATTGACCCGCGCCAAAGGCGGCCGCCGTTCGGCCACCCAGACGAAGCGTAAACGCGGGCGTTACGTGCGCGCCCGTCCGGCCCACGACCGCCTGGACGACATCGCCTTCGACGCCACCCTGCGCCAGGCAGCCGTCCAGCAGATCCATCGGCAGCGGGAGGACGTGGCCTTTGCCGTCGAGCGGGAGGACCTGCAGCGCAAGGTGCGGGTGCGCCGCGCCGCCAATCTCATCCTCTTTGTGGTGGATGCCTCGTGGTCGATGGCGGCGGCCGAGCGCATGGAGGCCACCAAGGGCGCGGTCATGTCGCTGCTCATCGATGCCTACCAGCGCCGCGACCAGGTGGGCCTGGTTGTCTTCCAGAAAGACAAGGCGCGCGTGGTGTTGCCGCCTACCTCCAGCGTCGAACTGGCGCAAAAAGCCCTGCGCGAGGTGCCGGTAGGCGGGAAAACGCCCCTCTCCTCCGGCCTGCTGGTGGCCTATCAGGTGATCCTGGCCGCACGACGCCGTGACCAGGAGACCCGTCCCTTGATGATCCTCCTCACCGACGGCGCCGGCAATGTGAGCATGACGGGGATGCCGGCCCAGGAAGAGGCCCTGCGCATGGCCGAGCTTTTCAAACAGGCCCACATCCGCACGGTCACCATCAACATGGAGCATCAGGCCTTCGACCGCGGTCTGGCCCAACAGTTGGCCGATGCCCTGGGTGGGCCGTGTTATAACCTGCCCGAACTACGCGCCGAGTCGCTGCTCAAGACCGTGCGCCTGGAAATGGAGCGGTAAGCCCCATGCCGCGCCGTTTTCTGGCCGATCTGGCCCTGCTCGTGGTCACGGCCATCTGGGGCCTGACCTTTGTCATGGTTCGGGATGCCGTCCATGCCTATCCGGTCTTTGCTTTTCTGGCGACCCGCTTTGCCCTGGCTCTGGTGGGGTTGGTCCCCGTTCTGCTCTGGCGACGGCACCATCTGCGTTCGGTTGGCCGTGGCCCCACGGGGCGAGGAGTCCGCTTGCGACGGCAGTTGGCCGCAGGCGCCCTTATCGGTGTAGCCCTCTTTGCCGGCTATGCCTTCCAGACCATGGGATTGCTCTTCACCACCCCGGCCAAAGCCGGTTTTATCACCGGCTTGAGTGTGGTCATCGTGCCGTTGCTGGGGGTGATTTTCTGGCGCGAACGGCTGCATCCGGCCGTTATCGGCGGTGTGGCCGTGGCCCTGGTCGGGTTGGGCTTGCTCTCCCTCAGCGGGGTTCGTTCGCCGATGGCCGTCAATCCCGGCGATCTGCTGGTGCTGGCCTGTGCGGTCAGTTTTGCCGGCCAGATCGTCCTCGTCGGCCGCTTTGCCCCCCGCATGAATGCCCTGGTCCTGACCACCGCGCAAATCGCTACCGTGGCGCTGCTGTCGGCGGGGATCAGCCTGGTTTGGGAGCATCCTCCCGTCTGGCCTCCGCGCGGCCAGCCTCTCTTTGCCGCCCTGTTTACGGGCCTGTTGGCCACGGCGCTGGCCTTTGGCGTCCAAACTGCGGCCCAGCGTTTTACCACGGCCACCCATGCCGCCCTCATTTTTGCTGCCGAACCCGTCTTCGCCGCCCTCGGTTCCTATCTGCTCATCGGCGAGGTATTGTCGTTATCGCAATGGCTGGGCTGCGGCTTGATCCTGGCCGGTATGCTCCTGGCCGAACTGGGGCCGGGTCTACGACGGCGGCGACGGATGACGGCCGTCGAATCGGTCTGAAAACCTGCCATGTCTGCCCATGCTGCCATTTTCACCCACCAGTTGGGCCGTGTTTACAAACTGCGTGGTCCCAAACAGAAAGGCGACCCCACGACCATCGTCGCCCTGACCGATATCAATCTCACCGTCGCGCGCGGGGAGCTGTTCGGCCTGTTGGGACCGAACGGCGCCGGCAAGACCACCCTGATCAAAATCCTGACCACCTTGCTCTTGCCCACCACCGGCACGGCGATGGTGTTGGGATTGGACGTCGTGCAGCAGGCGCAGGCCATCCGCCGCCGTATCAGCATGGTGAGCGGCGGCGAGACAAGCGGCTATGGCCTGCTTACGGTGGAGGAGAATCTGTGGATGTTCGCCCGCTTCTACGGTCTGGACAGCAAGGTGGCCCGCCAACGCATCGGTGAGATGCTCGATATCGTGGGGCTGGCCGACCGCCGTCGCAGCAAAATCTCCGATCTCTCCACGGGGCTGCGCCAGAAGATGAATTTCGTACGCGGGTTTATCACCGACCCCGATGTGGTCTTTCTGGATGAACCAACCCTGGGTCTGGATGTGACGGCCGCCCGGCAGGTGCGCGAGTTCGTGCGTCACTGGATGCAGGCCCATCCTGATCGCACCGTGTTGCTGACCACCCATTACATGGCCGAAGCCGATGCACTCTGCGACCGTCTGGCCATCATCGACAAGGGTCGGTTGCTGGCCCTGGATACGCCGGCCAATCTCAAGCGACGGCTGCAGCGAGAGGCCGTCTTTACCCTGCGGGTGGCGCCTTTGGGCCGCCGACCGCTCCGTCGGGAGGATATGCTCGAAGCCGTGCCGGGCGTGCGACAGGTGACGGTGGCCGAAGTGGACGGCGCCACCGAACTGAAGTTGATCCTGGAAAGCGAAGATGCGCTGGCCGGGGTGCTCGACCATGTCCATCGTCGCGGTTCCGGCCTGATCGCGCTGGAAAAGCGCGAACCGACCCTGGAGGATGTGTTTATCGACCTGGTAGGCCGTGGTCTGGATGTGGATACCTCGGAAAGGCGGGAGGATGGATACTGAGATGGACGGCGAGCGCGTGGTCAAACGACAAGGGCTAAGCCTGTTCTGGGCGACCATGTGGGCGCGCGCCTATCCGCGCATGGTCGGGGCTTTCCGCGAGCGGAGCTGGCTGTTCTTCGAGACCTTGCTACCGGTGCTGGCCGTGTCGGGGTATGTGTTTATCTACCGGGCCATTCAGGCCCCACCCGCCTATACCGGTTTTGCCGTCCTGGGCGGGGTCATGACGGCCTTCTGGCTGAATGTGCTCTGGAGTATGGCCAGTCAGCTCTATTGGGACAAGGACCAGGGCAATCTCGAGATTTATGTCATGGCGCCCGGTCCGCTGATGGCCGTCCTCCTGGGCATGGCCGTGGGCGGGATGGTGATGACGGGGACGCGAGCGGTTGCCATTCTGCTCGTGTGCTCGCTCCTCTTCGATGTGAGCTATCAGATCGCCCAGCCCCTCTGGCTGGTGGCAGCCTTTGTGCTGACCATGGCCGCGCTTTACGGTATGGGCATGCTCTTTGCCTCCATCTTCCTGGTTTCGGGCCGCGAAGCCTGGCATCTGTCCAATTTGCTCCAGGAGCCGATTTATCTGGTCTCCGGCTTTTATTTCCCGGTCAAGGCCCTGGGCTTTTGGGTGGCAACGCTGGCCTCCATCATTCCCCTGACCCTGGGCCTGGATGCCATGCGCCAGCTTATGTTTGCCGGCGACCCCACCCTGGGCTTTTTACCGGTGCCGGTGGAGGTGACCGTACAACTCGTCCTGGCCGTGGTCTTCATCACTGCTGCCTATTTCGCCCTGGCCAAACTGGAAGCCATCGGCCGACAACAAGGGCGACTGATCGAACGGAGGCGCTGAACGTGGCTCTGGCCCAACGCGTGTTCGATGTTCCCCGCTTGCGCCACCACGATGGCCTGCGCAGCTTTCTGGTGGCCTCGTGGCTGGGCTGGCAGATCGAATCGAACTGGGCCGATCCCTTCCTTTTTGCCGTGTATGCCATCACCCGGCCCCTGGCCAACGTGCTCATCCTGGTGGTGATGTACGCCGTCATCACCGATGGCGCTTTTGCGCAGCCCATTTTTCCCTACATTTACCTGGGCAATGCGCTGTACATCCTGGTCGGCCAGGTGATCACCGGCGTGAGCTGGGCCATTATTGACGATCGGGAGCATTATCGGGTGGCCAAATACCTCTACACGGCTCCCATTGACGGCTACGCCTACCTTTTTGGCCGCGGGGTGGCGCGAGTTCTGATCGGCACGATTTCGGTCCTCATCGTCATTGCCTTTGGCATCCTCCTGTTCCGATTGCCCATCCACCTGCGCACCGTCGACTGGTCTCTGTTGCTCTTCAGCACGGCCCTGGGGGTGGCGGCTCTGGCCGGGCTGGGGGTGATCATGGGGGCCTTGACGATGACGATGGCCCGTCATTTCTGGTCGGTGGGCGAAGCCGTGGCCGGTGCCCTCTACCTCTTTAGCGGCGCCATTTTCCCCCTCGACCTGCTGCCGAGCTGGTTGCAGCCGTTGGGTTTTGCCCTGCCGGTGACCTATTGGCTGGAAGCGGCCCGTCGCGCCCTCCTGGGCCCTCAGGCTCACGGTTTTCAGACCCTGGCGGGGTTGTCGAACGTCGAACTGCTCGCCATCCTGGCTGCCTTTGTGGCCGTTTTGCTGCCCGGTTCGCGGCTTGTCTACCGGTGGGCTTTGCATACGGCCAAGGAGAAAGGGCTGATCGATATCGAAACGGGATATTGAAGGTGAGGACGAAAGGCGTTTTGGCGCGGCTTCCGTCCTCACCGCGTTATTGCGACCACCAGGTCGGCCGGCGATCCCACCGGTGCGGCCGCAAACGGGCGATCAGGTCTGGCGGCAGGGGTCCGGCATCGCTGGCGGCCATGTTGGCCTCGACATGCGGCACCTTGCGCATGCCGGGGATGACCGTCGTCACGGCGGGGTGGCTGATGACGAAACGCAGCGCCATTTCCGGCAGGCTCAGGCCGGCGGCCGCAGCGATCGGCTTGAGCGCGTCGGCGCGTTCGACCGAAGGGATCAGGTTTTCGGGCACGAAGTAGGTGTTGCGCCAGTCGCCTTCCGGCCATTTGGCGTCTTTGGTCAGGGTGCCGGTCAAGGTCCCTTCATCGAAGGGCACGCGGGCGATGACGGCCACCTGCGCGGCCTGACAGGCCGGGAAGAGCTCGTCTTCGGGATTCTGGTCGAAGATGTTGTAGATGACCTGGACGGCGTCGATCAGCCCACTGCGGACGGCGGCCACGCCGTTCCACGGCTCCCAGCGATTGATGCTGATGCCCACGGCCCGACACAGGCCCTGACGTTTGAGGCTTTCGATGCTGGCGGCCAGACGGTCGTCTTGCAGCCAGCTATCCTCCCAGGTATGAAACTGGATAAGGTCGAAGCTATCCAGACCGGCATTTTCCAGGCTGCTGTGCACATAGCGTTCGATGTGATCGGGCGGGAAGCAATCATCGAGGGTATCCTCGCGACGGCTCGGCCAGCGGAAATTTTGGGGCGGGATTTTGGTGGCGGTGTAGAGTTTTTTGTCGGGATGACGGCGTACGAGCTGACCCAACAGCCGTTCGCTGTGCCCGCGGCCATAGGCCCAGGCGGTATCAAAGAAGTTACAACCCAGGGCAACGGCGCGCTCCAGGGCCTGCATGGACTCCTCATCGTTCGAGCCGGTCCAGCCGCCCATGCCCCACATGCCATAGCCGATTTCGCTGACAGGCCAGCCCAACCGTCCAAAGGGTCGGTACTTCATGGTGTCCTCCGTGGCCACGATGATGGAATACAGGAAAGTTCGATGGGGCCGACACCCGCTCGGCCCCGTTCGTCAGGCGTATTATACGCCGAAGAGGTGATTGCCTTACCATGGAGACAATCAACGAGAAATCCCTCTTCTTTGAACACAGAAGGCGCCCTGCGGCAGCCGGATGTCGGCGATGGAGCCTGACCGGCGCGGCCTTCTGGTCGGGATGGTCGCACACCGGTCAGGCCCACCGCTCATGGGCTTAGCGACGCCGTAACCACCAACCCGCCAGGGCACCGGCACCGACCACGGCCGCACCTACCCACAATGACTTTGCGTTCCGCTGATCGGCTTTCACACCTTTGGCCATGGCCGGCATGGCAGCCAGCCTGGCGGCCGCTTCGGCCTTGACCCGGGCAAACCGTTCCGGGTCGTTCCGCAACTGCTCGGCCAAAGCCCGTTTGGCCATGATGTCTTCATCGGTGATGTACTTGCCGAACGAACGCAGTCCTGCCAGCTGGAAACCGTGCTTTTGGGCCAGCTTGTAGATCTCCTTGACCCGTTCCATGGTGATGTTGCGGCCAAGGGTGTAGTCCTCGAAGCGACCTTCCATGGCCAACAAGGCCGTCTCGGCCAGACAGGCATAGGAGGTTTTCGGCGGCAGGCCGATATCGTAGCCGAAATCCACATCGCCGGGGATAATAACCTCGCCGCTTTCCACTACCAGGACATCGGGGCGCAGCGCAGCCTCCGCCGGGTTGATATCGGGCGGCCGGGCCACATCGCAGATGACAGCACCGGGCTTGCATTTGGTGATATCGATGACCCGCTGACCAAAGGCCGAAGTCGCCGTGATAATGAGATCGCAATCGGAGATGAGATCGCCGGCGCGAGTGGCGATGGTGACCTGACAACCGGGCGTCTCCCGTTGGATGGTCCGCTTCAGTTCGATGAGTTTCTCCGGTTCGATGGACACGAGCACGACGTTACCGATCGCCTGCGCCACCAGCCGGGAGCAGACCGAAGCGATGGAACCGGTGGCGCCCACGATCATGACCTTTCCCTTCGTCAGATCGGTGGCGCCCATCAGCCTGACCGCATGTTTGGCGGCCTCCAGCGTCATCGCCACCGTCAGACTGTTGCCGCTGGTAATGGCGATATCGGCTTCATGGGCCACCGTGATCCCGGCATCGCCGACAACGCTGGTAAAAGCACCCAGGCCCATGATGCGGGCGCCCAGGCGTTCGGCCATTTTGGCCGCCTGGTTCAGCCGCTTGTAGGTGAAGCGCTCATCGTGGCTCATCATCATGCGCGGGGTGGCGCCCAGGCTGATGAGATAGCCCTCGACCTTCTGGCCGGTGGTCGGCGATTGCGCGCCGGTGATCCGGGACAGATAGATGGGCGGCATGTAGGCCGCGACGCGTTCGACCAGCTCATCGGGCAGGTATTTCGTCCACCGAAACCACTTGTGCTTGTGGATAAACTCGACGCTAAGGGGATGGATGACGAAGGCGAATTTGTTGATACCCGCCTCTTCCGGTTGCAGATAACGGATGGCCGGGGTCCAGTGGATGTCGGCCATCAGGTCGAGATAGGTATCCTCGGTCAGCGGCGCCTGCGTATTGCGGCGCAAGGCCGCCAACACGGCCTCGATGGTGGCAGCAGACCAGCGTCCCAGCCCGTCAGGGCCATCGAGGGACGGCATCATGGTGACGGCGATGGTCACCCCTCGTTGTCGCAGGTCTTCCAGATCGGCCTCGGTGGCCGCTTCGACGACCACCGTTTTGTGCTTGAGGTCGGCAGGTGCATAGCGGCGGATGGCGCCGATGTCACCGGCAATCAGGTCGGCCCAACGGAAGGGATCGGCGGTGCGAGGCTGGCCCGGTTTTCCCGGTTGAGGGTAAATGCGCCGGAAAGGCGCGTCTTTCAATTGCTCCAGGGTGGGGGCAGCAGCCTGTTCCAGGGTCATCCTGGTGCCGACGCCGGGGAAATCGGGCAGAGCGAAATAGATAACCGGGTCGGCATAGCGGATGGCCGAACCACGGCGCTGCAGAGCCTGGACCAAACCGGGATGATTGAGACCGGGTGTCATCAAAACCCGTTTCTGGGCAAAAATGCCCGGTTGGGCCCGGTCGGCCAGAATGACACCCCAACGTTCGAGACCGGCGCGAATACCGCTGCCATCGACGACAGGCGTCACCTGGGCCACGCGACGGAGACGGGCGCCGATGGCGTGTTCGATCTGAGCGGGGCCGAGCTGCAAAACGGCAGGGATGCCTTCGAGAGCGATGGCATCAACACGACCGTCGTATTCGGCAATAAGGGCTTCGATGCGGGCAGGGTCACCGCCGCTGCCACGGCGAATGAGCTCGACCGCCTGCCCCAGGAAGTGGACCACCGTCGTTTCGTCTTCTTGGTTGAGATGGATAACCAGAACTCGTTTCATAGGTTCATTTCAAGATGATGTCAGAACGTTTTGGGGATACCGGGAGACATGGGTGGTCAAAAGCGTCTGAGCGAACGTTGCCTGACGGGTTTCTACCTTGTCCGTTGCTTGTCCCCCTTTCGTTCTATGGAATTTCTGTCAAAGTATAACCGCTTACCATGTGTGTCACCATGACACAAATCAGGATCGGAAAGGGGATGGCTCTTCTTAGCGAACGCCTTCGCGCAATCTGGAAGTGACAACCCTGACGCCGAATTGGCCACCGGACGTTTCATCGTCACCACCGGTCGTGTCTCTACCGAGATGTTGAACAAAGCGGCCATCATGGGTGTACCGTTGGTCGCGTCGCGCAACTCTCCCACGCACATGGCCGTGCGGCTGGCCCGTGCGTGGGAGATCACCCTCTGCGGATATGTGCGCGGTCGCCGTATGCACGTCTACAGTGCACCGGAGCGGTTGGGTCTAAAAGTTCCTTTAGGTCTTTTGGTATGCGGTGCGCAGCACCGCTTTGGTATGCGGCGTGCAGCACCGCTTTGGCATGCGGCGTGCAGCACCGCTTTGGTATGCGGTGCGCAGCACCGCTTTGGCATGCGGTGCGCAGCGCCGCTTTGGCATGCGGCGTGCAGCGCCGCTTTGGCATGCGGTGCGCAGCACCGCTTTTGGCATGCGGTGCGCAGCACCGCTTTGGCATGCGGCGTGCAGCACCGCTTTGGCATGCGGCGTGCAGCGCCGCTTTGGCATGCGGTGCGCAGCGCCGCTTTGGCATGCGGTGCGCAGCGCCGCTTTGGCATGCGGCGTGCAGCGCCGCTTTGGTATGCGGTGCGCAGCGCCGCTTTGGCATGCGGCGTGCAGCGCCGCTTTGGCATGCGGCGTGCAGCGCCGCTTTGGCATGCGGCGTGCAGCGCCGCTTTGGCATGCGGCGTGCAGCGCCGCTTTGGCATGCGGTGCGCAGCGCCGCTTTGGTATGCGGTGCGCAGCGCCGCTTTGGCATGCGGTGCGCAGCGCCGCTTTGGCATGCGGCGTGCAGAGCCGCTTTGGTATGCGGTGCGCAGCACCGCTTTGGTATGCGGTGCGCAGCACCGCTTTGGTATGCGGCGTGCAGCGCCGCTTTGGCATGCGGCGTGCAGCGCCGCTTTGGCATGCGGCGTGCAGCGCCGCTTTGGTATGCGGTGCGCAGCGCCGCTTTGGCATGCGGTGCGCAGCGCCGCTTTGGCAT
>Ga0197142_1003606_pt1 | contig 12893 bp, 11 predicted proteins | sample GBS60_MetaG_FD_148614 | JGI IMG/M metagenome (GOLD analysis project Ga0197142, IMG submission 148614) | Sediment microbial communities from Great Boiling Springs, Gerlach, Nevada, United States - GBS 60_MetaG | ecosystem: Environmental > Aquatic > Thermal springs > Hot (42-90C) > Sediment... | reverse complement strand
CTGAGATTACCCCATGTATGTCAAAACTCTCTGAGTACCAGAGTATTATGCCAGCGATTCTTCCTCACGCACAAAATATAGAGTCGGGCTGTGCGGAATCCCCCCTTACCCATCCCTTTCCCCCCTTGGTAAGGGGGGGAAAGGGTGTAGGGAATGGGGGGATCCCTATAAGATGGGGTAATATCCGGGGTGCAGGAAAGGGTAAGCACCCTATGAGATGGGGTAATATCAGCTCCCGCAGGGGAGGGGCACGAAGCACCAGACCTATTTCATGTTTACGGAGAGGAGAATGGGGCTGATCTTACCGCATCCCCAGGCAATCTCTCCATCCCCTACGCCATTTTCCCCCTTACTAAGGAGGGAAAAGAGATGGGTAAGACAAGTTTTCTGATAAAGTTATTCTGTGTTTTGGGAGTAGGCAGGGATCTTTGCCATAATATTCTGCCGATCAAAGAGTTTTGATATACATGGGGTAATATCAGCCCTCAAGGGGAGAGGGGTGGTGGCACCCGCGGTGCCGCCGCCCCTTCGCGCTATAACAAGACGCGCTTTAGTTTTCCCTGGTACTACATTACCCCCCGTCCTCCACCATCATGAGGGGGAAGGGTTTGGGAAAGGAGTTTCTATCTTATGCAGCTTCGTAAACGAATCCTGATTCGTCTTTTGGGATTATTCCAGGCTAAGTCAAAGGGTATTTATATGGGAATGGCTTGTGGGTGCGCCGGCTGCCACGCCCACCACTGCCCTCTTCAGTATCCCCTCGGAACCTTCATGGTCTCTCTAGCGCGCCAGTTCACAACGTATTAGCTATCCTGATTCAAAAAGCTTTTTGCTCAGAAGGGGGTAACCCCTGAGAGGGGGCTATGTACAATGGTCATTCTTGCCAGGTCTTTGCAGTTTCAGGCTATTGCCCGCTTACTACCCACCTCAGGGTAGTGGGGTAGGCCTGAGGGATTTCTAATCGAACGAGATAGGTGCCCTCTGGAAGCTCGGGCAGGCGAATACGGGTTTCCGGGCTAAGGGTCTGCCACCACTGACGTCCGAGCAGGTCGAAAACCTGCACCCTGAAAGGTCCCGCTACACCGCCTGAAATATGGAGGTAACTCTCCCCGGCAGAAGGATTAGGCGCTAAAAACACATAGATCTTTGCGAAGGCGAGCGGCGTGCTAAGTACCTCATAGATAAAGCCATCGGAGTAGACAGGATTGCTGAGCAGATTGGCGCCATTGCGTGCCCGGATACCGATGTAATAGCGCACCCCCTGCTGGAGGGTTCCAGCCTGAAGCGGCTCCGCTAAAAAGCTCGTTTGAGTGATAGAGGTCCAGCCAATCACATTGGAGTCACCCGGAATAGTACTCAAGGTGTACTGGTATTCTACGACCCCGGAATGCGGATCGCTTGCCGATCCCCAGCTGCCCACCAGAAGCGTATCCTGATACAGGGTATCCTGGTCCTGCAAAAAGTCACTCCCATCATATACATAAGGCGGAGATAGGGGAGGGGTCCAATCAACTCTCACATCCCGAGCCGGTGTGCTGGAGAGATTCCCCGCTGAGTCCTGAACGATACTCCGAATCCGCCCCACATAATGCGTGGGATGATCCGACTGCCGCTGAATATCATCTGTATTGGAGGGGCCTACCCGGATAGTAACCATGCCATTGATAGGTCGGGAACGATAAACCTTGAGATTATTATACTCTACACGGGCATTTCCTGTACGGAGAGAAATATAAGAGCCTGTCTGAATGGGTGAGTTGTCCTTCCAGCTGAGAACCAGCTGATTATTGACATAGATGCGGTGGTCTCCGGTGATTCGGTCATAGCTCCACTTAAAGTCGTACCAGACGCCATCCTGAAAGGAGTAGTTAACCTGGGCCACAGGTCCGCTCCCCCAGGAGTTATTGATGACCTTATAGAGCTGGACTTTCTGGCCCTGAAGGCGGAAAAAAACAAAGTAAGAGTTGCCTCGCTCGTTGAGGGTAGGAGCGTCAGCAAAGATGTGCAGCCCCATGCGGCAGTTATTGGAAGTGTCTCGGACGAAGCGCCCGGCCCAGTGGTACAGATACCTGTTGGAGAGGTCCTGACGGAGGTAGGCGTAGAGGTTGGTGTTGGAGATGGATTCATCGGTCTGTCGGAGGACGGGGTCGCCGTTACCGGGGTCAAAGATGAGCCAGGTGCCTGCATGGGGGGTCCATTCGGGGTGCAGGGCGGAGCCTACGAAGTTATCGCTGAAAAAGCCGCGTTCGGCGTTTGCCCGCCAGTCGCCGCTGCTATCGTACATCACGAGGTAAAAGGCCTTTTCCACACCGACATTATCGCTATCGGCGAAGGCAAGCGGGAAGTTTTGCGTAACCCAGTCCGGAGCGGTTCCAATAGCGGTGGTGGGGGGTGTATTGTCAGCGGTTCCAGCATTGACATTAGCGGTATAGCTCAGCTGCCATCCAGCCATGGGGTTGGAGCAGTCTGTCCGAAGTTCCAGAAGCACGACACCCCCCGTGGAAGTAATCGGATTAGGCAGGGTGGTGCCCGTCAGGCGCCTGAGAAGGGGTGCCGTCGTGGTGTCTCCATCGTATATGTAAAGATAATCGCCGCCTTTCGTGGAGGCTGAGAAGTTATTTTCCAGGCTAAACTGCTGAAAAGTCAGCGTAATAGAAGTCGCTCCCGGCGGCGCAATCTTGATAAAGTAACGCTGGTTATTACTGTAGTCGCCCGCAGCGCCCCCCGGGTCATACAAGGTACCTGAGGACGCTGTCAAAGTCTGATTGATAGAGTAGGTGGGCCCCGTAACGAGCTGATAGTAGCGATTCCAGTCCCAGTTTGGACCTACATCCGTATGAGATTGATTGACATACTGCTGATGGGCTTTGATGCGGATGCAGGATTTTACCAGGCAGGCGGAAGTAGAGCCCGTACAGGCGTCGCTAAACCAGGTGGAGTTACGGGGAATGCTGCGGCGCTGACAGATATTGCGTACCAGGGCGGCTGAGGCATTGTACATGGCGGTTGTATACCAGCTGGGATTATTGATATATCCCTCGTGCTCTATGCCGATCGTATAAGGATTTTCGGTGCCCACATGCCAGGCTTTGTCGGCTTCGCGAACCATCTGGGTGATCTGACCATCCGAGGAGCGAATCACATAATGCGCAGAAACCTGAGCATTACAGTTTTTGAACCAGGATATGCAACCCGCATAGGTGCCCTGAACCGTATGAAGGGTTACATGGGTGATAGCAGTGCCATTGCGGGAGCTGTAGTTGCAGCTGGCGGCAGGGTCCCATATCGCCCCGGGATAATCAGCATTATTCGTACGCTGGAAAGAGACACCCTCTATAGTTTTCACCTCCTCGGCTGCAATGATCACAGGTGAAAACGCCAGAATGGGATAGTTCTTCCCAAAAAGGTCTTCCACTTTGACAGGCCATCTGGGGAAATTGTATTGAGCGGCGGCCTCAGGGTCTGTCAAAAAGCGAAATGTCTCAAAAAGCTCACTCTGAAGTGCAAAATCATTGACGGGATCATCGGGCAGTGGCAAATAACTTATGGCTATCAGGAAATTTTTGACGGAGAAGGGGTCGTCGGGAGGAAGGCGTTTGGTCTGGCAGTACGCCTCATACGCCCGGGCAAGCGCCTCGATTTGAATGGCCGGATTAGCCTTGAGCTCACTCAGGGGGAAGCTGGTTTTCTCCGCGATGAGGTGAAGGTTTTCCCGAAAATAGCCTTTCCCATCCTCTATCCATCCAAAGAGTCCCCATCCCTGTGGGATACCCATGCAGGAGGGTTCGGCTGGCTGGAGGGGCACAAACCGACTCTCTCGCCAGGCAACCGCCTCCAGAAGGCCCCGGGGAACATCGGGATGCTGAGCATAAGTCTGTATAAAAAGGCTTTGATAGGGATTAGGAGGGTACTTGGCGGCCTGAGCGACTAAGGCCTCCACGCCCATAAACGCGAGTATCAAGCCTATCCGGCTTTTTATCATACGACAAAGATAGGTTATCTGGGAACAGGGGGGGGAGCCATGGGAAAAGTCAGTGCAAGATATTTGTTACATTTGCCGTCATGGATGGGATTGCGATGGCGCAGGCCGATTCGTTTTCGTTAGAGCTGCCGGAAACCGTACGACACATTCAGGAGATTGTGCGGCAGTTTGCGCAGGAGCGCCTGGCTCCGGTAGTCCGGGAGCTGGATGAGACCCAGCGGTTTCCGATAGAACTTTTCCGGGAAGCTGGACAGCTCGGGCTTCTCGGCATATTTGTGCCTCAGGAGTACGGGGGAGCCGGGCTGGGGTATTACGAGTATGCGACAGCGATTATAGAGCTGGGGAAGGTGGATGGCGGCTTTGCGCTTTCCGTGGCTGCGCATAACTCCCTTGCCGTCGGCCACATTTATTACTTTGGCAGTGAGGCCCAGAAAAAAAAATACCTTCCCCGGCTCACTTCGGGAGAATGGATAGGCGCCTGGGCCCTCACCGAGCCCAATACAGGCTCGGATGCTTCCAATATGGACACCATAGCCGTGCGAGAAGGGGAAAACTGGCGCATTACGGGTCAGAAAAACTTCATCACCCACGGCATCTCCGCAGATGTGTATGTGGTAATGGCCCGGACCGGAGAGCGCCGAACCTCTCGCAATGCCACGGCATTTATCGTTGAAAAAGGTACTCCTGGCCTTACACCCGGAAAGAAAGAAGACAAGCTTGGAATGCGTTCCAGCGAAACGAGCTGGGTGGGACTGGATGGGGTTATCGTTTCGGATACGCAGCGAATCGGGGAGGTAGGAGAAGGGTTTCATCAGGCGATGAAAGTTCTGGAGGGGGGGAGGATTTCGATTGCTGCTTTAGCGCTGGGGATCGCCCGAGGGGCATACGAAGCGGCTCTGGATTATGCCCGGCAGCGCACCCAGTTTGGAAAGCCGCTCATAGAGCATCAGGCTATTGCCTTCAAGCTGGCCGATATGGCTATGGAAATCGCCGCCGCTGAAATGCTCCTCTTCCAGGCCGCGTACAAGAAAAATACCGGTGAGCCCCTCAACCTGCACAGCTCCATGGCCAAGTATTATGCCAGCGAAATCGGTGTCAAAATCTGTAATGATGCCGTACAGATCTTTGGCGGCTACGGCTACATCAAAGATTATCCGGTAGAAAAATACTACCGGGACATCAAGCTCTGCACCATCGGCGAAGGCACCTCGGAAATTCAACAGCTCGTGATTGCCCGGGAAATCTTGAAATAAGCCCTCTCAGCCCGGATAGCCCCTTAGCAGTGAATATCAAGGTAACGCCCCAGATCGTACTTTTACACCATGCGCACACTGGGGGGTATGGCCCTGATAGTTTCACTGGGGTGGGCTCAGGGCCTGAAGTACCTGACTGACATTGATGCCGCCTTTCAACAGGCGAAAAAAACAAAAAAGCCTCTCTGGGTCATGGTATCCGCTACCTGGTGCGGCCCCTGCCGCTGGACGGAAAAAGAAGTCCTTAAGCGTCAGTGGTTCGATAGTCTCATCAGCCCTCACTTCGTTCCTCTCAAAGTTTATGCCGCCAGTGACGAGGAAAATACCCCCAAAGGTGAAGAGTTTGCCGATAAGTATCAAGTTCGCGCTTTTCCGACCTTCCTTTTCCTGTATCCCAATGGGGAAATCTTTTACCGTATGGAAGGTGCCCCCACAGGCAAGGATGGCGACGACCCCAAAGTCCGCCAGGAGTGGCAGGAATCCATCCAGAAGGCCCTTGCCTACAAGGCCGAGCTCCCGGCTCTGCGCCAGAAGTTTGAGAAAGGAGACCGAAGCCCTGAAATTGTGCGGCGTTACTTTATATGGGCTATAAAGGCTGCAGATTCGGCCACCTTTCATAAGGCATGGGAGGCTTACCTGGCAGTTTTTCCTTCGCCCCGTCTGGCCTGGCTGTACGAACCCGAAGCTTACAGGTATCTGTTAGAAGCCGCCCTGCGTCTGCCCGCCGCAAAAACTTATGCCCTGGAAATAGCGGATACCCTCCGAAATCTCCTGCCGCCCAAAATCTGGGAAGGACTCTATCGGCCCCTTCTCGAAAGGGATATTTCTCGGCTCCTCTTTAGGGAAATAAACCTGTGCAGGATGCAGAAACTGCCTGAAGCCCAGATTCCTGTACGGGCGGCTCAAAACACCCTGGCGCAGGTGAAAAAGCTTCAAGAGCGCTTTCCCTTCGCGGAGGCCATGGTGCTGCTAAAAGCTGCAGAAATGCTTTTGGGAAGCAAAGGGGACGGAGAGAATCAGTATCAGCAGGCGGCATTCCTGTATGCCTTGCAGTATGTAGCCACCGTAAAAACCATCGGGCCACCGGATGTCGACGAGCGGCGCAGGCTGGCCGACCACCTGAATAGCATAGCCTGGGAGGTTTATGAAAATGTAGACGACCCTGCCTTTCTATGGGCCGCCGTCTCCTGGACCAAGGAAGCCCTTTCCTACGAACCTGAGGATTGGCCAATCTGGGACACCCTCGGCGCCCTCTACTACAAGCTCAAACGCAAAAAAGAAGCCATAGAAGCACTTTCCAAAGCTATCGCGCTCGCAAAAGCTCAAAAAGTCTCTGAGGATGAGTATAAAGCCACGCTCGAACTGCTCCAGAAAGCGGAGGCGTTGGAGTAAGACCTTATCTGGCTAACCCAGAAGGGTTTATTTTGTTCTGTGATTGTGCAGAATCGAGTGTACGAACTTCTGGAAAAGGCCCTTGCCGGCGAATTTCTCTCGGTGGAGGAAGGCATTTACCTGTATGAGCAGGCGTCGCTTCCACTACTCATGGAGGCCGCTCACCTTATGCGCCTCAAACTCAAAGCCGATACCCCTCACATCGTTACCTGGCAAATAGACCGCAATGTCAATACTACCAATATTTGCGTGGCTAACTGTAAATTCTGTAACTTTTTTCGGCCGCCGGGACACCCTGAGGGCTATATCACCGACGATGAAACCTACCGGCGTAAAATTGAGGAGACATTAGCACTGGGGGGTGATCAGCTACTTCTGCAGGGCGGACATCATCCGGATCTCGGCATTTCGTACTATGAGAATCTCTTTCGCAAGCTCAAAAGCTGGTATCCGAACCTGCGCCTGCATGCGCTCAGTCCTTCGGAGATTGTACACATTTGCGAAAAAGACGGATTGACTTACGAAGAAGCACTTGTAAGACTTCGGTCGGCGGGTATGGACTCGCTACCCGGGGCAGGGGCGGAGATTCTCGTTGAGCGCGTGCGCAAAATCATCTCCGCCGGCAAATGTACGGCCGACCAGTGGCTGGAAGTCATGCGTACCGCCCACCGCCTCCGGATTCCAACCAGCGCTACCATGATGTTTGGACATGTAGAAACTATCGAGGAGCGGTTCATACACCTTGAGAAAATTCGCTCCCTTCAAGCGGAGAAGCCAGTAGATAGTCTGGGATTCACGGCCTTTATACTATGGCCATTTCAGGACGAAGGCACGAAGCTGCGGCGCGTGCGAGGCGTTCGCAATCAGGTTACGGCGCAGGAATATGTGCGCATGCTGGCATTATCCAGACTCATGCTCCCCAATATCCCTAATATCCAGGTCTCATGGCTGACCGTAGGCCCTGAGGTCGCCCAGGTATGCCTGCACGCAGGCGCCAACGACATGGGGTCTATCATGATCGAGGAGAATGTCGTGTCGGCCGCCGGTGCGAAATATCGCTTCTCAGCGACGGAAATCCAGCGCGTCATTCGGGAAGCCGGCTTTGAACCGCAACTGCGCGACCAGCTCTACAACTTTCGCTCTCTATCAGCCTGAATACAGCCGCGGAAATGGTATGGCGTGCATCTGATATATGTTATTAAGTCTATATGTCTGCAAGGCTCTACTATGAGCGCCAGTGTCGCCTTTGCCGGCGTCTGGCGTGGTGGGTATATCGGCGTTCTCTGCCCGGCTCTCTGCAGCTGGTAGCGGCGGACTACACCGATCTGGCCGAATTGCCCCTACCGGTGTATTCGGCTTTTTTTGTGCGAGAGGGGAAGGTATATGCGTTTAGCGATGCTGTGATAGAAGCTCTGGCTCATGCCCGGTGCCGATGGCTGGCGGGAGCTCTGCGTCTCATTCCCAGGCGATGGCGAGACTGGCTTTACCGACAGGCAGCTGCTCGCCGAACCTGCTCCCGAGGCGCTTGTGCTTACAAACGCATATAACCGTACTTTTAGGGCATGTCCCCAAAGGTTGGCATCGTGATGGGAAGTGCTTCGGATGCCAGCATCATGGAGGCCGCCCGTCAGATCCTGAGAGAGTTTGACGTACCCTGCGAATTCACCATCGTGTCGGCCCACCGCACGCCCGAACGCCTCTATACTTATGCCCAAAAAGCAGCCGTGCGGGGCCTCAAAGTCATTATCGCCGGAGCCGGCGGCGCCGCGCATCTGCCCGGTATGATAGCTTCGATCACCACCCTTCCCGTTATTGGCGTTCCTATCCAGAGTTCCCAATCTCTCTCGGGCATAGACTCCCTGCTTTCTATTGTGCAGATGCCCAGAGGTATACCCGTGGCCACCGTCGCTATCAATAACGCCACCAATGCCGCCCTCCTCGCTATCCGCATTTTATCTCTGAATGACTCGGCCCTTCAGGAAAGACTTCAGGCCTATCAGCAACGACTCGTCGAAGAAGCCCTCGCCCCCCTCCAGAATCCTGAATACTCTTTTGATCAGCCCCTTCTCTAAAGTCATGCCTCCCCCTCTCATCCAGAATCTCAAAATTCCCGTGCGCGTCGCAAGTTTGCCCTTCGGCCTTCAAATGCCTTCTCCATACCTATCCATGCCACAGGGCAAGAAAAGAATAATATATATGGACAGGGATGCTTCAAATGGAATTCCAATAGGATATGCAAGGGCCTGACATAAAATCGGTTCCTCTCATGAGAGCCGGGTTTTTGTTAGTATCGCTGGCTATGACTCTGGGCCAGAACCTGGATAGTGCGCTGGTAGGTGGGGGCTGTTTCTGGTGTACCGAAGCCCTCATGAAAATGCTCAAAGGCGTGAAGGAAGTCATTCCCGGCTACGCGGGTGGCCATGTTCCTAATCCCTCTTATGAGGCGGTTTGCACACAGACCACCGGCCATGCCGAAGTCGTTCTTCTCCGTTTCAACCCCCAGGAACTTTCCTACCAGAACCTCATAGAGTACTTCTTCCTCACGCATGACCCCACCACCCTGAATCGCCAGGGGAATGACATCGGCCCCCAGTACCGATCGGTCATCTTCTACTTTAATGAAGAACAAAAACACATCGCAGAGGCCGTCAAGGCCGACCTCGTCCGTAGAAAAGTTTTTGATAAACCCATCGTAACCTCCATAGAACCCTATAAGAACTTCTACCCTGCCGAGGATTATCATCGGGATTACTACGCCCGGAATCCCAATAAACCCTACTGTACTTATGTGATTTCGCCCAAGCTCCAGGCAGCCCGGGCAAAGTTTCGCTCCCTTATGCGGGAGTGAGCTCCCGACATATCTACCCAATCTCAGAAAAACTTACCTTTGTGGCATGCGGCGTATACTTATTTTGCTGCTGATAGGGGCTTGGATTTATGCACAGGAAGATCCTTTGAAGCTGGCGATTCTGCTGCGGGTGCATAGCGGGGTGGGATTAGGTTTCTGGGGCAACCTCGCCAGGGACCTCAAGCAGGCGGATGCCCTTGGGAAGGACTTTACGCTCAGGCCCTGGTCTACCACGGCCGGCGGTAACCTGGATATTCTGATCGGGCGGCGCCTGCTTCTCTCCGGGACTGCCCAGCTCATGCACTTCGACGCTTCCGAAACCGAGCGCGGCCTGGCCCGACCTTATACGCTTCATTATGGAGGGCAGATCGGCTTTGCCGCCATCAATAAAAACACATGGCTATTTTATCCCTATGCGGGCTACTCGATAGGTCAGGCTGAACTGCGTTATACGAACTACTTTACTGAACCGATCCGATTTGGTCTTACTCGGGAACTTCGTCCACTGGAAAAAGAGACCTATAAGACGGACCTTGGCCTGGCTGAGATAGGTCTGGGCCTTCGGCGCTTCAAGCGGGCTCAGGGGATCACTTACTTCTGGGGGGCCGATATCGGCGGACAGTTTTCTCCCTCCAAAGGCACCTGGAAGCCTACCAATAATGACCTGCCCGTTCTGGGAGTCAGCCCCGTACAGCTCACGGCTGTTTATCTGCGTTTCTCGCTTGGCTTCGGGTATGTAAAATCTGGCATGCCTGCGGAATCCTCCAGCGCTATTCCCGTAGCTCCTGAAAGGCCCAAAAAACAAAGTAAAGAGACCGAAGAAGCCCCCAAGCCCGAGAAAAAGTCCAAAAAGAAGCGCGATAAAAGTGTAGAACCTGCCGATGCAAAATCTGAAGAGTGAGCGATATCCAGCTCTGCAAGTGGTGGCGTGTAGAGGCCGAGTTACTCTGGTTGGGGCCTAACATCAAAACGCGCTTCAGTATTCGCAAACATTACGTCCAACCTGAGATTCTATCTCCCTATAGCGGGAAGGGATCCGTCATACCAATCTGAGCAAAAAACTCCTTGAATGCCGGCTAATACCAATCTAAGTCAAATAAGATCTTAATCATTTGGATAAAGCTTGGAAGGCTTCCTGGACATACGCCCACCCCACCAGCGTGGAAAGCCGTTCCTCTGCCTCCAACCGCCGAAGCACCTCCTCCACCGCCGCCTTCTTCGCCTCTACACTCCCATACATCCGCCCCTCCACAGGCCGCCGAACCTCCACCTTGCCGCTCCACCGGATTCACCTCAGGTGAATACGGCGGCTGAGACATCCACCTCCCCAACCGCCCTCGACCGGTGAAATGCCGCATTATCCCATACCAAACCCACTACCCCCTGCGCTTTCCACCGCCGTAAAACCTCCGCTATCTCCACTCCCCGCACCCGCTCCAACCACGCCCACATCAGCCGCTTCTTTATCGGTTCCACGCCCAGAATCAAATGCGCCCACTCATACCGCAACTCCACCCGCTGCCTCACCTTCTCCCCCCGCTTCCCCCATACCCGCCGACTTTGCCTTAACAAACCCACCCGCATCTCATCCACAAATATCACCTCCTCCCCTCGCCTCAAACCCCCTTGACAGAGCGCTTCCCATAAGCTTTTTTTTCCACACTTCCTGCGCTCCCCCATCCGCCTTCTGCGCTCATGGGCGGGGCACCTTCTTCCGATATCCCCATCGGCGAAACCAATAATACACCTTACCCTCCGATACCTTTATCCCAAGTACTTCGGCACACCACCGCACCGCTTCCCCAACCGTCCGAAATCTCCCCTCCGATACCGCCTCCTTCAACTTAGCTTCCTGCTCCGCCGTCCAGGCCTGACGATGCGTCTTCCGATTGCCCGACTTGTGCCGGGCCACTTCCTCTATCCCTCCCGCCTCATACCACCGAACCCACCGTTGAATCGTCCGATGTATCACCCCCACCACCACCTTCACCCGAATCAGCCGCTCCCCTCTTCGCAACAACCACAATGCCTGCCATCGCCGGGCTAAATCCGCATCTTTCTCTCGTCTGTACAGTTCATAAAGCTCTTCTTCCGTGTGTCTCCAGGCTATCTTCAAGGGTCTTGCCATACGGGTCTCCTTTGGGACAAAAGTACGAAAATTAATAGCGCAGATCACTTGGATTGGTATAAGATAGAGCTCGAAGTAGAAAGGAGTCCGGTACAATATAAGTATAGCCACCAAGCCGAAAATGGGTAAATAGAATTACTTCAAAAGATTCTTCTCTCCTTTCAAGAGAGAGATTATATCGTCAGAACTCAGGGAAATAGCATAATCTTATAGCTTGTGCCTGAAAGTAAGTGATGAATGAGGTAAATCCCTGCCTCATAAGGAAGCTCTACTGCGTCACCTTTTTCAATATTAAGGGTACCCACAAGCCTGCCCAGTTGATCATATACCTCGTAGGGACCGGCTCCCGCCTCGTCGTATACAAACAGGCGCCGCCCGTGCATCGCTACCCCAGAAGACCGGGTATCGGACTTCTGCCTTGAGTCATCTTTATGCCACCTCAGCGGGCAGTCCTGTAAGTCAAACATAGCGAGCATCACATCCGAGTCACCACCACCGTAATTATTCTGATAGTAGGTGGTTCCTGGGGTTATATCTTTGAGATGAGTTGCACCTAAGCCGCCTGTGGTAGAAGACCCCAAAAAGATTTTCGTATTGTACAGGGCGAGCGCACTGGCTCCATAAGGAATCAGAGCGTTAGGATTGAGTGCAAGAGCAGCCCCTTCGTTGCCAGAACCCCCGAAGTAGGTAGCATAAACACGCTCCTGGTTCGAAGTTGTAAAGATGACCACTCCAAGGTCGCGATCCCCACCCCCTGCGCTTGACTGATAGAAGCGCCCGCCCGTACAGGAGGCATTATTATCTACCACAGGGAAGTCGTTACTATTTGTATTGAGTACGGCGTAGATGAAGTCAGCATCTGCTCGGAGCGTATGTACCCCCGCCGGATAGTCATTACCCGATCCCCCGTAAAAGGTGGCCCAGGTTCGGCTGAGATTATTACCATCAAAGCGGACAAAGTGTGCATCCACAGGTGGTGTATTTCCACCGGTACCCTGAATATAGGAACCAGGGGGGCCGGTAGTGGTAAGCGTGGACGCCAGAGTGGCTACGAGAAGATAAGGGTTACTGTTGGCGTCGGTGGCGATGCTCATCCCCACCTCTATACTCGGTAGGAAGGGATTCCCATCTCCACCATAATAAGTGCACCACTCCAGCGCCAGATCTGTAGAATTAAATCGAGCGATGAAGGCATCAGCTCCAAAATTAGAGGGGTTTATGGTATTATCAAAATAACTCGTGCCTGGATTAGGGTTGTAAAGATGCGGGAAGTTTGGCGAAAGTGTAAAG
>Ga0197142_1003605_pt1 | contig 12899 bp, 15 predicted proteins | sample GBS60_MetaG_FD_148614 | JGI IMG/M metagenome (GOLD analysis project Ga0197142, IMG submission 148614) | Sediment microbial communities from Great Boiling Springs, Gerlach, Nevada, United States - GBS 60_MetaG | ecosystem: Environmental > Aquatic > Thermal springs > Hot (42-90C) > Sediment... | reverse complement strand
AGATTCCAATATGGCTTCAATTTTACCGCTTTCGCTTTCTTCGTTATGGTTTTCTATGCGGTTATGCCCTGCACCAGGATCAATACCCGTAAGTTCGTAAAATTCGGCTATATGTTCCGGCACAGGTACACCACCATTGGCTTCTAATCTTTCCCTAAGTGTTGCAAAAGCAAACTGTAAAAGCTGCTTAATTTCAGCACTGGATGGATCATCCCAATCAAGCCATTGAACAAAAGCCTTTGATGAAAGAGCGAGGTTGTGAAGATCGTCAAAACCTTTATTTGATGATACAAGCGCAAGTCTATCGAGATGGTTTAACAAATCATCTTTTTTATGGCTGGTTCCTGAAGTTGAACAAGATGTTTCTAAAGCGGTAAAGATCTCTCTTAAATCGCTCATAGCTTACTTAATTCCCCTCTCAAAAGCTGTAACTATGCCCTTCACATCTATAATCAAAGCCACTCTTCCATCACCAAGAATGGCACCGCCTGAAATACCGATTACGTGTTTCAATGCACTTCCAAGGCTTTTGATAACCACTTCCTGTCTGCCGATAATTTCGTCAGCCAAAAGGCAGTAATCCTTCCCATCTTCGCTGACAACGAGAAGCAGAGCTTCCCAGGGATTACGATGTAGCGGTTCAAGACCAAAGAATTCGTGAAGTCTGACAAGAGGCATGAGTTTGCCTCTAACGTTAATCATCTCACCTCTACCATGTACCGTTCCACAATCATCAACAGAGGGTCGAAGAGATTCTTTCAGAGAAATCGTTGGAACTACATAGCGTTCAGCCCCTACTTTGACAATCATTCCATCTATGATGGCCATAGTAAGAGGCAGCTTTAGCTGGAAGAGGGTTCCCTCACCGCGTTTGCTTTTTATTTCAATCTTTCCACGTAGCTCCTCCACAGTGCGTTTTACAACATCCATGCCCACTCCGCGGCCAGATACATCGGTCACTTCGTCCTTGGTGGAAAAGCCTGGATGAAATATCAAATCAAAAAGAGCACTTTCTTCTAATTTATCCTCTGGCTGGATAAGTCCTCTTTCAATCGCTTTTTTACGAATTTTCTCCGCATCGAGACCCCTACCATCATCTCTGATATCAATAACAATATTTCCGCCCTTTTGCTCTGCTGCAAGGAATATTGTACCGTGGGGAGACTTTCCGGCTTTTACTCGTTCCTCGGGGGGTTCAATACCGTGATCCACGGCATTACGTATCATGTGAACGAGAGGCTCATAAATCTGGTCAACCATATTGCGGTCTATCTCGGTATCTTCTCCCGACATCTGAAGAACAACCTCCTTTCCAGATTTGCGAGAAAGATCCCTTACGAGGCGAATCATCTTTTGAAATGTTGCTTTTATGGGCACCATACGAAGAGACGTGCTAATACGCTGAAGTTCTCCTGTAATACGTCTGAGCTGGACGATATCTTTTTGAAACTTCTGATCCTTTATCTTTTGAACCTCTGGATTCTGGAGCACCATAGATTGAGCGATAACCAGCTCACCTATCATATCAACGAGGTTATCGAGTTTGTGAGTGTCAACTCTGATTGATGTAACAGCTTCCTTCAGTTGCTTTTGTTCCCTCAGAGCGAGAGCCACATCTTTTGGCGCTACAACGCCTTTTTCAATAAGCTTTTCGCCAATTCGCTTGCCTTCTTCTTGGGCTTCCTGAAGCGCTTCTTGTATCTTTTCTTCTTCAACAACGCCTTTTTCAGCAAGTATCTCGCCTACTTTTGGAATTTTTACAGGAGGAACAGATCTAGTTGGATCGAAATTCCTGACATACTTTAGAAATTTACTAACCCGCGAATCTCCCTGAACAGCAATCTGACCTTTGGCAAGCCCAGTCTCAAGATTTGACAGTTGTTCTTTGAGTATATCAACAGCCTGAAGAACAATGTCTATGATAGCTTCAGTAACTGGAAAGTTTCCGGAACGAGCACCGTCAAGAAGATTTTCAACTTCATGGCTGAGTTCCTGAATATCTTTTAAATTTAGAAATCCGGCAACACCCTTAATGCTATGAAAGGGTCTAAAGATTGCGTTAATGACTTCTTTATTCTCTGGATCTTCTTCAAGTGAAATAATGTTGAGTTCTATAGATGCAAGATGTTCGCGAGCTTCTTCGAGGAAATCCTTAAACAATTCTGGATCTTCAACGGGAACAACGATTAGTTGTGATATTGGTTCTTCATCAACTCTTCCGGGAGAGGTTTCAGACTGCGCCTCTACCGTTCCCCTCACCACAACCAGCTCCACCTCCATCTTTGTTTCAATTTCAGGTTTAACTGAAATTTGAGACGGTTCAACTTGGGGCAATTCGTCGGGGGAAGTAACATCGACAGTTTCTACGGGCTGGACTTCGACTTCCTCAAAGACTACAGATGCTTCAGATGAACGATCACATAGGATTCGAATTATTTCGTGTATAGATTCCCAATCCTTTTCGGGATCGGAGGATTCTTCCAGAATGATTCTCTTGAATAAAGCTTTAAGACGATTGACAAACTCAGTTTCCTGAGCGGAAAGATCACAACTTTCTAACTCATCTAAAAGGTTTAAGACTTCCCCCATACCTATCAGATCATCCATACCAGCAATAACGCTAGCGGCGATCTTATCGAGCAATTCCTGTTTTGATCGCTCACCCATGATTTCTTTCCCCTATTTGTCCTTAGGAATGATTTTTTCCAGTTTCTCGGCAAGAGTCTGAGCAGTAAACGGTTTAACAATATAATTGCTAACCTTTGCTTTTATAGCTTCTATAACATTTTCCTTCTGAGCCTCAGCAGTTACCATAAGGAAAGGAATATCCTTAGTATCTTCGTTTGATCGAACCCATTTGAGAAGTTCCAAGCCTGTCATTTTAGGCATATTCCAGTCTGAAATAATCAGATCTACCTTTTGGGTTTTAAGGATATCTACAGCAGCGGTGCCGTCTTCAGCTTCAAGAATTTTTTTGAATTCCAAGTCGCGCAATATATTGCGAATTATCCTTCGCATCGTAGCAAAATCATCTACCACCAGAACCGTCATATCTTTGTAGGATGGCACAGTGTTTACCTCCTTTTCCCTTCTTAATTTGTTGCTTTAGCCATTGCCCCCTTTTCGTTTTCCTGAAGCATTCTAAGAATTACCTTAGGTATATCTTGAAGTGGTGCAACCACATCTACTGCTCCAAGTTTAATTGCCTCCTTTGGCATTCCAAAAACTACACAAGTTTCCTCATCCTGAGCAACAGTTTTGGCTCCCGCTTTTTTCATTTCCAACAGCCCGCTTGCTCCATCTCGTCCCATCCCCGTCATGATCACTCCAATCGCATTCGGTCCGGCGTAGCGAGCCACAGAATGAAAAAGCACATCAACAGAGGGGCGCTGATAACATACTAAAGGACCATCTTTAACTTCCACATAATACCTTGCACCGCTTCTTTTGAGAACCATGTGGTAGTTTCCGGGTGCAATAAGAGCCACGCCAGGGATAACGGCATCCCCATTCTGGGCTTCTTTAACCGTTAATTGACAAAGGCTGTTAAGCCGTTCAGCAAAAGCTTGAGTAAACTTAGGTGGCATGTGCTGTACTATTACTATACCTGGAGATGTGGGCGGCATTTGCATAAGAACGGCTTTTAGAGCTTCTGTGCCCCCGGTAGATGCTCCCATTGCGATAATTTTATGAGTTGTCTGAGTTAGGGAAAGCTTTGGTGCTTCCTTAACCGGGCTTACAGTAGGGGGCTCAGAGGGAGATTTCAACAGTTTAGCTCGAGCGGCTGCTCTGATCTTTTCCACAAGTTGAACGCTCATATCCCCCACAGAGTATGATCCTCCGGGTTTTGCTAAAACCTCTACGGCACCAGCTTCAAGAGCTTCCAAAGCCATCGCACTATTTTTGGGTGTGAGGGAGCTGACCACAATGGTAGGGATAGGATAATATTTCATGAGTTTCTTAAGAAAAGTCAAACCATCCATTCTGGGCATTTCTATATCCAGAGTAATCACATCAGGCTTAAGAGCCACAATTTTGTCTCTTGCGATATAGGGATCTGGAGCTGTTCCAACCACTTCAATGTCGGGATATTTTGAGAGTTCCTGGGTAAAAATTTTCCGCACAATAGCGGAATCATCAACGATAAGCACTCTGATTTTTCTTTTTGGCTCTACTCCTCCCATAATTTAACGATCTCCTCTATAAGGATACCAGTCTTCCTGTCGGATGCGATCAACGTGCAGGATCGCCACTTCGTTTGTAAAAGTATTAAAAACTACCTTCCTGCCCTTTGTTCCACCCACATCTTCAGCAACCACGGGAATACCATAACGCCTGAGTATTCTCCTGGCAATCGCCACATTATCCCTAGCAATGCAAGCATGTTCAGATGATGCTCCCTCCAACGGCACAGCTCCTCCTATTATCTGAGCCTCCAGATCTTCGATTTCACTTCCATCTTCTCTAAAGAATTTCACAAGAGCGATGGTCGCCACGTTACCATAAATGGGTCTCGCATCATTAGGATCATTAGTCTCAGGATACAGGAAATAATTCATGCCCCCACGTTGTCTCTTGCGGTCCCACAGACAAACTGAAACTCCACTTCCTAATACTGTCGATATTAACGTGGGAAAACCAGGAATATAAATATATCCTTTTTTCAGAAAATATTCATTTTTTTGAACTGTCTGATTGTAGGACATGACAACAAATTTCCTAGGCCATCTTCTATTAGGACTGAACAACGCAAACCGTCACTTCTCCAAACTTTTCTCCAAGAACAAACAAAGGGAAGGACGAACATTGGTTTTTGGTTTTTACTTCTGAGGGAAAGCCAATTTGAGGAAGACCCAAAGCATAACGACCACCTACAGAATTAACACAGTATCCTCCTACCATATTGGCGAGTTCTCGAAGGCAATCTTCTACGTCCTCACGTTTAATCTTATCTACAATTGTACCGGTAAAATCGGCAGCCATTTGGAATGCCGATAGTTCAACAATAGAAATAACAATAAATATAGCTGAATTATCGCTCGACAACTTTATATAAGAAGTGATTTTATCCACTTTATCGTAAGCCGAATCTTCATCGGTCCCATCAAATTCCACGATAGCAAAAAACATTGTTTCGAGAGTTTTAGAAATCGCTTCCTTCGTCAATTCCACCCACTGCATAGACAGGTTCCCCCATTATTCCTTTGAGATATTCTCTAATCTGGTCAGGCTCAAAGGGTTTTCTAATATACCCATGAGCGCCTAGGGACATAGCTTTTTGAAGCTTACTCTCATCACCTTCAGTAGTTATAAACACAACCGGAATATGATTGAAATCTTCTTTTTTCTTAAGTTCTTCAAGAAACTTATATCCATCCATAACAGGCATATGAATGTCCGAAAGGATAAGATCCACCCAATTCGAGTCAAGCACCTCAAGAGCTTCTTTACCATTAGACGCTTCAAAAATCTCCCCCACGTCAAAACCGGAAATTTGAAGTATTTTACGAATAACCTTTCTCATAGAACTAGAATCATCTACAATCAAAATATTATAAGACATAACCCTCCACCCTCATTATTTCTAAAACTCAAACTCACCATCCCCGGATACCTTTAAAAAAACCCTTCCAGATCCAATTTCCAATCTAATTGTTCTGTTAACACTCCCACCCACATCTTCTGCGGCAATTCTTACATTGTTTCGCCAAAAAAGTTTCTTAAGAATCATGTAGTTTCTCTTGCCTATATTAAACACCCCATTTTCATCTAATATTTGAGCCCCCCCGGCAACTTTAACGATCATATTAGCCTTTGTGGCTCCAAGGCTATAACACGACTTAAACAACAACGGTATACCGGTATCGCCAAACATGGCTGGATTCTTTTTTGCTTTCTCTGGATCTATTGAAGACTCAGGAAGCATGTAGTGCAACAATCCTCCCACTTTTGCCACAGGGTCGTAAACTGCCACTCCAATACATGATCCTAGGGAATAGGTGATGAGCACATCATCAGGTTTATTGCTCACAGCCATATCCCCTACACCTACGATAATTCTTGCCATAACCTCTTTCTCCCGCACAAATCCATAAATTTGCAAGACGTATTCTAACTGTAATTTCTAAAAGCATCTAGAAAAAATGGTCAAGAATTTTGAGATTAGGAGGCTGAAAAAATCTTCTACCGCGCCTAATTGAAGCTAATAGATTCTTAAACAAGAAAAGGATACAATAAGTCCCTACCCTTTTTTGCGGTACACGGCTGGGCGAACATAAATCAAGTCATGCCTGAGACCGGCAAGACTTTCCGAATGCCCGACAAAAAGATACCCTCCTGGTGAAAGATAATAACTCATACGAGTTATGATGTCCTGCTGGGTTGGCTTATCGAAGTATATCATTACATTTCGGCAAAATATAACCTCAAAGGAACCTTTAAAGGGATAAGGTTCCTTAAGGTTGAGCCTCCTGAAAACAACAACGTCTTTAAGCACTTCTTTTACTTTATACACCCGTTCATTATTTTGGGTAGTTTTCTCAAAATACTTCTGCCGAAGGGCTGGTGGCACTTTCTGAACTCTCTCTTCAGAATACACTCCACTTATAGCTATACGTAAAACCCTGGTGGATATATCGGTTGCCAGAATCTTGAAATCCCAAGCTGGTCTTATCGGTTTTTTTTCCAAGGATTCCAGAACACACATGGCTATACTGTAGGGTTCCTCACCAGTAGAACATGCCGCACTCCACATTCTGATCCGCCGATCATGTTCTCTTTCTTTTCTCTGAAGAATCTCCGGCAAAGCAACTTCTTCGAGAAAAGTAAAATGCTGTTCTTCACGGAAGAAATAAGTAAGGTTTGTAGATATAGCATCTATGAAGTTAATAAACTCCGAAAAATTCTGCGGATTGGTGATATATCGATAATACTCCTCAAAGCTTTTTATCCCAGTAGCTCGAAGCCTCTTGCTAAGTCTTGCCTGAAGAAGAGGCTTTTTCCCCTCGTGAATGTTTATCCCAGCGGTTTCATATATCAGCTCGCTAAATTTTCTGAACAAAGCATCATTCAGTTCCTGATTCACCATACAATCGTCCCCGATCAAACCGTTGCTCCCTTCCCATGCATTCAGGGGTAATGATGACTCACCTGGAAAATTCGGTATTCATCATTCTAGCACTAGAAAACATAACTCAAGATAAAAATCTTTTCAAAGACTGTTTAGACGGGGGGATACAGTAAAGGAACGTTACTTATTTGACAACCCACTTAAAGGTTTTCTTGGAAACTCAAGTCTCATTTTTATATCCGTTGAGTGAAGCATTTCCCAGGCTCGCTCTTCCCTTGTTAAAGAGCGAAGTCGGTTAAGTTCTACCTCCTCGTCAGAAGGCCCACTACGGCAAACAATCTCATCTGGTCGATCCTCACAACCACCACCTCCAAACACCCCAAAAGGTAAAACTCCTAGAAAGACAACAAACAAAAAGAATTTACAATACCATCTCACAGATAATCACCCCGCTTCCATTTAACAGTCTCCAGAAAAGAACACATCCTGATTTCTTCTTCTATAAGACGCAAAGCTGGATTCAACGATGTTAAGTCTTCACTTTTGTTTTCCACCTGAAACATTGTATCCACAAATTTATCTATCTGGCCAGGATCAAACTCCGTGGAGTTCAGTAAATTCGAAAAAGTCTCGAGCTGATCCACAGCAGAACTTAACCTGCCGGTATCTTCGTGAGAAAACTCCGGAGAAGACGGTACTCCATTAACACCACCATCATAAACAGCGGAAACATTATTTTTAACCATATTAACACCCATGCTTTCTTGTTCAAGAACCTCCTTAAGGTAAGGAGAAAAATCCCCGGTGGGTTTTTGTGATGAAAGCGGCTTGATACCTTTATCATCTGGGGATAAGTGCACTTTTGTTATCTTCATAAAAACCTCCCATTTATAAAATCACCAACGCTTCGGTAAAATTTTAAGCAATTATGTTGCCAACATTGCATTGGGACTGCTCGAAAATGTAGAAGCACATGCCCTGTACCCCTGTCATTATGACTTTCTCGAACATCCTCACACTATCATTTCTACCAGGTAAGAAATTTCCCAGGAAGTTTAAACTCAGCAGGAAGAAAATTTTTCCTAAGGAATCACTGTTTCAACCGGGATTATCATTTCAGCCCAGGTAAAATCATCATCTTGCTTCACAGAAATTTCTCCCCCGTAAGAAAAGAGCAGGTCCCGAACGCAGTAAAGTCCTAAACCAAAAGATGGCATCCCCATTACATCTTTTTTAGAAAGATTCCTTGACGAGTATAACGGTTTAAAGAACGTATGAAGATCAACTCCTGCTGTGAGTCCACAAGCAGTATTTCCCACTCGCAAAATAATTCTATCTTTGAACATTGGATCATTATCAAGTTGAAATTTCATTGTGCCCTTATTCCCAGTGCTTTTAAGCGCCCCGAGAGCATTTCTAACCAACTCAACAAATATAAGCACAAAAATTCTGGATGGCATTTTAGGAATCGCCACACGAAGTGTCGATTCTATCGAGACAGATACGTTATGCTTGCAGAAAAGATCGGCTCTAAGAATTCTTGCAAACAGATGGTAAAATTCGGGAACATTGAGAATGGCTTCTTCCGATTCGGCCAATTGCTGGAAGGACCGAAAATCGCTTAAAGTGTCGGCAACAATTCTAACCTCCTGTGAAACCAGCTCTAGCTTTGATTCCACGATTTTAGCAAAATCTGACGGCGCATTCCTGCTCGACTCCATAAACTCCATCAAGAACATAACGCTCTGGAGAGGAGACCCAATATTGTGAATTAAGCCATCTAGCAGTTTTCCTTTAAAGGCGTAATAATACAGCAAAAGAATTTCTTCGCTATTTTGGATTTTCGCTATGATCTCCATTGATTATTCACACGGCGTCGAAGTTTTCTCTCAATGTCAAAAACCATCCTGATTATAGTCTGTCGATCTTCTTCGTAGATATCAGAAAACTCTACCCCAAGAAGGTAACATTTTTCCTTATCTTTAAACTCAACTCGGCAAACTTTTCCCACAGCGAAAATTGGTGACATATCGCCGACGTCTGAATAAATACAAAGTTCCAGATATTTTCCTGTTGATATGCTTTCACGATGGGTAAAGGAAAGACCACCCCCGCTAATATCGACAACTATGCTCTCGTGCTGGAAAAGTTTTTCTTCAACTCCACGGCTCATCATGCGCAGGAGATAATCAATTTTCATTTCAATTCGTTCAAGTCTTTCTAGCATAAGTTGAAAAATTGGTTCTAGATCTTCATCACCATTCGGTAGAATTGCATAAGCCTCTTTGAGACGGGGAAGACGGGGCATTCCTATAACGGCTTCTGCCTCAAAAACATTATATCGAACCTTTAAACCCGGCACAACCATCCGGAGATAGGACCTTTTCTCATCAGAGCTCATCATCGGTCTCATGATGCACCTTATGAAAAACATCGAACAAAGCATCCACTACTTGTGGATCAAATTGAGATCCCTTATGTTTAGCAAATTCCTTCCAAACATCGTCTTTACTAAGAGCCTTCCTATATGGCCTATTAGTGGCCATTGCATCATACGCATCAGCCACGGTGACTATACGAGTTATTAAAGGAATATCTTCTCCGGCTATCCTATCAGGATAACCTTTTCCATCCCATCTTTCATGATGATTACGGACAATTGACCTTTCAATGTCACTCAATCCCAGCTCTCCAATTATACTTTCTCCAATAAGGGGATGTTTCTTGATAAATTCAAATTCTTCATCATTTAACCTTCCAGGTTTGTTAAGTATGTGGTCTGGAATACCTATCTTTCCAATATCATGAAGATACCCAATTGTGTTGATGGCGTCCATTTCTTCCCTGGGACGTCCCATGGCTTTGGCAATAGAAGCTGCTACCTTTGTAACACGTTCTGAGTGCTTTCCTGTATAGATATCCTTTGCTTCTAGAGCGTTCACTAAAGTTCTCAGTATGCCGTAAAAGTTAGCCATAAGACTCTCATAAAGTGCAAGGTTTTCAATCGCTAGACTTGCCTTCTTTAGCAAAAATTCAAAAATAAGTTTTTGATTTTCATCATCCCATATCTCGCCATCACATCCTGGAGCATACGCAAGAACAAAGCCAAAAATTTCCGTCCTAACAGTTACAGGCCATAAAAAAATTTCTTCCTGAGAAACATTTAAAGCCTTGGCTATACCACCAATTTCAATATCTATTTCAGAATGTAATGCCTTGTTTAAAACCTTATTACTCAAAATAGAAAAATTACTGGGCACTATAATTTGAGTTCTTGGGAGGGAAAACAAATTTATGATTTTAGGAAATAACCCTTCCACGTTTGGTGTTGTTTCCTTAACCAGTAACAGCAGAGCGTCATAAGAAGGAAGAACGACAAAAAAACCAACTTCTTGAGCTTTAGTAAGATCTAAAGCCCATTTCACCAGTAGTTGATAAAGCTCTTCACTGGATCTGACGTCATCAAATTCTCTTGATATGTCAAATAAACGTTTCTGAACAACCAAGTTTTTTTCCAGTTCTTTGTTTAATCTTTCTAGTTCTTTCTTTGCTTCAATTTCCAGCATCAGAGAAATATTATCAAGAAGAATCTGCCGCTCTCTGAGAGCTCTTTCCAGGCTCATAACAATCTGCTGAAAAGAAAAAGGTTTGGCAAGAAAATCAGAAGCCCCCAGCTTCATAGCCTCAATAAAAACATCCATCGAAACTCGACCGCTCATCATTATCACAGGCACTGTGGGATCCCTTGATTTAATTGCCTCCAATACTTCAATGCCGGTCATATCAGGAAGCTGCAAATCAACAAAAGCGCAATCATATCGGTGTTTCTCCAAAGACTTTAGAGCATCTTGTCCTCTTTCTACGTGATGAACTTCGTAGCTTCCTATTCGAGAAAGATAGCCGCTTAATAGTCCACCGAGAACATGATCATCTTCGACAATAATAATCTTCATCTTTTAGGAACCTCTTTAAGCTGATTTTCACAGAGGTCTTATAGTCCGAAGATGTAAGATTTGCAACATTTCAGAGTAATAAGAAAGAACCTAAAAAGTTACCTGCTCAGAAAAGTCGTAAAAATCTCCTATCAGAGGAAAAGTTTTTACCAGACTAATCCAATCCGCTAGCTTCAAATTAAATCTTTTTATTCAACAAAACCCCGACTAACTCCTCGAGTTTTTGACGTAATTTAAGAAGTTCTTCCGGTGGAATTTGGCGAATTAACTTACCTGTCTCACGATTTATAACCTTTACCACAATGTCATGAGTCTTATCATCCACATCAAAAGACAGACTCACGTTAATTTCAGAAAGGTACCTCTGGATTTCCTCCGCAAGTTTTTTAGTTTCTTCCATACTCATTTTGAGGAGGCTGGTTTGGACGCCAGTTTTGGAGCTAGTAACATCCTTTGTAGTCCGTCCCTCAGATTCCTCCACAGGCTTTATAAGTTCTTCTTTCTTTAACTCTCCTCCTGTTCTGACCCATTGCTCAAGCGTAATTGGTTGTATTTCAGGAACTTTCACTTCCATGGTTTACTCCATTAAACTTAGCGATCAAATTATGAGCTTCACTATTTAAATTCGGCTTCTAGAAGACTTCCTTGAATTTTTAACCATTTCGTTCTTCAAAAAATCTGCAAATTGATAACTTACAGCTTCAATCAGCTTTCTCATTGAATATCCAGTTTCCCCTACTCTGGTTGACCAGTACAAATCGATGTCTTCACCTGGATGGGAATTTCCTTTCTGTAGCATGGAAAAAATAACCCGATCAGTTTCTAATTCCCTAATTTTCACCAACAAAGCAATCTCCTGGGATTGACCGCCTCCAGTCGCTAACATACGCTCAACCGAACCTTCAACTAGCAGGTGGCATTCCTTACGGTGCACAACAAAATCACGGTAAGTGTCAAAAAATCTAACCGAAGCGCCAATATTTTTGACCTGTAAAGCTCTGGCGTAATTTTCACCTATTCTACGTAGCCACAGTTCTGGAATTTTCTCCTGAGAATAAAACGGAAGCACACAGATAATGGAAGAATCAATACTTTCTGAACCGCTAAGGGGCATCAACATTCTAGGTGAAGTCAAGGAAATACTACGAAAACCAAAGCTCGCGCATCCAAAAATCACACAGACACCCCCTGTAAGAAAAACAAATAACAGAAAGACATAACACCTTGCCATAGTTACTCCCCAGACCGTAATACCCTCTTTGACAATATACCGAAAAAAATCTTCATCCAAGTCTAAAATGTTTATTGAAATTGACAAAAATACAGGCAAGCAATGGACACTACGAACTTCATAAAAACTCAGAGAATGTTAGGTCGGTAGTTCTGAGCATGACGAATTCCACTGTACGAAACAACGGCATGGATTAACCCTACATTTTCTAACGTCTCCAAAAGTCAAATCAAAAGCTGGCATCCTTATTGCTAGCAAATCAACGTGAGCCAAATAGTTTCAAGCCAAGGATGGCAAATTTTAACTTAAAGGGAGATAAGGCTATGAGAATCAACACTAATGTGCCGGCAATTAATGTGCACCGTAATTTAACTCTCAACAGTAGAAGATTTGCAGAATCTCTTAAGAAATTATCTTCAGGCTACCGTATCAATTCAGCAAAGGATGACGCTTCAGGATTGGCTGTGGCTAATAAATTCCGAGCTGATATTGCAGCTATGCGAGTAGCTCATCAGAACGCGGCAGAAGCTCAAGCAATGCTTCAGATAGCTGATGGAGCTTACAGCAAAATTTATGACATCCTTGTCAGGATGAAAGAGCTTGCAACTCAGGCTGCATCTGATCAAACCGTCCAGAGCCAGCTTAC